>Ga0126383_10001485_pt1 | contig 14647 bp, 13 predicted proteins | sample PanSoiMetPlot_35_FD_96882 | JGI IMG/M metagenome (GOLD analysis project Ga0126383, IMG submission 96882) | Tropical forest soil microbial communities from Panama - MetaG Plot_35 | ecosystem: Environmental > Terrestrial > Soil > Tropical forest > Bulk soil | place: Panama | collected 2016-02-17
GCAGCACGGGTAGATCGAAATGCGCCGCGAGATCGGCAGTCGCGCCGCGCCGGCCGGCGTTCGCCGCCGCGCCGTCGAATAGGCCCATGACGCCTTCGATGACAAGAATATCCGTATTGTCCGCCGCGCGTTTCGCCAGCGTGTCGAGCAGCGCTTGCGGCATGGCCCAGGAATCGAGATTGACCGCTGCGCTGCCGCTAGCCGCGGCGTGAAACGTCGGATCGATATAGTCGGGGCCCGCTTTCGCTGCGCTGACTTTCACGCCGCGCCGCCTGAGCGCGGCCACAAGCGCGAGCGTTATCGTGGTCTTGCCGGCGCCCGATTGCGGCGCGGCGATGATCAAACCGCGCGCGGTCATTTTGATTCCACTGCCGCGCTTGGCTGCGCGACCGCAAGTTCTTCGCGCAACTTGACGATCTCGCCGATCACCACGATCGCCGGCGGGTCCAGTCTTTTTGTACGCGCATCGCTCGCAAGTTTTTCCAGCGTCGAGACGAGGACGCGCTGTTTCGGTGTCGATGCCGAGGCGATGATCGCCGCTGGCGTGCCGGCGCCGATTCCCGCTTCGAGCATCGCTGCGGTGATCCGTTCCAGATTGTGCATCACCATGTACAGCACGATCGGCTGTCCCGTTCGCGCGAGCGGCGCCCAATCGAAATCTTGGTCGGCGCCGTGTCCGGCGGCGAAAATGACGGCGCGGTTGATGCCGCGCAGCGTTGCCGGAATGCCGGCGGCGGCCAACGCGGCGAGGCCGGCGGTCACGCCGGGAATGATGCGAAACGGGACGCCGGCGCGCGCCAGCGTCATAGCCTCTTCACCGCCGCGGCCGAATACGAAGGGATCGCCGCCCTTGAGCCGGAGCACGCGGTGGCCCGCGCGCGCCAGCGCAACCAGGCGTTCGCTGATGTCGGCCTGGAGCGGCGACGGCTTGCCGCCGCGTTTGCCGGCAAATTCGAGTCGTGCCTGCGGCCCGGCCAAAGCCAGCACGCGCTGATCGACCAAGGCATCGTAAATGACAACATCAGCCTGGGTGAGCCCGGCGAGTGCATCGAGCGTGAGCAGGCCCGGATCGCCTGGTCCGGCGCCGGCGAGCCAGACGTGTCCGGGTGCAAAAACCGGAATACCGGTCCGGCGCGCCGCCAAAGCATCCCATGCGGTCATGACGAACTCACTGGCATCGGCCGATAGTGACGGGTTTCGCTGCGAGGACTAAAGGAAACGGCATGGCCAAAGTGGCGAAACCGCAACCGGCATTGCGCCGCGGCTGGACCACTGGCACCTGCGCCGCCGCCGCGGCCAAGGCCGCCTTTGCCGCGCTGGTGACCGGAGAATTTCCCGACCCCGTCGCGGTGACGCTGCCGCGCGGCGAGCGGCCGAGCTTTGCACTCGCCATCACGCGCATGTCCGGCAATGCCGCCACGGCCGGGGTCATCAAGGATGCGGGCGACGATCCCGACGTGACCCACGGCGCGCTGGTCTGCGCCACGGTGCGGTTCGCTGCGGCCGACAGCGGCGTAAGTTTTCGCGCGGGCGAAGGCGTCGGCATGGTAACGCGCCCTGGCTTGCCCGTTGCGCCGGGCGAGCCTGCGATCAATCCGGTGCCACGGCGCATGATCGCCAATGCTATCGCCGAGATCGCGGCCGCGAGCGGTCGGGCGGCAGATGCTGAAGTTGAAATTTCCATTCCGGGCGGCGCGGCGCTGGCGGCAAAAACCCTCAATGCGCGGCTCGGCATCGTCGGCGGCCTGTCGATACTCGGCACCACCGGCATTGTCGTGCCGTATTCCTGCTCGGCCTGGATCGCCTCGATCCATTCCGGCATCGATGTCGCGCGCGCCGCGGGTCTCCCACACATCGTCGGTTCGACCGGCGCGAATTCGGAAGCTGCCGCACAGAAGCTCTATGGTCTGCCGGAACTCGCGCTGATCGACATGGGCGACTTCGTCGGCGGCATGCTCAAATATCTGCGACGGTATCCGGTGCCGCGCGTCAGCATCGCTGGCGGCGTCGCCAAGATGACAAAGCTGGCGCAGGGACTCGCTGATCTGCACTCCAAACGCGGCGAGGTCGATCTCGCAGCCCTGGCGAAGTTTGCAACGGCGGCCGGCGCCGGCGAACAGATCCAGCGCGAAGTTGCGGCGGCGAATACCGCAGCACAAGCCTTTGCGATCGCGCGAGCTGGCGGCATTGCGCTCGGCAATGAGGTTGCGCGGGCGGCGCAGGACACCGCGGCGAACATTGTCGTAGGCGCGGCCATCGCCATCGAGGTCGTCCTGTTCGACCGCGATCAGAATCTGGTCGGCCGCGCGCCATTCAAGATCTGATTTCTTTGCGCTCATCCGCCGCCTCCGCGAAATCGTCGACGGTAGCCGGGATCGTAGAGCGCGCTGTCGCGGAAATCGCTCGCGCCAAGCGCGCGGCCGACGAGAATCAGCGCGGTACGTTCAATCCGTGCCTCGGCAACTGCCGCGGCGAGGTCGGCGAGGGTGCCCGACACGACGCGCTGCGCCTCTGAACTCGCCTCGGCGACAACCGCGGCGGGACAGTCCGCGCCATAAAACGGCGTGAGTTCCGCAACGATCCGGTCAACTGCATGAACGGCAAGATGGATGACGAGCGTCGCGCCAGTCGCAGCAAAGGCGGCAAGCGTCTCGCGCTCCGGCATCCGTGAGGCGCGGCCGCCGACGCGCGTGAGTACGACGCTCTGCGCCACTTCCGGAACTGTCAGCTCGCATTGCAAAGCCGCCGCCGCGGCGGCGAAAGCCGGCACGCCCGGGGTGAGCGTGTAGGGAACATTCAACCGGTCAAGCCGGCGCAGCTGCTCGGCCAATGCCGAGAAGATCGACAGATCGCCGGAATGCAGCCGCGCGACGTCATGTCCCGCCGCATCGGCGGCGACAAACTCCGCCTCGATCTCATCGAGCGATAGCGGCGCGGTGTCGACGATACGCGCATCCTTCGGGCAAAAGCGCAGCAGCTCGCGCGGCACGATCGAGCCGGCATAGAGGCAGACCGGACAACGGGCGATGAGCGCGCGTCCGCGCACCGTGATGAGGTCGCCTGCGCCGGGGCCGGCGCCAATGAAATGCACGGTCATTGTACGGCACCTGAGCTGGCCAGCGCGCAGGTCGCCGCGCCCACGACCAGACGCGGCGCGATCAGGCGCGATGACGGTCCCGCCGCGGCCAGCGCGGCGGCTTCGGCGAGCGACGGCACACCGGTGAGCGCCACAACCCGATCGGATCGCGTCGCCACGCGCGCCCCTGCGGTTTTGAGTTCGGCGTCGGTGATTAACATGATGTCGATGCCGAATGTTGACGCCGCCGTTACAATGCCCGCTTCGGCGTCCTTGGCGCTGCTGGTCGCGATTGCTTTGAGCTCCGCAGCGCTGATCCCAGCGCGGTCGAGCGCCGCGCGGATCGCGGCTTCGATATCCGCCGCGGCGGCGCCGCGCCTGCAGCCGATTCCGGCGATGATCATGGCTTGATCCATTTCCACTGCGTCACCGGCATTGCCGCGCGCCAACCAATTTTCTCGCCGAGCGGTTCCGCCCGCGAAATAGCGAGCCGCAGCAATTCGCCGCCAAGCACCGCATGCCGGCCGAGCAGCAGCGTTTCGGTCTCAAGCGTGACGGCATTGGCGACGAGCCGCCCGCCCGACCGCAGCGCGCGCGCCGCGGTGTCAACTACGCCGGGCTCGCTGGCGCCGCCGCCGATGAAGATCGCGTCCGGCTTCGGCAGTGTGGCGAGCGCGCCAGGCGCTGCGGCGGCGATGACCTGTAATGCCGGCCCACCGCAGGCGGCGGCGTTGCGCACGATGCGCGCGGCGCGATCACCGCGGCGCTCGATCGCAATCGCGCGCATCGTTGGATCGCTCAGCATCCATTCGATTGCGATCGCGCCCGAGCCCGAACCTATGTCCCACAGCAATTCGCCGCGGCGCGGCGCCAAAGAGGACAGCACGACCGCGCGAATTTCACGCTTGCTGATTTGCCCGTCGTGCTCGAACAGCTCATCCGGGATGCCGGCAGTGCGCGGCAGGATCCGGGCGTCCGGCGCTGCCTCGATTTCGATCGCGAGTGTATTGAGGGCATCCACGGCGCCGAACGCGAAGTCGCCGGCCGTTGTGCCGCGCACGCGCTCGCGCGGTCCGCCGAGCGCTTCCAGAACGGTCAGCCGCGACTGGCCGAAGCCGCTTTGCGCCAACAGCCGCGCCAACGCCGCCGGCCCGTCGCCGCCCGAGGTCAAAACGAGCATGCGCGCTCCCGGCTGCAGGTGCGGCCGAATGAGGTCGAGCGAGCGTCCATGCAGCGACAGCAGCACCGTATCCGGCACCGACCAGCCAAGCCGCGCTGCCGCGAGGCTGAAGGCCGACGGCGCCGGAAGCACGATCATTTCGCGCGGGTCGACGTGGCGCGCCAACACTGCGCCGACGCCGTAATGAAACGGATCGCCGGAGGCGAGCACGCAGACCTGCCGTCCGCGATGACGGCTGACTTCGTCGGCGGCGCCATCAAAGGGGCTTGGCCAGGCGCGTGCCGCCCCGCGAATGAGCGGTGCCGCAAGCGCAAGATGGCGGCGGCCGCCGATTACGATGTCGGCGCCGCCAATCAGCCCGCGCGCCGCCGCGCTTAAGCCGTCAACGCCGTCCTCGCCGATTCCGACGATGGACAGCCAACGCGGCGATGCGGCACTGTGCGCTGAATTGGTCTCGATAAACGGCCCGTTTGCAACCGGCATGTCACGCATCCTTATCCTCGGCGGCACGACGGAAGCGCGAGAATTGGCCGAGCGGCTGGCGAACCGCGCGGATCTCGAAATCGTCGTGTCGCTGGCCGGCCGCACCAAGTCGCCGGCGCCACAGCCGGTGGCGGTTCGCAGCGGCGGCTTCGGCGGCGCCGCCGGTCTTGCCGAGTATGTTTGCAAGGAACGCATCGACGCTCTGGTCGACGCGACGCATCCCTACGCCAATGTCATTTCGGCAAATGCCAGCGCTGCCGCCCACCAAGCGGGCGTGCCGCTGATTGTGTTTCGCCGGCCGCCATGGCGCGCTGTTGCGGGTGACCGTTGGATCGAAGCAATCGATGTCGCTGATGCGGTGCGCAGACTGGGAGAACGACCGCGCCGGGTCTTTGTTACGCTCGGCCGCACCGAGCTCGCGCCGCTGGTCATGGCGCCGCAACACTTTTATCTGATCCGCAGCGTCGACCCCGTCGAACCGCCGCTGCCGTTGCCGCGCGTCAGCTATGTCACCGATCGTGGTCCGTTCAGCGCGGCCCATGATCAGGCGCTTATGGGCGCGCATGCTATCGATGCGGTGATCGCCAAGAACAGTGGCGGGGGCGCGACCTACGGCAAGATCGCGGCGGCGCGCGCGCTGAGTGTAGACGTCATCATGCTGCGCCGGCCCGCGCCACCCGATCGGCGTGCGGTCGAGACCCTGGGCGAGGTGGTCGCGTGGCTGGATCATGCGATCGCCTCGGCCACGGCGCGGTTGATGCCGCGCGGCGTGTAAACGAGCGGCGAACGTCCGGGCCGCTCGATGACGCGCGTCTCGCGCGTGCCGACAATCACCAAGGTTGCCATGTCGGCTGTTTCATTCGCGGCAGTTTGCAGCGCCGTCACCACGACCTGTTCGTCCGCCCGGCCGGCCGCGCGACCGAATATGACCGGTGTCGTCGGCGGCAGATGGCGGCGCAGCCGCTCGAGCGCGCTGGCGAACTGCCAGGGCCGCGCGCGCGAGATTGGGTTGTACAGCGCGATCGCGAAGCCCGCTTGGGCCGCCGCATCGAGCCGGCGTTCGATCAGCGGCCAGGGCTTGAGATTGTCGGACAGGGACAGCGCGCAGAAATCGTGGCCCAATGGCGCGCCGATGCGCGCCGCGACCGCCAGCATCGCGGTAATGCCTGGAATGAAGACAACGTCGAGCGTGCGCCAAGTATCGGGACCGGTAGCGATTTGTTCGCAGATCGCCGCCGCCATTGCGAAGACGCCGGGATCGCCGCCGGAGACGACCGCGACGTTTGCGCCTTGCGCGGCCCGGTGCAACGCATCGGTAGCACGTGCCGCCTCTTCGCGATTGTCGGACGGATGACGGCTCTGACCCGCACGCGGCGGCACGCGGTCGAGGTACGGACCATAGCCATAGACCGCCTGCGCGTCGCTCAGCGCGGCGGCGGCCTCGGGAGTGACGTAGCGTTCATTGCCCGGGCCTAATCCGACGACGGCGAGGCGTCCGCTCATCGTTCGCCTCCTGGTTCAACTCCCGGCCTGATTCCTGGGCGGTGTTCCCACCCCGGCACCAAGACGACCGCGAAATAGGGCGCATCATCGTCGGGCTTGGCGGTAAGCGGGATCATTTTCTCTTCCGCCATGGTGCCACGCTCGACATAGAGCGCGCGCGGTAGCCGTCCGCTGCGCGCAAGCGCGCGCCGCAGTTTCGCCAGATGCTGCCCGACCTTCATCACCACCGCGGCGTCAGCTTCGGCAAGGCGGCGCACCAGCTCGCTCTCGGGCAGCGTCGCCGGCAGCACGGTAAAGACGTCATCGCCTTGGGCGATCGGCATCGCTGCCGCCGACCAGCAGCCCGACATACCGGTCACTCCGGCGATGACTTCCGTGGCGAAACGCTGCGCCAGTCGCGCGTGTAGATGCATATAGGACCCGTAAAACATGGGATCGCCCTCGCACACCACGGCAACGACGCGCCCCGCCTCAAGGTGACGGGCTATATCGGCAGCCGCGCGCGCATAGAAACTCTCGAGCGCCTGGCGATAGCCGGCGCTGCATTTCGGCAGTTCAGTCGTCACCGGGTAAGAGAGCGGCAATTCAACGATTCCGGCGCGCAGGTACTGCCCTATGGTCGCACGTGAATGACTGGGATTTCCGGCTTTGGCGAAGTACGCGATCACATCGGCTTGGCGCAGCGCGCGCGTCGCTTTCACCGTCATCAATTCCGGATCGCCCGGTCCGATGCCGACGCCAATCAGTTTGCCCGCAGTTGATGTCGCAGTCATGGGCCGGGCCTCGCCAAAGCATTAACAGCGGCGGCGGTGATGGCGCTGCCGCCGATCCGCCCGCGCACAACGAGAAACGGCACGCCGCGCGGATTGGTGGCAAGCGCGTTCTTGGATTCGGCGGCGCCGACAAAGCCGACCGGAATGCCGAGAATCGCCGCAGGCTTCGGCGCGCCGGCATCCAACAGTTCGAGCAATCGGAATAGCGCGGTCGGCGCATTACCGATGGCAACGAGCGCGCCGCCGAGGCGATCAAGCCAAAGATCCAGCGCCGCCGCCGAACGCGTGGTGTCGATTTTTGCGGCAATCGCGGCAGTGCGCATATTGTTGAGCGTGCAGATCACATCGTTGCCGACCGGCAGCCGCGCGCGGGTGATCCCATGCGCCAGCATTTCCGAATCGCAAAGAATCGGTGCGCCGACGGCGAGCGCCGCGCGCGCTGCCGCGACCAAATCGCCGCCAAACACAATATGTTCAGCAATGTCGACCTGCCCGCAAGCGTGGATCATCCGCACCGCAATTTCAGCCTGCTCCGGGGTAAACCGCGACAGATCGGCCTCGGCGCGAATGATCGCAAACGATCGCCGATAGATCGCGGCGCCGTCGCGCAAATACGTCGCTTCGTCGGCTGCAGCGTCAGCCATGACGGATTGCCCCGGTAATGCTGCAACACTCGCGCAAGTGATCGGCGATGATGTCCGTCAATTCATTTAGCGGCGCCGCCGCAAACGGCGCGTCGCGCACCGAGCCATCGGCGACCAGCGCGCAACCACTCGCTGTACCGACCACAGTGAGCCGCGCGGCGGCGGGATGGGCGCAGCCTTTGGCGCAGCCGGATACGTGGATGGTCAAGCGATCCCTCAGATACGGCGCGGCGGCAGCGGCAATCTCGGGCGCGATGGCCCGCGCGGCGATGTAAGCGGAGGCGCAGAGCGGCGCGCCGGCGCAAGCGATAACATGCCGGCCTGGATCGTCGGCGCGCGCGACGAAGCCGAGGTTTGCTGCGGCGGTCAAGAAATGAGCCGCACCTTCCTTCGTCAGACCGATCGCCAGGAGGCTGCGGTTCGGCGCAATGCGCAGCCCGCGCGCGCCGGCCGCCGCGGCGGCAGCGGCAAGCTTTGCCAGCGTGCTTGCCTCGGCCTGGCCAAAACAAAGACCGATGCCGCAGGCCAAAGAACCATCGCGCAGTGCATGCAAACCGATCGGATCGCTGCATTGGCGCGGCGCAGAATCGGTGTCGGCACGCTTGGCGCCGTCGCGATCGTGTTGTGCCGCAGATCCGCAGCGCGCGAATGCAAGGGCGTCCGCAAAACAGGCCGCCCCCTCGGCGGCGATGATGTCGCGTGCGCGTGCGCGTCGCTCCGCCAGGACCAGCAGCAGACGTGACACAGCCGCGACGCTGTCATCCCGTGCGATCAAGCCCAGATCGAACGCATTGCGATCATCGCCGGCGACGGCCAGCCGCAGCACCGGCTCACCATCGGACAATTGTGCGCGGACACGAATATCGGCGGCGACACGCGCAACATTGAGCGGAGCGCCGCCGTCGACCACGACTGAGACTTTAGGATCAAGACGCTCTACGAGCGATTGCTGGGTCAAGGCACGGCGCAAAGCGGCGGCGAGCGCGGTGGCGTCAAAAATCTCCGCCGGGTCGAGTCCGGCGAGCGGATTGCACAGGATCGGCACGCCATCCTCGGCGGCAATGCCGAGCGCGGCAATGGCGTCGGCAAAACTTGGCGCCGATTGCGCGCTCAAGCCACGCACTTGAATGTTGCCGCGCGTGGTGATTTCGACAATGCCACTGCCATAGGCGCGCGCGGCCGCGCACAGCGCGGCGAAGGCGTCGAGCGCAATCGTGCCGATCGGCAGGATCCGCACCAGCAGGCCATCGCCGGTCGGCAACGGCTGCGACAGGCCGGGACAAAGGCCGCGTCGCGACGCAACCGCGCCCCGAGAAGTGCTGCTGACCGGCACGCTCATGTCATTGCTCCGACCGCGGCTTGCTCGCGCAGCGCCGCCAAGGAGGCGCCGACATCATTGCGCCGCGGGTGCCAAAAACCGCGCTGCAGCGCCGCCTCGAGGCGATGCGCGATGTTCGCCGCGGCCGAGGGATTCTCGCGCAGCAGAAAATCGCGCACGGCCGGATCCTCGACATAGGCGGCGTGGAGGAGCTCGAACAATTCGCCGGCTACCGCATCGGTGATTTCGGCGAAATTTGCCAGCCGATCGACGGTTTCGGCGAGTTCGGCGGCGCCGCGCGGCCCGTGGCGCATCTGGCCGGCGATGAAGCGGGGATTGACCGCGCGCGCGCGGACGATGCGCGACAACGCAGTCGACAGCGCCCGCGCCCGCGGCCGTTGTGGATCGGTCATATCGAGCATGACTAGATCGGCGGCGCGTCCGAGCATTTTGGCGGCGGCGGCAAAACCGCCGATGAAGGCGACATCTTCGGCGCCTTCGAGCAGATCGCGCGCGGGATCGTCGCTGACGTGGATGAGCATATCGGCGCCGGCGACGCGCGCGGCGAAGGCGCCAGGCGCCGCGCCAGCTTCGCCCTCGGCGCCACGATAGACATGCGACGCCGCACCGAGATAAGCGGTGGCGATCTCGCCGCTGCCAATGTTATGGCCGAGCATATCTTCAATACCGGCGCCGTAGGCGCCGGGCGCGCTGCCGAAAATCCGATCGAGGCGGATTGCGCGGGTGCCGTTGGCGGCGCGGCGCGCTGCGGCGAGCGGATTATCCGCATGGTCTTCATTACGCGCCGCGACCGCCTGCACCGCCGTGTCGATCAGCGCGATCTGCGCCGGAAACAAATCGCGGAACAATCCCGATATCCGCCAGGTGACGTCGACCCGGGCACGTCCGATCGCTGCGATCGGCAGAACTTCGACGCCAGTCACGCGTCCGGTCGCGCGTTCCCAGACCGGGCGGCAGCCAAGAAGCGCAAGCCCTTGCGCTATTTCTTCGCCGCCGGTGCGCAGCGTGGCGCTTCCCCATAAATCGATCACTACGGCGCGCGGCGGCTCGCCGTGGTTCTGCAAATGTGTGCGCACCACCTCGGTCGCGGCAGCGCCGCCAATGTCCATTGCGGTCGGGGTCGGCAGCGTGCGCGGATCCGCCGTGAACAGATTGCGCCCGGTCGGCAGCACGTCGCGGCGGCCGCGCGCGGGCGAGCCTGCCGGTCCGGCCGCGATGCGGCGGCCATCGAGCGCGGCGATCAGCGCCGCGCGTTCCGCTGCGGCACTGCCATGCCACGCCGGATCGTCGGTGCCTGCGGGCGACCGGCCGAAAATGTGCTGACCATCTTTGATGGCGAGGTCCTTGAGGTCGCAGAGCCAGGCGTCGATGCGCTTGAGCGCTTCGTCCGCAGGCGCAACGGCGTCGACGCCAGCGTCGCGGGCGAGGCCGGTGCGGCGTGCCGTTTCGATAATCAAAGCGGCCAGCCGCTCGCGTCGCCGTCGATCGAGTCCCTCGGCCTGCGCATATTCGTCGAGCAAGAGTTCGAGCGCATGCGCATCGCCGCTCGGTCCGCCCGCAGTCAAGGGCGGCGGCAAATGGCCGATGGTCACGCCGGCAATACGGCGCTTGGCCTGCGCCGCCTCACCCGGATTGCTGACGATGAACGGATAAATCACCGGCAGCGCTCCGGTCACAATTTCCGGAAAACACGCAGCCGTCAGCGCCACCGCTTTGCCGGGCAGCCATTCCAGCGTGCCATGCGCGCCCATATGGACCAGGGCATCGACGCCCGCCGCGTGCTGCAGCCACAAGCCGAACGCCACGAGTGCATGGCGCGGCGGTAAATGCGGATCGTGATAATCGGCCCGGCGATCGGAGCTGCGGCCACGATCGGGAGGCAGCGCTACAATGACATTGCCGAATTTTTGCGAGCGGAAACGAAACGCGCCGCCGCGCAGGTCGGGATCGTCGGCCGGCTCGCCCCAAGCTTGACCGACCTTTTCGGCGACGGTTTGCGGCACGCTTTGAAGCAGACGCGCATAATCTTGGCGCGGCAGGACCGCATCCTCGGCGCCGTTTGCCAAGCCATCGAGCAAGGCACGCGAGCTATCCGGCACGCTATCGACGGTGTACCCGGCCTGCCGCAGATCAGCGAGCGCCGCCAGCACGCTTGCAGGCACGTCTAGCCCGACCGCATAGCCGGCGCGATCCTTCGCGCCCGGGTAATCCGGCAGCAAGATCGCGACGCGGCGGTTTCGGCGCGGCAGCCGCGCCAGCCGCACCCAGGCAGCGATGCGATCCGCGGCGATCGCCATGCGATCAGGTTCGACACGACTGGCAAGCGCGGTAAACGCGAGTTCCTCGGAGCGCGCCAGAGCATCTTTAAAGGCCACGACGCCAGTCAGCGCCCGGCCGTCCAATTCGGGAAGCACGATATGCATTGCCAAATCCGCGGCGCCGAGACCGCGCGGACTGTCGCGCCAAGCCGTTCGCCGGGTAGTGGCGCTGACGATCTGAAACAGGGGCGCATCGAGGCCGTCAAGTGCGGTCATTTCACTGGCGCCGCTGGCGGCAAAACCGGTCATGGTCACGATCGCCGCAGGGTCGAGCTGACGCAAAGCGCCGCGGAGAAATGCGGCCGCATCGCGGTCTTTGAGAGACGTGACCAACAACGGCGCGGCGGCCAGCCCGCGCGCCGCTAATGCCGCGCAGAGTGCATCAACCGGTGCGGTATCGCCGGCCAACAGCATCGCGCGATAGAAGATGATCGGCACGACCGGGCGATCCGGTGCGAGCCTCTCGATCAGGCGTTCGACTGCCAGCTGGCCCTCGTCCGGCAGATAGCTGGCAAATCGTGGCACTGCTGCAGGGTCGTGTACCTGCAGCGCGCATCCGGCATGACGCGCCAGCCGACGTAACAGTGCGCGCAGATTACCGGGGCCGCCTTCGCGGAAATATTGCAACAGCGCGCGCAGCTCGTCCTGCGGCAGAGTTGAGGCCGCATCGAGCCGCGGATCGTCACGGTCTTCGCCCGGCAGCAGCGCCAGCGCGCTGCCACGCTCGCGCGCCAGCGCGGCCAGCCGATCGACGCCATATCGCCACCAGTCCAGGCCACCGAGCAGGCGAACCACTATGATCTTGGCATGGGCGCCGACCCGATCGATCCACAGATCGGCCGACATCGGGTGGCGCAAATCGCGCAAATGGGCCAAGCGGAGACTCGGCAGCGCCCCGCGCTCCGCCGCCCAGGCGGCAGCAAGCCCGGCAAGATCGCTGTCGGCAAACGACAGGATCGCGATGTCGCCCGGCGGTTGACCAAGGTCGACCGCTTCGACGATCTCGTCGAGACCGGTCGAGCTCGTCGTGAGCAGATGCATCGCTCACCTCACAAGAAGCTCAGGCGCGAAGCGCCTCCGTCACTGCGGCGCGATCGAGACCTTTCAGTCCGATCACGACCAGGCGGCCTTGCCGGTGCTCGGTGGCACCCCAAGGCCGATCGAACTGGCAGGTCACCCGCGCGCCGACCGCTTGCACCAAAAGCCGCAACGGTTTGTTCGCCACCGCCGCAAAGCCCTTCACGCGCAGCACCTCGAACCGCTCGGCAAGCGAAGCGATACGGGCGACCAGCGTCGCCGGATCGGCAAGCTCATCGAGCGGAACGATGAAGCTGTCGAAATCGTCGTGATCGTGTTCGGCTTCCGGATCGTGTCGGGTCGGGCGATTGGCGATTTCGTTTTCGGTCGCGATCCCGAGCCCGAGCAGCAGTCTTTGATCGACCTTGCCGTCGCTCGTGGTGACCACTTTGACGTTGCGCGGCAGCGCGCTTGCAATCGCCCTGCGCGCGCGGTTAAGCCCGGCGTCATCCAAGAGATCGCGCTTGTTCAGCACGACGAGATCGGCGCAGGCAATCTGATCGTCAAACACCTCTTCGACGGGATCGTCGTGCGTGAGCGCGCTGTCGGCGGCGCGTTGCCGCTGGAGTGCCTCCAGATCGGCGGCGACGCGACCCTCCGCAAGCGCCGCGCCGTCTACGACGACGACCACGCCGTCGACGGTCACGCGGTTTTTGATCGCGGGCCAATGAAAGGCCTGCACCAGCGGTTTGGGCAAAGCCAGGCCCGATGTCTCGATCACGATGTGATCGATGCCGTCTTTGGCCAAAATGGCGTCAAGCGCTGGGACGAACTCGTCAGCGACGGTGCAGCACAGACAGCCATTGGCAAGTTCGACGATGTTCTCTTCCGGGCAAGCCGCGTCGCCGCAACTCTTGAGGATTTCACCATCGATGCCGACATCGCCAAATTCGTTAACGATGATCGCGAGCCGCCGACCTTTGGCACTCGCCAAAACGTGACGAATCAGCGTTGTTTTGCCGGCGCCAAGAAAGCCGGTAACGATAGTGCAGGGGACCCGCGCGAGCCGTGCCGCGAGTGCGTTATTCATGGATCGCTCTCCACGAAATCAAAGGGGGGAACGCGAGCGATCAAGGCGCGCTTGAGAATTTCCGGTCGGCCACGCCACGGCAGAATGCCGTCGCTCGCAGTGGCAAGGAGCTTCGCGCCGGCGACAAGCGCGTCGGCATTGGCGGCATCGAGGCCGCCGAAAACGTAAGTCCATGAGCCGTTGCATCGCAGCGCCGCGCTCGGGCCGCGCGTGCAGTTGGCAAGGCAGCGCAGGCGGCGCACTTCGACTTCGCTGCCGGCGGCGGCTTGTTCGGTTGCGTCGGCTAGCAGCGCGCCGGGACGGGGTTCGGCGTCAGGCTCGCCGACGCGCCGGCAAGTAACGCAAACGTAGATCAGCGGCGATATCGTTTCGGACATCAGCCTGCCTCACGTTTGCTCGACGACGACGCGGCCGAAGTCACGCCAGCGGTAGATCAGATAGGAAGCGATCCAGCTGGCGACGAAAATGGCGACGACTAAATAACCGAATCCGGCGAGGCCACTGTTGATCTTACTGATCAGATCCCAAAACACACCGTCGAGTTCGAGCTTGTCGGCGATCAGACCCAGCGCCTCGATGCCGCCGATCAGCATCGCGACCACCGCGGAAATCGCAGTGATGGTCAGATTGTACCAAATTTTGCGGATCGGATTGAGAAACGCCCAGCCGTAGGCGCCGACCATCAGCACGCTGTCGCTGGTGTCGACGAGCGTCATGCCGGCGGCGAACAGCGCCGGGAAGATCATCACTGTCGAAAAACTCATGCCGCCCGAGGCCTGACTGCCTGCAACCGTGAACAGCGTGATCTCGGTCGCGGTGTCAAAACCGAGACCAAACAAAAAGCCGATCGGGAACATTTGCCAGCTGCGCGTAACCATCCGGAACAGCGGCCGGAACATGCGCGCCAACAAACCGCGGCCGGAGAGCAAATGATCGAGCTCATGCTCGGCAACCGCTTCGCCGCGGCGCGCGCGCTGAAAGCTCCTCCACACCTCGCGCAGAATGAGCAGATTGATAAAAGCAATAGTCAGCAGGAAAAATGGCGACGTGCCGGTGCCGATTACGCTGCCGATCACCTTGAAAGGATGAAGCTTGCCTTGGAGCGCGAAGGCCATACCGACAATCACCGCGACCGCGATGGTGATGACGAGCGAATGGCCGAGCGAGAAAAACAATCCGGCCGAGATCGGCCGTTTGCCTTCTTGCATCAGCTTGCGGACGACA
>Ga0126383_10001486_pt1 | contig 14642 bp, 12 predicted proteins | sample PanSoiMetPlot_35_FD_96882 | JGI IMG/M metagenome (GOLD analysis project Ga0126383, IMG submission 96882) | Tropical forest soil microbial communities from Panama - MetaG Plot_35 | ecosystem: Environmental > Terrestrial > Soil > Tropical forest > Bulk soil | place: Panama | collected 2016-02-17
CCTCTGCCGCGGGATGATCGGAGTCGTAGCCCATTTGCGTCGGTAGATCGAACGCGACGGAAAGACCGGATTGCCCCGCTTCGAGCAAGTGCCGAAACCGGGCGTTGGTTTCCTCGGCGGTGCCGAATCCGGCGTACTGCCGCATCGTCCACAGCCGCCCACGGTACATCGTGGGGTGGACGCCGCGGGTGAAGGGAAACGCTCCGGGTCGCCCCAGCTCGTGTCCGGTGTCGTCCGGCCAGTCCGCCGGCCCGTAGACCGGCCGGCGCTCACTCACGCCGGCACCGCCTCCCGACCGAGGATGGTCGCGGCGTACTCGACGTCCTTCCTGCTCCCGATCACGAGCGGCACCCGCTGGTGCAGCTCCCGGGGAGCGATGTCGAGAATCGGCCGATGTCCATCGGTCGCGCTGCCGCCCGCCTGTTCGGCGAGGAACGCCAGTGGCGCCGCTTCGTACAGCAGCCGCAGCTTGCCGTGCGGGTGTTTGGAGTCCGCCGGATAGAGAAAGATCCCGCCGGACAGCAGGTTGCGGTGAAAATCGGCGACCAGCGAGCCGATGTAGCGCGCGTTCTTCGCCGCCACCTTGGGATTGCCGCCCTTGAACGCCGCCACCACCTGGTGCACCGGGTCGCTCCACAGGTCCCAATAGCTCTCGTTCACGCTGTAGTACTTGCCCACGGGCGGCGTGTGGATCTCGGGGTGCGACAGCAGGAATTCGCCGATCGTCGGATCGAGCGTGAAGCCGTGCACGCCCTTCCCGGTCGAGTACACCAGCATCGTGCTCGAGCCATAGAGGATGTACCCCGAGCCCACCTGCGTGCGCCCCGGCTGCAGGCAGTCCTGCAACGTGCCCGGCCCTCCCTCGGGGGTGAGCCGCCGGTGGATCGAGAAGATCGTCCCGATCGAAACGTTGACGTCGATGTTGCTCGAGCCGTCGAGCGGATCGTACAGCAGCACGTACTTCCCCACCGGCCGGCCGGGCGGCACGGGCACCGGCTCTTCGTCTTCTTCGGACGCGAGCACGCAGGTGCGCCCGGTATGCTGCACGCTGTTGCGCACCGTCTCGTTGGCGAAAACGTCGAGTTTCTGCTGCATCTCACCCTGGACGTTGATCGTTCCCTGCGCGCCCAGGACGTCGGTGAGGCCGGCGCGCCGCACGTTGCGCGAGATGATCTTGGCCGCGAGACAGATGTCGTACAGCAGGTTCGACAGCTCTCCCGTCGCTTCGGGGAACTGGCGCTCCTGCTCGATGATGAACCGCTCAATCGTGACGACGGAACTGGAATTGTCCACTATGGCCATCGGTCGTGAAGGTGATGGTGCCCAGCTGGTCGGTCCGCAACGTCGTCACGTGGTGGTGCAGGAGTCGCGCCACCACCTCCGGCGCGGGGTGTCCGTAGGTGTTGTGCGCGCCGACGCTGATCACCGCCTCGCCCGGCGTCAGCTCGTCAAGCCAGGCGTCCGAGGTCGCCGAGCGCGAGCCGTGGTGCCCGACCTTGAGCACATCGACGTGTCCCACCCGTCCGGCGAGGCGTGCCTCCACCGGCAACCCGGCATCGGCCTGGAACAAGAGCCGCGTGGCACCGTACGTCACGAGCAAGACCACCCCGTGCTCGTTGACGTCCTCCGGCTGAGCGGCCCAGGCGCTGTCGGGACTCAGCACTTCGAACGTCACGCCGTCGAGCTCGATTTTGTCCCCCGCGCGCGCCGGGTGCCAGGTGGCGCGATCACGCTCCACGTCAGCGAGAAACTCGAGATACAGGGGCCGCCCCAGCGGCTCCCCCGGCTCGAGCACGACTGCGGGCGGGAGCGCTTCCAGAACCGCCGGGAGCCCGCCCAGGTGGTCGGCGTCGCCGTGGGTCGCCACCATCAGAGCGAGGGCGCCGGCGCCGAGGCGGCGCAGGAACGGGAGCACGACGCGCCGACCGGCGTCTCCCTGGGGCGTCCGCGGACCCCCATCGATCAGCACCCAGTGGCCCGCCGGCGTGCGCAACGCTTCGGCATCACCCTGCCCGACGTCGAGAAAATGTACGGTGAGGACGCCGTCCCTGTCACGGGGTCCGAGCGTGACGAGGGAGCCCCACACGAGCACCGCGAGCGCGCCGGCGACGCGCACCGCGATCACCCAGCGTCGTCGCGGCGCGTCCCACAACCACCACGCCACTGCCAGGACCCCGCACCAGACCAACGCCGCCGGCCACCCCGGTTGCGCGACGACATGACCGCCCGGCACTCGGGCGGCCGCACCCGCGACCAGATCGAGCAGCGCGAGCGCGAGTCCCGATCCGGCGGCGATCAGCGACGCTAGCGGCGCCACGAAACCCGCGAGCACCAGCGCGATGATCACACCGGGAACGGCGATCGCGCCGAGCGGGATCGCGACGAGGTTGGCGAGGACCCCGATCGGAGCGACGGTGCCGAACGTGAACGCGGTGATCGGCGCCGTCACGAGCGTCGCGGCGATCGCGGGGGCGAGGAGACGCAGCACGAGCGGCTCGCGCACGGCGCGATCGGCCCAGATCACGGCGGCGATCGCTGCCACCGAGAGCCACGCCCCCACCGAATGCATCGACCACGGATCGATGACGAGCAGAACGAGTGCCGACAGCGCCACCGTGCCGCGCGGTGCGACGACGCGCTGGCGCCAGCGCGCCACACCGTCCACCGCGAGCATCACCGCCGCGCGCGTGGCGGGCGCCGGGAATCCAAGCAGCCAGCAGTACGCCGCGACCGCGGCGATCCCGATGCCCACGCGCGGGCGCGAGGGCACGCCGGCCAACCGCAACACCAGCCCCAGCCACGCCGCGAAGAATCCGACGTGCAATCCGGAAATGGAAAGGATGTGCGCCAGCCCGGCGCGGGCGTAGCGCTCACGCACGTCGCGATCGAGGTTGGTCTGGCCGCCGATGACGAGCGCGTTGACGAGCGGGGCGCGCGATCCGAAAAGGGCCCGCGCGCGGGACGCGATCCGGTCGCGCAACGCTCCGCGACCGCGCGGCGTCGCGTCGATCATCCGCGCCGTGCGGACGCGCAGCAGACCACCCTCGGCGGCCCCCAGCCACGGACCGGCGACGAGCCACGTCGTCCCGCCCCGGGCCGTCTTGCCGCTCGGCCAACGCAGCACCAGGTCGCCGCTGCAGGCGCCGGCGAGAACGACGGCGTCGACGACGCCGCCGTCCTCGGGGACGGGGTCGAGCAGCCGCACGTAGGCGGCCCGAGCGGGCGGCCGCGCCGCGACGGAGGCGCTCCACCGTCCGGCACACTGACTCGCATGGATCCGCAGCGCGGCGGCGCCCCAGCCGAAGCCGGCGAGCGCCGCACACCCGAGCGCGGCGGCGACGGGTGCCGGCCGCGCGACGAGCGCCACGCCGACGATCAGCGGAGCGATCAGGCTCCACGGTCCCGGAAACGACGCGAGGCCGGCCCACAGGCCGGCCCCGAAGCCGATCGCGATCCACAACAGCGGCGGGCGCACCGCCGCCTACCAGCCGGCCGTTAGGGCAGCGTCACCGGCTTCGCTCCACAGCGCGGCGCCAGCGCCACGCGGCGAAAACCCTCGATGAGGATGACGGTGAGCTTCGCCGTTTCCTGATCGGTCCCCATCGTGATGCCGGTGAGGATCTCGCCGGCCCGGGTGGAGACATAATGCGGCGACAGCCGGTTGAGGGCGTACACCAGCACGTCCCCGCGGCAGGTGTCGCACCCGCAAAACGTGGGATACTGCGGCCGCAGCGTCTCGTAGTCCTTGTGCGCCGCTTCCATGGTCACGTTGGTTACGCCCAGACGGTTTCCTCCTCCCCCACTGGCCACGCGGTGAACGTGGATCCGGTCGTGCCCGTGAGCCGCACCGATCGATACGTCCCGATCCATTCGTCCGGACCGTCGACCAGGGCAATCTTGTTGCTGCGCGTCCGCGCCTGCAATAGGCCGCCGCGCTTGGCGCGGCCTTCCACCAGCACTTCGTGCGTCGTCCCCACGAGCGCCATGTTCCGACGCCGTGCCACGGTGCGCACCAGCGCGATGAGGCGCTCGAGCCGCTCCCCCGCCACCTCGTCTGCGACGTGGTTTCTGAGCTTGACGGCGGGCGTCCCTTCGCGCACCGAATACTTGAAGGTATACGCGTCGTCGAACGCGACCTGCTCCACGAGCGACAGCGTCTCGGCGAATTCGTCCTCGGTTTCTCCAGGGAAGCCGACGATGATGTCGGTCGACAACGCGATGCCGGGAACCGCGGCGCGTAACGCGGCGACCACCTCGAGATAGCGCTCGCGCGTGTAGCGCCGCAGCATGCGCTTGAGCACGCGGGCGCTGCCGCTCTGCACCGGCAGGTGCACGTGCTCGCACACGGCGGGCGTCTCGGCCATCGCCTGCAGCACGCGCTCCGTGAAGTCGGTGGGATAGGGTGACGTGAACCGCACCCGGCGCACGCCCTCCACCGCGCCGACCGCGCGCAGCAGATCGGCGAAATCGTGCGTCCCGTCGTGGTAGCTGTTGACCGTCTGTCCAAGGAGCGTCACCTCGGTGGTGCCCGTGGCGACGAGGCGGGTGACCTCGGCCGTCACGTCCTCCAAGGTGCGACTCCGTTCCGGTCCGCGCGTCATCGGAACTACGCAGAAGGTGCACCGATAATCGCAGCCCCGTTGGACCGTCACGAACGCCGAGGCGGCGGCAGGGCGTACCGGCGGCACGTCCTCGTAGTTCTCCCAAGACCGGAATTCGACGTCGGCCGTGCGGCCGCCGGTCCGGGCCCGGGCGATCAGCTCGGGGAGCCCGCGGTAGCCATCGGGCCCGATCACCAGATCGACCTGCGGAACGCGCTCGAGCAGCTTGGGGCCGAGCCGCTGAGCCATGCAGCCGATCACGCCCAGCACATCCCCGGGGCGCTTGTAGCGCTTCAGCTCTCCCATGCGGCCGAGCACGCGCTGCTCCGCATGGTCGCGCACGGCACAGGTATTCACCAGGAGGACGTCGGCCTCCGCGGGGTCGTCGGTGCGGACGTACCCCTCCCGGTCGAGCACGCCGAAGACGAGCTCGGAGTCGGCGACGTTCATCTGGCAGCCGTACGTTTCGAGGTAGATGCGCGGCACGCTCAGCTCACGGTGATGTCGATCCGGGGACGCCCGTCCCAGGCGCGACTCGAAAGATAGACCGTGAGGTAGTCCTGCGTGAGCACTTCCACCTGACCGCCCTGGTGGCCCGTGACGACGCCGTCGCCGCGACCCCCGGTCCGCGCCGCCCGGTACGCGGCCGCCCGCTCCGCGCCCAGGGCACGGAGCTCGGCTGCCCGGGCGCGGATCGTCGCGGGTCCGTGCTGATCGCTCAGTCGTGCGGCGGCGGCGTCGGGTCGCGTGCTGAACGGGAACACGTGCAGGTAGGTGAACGGCAGCTCGCGCACCAGCGCGCACGTCGCGGCGTGATCCGCGGCCGTCTCACCGGGGAATCCCGCGATGACATCGGCGCCGAGTCCGAACACCGGCAGCCGCTCGGCCAGCCACTCGATGCGCTCGCGGTACGAGACGGCGCTGTACCAGTGACGCCCCATGCGCTTGAGGATGCGATTCGACCCTGATTGCAGCGGGGCATGCAGGTGCGCGGCGACATTGCGGGGCGCCTCGATCAAGAGGTGCGCGATGCGGTCGTCGACTTCGGTCGCCTCGATCGACGACAACCGGAATCTCACCTGGGGCACGGCGTCGACCAACGCCTCCAGGAGCACCCCGAGTGACTGTACCCATGACTCATTACCCACAACGCTCTTGTCTTGCCCGTACGTCCCGATGTGCACCCCCGTCAGGACGAGCTCGGCGTGGTGCTCGGAAAGCGCTCTCGCCTCTGCAATGATCTCCGTGACGGTTCGCGACCGATTCGCTCCACGGGCGATCGTGGTCGCGCAAAAGGTGCAATGCTCATCGCAGCCGTCCTGGATTTTGAGCCATCCGCGCGCGCCGCCCGTGAAGCGGCGCAGCACCGGATCGACGCCCGCGACCGGGACGCCGGCCGCCGCCAGCACTTCCTGCGGGGCCGCTCCACCAACCACCGCGCGCACCCGCGGCAGCGCGGCGAGCGCGCCGCGATCGAGTGCCGCGGCGCAGCCCATGACGATGGTGTCGCGCCCGGCGCGCGCCTGGCGGCGCACGTAACGGCGCAGCTTCGATTCGCTCTCTTCGGTGACGGTGCAGGAATTGACGACGGCGAGCTCGGCGTCCGTGGCGACGTCCACCACCGTCGCGCCGGCGTCGGAGAATGCCTGCCGGACGCGCTCGGTGTCGTATTGGTTTGCTTTGCAGCCGAACGTGTGAAAGTAGACGTTCACGGCCGGACGGTGACGCCGAACAACCCGGTCCACAGCGTCTCGGTGAGGCCCGACCCGGTGCGTCGCTGGCGCTCGATCGCCACGTCGATGATGCCTCGCCCCTGGGCGAAGACGATGCCGGTGCCGGCGGACAGGGCGAACTCTTTCGGCGCCGCAGGACCGGGGCCGAACGGCAGCTGCCCGCCGCGAACGCCGATGCGCACCGGATGGCGTCCGCTCCCGAACTCCCCCCCGACCGACCAGACGGTGGTGTTGAAGGCGTTGGAATCGGTGGAGACCGACCAGTTCGATCGAATCACACTGCCGGCGACCGCCGCCAGCGGCGTGAGGTGCAGGTACACCCCCGCCCCGTACATCGTCGGGAGGTCGTTGCGCGCCACTTCGACGCCGCTGAGCTCGCTGCGCAGGTGCGTGTCCGACCGCGCGAACGCGGCGATGTGAATCGACCGCCCCAGCGCGAGCATGGCGCTGGCCGACATGCCGGTGCCGCGATACGCGACCTCGTCGGTCTGCGACACCCCCTGATAGGTCGACGTGTCGGTGAAGGAGCGCGCCGCGAGCAGGCGGGTCGAGCCGGACAGAAAATGAAATCCGGCGCCGAGCGTGAGCGGGCCGAACTGCTTCGCCGCGACGACGCGCAGATCGGAGACGCCGCCGTCGCTCGACAGTACGTCGGTCACCTGCTGCTGCGAGCCTCCCAGCACGATCGTGTCGGTGAGGGTGACGCGATAGGAGCGATCGAGGTAGCTGGAGAATCCGCCGCCGATCACGACGCCGCCCCAGGCAGGCCCCGAGACCTGGAACAGGGGGAAGCGCGTCGTGCGGCGCGATGCGCTGACGCCGTCGAGGTCGTCGGTCACGTAGGAAACGGCGCCCACCGCATTGGCGCTGAGACGGTCATTGGCCGTGATGGCGGTCTCGATGAGCCCCGAGAACGGATCGAACATCGCGAACGCGCCCCCGGTGGCGCGCGACCGCGCGCTCTCCGGCCGGCCTGGCACGCCGAGGCCGTTGATGCCGAAGGGAGAGCTCTGCGCGGCAAGCGTCCGGGCTCCTCCCACGAGCGCCAGCGCCAGCGCGAGACCGCGTCGGATCGGCATCACGGCACTCCCAGCTTGATGCGCGGCACGTACGTCAGCTTGATCAGCGGCCGGAACGCCGTGGTGCGCGACGAATAGAAGCGCAGCGTCGTGAACGTCGCCCCCTCGAGACTGAACGCCTTGCCCGTGCTGTCGCCCGAGGTGGCTGTCTGCACGGTGCGCCGCAGCGCCATGAGCCGGACGAACACGCTCGTGGGCACCGTCGTATCCGCGACGAACGCGCGGAACAGCGGGGTGAGCTCGACCCGCACGGTGTCCGTGGGGTTGCCGGCGTACACTCGCGACGTTCCCTGGATCGCGGTATCGGCGTCGATCGGGGACTTGAGCCCGAGATCGGCGAACACCCGGTTCACGAAAATGAGGACCGAGTCCCCCATCACCACCGGCGCGGTCGGGGTCGGGATGAGGAACAGCTCGGCGCGCAACACCTGGGACGAGTCGCGGACCTTCTTCGGGATGTTGATGCGCAACATGGCGCGCTGCGACGGGGTGCCGCCGATCAGGAGATTCGAATCGGGCGGCAGCGCCGGCGCCGTATACAGGAACGTGTCGAAGTTCGTGTTCGTGACGAGGGAGTCGGGCGGATGCTTGGGCTTGCTGCACGGATTCGACGAGTCCGGGCACTTATAGAAGATCGAATCGGGACGCAACCGCTTCCCGGCGGAGTCGACCCGGTAAAACCACGACGCTCCCAATCCCAGCCCGGTCTCGCCCGACCCGAGGATTACGGTGGGCCGGTTGTCCGCGGTCACCACCACGCCGAGAGACAGATGGGCGCGCCCGGAATCCGCCGGGTGATACGGAGCATTGGCGCTGTCGACCTTGAGCCGCAGCGTCACGATGTGCTTGGTGCCGTTGGACAACACCGTGTTGGTGTCGGTGGTGCCGTTCGTCAGCACGGTGTCGCCCATGATCGAATCGCGCCGCGACGGCTGCGCGAGAAGGCTGTCGACATTGACGACCCGCAGCGGAGGCGCGGCGAAATACGATGCCAGGTCGGCCAGCGTGGTCGTGCTGTCGATCGAATCGGGAAGCACATAGAAGGAGAGCCGCAGATTGCGAGTCGCGCTGTCCGGCCGCAGAAACCGCACCACCAGCTTCATCGAATCGATCACGTTCGGTCCGGTAGTCGTGTCGATGCTGTCGAGCGTCGTCCGTGTGCTGAAAAAGGTCATCTGGGTGATCGACCGGCTGTCAATTCCATTTTCTGCCGTGATCGGGAGGTAGCCGACATGGACCGGAACGGCGTACCCCTGGAACGTCGAGTCCCGGGAGATCGCGTCGGGAAACAGCGACTCGACCGCCACCAGCTTGTTGCCAGGGCAGAATTAGGGACAGCGCGCCGGCGCGGTCGGCTCCTCGACGCACGCCCAGAAGGCCAGCGCGACGGTGGCCGCGACGAAGACCAGCCGCTTCATGACAGCGACTCGCGCGTGAACGCCTCGGGAAGCAGGTCCCTGAGCTTCCAGCGCCGCTCGCTGGACGGTCCCACCGCGACGATCTCGAGATCCAGCCCGAACTCCGCGAGCAGCTGGCGGCAGGCGCCGCACGGCGTCGCCGGCGGCTCGACCGCCGTCGCCACCGCCACCCGCTTGAGCGAGCGCTTCCCCGCCGCCACCGCTGCTCCCACCGCCATGCGCTCGGCGCAGATCGTCAGCCCGTACGAGGCGTTCTCGACGTTGCAGCCGACGTGAATCGTCCCGTCCGCCGCCTCGATCGCGGCCCCGACGTGAAAATTGCTGTAGGGCGCGTACGCGTTCTGCATCACCTCACGCGCCCGGCGCACCAGGTCGGCGCTCACGTCCACACCTCGCGCAAAAACGAACGACCCGCGGCGAGCGCCGGCAAACCGAAAAACTCGGCCACCGTCGCGCCGAGATCGGCGAACGTCGACCGCTCTCCCAACGCCACCGGACGCACCCGCTTCCCCAGGACGAGCACCGGCACCGCCTCGCGCGAATGGTCGGTCGAGGGGGTGGTCGGATCGTTCCCGTGGTCGGCCGTGATGATGATCAGGTCGTCCTCCAAGAGCCGCGCTTCGAGGCGCGGCAGCCAGGTATCGAGGTGATGGAGTCCCTCATGAAACCCCGGCACGTCGTTGCGGTGCCCCCACGTCTGGTCGAACTCGATCACGTTCACGAAAATGAAGCCCGTCTCGAGCGTCTCGAGCGCCCGCTCGATCAGCCGGTAGGCGTCGGGGTTGGTCGGCGTGTGCTCGCTCGCGATGTTCCGCCCGGCGAACAGATCGTCGACTTTTCCGATCCCCACCCGGGGAATTCCCGCCTCGGCCAGCCGGTCGAGCAGCGTAACCCCGACGGGCTCGATCGAAAAGTCCTTGCGGCTCGCCGTGCGCTCGTAGTGCCCCGGCTTCCCCTGGAACGGCCGCGCGATCACCCGGCTCACCGCTTCCTCGCCCTGCAACATCTCGCGCGCGACGCCGCAGGCGGCGTACAGCTCGGCCAGGGGCACCGTCTCCTCGTGCGCCGCGACCTGAAACACCGAGTCGGCCGAGGTATAGACGATCCACTTGCCCGTACGCTGATGCTCTTCCCCGAGCTCGGCGATGATCGCCGTTCCCGAGGCGGCGGTGTTGCCGATCCACCCCCTGCCGGTACGAGCGGCGAAGGCATCGAGCAACGTCCGCGGGAAGCCGTGCGGATACGTTCGAAATGCCCGCTCGAGCAACAGGCCGCAGATTTCCCAGTGCCCCGTCGTCGAATCCTTGCCGTGCGAGCTGGGGAGGGCCACTCCATACGCCGCGGCCGGCCTCGCCGGTCGCGCGACACCAGCCAGCGGCCGGCACAGCCCCAGTCCGAGACGCTCGAGGTTGGGGAGCCGCAATCCCCCCACCACGCGCGCGACGTTGCCGAGAGTGTCCGAGCCCACGTCGCCGTAGGCGTCCTGATCGGGCGCCGCCCCGATCCCCAACCCGTCGAGCACGATGATCGCGGCGCGCTTCACTCGTAGATCCGCGGCAGACGCGCACCCAAGCCGCACAGCAGGTCGCGTTGCTGCACGCCGGACCACTCGGCGAACTGCTGCAGCGTGGTCACCCCGCCGCGCGTCTCCCCGATCAGCGTGGCCACGTCGCCCACAGCGACCGGCGTCGCGCCCGTCTCGATCATCGTCAGGTCCATCGTCACGAGGCCGACGATCGGACAGCGCGCCCCGTTCAACAGCACCGGCACCTGTCCCGTCGGCGCGATCGACTGCCGCACGCCGTCGGCGTAACCGATCCCGAGCGTTGCGACGACGGTGTCGCGCGGGGCCGCCCAGTGCGCGTTATAGCTGACGCTCTCCCCGGCGCACACCCGTCGCACGCTCACCACCACGGCCCGGAGACTCACCACCGGGCGTCCCGGTGCGAGTGCTCCCCCGGGTGTGCCGCCGAACAGATAGACGCCGGGGCGGACGGCATCGAATGCGTACTTGCGATCGCGCAGCGCCGCCCCGCTGTTCGCCACGTGCACGAGCGGCGGCCGCCGCGGTAGTCGCTCCAGCGCCGACAGGAACCGCTCGAGCTGCTCATCGGCCGACCCGTCAGACCGCTCCGAGGAGTGGAACTGCGTGTAGCACCCCTCGATCCGCTCGAGACCCGGGAGATCGCGGATGCCGTCAATCTCGTCCCATCGCAGCCCACCGCGCCGCATCCCCGTGTCGATCTCCAGGTGACAGGGACGCTCGGGTCCGGCCAGCCAGGCGGCGAGACTGTCGCGATCTCCCAGTGCGGGCGTGAGATCGAACTGGCGGTAGCGATCGAACTGGTCCCGCCGCCCGGGCGTGCACACAAGAACGGGCCGCGCGATGCCGGCGGCCCGCAACTCGGCGCCCTCTTCGATTGTCGCGACACCGTAGCCCCAGGGATCTACCTGCTCCAGCGCCTGCGCGACGGCGGCCGCTCCCACTCCGTAGGCGTTGGCTTTGACGATCGGGAGGAGCCGCGTGCCGGCGAACCGCGCCACCGCGCGAGCATTCTCGACCAGCGCCGCGAGGTTGACCTCGACCCAGGCGCGGCTCTTGCGCGCGCTCATTGACTCCATCAGACGAGCGCGTATCATACCCGTGCAGGAGGCTAAATGCAAGGCGATTCAGCGCTTGGACGCGTACTGGCGCTCGTCCGCGAGCTCCGCAAACGCTCTCCCTGGAACGGCGCGCAGACACCTCAGACTCTCCGTCCCTATCTCGTCGAAGAAGTGCTGGAGCTCGATCACGCGATCGCGAGCGGTGATCCGCTGCAGCTGCGCGAAGAGCTGGGTGACATGCTGCTGCACCTTTCGTTTCAGATCGTGCTCGCCGAGGAGCGCAGCCAGTTCGACACCGAAGCGGTGGTGCGCGCGCTGGAGCAAAAGATGCGGCGCCGTCACGCGCAGGTGTTCGGACAAGGACCGGCTCCGGCGACCGACACGTGGGAGCGCAGCAAGCGACGCGAATCCGGGGCTTCGGGGCGCAGCGCCTTCGCCGGCGTGCCGCCGCACCTGCCGGCGCTGCTGATGGCGCTGCGGCTGCAGGAGCGCGCGTCCGGTGTGGGGTTCGACTGGCCCGACGAGCGCGGGCCGCTGGGCAAATTGCGGGAAGAGATGGCCGAGCTCGAAGAGGTGGCGACGAGCGCGGAGCGCGGCCGCGTCGCCGCGGAGATCGGCGACCTCTTTTTCGCGGCGGTGAACCTGTCGCGCAAGCTCGGAATCGATCCCAATCAGGCGCTGGAGCTCGCCAACCGGAAGTTCCGGCATCGCTTCGAAGCGGTCGAGCGCATGGCGCGCGAGCGCGGCGTGGAGGTCGGCGAGGCGAGCCTCGACGAGCTGGATACGTTGTGGGAGGAAGTGAAGGCGGGGGGCCGTTAGGGCCAGAGCTTATACAGCGTCCTCGGGAACGCGATCGCCTCGCGGATATGCGGGATGCCGCAGATCCACGCCACGGTGCGCTCGACGCCGAGTCCGAATCCGGCGTGCACGAACGTGCCGTACTTACGTAGGTCGAGGTACCAACCGTACGCCTCCTCGGGCAGACCTTCCGCCTTGATGCGCGCGCGCAGCTTGTCGTAATCGTCCTCCCGCTGACTGCCGCCGATGATCTCGCCATAGCCTTCGGGAGCGAGCATGTCGTTGTTGAGGACGGTACGCGGGTCGGCGGGATTCTCCTTCATATAGAAGGCCTTCACCGCCCTGGGGTAGTTGTAGACCATCACGGGACGTTCGAACTGCTTCGCCAGGAGTGTTTCGTCGTCGCCGCCCAGGTCCCTGCCCCACTCGATATCGGCGCCGAGTCCCTTGAGCTTTTCGACAGCGTCGGTGTAGGAAATCCGGTGGTAGGGGGGGACACAGGCTTCGAGCGGGGCGAGATTGCGCTCCAGCTCCGCCAATTCGGGGCGGCGCCGTTCCAGACAGCGCCGCACGATATAGCTGACGAAGTCCTCCTGCAGCCGCATATTCGCGTCCGAATCGTTCCAGGCAACCTCCGGCTCCACCATCCAGAATTCAGTGAGGTGGCGGCGGGTCTTCGACTTTTCGGCCCGGAACGTGGGTCCGAAGCAGTAGACTTTGCCGAGCGCCGCCGCGGCGGCCTCCACGTACAGCTGACCGGTCTGGGCGAGGTAGGCTTTTCCCAGATCGAAGTAGTCGGTGGAGAAGAGCGTTCCGGCGTGCTCGCCGATCGATCCGGTGAGGATCGGCGTATCGACCAGCACGAAGCCGCGCTCGTAGAAGAAATCCCGGATCGCCTGGATCACTTCGTGTCGGACCCGGGCGATCGCCACCTGGCGCCGGCTGCGCAGCCAGAGGTGACGATGCTCGAACAGAAATGCGGTGCCGTGCTCCTTGGGCGAGATGGGAAACTCGGGGCTCGTCCCGAGCACGCGCAGATCGCCGGCGGTCAGCTCGACGCCGCCGGGGGCTCGGGCGTCGGCGCGCACCGTGCCGGTGACCTCGACCGAGGTCTCCTGGGCGAGTCCGGGGAGCGTCTCCCAGACACCTTCGGGGACGTCCTTCTTCGAGACCACGACCTGCAAGTAGCCGGTGCCGTCGCGCAGCGAGACGAACGCGATCTTGCCGCTCGATCGCGTGGTCATCACCCAGCCGCGCACCGTCACCGTCTGTCCCGCCAGCGCGGGCAACGCGTCGATTCGCTGAGGCTCCGGCATAGGCGCGGCATACTAGTGGCGGCTCTCTGCACTGTCAACGCAATTGCGTGCGCGCCCGTCGTGCGCGTCGGTCCCGATCGCGATGACGCCGGATGGCGCAGCGAGCTCGGCTCGCCGCGGCACGATGCCTCTACGCCCGAGTCTCTGGCGGCAGACCCGCAGCCGCTGTGGCGCGCCGCCGCCGGCCGCGCCGTACGCGCCGGGCCCGCCATCGGAACGAGCGTCGTCGCCGTGGGGACGTCGGATCGCTCCGTGGTGTTGCTCGACCGCGCCGACGGGGTGCGCATCTGGCGCCGCCACGTCCCCGGGACGGTAGCCGCAGGTCCACTGATCGCCGGTAACGCGGTCTACGTCGCCACGCAGGCGGTGCCGGACGGCCGCGTGCTGGCGCTGCGGCTCAGGACCGGCGCGCCGCTGTGGGGCGCGCATACCGGTGGGGTATCGGCGGGGCTCGTCCTGACCGATTCGGTGATCGTCGCCGCTACCGATCGCGGCACCGTCGTCGCGCTCGACCGGCGGACCGGCGAGCGGCGCTGGGAGCGCAACCTCGGCCGCGGCATCCGGGCGACCCCCGTGGTCGCAGCGACCAGTATCGCCGTCGCCACCATCGGGGATACGCTCTATCTGCTCGACTCCGAAACAGGGGCGATCCGCGCCCGCCTCGCGACGCCCGGCACCATCGTCGGCAGCCCGGCCGCCGACGGCGGCCGCCTCTTTGCCGGCACCACGGCCGGCCACCTCCTCGCCGTCACGCTTCCCGACCTCACCGTCCTGTGGGACCGGTCCGTTGGTGACGCCGTATACGGCGCCCCGGCCCTGTCGGGGGATACCCTCTATGCCACGACCGACCGCGGAACGCTGTGGCGGGTCCCGCTGGGAGCGCCGGAGGCGGCGCGGTCGGTGGCGCTCGGGGTCCCCTTCACCGCCGGTCCCACGCCGCTCGCCAACGGCGTCCTCGTCGCGGGCGTGACGGGAGACATCATGCTGATCGATGCCACGACCGATTCGATTCGCTGGCGCACGCGGCGGCGGGCGCCGATCGAGGTGCCGCCGATCGTGAAGGACCGGGAATTGTTTCTCGTCACGGGGAACG
>Ga0126383_10001487_pt1 | contig 14641 bp, 12 predicted proteins | sample PanSoiMetPlot_35_FD_96882 | JGI IMG/M metagenome (GOLD analysis project Ga0126383, IMG submission 96882) | Tropical forest soil microbial communities from Panama - MetaG Plot_35 | ecosystem: Environmental > Terrestrial > Soil > Tropical forest > Bulk soil | place: Panama | collected 2016-02-17
GACGTCGTGTTCTGCGACTTGAAGATGCCGGGCATGCAGGGCATGGAACTCGCCCGCGTACTGGCACGCTTCGCCGAGCGTCCGCGCATCGTGTTCGTCACCGCCTACGACGAGCACGCCGTGGAGGCGTTCGAACTGCAGGCGACCGACTACGTGATGAAGCCGGTGCGCCCGGCCCGGCTCGCCGAGGCGGTCCGCCGCGCGGCGGCCGCGAGCACCGGCACCCCCGATGAAGGCGACGAGACGATCACCGTCGAACTGGCCGGAGTGACGCGCTTCGTGAGCCGCTCCCAGGTGCGCTACGTCGAGGCCCAGGGCGACTACACCCGGCTGCACACCGCGTCCGGCAGCCACTTGGTGCGGGTTCCACTCTCTGCGCTCGAGGAGCGGTGGGCCGACGCCGGGTTCGTGCGGATTCACCGCAGCACGCTGGTGTCCCTGGCCCACGTCGAGGAGGTGCGTATGGCGGAGGGGCGGTGCCGCGTACGGCTCGGCGCGGTCGAACTTCCGGTGAGCCGCCGGCACACTCACGAGCTGCGCGAACGCCTATCGCATCGCCGCCTCCGATGAGCCATCCCAGGCGGGTTCGTGTCACCCATCCGCGAACCGACGCAGCGCGGCGGGCGCCGGCCCGCCCGGCGATCCGGGAGATCGACGAGCAGACCCAGATCGGCGAGGTCTACATGCGCTCGCTGGTGCGCAGTCAGCGCCGACTGGCCCTGCTCGTATGTTCGCTGACCGCCCTGCTGCTGGCGGGCACCGCGCTGCTCGGCGCCGTCGCGCCCGGCTTCGCTCGCATTCACGTGCTCGGCATCGCCTTGCCGTGGCTGGTGCTCGGCGTGCTGGTGTACCCGGTGATGATCGTGCTCGCCGTCTACGCGGTGCGGCACGCCGAGCGCAACGAGCGCGACTTCACGCATCTCGTGCAGCGGCCGCGATGAACGCTTCGCGTGAAGAGCCGCGAGTATGACGCACGGCTACGCGATCGCCGCGGTGGCGACGGTCGCCGTCGTGACCGTGCTGCTGGGCGCGCTGGGACTGCGCCGTGCCCACACGACACGCGACTTCTACGTCGCGTCTCGAGCCGTATCACCGGGTTGGAACGCGGCCGCGATCGGCGGCGAGTACCTGTCGGCGGCGTCGTTCCTGGGCGTCGCCGGGCTGATCCTCGCTTACGGATACGACGTGCTCTGGTATCCGGTCTGCTACACCGCCGGCTACCTGATCCTGCTTGCCGTCGTCGCGGCGCCGCTTCGCCGCTCCGGGGCGTACACGCTGCCCGACTTCGCCGAGATCCGGCTGCGATCCCTTCCGGTGCGCCGCATTGCGAGCCTGCTCGTCGTGTTGATCGGCTGGCTCTATCTCGTCCCTCAGCTGCAGGGCGCCGCGCTCGCGCTGCGCACGCAGACCGGCGCGCCGCACTGGCTGGGCGGACTCGTCATCGTGACTGTCGTGCTCTGCGCGGTGGCCGTCGGCGGCATGCGCTCGATCACGTTCGCGCAAGCGTTCCAGTTCTGGCTTAAGTTCACGGCGCTGCTCGTTCCGGCAATCGTCGTGCTCAGCGTGTGGCATCAGCGGCATGACACGATCGGCAGCGGCTATCCGACGGTGCAGCGCACGACGACCGTCGAGGTCGGCAAGCCGACGACGGTCCGGGTCCCACAACCCGAGACCCTGCTGATCAGGGGTGAGCTGGACGGCCGGCGCGTTGCCGGCCCCGTCGCTCTCGATACCGGCGAGCACCGCCTCGGAGCGGGCACCCGAGTCGTGCTGCGCACCGGCGACATCGTTCCTGTGGTGACCTCGCTCCCGGCGCAGCGCAATGCCGACTGGCTGCGTCCGCTCGGCTCCGGCAAGGATCACCCGCTCTACGCGGGCCTGTCGCTGATCCTTGCGATCTGCCTTGGCACGATGGGGCTCCCGCATGTGCTGGTGCGCTTCTACACCAACCCGGACGGGCGGAATGCGCGGCGCACGACGCTGATCGTCATCGTCTTGTTGTCGTCGTTCTATCTGCTGCCCACGCTCTTCGGGGCGTTCGGGCGGCGCTACGTGCCGGACCTGCTGCTCACCGGCAACACCGATGCCACCGTGTTGCTGCTGCCCGAGCGGATGCTCGCGGGTCTGCCCGGCATCCTGCTCGGTGCATTGGTCACCGCGGGCGCCTTCGCTGCGTTCCTGTCGACGTCGTCCGGGCTGACCGTGTCGGTGGCCGGGGTGCTGTCGCAGGACGTGATCCGGCGCCGCCCGGACCGGCAGCGGGCGCACCGTATCCGTGCGTTCCGGCTCAGCTCGGTCGTCGCGATCACCGTGCCGTACCTGCTGAGCCTGCCGAGCCAGCGCATCGGCCTGGCCGCGCTGGTCGGGCTAGCTTTCGCGGTGGCCGCCTCATCGTTCTGCCCGCTCCTCGTGCTCGGCATCTGGTGGCGGCGGCTGACCGACGTCGGCGCCATGGCTGGTCTGGTGGCCGGCGGCACGCTCGCGACCGGCGCCGTCCTGATCACGATCGTGGGTGGCGACCAGCACGGCTGGCCGGGCGCGCTGCTCGCGCAGCCCGCCGCATGGGCGGTGCCGCTGGCATTCGCCGTGATGGCCGTCGTATCGCTCGCCACCGCGGACCGGGTCCGCACCGACGTGGGACGGGTGATGGTGCGCCTGCACGCCCCCGAGTCCCTCGAGCTGGTACGGCCCTCCGGGTACCGCTCGCCGCCGGGATCCAACCGCTCGTCGCGGCAGGTTGCGCCTCTCGGCGACGTCTCGGCGGCGTCCGGCGACTCATCGACCTGACTTGGTGCATTGCGCCGCACGCCGCTGGGAACGTCGAGGCGGGAGAGCCCTCTCTCATCGCCGCTTCGCCCGGATGGGTCCGGGCCCGGACAAGGAGCAGGCACATGGCAACTACTCACCAGACGACCGAGACGGTCGCCGAGCGCGCCGTCGCACCGACGGGGTGGATCGCCGATCCCGGGCCGCTCGGGCTCGCCGGATTCGCCCTCACCACGTTCGTGCTGTCCGTCTTCAACGCCGGGATGATCCATACCGGATCCGGCGTGGTTCTGGGGCTGGCACTCGCCTACGGCGGCATCGCGCAGTTCGCCGCCGGCATGTGGGAGTTCATCAAGGGCAACACGTTCGGCGGGGTCGCGTTCGCCTCGTTCGGCGCGTTCTGGATCTCGTTCTGGTGGCTGTTGAACCACCTTCCCGCCGACACGAAAGGCAACGACCTCGCCCACGGTCTCGGTGTCTACCTACTCGCCTGGGCGATCTTCACCGCGTACATGTTCATCGCCTCGCTGCGGACGACGGGGGCGGTGGCCGCGGTGTTCCTCTTCCTGACGGCGACGTTCCTGTTCTTGGCGATCGGCGCCTTCGCGATGAGCACAGCCAACGTGGCGGCCGCGAACTACAACGGCCTCTACAAGTTCGGTGGCTGGCTCGGGCTGATCACCGCGCTTCTGGCTTGGTACGCCTCGTTCGCAGCAGTGACGAACTCGACGTTCAAGCGTGTAGTGCTGCCGACGTACCCGATGGTGGGACGTCACTAGCCTGCGGAGGGCGCTACCGTTTGCCGGTGGCGGAGCATCTCCCACGCACGCAAGGCCGTGATGCCGCTGCGGCGCCTCCCGGGGCGCCGTGGCGGCGGGGACGGGGTTGCCGTCGTCCCCGGGGCGCGGCATTAAGGCGGGAGTGTTGGCTTGCTGGAATTCGCCTCCTGCGCGAATGTGCTCGGCGGGGCGTCGTAGCACCATCGACTACAGACCTGAAGTGAGGTGAGTTTGGGCATGGCCGAGGAGCAGCAGCTTTCCGAGGCGCAGATCGCCGTGCACTGGCGCGAGGAGGAGTACTACCAGCCACCCGCGAAGTTCATTGCTCAGGCGAACGCCGGCGACCCGGCGATCTTGGAGCGCTTCGCAGAGGAGAACTTCCCCGATTGCTTCAAGGAGTACGCCGACCTGCTCGATTGGGATGAGTACTGGCACACCACGCTCGACACCAGCAACCCGCCGTTCTGGAAGTGGTTCGTGGGCGGGCGGCTCAACGCGTCGTACAACTGCGTCGACCGCCACCTGGCGCGCGACCGGAACAAGGCTGCGCTGATCTGGGTACCGGAGCCGGAGTCCGAGGCCACGCAGGCGATCACGTACCAGGAGCTGTACAAGCGGGTCAACGAGTTCGCGGCTCTGCTACGCGACTTCTGCGGTGTGCAGACAGGCGACCGGATCACGTTCCACATGCCGATGGTTCCTGAGCTGCCGGTGGCCATGCTGGCCTGCGCGCGCCTCGGGGTGATCCACTCCGAGGTGTTCGGCGGGTTCAGCGGCGCCGCCTGCGGCGACCGCATCGCCGACTCGCAAAGTCACATCCTCATCACGATGGACGGCTACTACCGCAACGGGGAGCTCATCGACCACAAGGTCAAGGCGGACGAGGCACTGGCGCGCGCCGGCCAGGAGGGCCACGACGTCGACAAGGTGCTGGTGTGGCGCCGCCATGCCGGCCAATACGCGTCGAAGAGCCCCATGGTCGAGGGCCGCGACTTCTTCGTCGACGAGGTGCTCGCGCAATACCAAGGCCAGCGAGTCGAGCCGGTATCGATGCCGGCCGAGGCGCCGCTGTTCCTTATGTACACCAGCGGCACGACCGGCAAACCCAAGGGCTGTCAGCACAGCACCGGCGGGTACTTGGCCTATGTCACCGGAACGTCCAAGTACTACCAGGACATCCACCCCGAGGACACGTACTGGTGTGCCGCGGACATCGGCTGGATCACCGGGCACTCGTACATCGTCTACGGCCCCTTGTCGCTTGGCACGACGAGCGTGATGTACGAAGGCGTGCCCACCTATCCGGATGCAGGCCGGTTGTGGCGCATCGCTGAGCGGCTCGGCGTGACGATCTTCCACACCGCGCCGACCACGATCCGTATGCTGCGCAAGCTCGGCCCGGACGAGCCGGCCAAGTACGACATCCACTTCAAGCACATGACGACCGTGGGCGAGCCGATCGAGCCCGACGTGTGGCGCTGGTACTTCAACAGCGTCGGCAAGCGCGAGGCAGTCATCGTCGACACCTGGTGGCAGACGGAGAACGGCGGCTTCCTCGGCTCGACGCTCCCGGCGCTGCAGGCAATGAAGCCGGGCAGCTGCGGGCCCGGCGTGCTTGGCGTCTACCCGGTGATCTACGACGAGAACGGCGACGAGGTCCCAGCGGGCAGCGGCAAGGCGGGCAACATCTGCATCCGCAACCCATGGCCGGGCATCTTCCAGACGATCTGGGGCCAGCCCGACCGGTTCGTGCAGACGTACTACGCGAAGTACAACCGGGACGAGAAGAGCACCGACTGGCACGACTGGCCGTACTTCGCGGGCGACGGAGCGGTGCAGGCCGCGGACGGCTACTTCCGCATCCTGGGTCGCGTCGACGACGTGATCAACGTGGCGGGGCACCGGCTGGGCACGAAGGAGTTGGAGTCCGCCAGCCTGACGGTCGACGAGGTCGCCGAAGCCGCCGCGGTCCCGGTGATGGACGAGCTTCGCGGGCGGGCGGTGGAGATGTACGTCTCGCTGAAGCCGGGCTACCAGCCGAGCAAGGAGGTCGAGGACAAGGTCGTCGGCGCGATCGAGCGGGACATCGGCAAGATCGCCCGCCCGAAGGCGGTGTGGGTCGTCGCGGACATGCCGAAGACCCGGTCCGGCAAGATCATGCGCCGGGTCATCGCGTCGATTTCCAACTTCGCCGACGTCGGCGACACAACGACGCTGGCCAACCCGGAGATCGTCGACAGCATCCGGCACCAGGTGCAGAGCGAGAAGGTGGAGCGCGGAGAGTCACCGCGCGAGCTGTCCGCGCAGGAACTGCAGGAGATCAGGGCGTTCGGCCAGGTGGAATAGCTCGGGCCGGGACGGCAACGTCCCCGGTCCGGCGCAGTTTGTGCCAACGCAGCCGCACCCCGTACATCGCGCTGGCCACCGACTGGATCACGACGAGGTACATCAGCTGCCGGTACAGCACCTGCTGTACCGGCAGTGTCCACAGTGGACGCTGGCTCTCCCCGTCGAGACGGAACGCGTACACCGCTGCCACGTACTGTGCGGCTTGCAGGCCGAGCCAGGCGATCGCAGCGGTGGTCGCGTCCCCGGCGAGCAGGCCATATATCGCGGCCACGTCGATCAGCGGTGCGAGCAGCGGCAGCAGCACCTGGAACAGGAACAGGTACGGCAAGCCGCGCCGTCCCAGTCGCCCGGACGGGCCGGATTCCACCACCGCCCGCTTGTGCTTCCACATCGCCTGCAAGGTGCCGTAGCACCAGCGGTATCGCTGCCGCCACAGCTGGCCGAGACTCGCCGGCGCTTCGGTCCAGGCGCGTGCCTTGGGCGCGTACACGACCTGCCACCCGGCCCGGCAGATCGCCATGGTGAGGTCGGTGTCCTCGGCGAGTGTGTCGTCGCTGACACCGCCGGCGTGCGCGATCGCGACTCGGCGGAACGCGCCGATTGCGCCCGGCACGGTCGGCATGCACCGCAGCACGTCGAACATCCGCCGGTCGAGGTTGAAGCCGATCACGTACTCGACGTGCTGCCAGCGCCCGAGCAGGCCGCGTCGGTTGCCCACCTTGGTGTTGCCGGACACGGCACCCACCCACGGGTCGGCAAACGGCGTGACGAGCTCAAGAAGCGTCCCGGGCTCGAACATCGTGTCCCCGTCCACCAGCACGAGCAGGTCGTGCAGCGCCGCGGCGATCCCGGTGTTCAGCGCGGCGGGCTTGCCGCCGTTGGGCCGGCGTATCACCCGGACGTTCGGGAGCGCGAGCGACTCGACCAATTCGCCGGTGCCGTCGGTCGAGCCGTCGTCGACGACGACCACCTCGAGCACGGGGTAGTGGCTGGCGGCGAGGGAGTACACGGCGGCGACGATGCCGGCGCGCTCGTTGTATGCGGGCACCACGACCGACACCGGCGGTAGGTATCGCAGTGGTGGCTGGGGAGCGCGGCGGCGATGCCTTCGGGCGAACAGCATAAGCACCGCAATCCGGGCTAGGGAGAGCGCCCCGGCGATCGCGAACGCCCACCACAGCAGGCGGGCGAACCAACCGGCCGCGAGCACCGCGACGATCAGCGCGCTGCCCCGGGCGCGCTGCGAGAACGATGCCGGGTGCCAGGGCGCGGACTGGCCGGCCGCCTGCGACGCCGTCACGAACCGGTAGCCGCGCGCCTTCAGTGCAGGAACGATCCGGGCGAGGGCCGCAACCGTCTGCGACCGGTTGCCGCCGCCATCGTGCAACATGATCACCGCACCGTGGCCGCCAGCCGGCGTGGCGCCCCGCACGATCGCGTTGACCCCGGGACGCGACCAGTCGCGGGTGTCCAAGTCAGCGAGCACGACCCGGTAGTTGCCGGCGCGCGTGATCGCCCGCCAGGTTCGGGCGTCGAGGGCCGCCGGTACCGACGAGAAGGGGGGCCGGAGCAGGTCCGTCGTGTACCCGGTGGCCGCGGCGATCGCGAGCTGCGTCTGGTCGATTTCGAGTCGCTCCTGCCATGCGGGCAGGCTGGCCAGGTCCGGATGGGTGAGTGTGTGTACGCCGATCTCGTCGCCGTCACGGATCATGCGCCGAAGCAGCTCCGAACGCGCTGCGACGTTCTCACCGATCACGAAGAACGTTGCAGGCACCTGGTAGTGCTCGAGGACCGCGAGCACGCCCGGCGTCCACGCACTGGGCCCGTCGTCGAAAGTCAACGCGACGGTGTGGTCAGGAACGCGGGTGCCCGCACGCGGCGACTGTGCGTCGATCAATGGGCCTCCGGTGCGGATCGCGGGCGGCACGCCGGCAAGCGCGTCCGCCCCGTGCACCGGCGCGTGCGGCCCCTCGCCGTGGTGGCCGTGGGTATAGCCGGCGATCATGAGCAGCAGCGTCGCCACGAGTAGTACGGCGGCAAGCAGCAGCCAGTGCGACCGCGGATCGCGGCCTGGTGCGCGCGTCACGGGTGCCGGGTGTGACCCGGCGGTGTGGGCGGCTTGTTGCCGCGCGTGCGTCCCGGCGTCGACGAGGGTGCGCTGGCCCTAGGGGTCGTCGGTGCCTGCGCGAGCGTCGCGGTCGGCAGGGCCGCCGGCGATGTCGGCTGTGGCGTGGAGGTCGGATCAGCCCCGGGTGCCGGGACGGCAGGCGAGCTGCTGGCCGCCAGCGCCCCCTGTTGTGTCGGGCCGGCGCCGGTGTGCTGGTTTTCCAGCTGGCCGGCGGGATGCTGGCTGGGCAGCCGCACCGGCCGGGTGAACCCGGGCATCGGCACCCCGTTGAGCAGGCTGACGAGCACTAGAACGGTCACGGCCACCAGAGCGGCGGCCGCGGTCCGGACGCCGATCCGCAGCGCGCGCGTTCGATCGCCCGTCGCGTCGGCGAATACGGTCAGGTTGGTGGTGTGCCGGCCCATCCGGTCCTCTCGCCGTGCGCGCGTACGTACAGCAAACCGACCGCTGAGCGGTCAGCGTTACTGATACATCCGCCGGATGCGCAGCTCGGCACCGCCCTGCAGGGCGGATACCGAGCACCGCGCCGGGCTTTCGCGCGGGCCGCGTCGCGGCCGGCGGCTCTTCGCGCGAGCGCTCATCGCTTGGTGGTTGCCTTCCTGTGCTCACCCTGCGTTGTCTGGCGCCGACGGGCACCACCGCAGATCCAGCCGGAATTCCGCTCGCGCGGGCTCGGTTAGGTGTATTAGGTCGGTGTCGGCGCTGCTACGCTGTGAGTGCGACCAGCCTCCGTTTCGGCGGAGGTGTGCAAGCGGAAGGTCAAGCCTCCCACCCGAGCCGCTCCTGGCGAGCCGGGTCCGGTCCGCGGATTTTGTCGTTCGCGGACGGGTCGGAAGAGCAGGCCCCGCGCGCACTAGCAGCGGGGCCTTTCGCATATGGCGGGGCGCCGGCCCGATATGTCAACAGGAACGACCAAGGAGGTCTCATCAGCTCCGAACCTAGGATCAACGACCGGATCCGCGTACCCGAGGTACGACTCGTCGGACCCGAAGGCGAACAAGTCGGCATAGTCCCGATCGGCAAGGCACTCGAACTCGCCGCCGAATCCGACTTGGATCTGGTCGAGGTCGCCCCCATGGCCCGCCCGCCTGTCGCGAAGCTCATGGACTACGGGAAGTTCAAGTACGAGAGCGCGCAGAAGGCACGCGAGGCCCGGCGCAATCAGACCCTCACCGTCATCAAAGAGATGAAACTCCGTCCCAAGATCGACTCGCACGACTACCAGACCAAGAAGGGTCACGTCGAGCGGTTCCTCAGGCAGGGCGACAAGGTGAAGGTCACGATCATGTTCCGGGGACGCGAGCAGTCCCGGCCCGAACTCGGGTTCCGGCTGCTCCAGCGCCTCGCCGACGATATCCAGGAGCTCGGATTCGTCGAGTCGTCGCCGAAGCAGGACGGCCGCAACATGATCATGGTCGTCGCGCCACACCGGAACGTGAAGCCCGCCAAGCACGCGGGCCCGGCCGCAGGCCGCGGCCGCGAATAGAGAGAATCGTCAATGCCCAAGAACAAGACCCACAGCGGCACCAAGAAGCGTGTCAGGGTGACCGGCACCGGCAAGCTGCTCCGGCAGCGGGCCGGCAAGCGGCACAACTTCGAGCGCAAGCCGTCCACGCTGACCCGCCGGCTGACCGGCACCACCGAGGTCGCGCCCGCGGACCGGCCGCGCGTCAAGAAGCTGCTCGGCAGCTAAACCCATTCGTCCATACCTCCCAGCCGCCAGCTCACTGGCGGCCCGATTAGTTCAAGGAATCCACCGTGGCACGCGTCAAGCGGGCACTGAATGCCCACAAGAAGCGCCGCAGCACGCTCGAAGCTGCATCCGGTTACCGTGGTCAGCGCTCCCGGCTGTACCGCAAGGCAAAAGAGCAGCTGCTGCACTCCTCGACCTACGCCTATCGCGACCGCAAGGCGCGTAAGGGCGACTTTCGCCAGCTGTGGATCACCCGGATCAACGCGGCAGCGCGCGCGAACGACATCACCTATAACCGCTTCGTCCAGGGCTTGCGCCTCTCCGGCGTCACCGTCGATCGCAAGGTGCTGGCCGAGCTCGCCGTCTCCGACCCGGCCGCCTTCGCCGCGCTCGTGAAGGTAGCCAAGGACGCGGTCGCGGCGAACGGCGCCGGTAGCACCGCCGCTTGATCGCCGACACGAACATCCGCCTCGTCGCGGCCCGGCGGCTCACCCGCCGGCAGCCTCGCCGGGAGACCGGGCGTTTCCTCGCCGAAGGCGCCCAGGCAGTGCGCGAGGCACTGGGGCGCCCCAAGGTGGTGCTGTCCATCTTCGCGACGGCCGAGGCGCTCGACCGCAACGCCGAACTTGTCGAGGCAGCCCGCGCGCTGGGCATCCGGGTCGACGAGGTCAGCGTGCGTGCGGCGGCCGGGTTGTCCGAGACGGTGCGCCCGCAGGGCATCGTGGCGGTGTGCCGCAAGGTGCACCTTCCGCTTCGCAAGGCGCTCGAGACGGATCCGCGGCTCGTGGTGGTGCTCGTCGACGCGAACGACCCGGGAAATGCCGGCACAATTCTCCGCACAGCCGACGCTGCCGGTGCGAAGGCGGTGATCTTCGCGGGCGACAGCGTCGACCTCTACAACGGCAAAGTCGTGCGCGCCTCGGCTGGGAGCATCTTCCACGTGGACGTCGTCACCGACGTCACCGCCGAGGCGGCCGTCGCGGCGGCCCGCGCGGCGGGCTGCACGGTCCTCGCGGCCACCGGCGCAGGGGCCGATGATCTGGACGATCTCATTGACGGCCACGCGCTGGACAAGGCGACTGCATGGCTGTTCGGCAACGAGGCGAACGGTCTGCCCCGCGAGGTGATCGACTCGGCGGACCGCAGGGTCCGCGTACCGCTGTACGGCCAGGCGGAAAGTCTCAACGTCGCCGCCGCCGCAGCGGTGTGCCTGTACGCCTCCGCCCGGGCGCAGCGAGTCTGAGCGGTCCGGCCGTGGCGTGCGTGATAAGTTCGCCAGGCTTCGACACCTCCTGTGAAAGGTCGCGCGCTCCCTAATGAGTTACGTCAAGCTCCCTGACTTCGAAGACTCCGGGTACGTCGTCCTGGATCGCTACGACCAGTCGCAAGACCCGACCGAGTGGCTCGACATCGAATACGTCGACTGGAAGTCGTCGGGCGACACCCGCTTCGCGCCGCTGGCGAGCGCCTACGGTGACTTGGAGTGCAACGGCTTCTGGCACCACACGCCCCCGAAGACGGACAAGGACGGCGTCTGGGTGCCGGAGAACATCGCGAAAGCGCCGCGCCTCAAGGCACGCGGCGAGGAGCCAGGCGCCAACATCGGCCGCTGCCGCGTGATCGAACTGCAGCCCAACACCTACGCCGACTGCCTCTACAACCTGCACCGCGACGACAACAACCGGCTCAACCCTGAGGGCACCGGCTGGGTGGTGCGCGGGTTCTTCAACCTGACCGATGACCCCGACTCGGTCATGATCTTGCGCGACGACGTCGACGACCCGTCGACCGAGACACGCATACCGCTGCCGGCCGGCACGCAGGTCGTGATCGACACGCAACGGCTGTGGCACGCGGTCTGGCACCCGGGTCCGCAGCCGCGGTACTGCCTCATCACGTCCTGGGAGTCCGGTCCCGAGCTCGAGGCGTATCTCAGCGCGCGCCATCCGCAGACCAAGGTCGAGAGCAAGCCGCTCGACCCGGAGTTCGCGGAGCGGGCCTACGAGGAGGTCGCGCGACGCAAGGCGGCACGGGCCGCCGCCCGGGCGGCCGCAGGGATGGACGCGCCGGCTGCTGAGGTCAAGTCCGAAGCCTGAGGGCACACGCCGCCCCGATATCGGCTGCGGGCCGGACCCTAGACTCGGTCGCACCATCTCCAGCAAGGACGTTCCGTGACGTACGACCCTGTCGAGCCGGCCGCGCTTTCGCCCGAGCAACTGAAGCGCAACGTCGATGATGCGCTCGCCGCCATCGCGAAGGCGGCCGACCTGGACGAGCTCCGGGCTGCCCGGCTCGCACACGGTGGCGACCGTTCGCCGCTGGCGGTCGCGAACCGGGAGATCGGGCAGCTTCCGCCCGCCGCGCGCGCTGCGGCCGGGAAGCGGGTGGGGGAGGCCCGGGCCACCGTGCGCGCGGCGCTCTCGACTCGCCAGACCGAACTCGAGGCCGAGCGCGACGCCAGGGTGCTGGTCGACGAGGCAGTCGACGTCACGCTGCCCTGGGACCGGCACATCGAGGGTGCCCGGCACCCGCTCACCACGTTGCAGGAGTTCATCGGCGACGTGTTCGTCGCGATGGGCTACGAAGTGCTGGAGGGCCCGGAAGTCGAAGCCGAGTGGCTCACCTTCGACGCGCTCAACATCGGCCCGGACCATCCGACCCGCACGCTCATGGACACCTTCTACGTGGCACCGCCCGGCTCCGGGCTCGTGCTGCGCCCGCACACCTCGCCAGTCCAGGCTCGGGCGATGCTCGAACGCGACCCCCCGATCTACATCATCTGCCCGGGCAAGACGTTCCGTACCGACGAACTCGACGCGACGCACTCTCCGGTGTTCCACCAGGTCGAGGGACTGGTCGTAGACGAGGGCATCACCATGGCCCATCTGAAGGGCACCCTCGACCACATGGCGCAGGCCTTCTTCGGACCGGGCATCATCACCCGGCTGCGGCCGTCGTACTTCCCGTTCACCGAGCCGAGTGCCGAGCCCGACCTGCTGTGCTTCGTCTGCCGAGGTCAGTCAGTTGGCAACCCGGATTGGGACTGCCGCACATGCAACAACGAGGGCTGGATCGAGTGGGGCGGCTGCGGCATGGTCAACCCCCGGGTGTTGCGTGCATGCGGCATTGACCCCGACCGCTACTCCGGCTTCGCGTTCGGCATGGGTATCGAGCGCACCCTGATGTTCCGCGACAACGCCGGCGACATGCGCGACATGCTCGAAGGTGACGTGCGGTTCACCCAGGCGTTCGGGATGGAGCCGTAATGCGGGCGGCTGTCACGTGGGTCGCCGAGCACGTCGAGCTGCCACCGGGCACGTCTCCGCGTGAGGTGGGTGACGCGCTGGTACGGGTGGGCCTCGAGGTCGAGCGCGTCGACTCCGCCGCAGAGGCGATGTCCGGGCCGATCCTCATCGGCCGTGTCCTGTCGTTCGACGATGAGCCGCAGAAGAACGGCAAGACCATACGCTGGTGTACGGTCGACGTGGGCGAGGTGGAGCCGCGCGGCATCGTGTGCGGCGCAATGAACTTCGCGATCGGCGACCTGGTCGTCGTAGCGCTGCCCGGGGCAGTGCTTCCCGACGGCTTCGCGATCAGCGCGCGCAAGACGTACGGCCACGTTTCCGACGGGATGATCTGCTCCGCCCGGGAGCTGCGCATCGGCGACGACCACACCGGCATCCTGGTGCTGCCTGCGGATGCCGGCAAGCCCGGCGACGACGCACTTGAGGCGCTGGGGATGCGCGACGCCGTCCTGGACATCGCGGTCACGCCCGACCGCGGATACTGCCTATCGGTGCGCGGGCTGGCGCGCGAGGCCGCCGCCGCGTTCGAGGCGCCGTTTCGAGACGTCACCGAGTCGGTGACGGTGCCGCCGGTCGACGGCAGGGCCTATCCGGTCGGCGACGTCGATCCGGCAAGCGCGGACATGTACTCGATGCGGGCCGTGACCGGTCTTGATCCCGACGCGCCGACGCCGTCCTGGATGCAAGCCCGGCTGCGCCAGTGCGGCATGCGGCCGATCTCACTCGCCGTCGACGTGACGAACTACGTGATGCTCGAGACCGGCCAGCCGCTGCATGCCTTCGACCGCGGCAAGCTCATCGGCCCGATCGGCGTACGCCGTGCCCGGCCCGGCGAGGTGCTGCGCACCTTGGATGGCGTCGAGCGCGCGCTCGATCCCGACGACATGCTCGTCGTTGACGACCGCGGGCCCATCAACATCGGCGGCATCATGGGCGGGGCCTCGACCGAGATCGACGCGTCGACGGTGGACGTGCTGCTCGAGGCAGCGCACTGGGACCCGCCGTCGATCTCCCGGACGGCGCGCCGCCACAAACTGCCGAGCGAGGCGGCGAAACGCTTCGAGCGGGGCGTCGACCCCGACATAGCGGCAGTGGCGCTCCAGCGATGTGTTGACCTGCTCGTCGAACACGGCGGCGCCGATGCCGCTCCCGGGTTCACCGTCGTGGGTCAGGGCCCGGCACGAGTCGAGATCCTGCTCCCCATCGGCCGTCCTGCCACGACCGCGGGCATGCCGATCGACGCGCCCACTGTCATCGCCCGACTGACCCAGGTGGGCTGCGAGGTCTCGGGCGACGGTGTGCTGCGCGTGCGGCCGCCGAGCTGGCGTCCCGATCTGACCGACCCGGCCGACCTCGATGAGGAGGTCATCCGGCTCGAGGGCTACGACAAGATCCCGGCGCTGCTGCCCACCCCGCCGCCCGGCCGCGGGCTTACGGCCGAGCAGCGGCTGCGCCGTGCGGTGTCGCGGGCACTGGGCGCGGCCGGGTACACCGAGGTGCTCAGTTCGGTATTCGCGTCGCCGTCGGTGCACGACGCGTTCGGTCTCGCGCATGACGATCCGCGCCGCGCCGCCCTCCGAGTGCTCAACCCGCTATCCGACGCCGAGCCGGAGCTGCGGAC
>Ga0126383_10001488_pt1 | contig 14640 bp, 13 predicted proteins | sample PanSoiMetPlot_35_FD_96882 | JGI IMG/M metagenome (GOLD analysis project Ga0126383, IMG submission 96882) | Tropical forest soil microbial communities from Panama - MetaG Plot_35 | ecosystem: Environmental > Terrestrial > Soil > Tropical forest > Bulk soil | place: Panama | collected 2016-02-17
CCGACGGCGGCGGGGTTGCGCCAGCCGGAGGGAGAAAGCACGACGAGCGAGCCGCCGCTGGTGAACGTGGACAGCGCCTGTGTCAGCGAGCCGCCAACGTGGTAGAGTGGCATGCCAAACAGCAGGTTCTGGCGGGGCTCGCTCTTTAGCATCACGTTTATCGCCCAAGCCTGCGAGACTTGGTTGGTGTGCGTGTGCCGGACGAGCTTTGGTGTGCCGGTCGTGCCACCGGTGTGGAAGTAGGCGGCGGTTTCGTGACCTTCGATCCTGCGGCCACTGACCAGATGGTCGCGCGGTTGCCGCGCCATCAAAGCAGCGAATGCGGGAAAACCCGTCTCGGGAGGGCCGCCCACCTGCACGATAGTCTGCATATTCGGGAGCTGGCCGCGAATCTGTTCCACTTTCTGCCAGATGTCGATGCCAGGCGTCGGTCCCAGCGCGACGAGCACCTTTGTGGCCGCAGCGCGCAGGATCTCAGCAATCTGATGTCGCTCGAGCAGAGGATTGACGGGATTGGCAATGCCCGCCGCCTCTGCGCCGAACAACGACACAAAAGCCTGAGGGATGAGCGGCAGCAAGAAACTGACAACGTCGTTGGGACCGATACCCAGCGCATGAAACATGTTGGCGGCCTGCGTCACCTGCGCCACGAACTCTCCATGACTGGTGACGATCGGCGTCTCGTCGGCGCGCGCATTGGGCAGGAACTGTAGAGCGGGCGCATCAGGTTTTAGCGCCCCGCCGAGCTTGATTGCGTCGTAGGTGCTCTTCGCTGCAATCCGTTCCGCGAACGGGACCTTTTCGAATAGGGCGATGTCTGCGGCAGTTGCCAGAGATGGTACCCGGTCTGTGATGACGCGATCCAACACCACGGCGCGAGACATGCCCAAACCCCAGAGCTCATGGGAAGCGAGTCTTTAATTTTCCTCATCAGTAAGCGCCGCGCAACTTCAGAATTTGATCCTGCCACCTCTCAGCACCGGGAAGGCGCACGCCAGCCTTGTGAATGACAGAAGGTGGGGCGGCGCTGCGCCGCTGGGTTGCCTTGCCAGGACGGTGGAAGTACCTCACAAAGCTGACGGATTTCCTGAGCGTCCGAAAGACTTCGAGCAGACTTGATCCCCGGGCGCTACGTCGTTGCTATCCTGTTTGCCGAGGAACGCGTCCAGTTGGGGAGGTAACGACCCGGCAAGCGCGTGAAGGGCTTCATCCTGGACGCGCCATGACAACAACGGACGACCATCTGCCGCAAGCGCGTGGCAGCCCTGGGCGCCGGGGCCGCAGAGGTTTGGTCCGTTATGCTGCCCCAATTTCCGTGCTTGATTGTGGCGGGACAGGGGTACCGTGGGTTGGAGGGAGTGATGCTCACGAAGATGGTTCTTGTCGTCGCCGTATGTGGCATCGGCGCGAGTGTACCTAGTTTGGCGCAGGACGAGACGAGGATTTTCGAGTACTCGCCAATCGCCAGGCTCGTAGGAGCGGGTCAATACCGTGCTGAGGTATGGAGGCGGGAGAACAAAAGCGGCAAGGAGAAAGCTGCGTGGAGCAACGCTGATCTTCATGGCAGTCCGGCCGAGGCATTGGCTGCGGCCTGCGCAAAACTCCGCGAGAAATTTGACGTCACTTTTTCCTGCATTCAGACATCGCATGACGCTAAGGCAGGCAAGACTGTAACCCAATCAACACCGCTAAAAGAGAATGGGTCAAAAACGCCGCCTGCGAACTCGCCGGTTCCCGTACCGAAGGCCGTCGCCGCCACTTCCAAGCCAGGCTCTAACAATTGGGCCAAGGAGTTCTGGGCCAATCAGTCAAGATGGGGTCACGGAGGCGGAGATGGTGGCGGCGGGTCGCAATAGTCGGCTGACGCCCGGGTCTATTGAGCGCTCGAAGTCGCGGCTGTTCCCGCGCCAGCAGGGAATCGAGTGGCGGAGTTGATCGGGGGACGATCCTGGGCCGTACCCCTCAACCCTGGGTGCAGCTCTTCGTGTTGCTGCCGTTGCATCTGGGTGCCGCCCCAGCGGCTCGTACATTGTGCGCTACACCGCGGCCTTCATTGCCGAGATCGTGCGAGCCGGGATACTCGCGTTCTCCAAGGGCCGGTGGGAGGCGGGAGCGGCCGTTGGCTTGCGCCGCGGCCAAGCGTTGCAAAAGATCGTGATGCCGCAGGCGATCCGCGTCATCATTCCGCCGCTCACGAGCCAATATCTGAATCTGACAAAGAACTCCTCCCTGGCGGTTGCGATCGGCTACCAGGACATCGTGTCAATTGCCAACACAACGCTTAATCAGACCGGCCAGGCGATCGAGGCGATCACGCTAATCATGGCCGTTTTTCTCACCATCAGCCTCAGTATCAGCCTGTTCATAAATTGGTACAACGCGCGGATCGCCCTGGTGGAGCGTTGAAACATGCTCCTTCAAGTGCAAATGTCCCAGCCAGCCCCGCCTGTGAAGCGCGCCCTTCTTTGGTTGCGCGCCAACCTCTTCTCGTCCGTCGCATCTACACTCGTGACCCTCGTGCTCGTTTACCTGATCGCATATGTTGCAATCCGCCTTTTCCAATGGGGCGTCGTCCATGCGGTTTGGGCCGTTCCCGATAACCACACACAGGCCTGCCGATCCGTCCGCGGTCTCGGCGCCTGCTGGGCCGTCGTCCGGGAAAAACACCGCTTCATCCTCTTTGGACTTACCCTTTTGAGGAACAGTGGCGGCCTGCCCTGGCGATCGTGCTCTTTGTATTGCTGCATTGCGTGTCGGCCATGCGCTCGTTCTGGCGCGTCGAACTGGCGCTCGTGTGGATTGAGGTCCTCATCATCATTGGTTGGCTCATGTGGGGCGGGGCCATCGGCCTCAGCTACGTCTCGCAAGAGCGTTGGGGTGGATTACCCGTCACGTTGATTCTGGCGACCTTCGGCCTCGCGCTCGGGTTTCCTTGGGGATCCTGGTTGCCTTGGGACGACGATCCGAACTACCCGCCATCAAGGCTCTTTGCGTGCTCTATGTCGAACTCATTCGTGGCGTGCCGTTGGTCAGCCTCTTGTTCATGGCGAGCGTCATGTTTCCGCTGTTCATGTCCGATGGTTTCAACATCGATAAGCTCCTGCGCGCGCAGATCGCCATCATCCTCTTCGCCGGAGCCTACCTGGCCAAAGTCGTGCGTGCCGGACTGCAGGCCGTGCCGAAAGGTCAGTCCGAAAGCGCCGAGGCCCTCGGCCTCTCCTATTGGAAGAGGAACCGGACTCATCATCCTGCCGCAGGCTCTGCGCCATGTCATTCCGCCGCTCGTCAATACCTTCATCGCGTTCTTCAAGGAAACCAGCCTGGTCCTCATCATCGGCATCTTCGATCTGCTCACGGCGGCAAAAGCGGCAATTATCGACCCCGCCTGGCAAAGCTTCAGCATCGAAGTCTATGTCGTCGTGGGCATGATCTACTTCTTGTTTTGCTTTGCCATGTCGCGTAACAGCTGCAATTTGGAGGCTGCGCACCACCAGCACCGCTAGCGCCTGCGCCACACTGAAACGCGTTCTGCTTGGTCAGCGATCTGCGGCGCTTGGCCTACGGACGATGCCATTTGTCACCGCAGCAGCGTCGAGGAGACGCGGGAGCTCTGGCCTCAGCAAACACTAAGAGTGCCGCCCCTTCTCCGCGCTTGTCAGATCCCGGTAGAAGGTAAGTGCGTTGTGATCCAAATCATAGAGAGCGAACTCGCGCGTCCCCCACGGAGTGTCGTGGACGCTGTTGGGAGTGCACTCGACGCCACGTTGCCGGTATTCGTTGAAGAGTGCGTCTGGGTCCTCAATCAGAAACCGCAGGCGGATGGTGCCCATTTCGTACTCGAACTGAAACTGCATGTGGAGCTCCACCGCGTCACGGCGAAATCCGACGTAGTTCGGTGGATCGGCTTTGTCATTAAAGGCCAGCTTGAAGCCAAGTTGACGAGTGTAGAACTCAATCGCCCGTCGGATGTCCCGCGTGCCGAGAATAGGGTGAGTCTCTTTGAACATTGCAGGATCCCAAAACACGTGATCGCGGCTGATGTGCGCCCCTGGGATGCGGTTCACTTATTGCCGCGAAGCCGGGAGGCGCTCCGCTCAGATCGTCACTCGGCCGCATTGAGCAAAACTGCTTCCAGGGTGGCGTCGAGATACCGACCCACCTCTGTCACGTGCTCATCGCCATACTGGCCAAAGAAGGACGACGGCTTGTCGTATTCAAATATTCCCCTGCCTTGCTCATCCTCAAACAGAACCACTCGAACGGGCGCATAGAGAGCAGCCGGGAGTTGATGGCACGTCATCTTTGAGGCGGTAAGGGGGTTGCCGATATCATATTGCAGCGCGTTGCGCCTGCTGCCCGCAAACAGCAAGGCGCCATGATCGCGCTCGCCGAAGATCGACAGCTTTGGCCCGTTCTCTTCGTGCTCCCTCGCGTGTTTCTGATCACCGCCACGCAGGACATCGGCGATGCCTGCATCGAGCTTTGGCACCGCGCCCTCAAGGTTGCGGCGAACCTCTGCGAACGGCCGCTCCGATGAGATCCTAATGTGCTCAACCGCGATTGTCTGGGATGTGATGGAAGTCTTGGTCATGTCGTAAGTACTCCCAAAACATTATCTCACATGATGTTGCGCCTGATCGGTATTCCCGCTTATCAAGGCAGAGCTGATATTTGTCGTGTGCCACTTCGCGGCGCGCATGCTGGCCGCAAACGACGGCACGACTAGCGAGAGGAACTGCCGTACACGCGGCTTCAATGGTATCCCGCGCCCTCGCGTACCTTGCCGCGAAAGAGCCAATAGACGAAGCCGATGTAAATCAGGATGATCGGCAGCAGCAGAAGAACTCCGAGCAAGACGAAGATCTGGCTCGCCGGGACCGCTGCCGTTTCCCAGACGGTGAGCGAAGGGGGCACCAGATAGGGAAACCACGAGATCACAAGGCCTAAATATCCAAGCAGGAAGAGACCGATCCCGGCAAAAAAGGGCAGGATCTCCCGGCCGTCAGCGAGCCACTTCCAACCGTACCACGCGACCGCAGCGGTCAGGATCGGCACTGGCCAGAGAAACAAGAAATTCGGCAACGAGAACCAGCGCGCGGCGATGCGCTCCGTGGCAAGCGGCGTCCAAACGCTGACGACCGCCATGAAGGCCAGCACGAGGAGGATCAGCGTCTTGGCGTGTTCGCGGGCACGATCGGCAAGCTCGCCCTCAGTCTTCATGACCAGCCACGTTGCGCCGAGCAGGGCATACCCGGCAATCACACCCAGACCACAGATGAAAGCAAACGGAGTAGCCCAGTCGAGTGCGCCGCCAGCATACTCGCCATTCGCGACTTTGATGCCCTGAATGATCCCACCAAGTATCACGCCCTGGAAAAAGCCGGCTAGAGTCGAACCAAGCCAGAAGGCACGGTTCCACCAAGGCTTGCTAGTGCGCGCAACCGACCTGAACTCGAAGGCGACGCCGCGAAGCACCAGAGCCAGAAGCATCAGAATTATCGGTATGTACATCGCCGGCATGAGCACGGCATAGGCGCGCGGGAAGGCGACCCATAGGCCGCCGCCGCCGAGAACGAGCCAAGTTTCGTTTCCATCCCAGAACGGTGCCACGGTATTCACCATGAGGTCACGGTGACGATCGCTCGTGAACACAGGAAAGAGAATTCCAACACCGAGGTCGAAACCGTCGAGGATCACGTACATGGCGACCGCGACCCCGATCAGAGCCGCCCAGATCACCGGCAGATACCATTCCATTGTCCGCTCCCCGGTCGGTCGTTCGCTCGCTACCCAGCTTCATTGCCCCGCGGTAAGCGCTTGGCGCCCTGCTTCTTCGACGGCTGACAAAGGCCGTGTCGGTGACCCGTGCTCCGGCGGCATGATTGAAGGACCCGCTGGTCCCATCGCGATCAGGCGGTTGATGTAGTAGATGCCCATCGAGAAAACGATGCCGTAGACGAGGAAGAACAGAAGTAGACTGAAAGCAATGCTACCGGCTGGCACAGGCGAGATGGCATCGGCAGTGCGGATAATGCCCTGGGCCAGCCAGGGCTGACGGCCGCTCTCAGTGACCGTCCAGCCCGCAAAGACGGCGACGAACCCTGACCACCATACGTTTGCGGCGGGTTTCAGGTACCAACCGGTGTCGAATAGGCGGCCCCTCCACCACAGCCACGCGCCCACCCAGCCGGCCGCAACCATTGAGAAGCCGATCAAGATCATCAACCGGAAGGCAAAGAATACGAGGGGAACCGGCGGACGATCGGACGGCGGCACGCTCTTGAGACCGGGAAACAACCCGTTCGGATCGTGGGTGATCAGCAGCGATCCGGCCTTTGGAATCGAGATGGCGAAATCGTTCGACTCGGTCCTTTGGTTGGGCCAGGCGAGGATATGGAAATCGCCCGGCTTCGAGCCGTCCCAGTGCGCCTCGATCGCGGCGACCTTGATCGGTTGGTGCTTGGCGCTGTGAAGGCCGTGCAGATCGCCAATGATGACCTGCAGAGGCGCCACGATGGCGATGAAACCCACGCCCATCCGCAGCATTGTGCGCGCTTCCTCGGTGTGGTGACCGACCAACAGGTAGCGCGCGCCCACCCCCAGTACGACGAAAGAAGTCGTCAAATACGCAGCCGTCAACATATGGGCCAGCCGATAAGGGAAGCTCGGGTTGAAGACGATGGTGATCCAGTCGACCGGGAGCGCTATGCCCCCGTTGAGCTCATGGCCGGTGGGGGTCTGCATCCAGCTATTGGCCGACAGGATCCAGAACGCCGACATGGCCGTGCCAAGGGCAACCATTACCGTCGAAAACACGTGCAGCCAGGGAGGTACGCGGTTCCAGCCGAACAGCATGACGCCGAGAAAGGTCGCCTCAAGGAAGAACGCGGTGAGGACCTCGTAGCCGATCAGGGGCCCGATCACGTTGCCGACGGCCACCGAGAAGCGGCTCCAATTCGTGCCAAACTGATAGGAGAGCACGATTCCGGACACGACGCCCATGGCGAACGAGACCGCGAAGATTTTGGTCCAGAACCGAGCGAGCAGATGGTAACGCTCGACGCCCGAGCTCACCCACACGACTTCGAGGGTCGCAATGAACGCCGAAAGCCCGACGGTGAAGCTCGGGAAGATGATATGAAAGGTGACAGTGAAGGCAAACTGGATGCGCGCGAGGAGGACCGGATTGAGATCCATCGGGCTATCTCCCTCTCGCTCAGCCCATTCGTGAGGCGGCCTCGGCCGCAAGGCTAGCGCTTCTGTGTCGCAGCTTCCAGGTAGAATTAGAGCAGAGCTAGGATCGATTCTTCAATTCACGTGTATTCATGTACCTCGATCATTGCACCCGCTGCCTTCAAAGTGAGAGTTCTGCGCAGGTCGCGTTACGACCGGATGCGTGAAGCAGGTTCACTGCACGAACACCATAAGGCTCCCCAGTGGGCGAGCCAGTGAACTAACGCACCTTCACGTTCGCCGGCAAACGCGCTCCAGCCAAGGTCTCATGTGGGCCACGTTCAGACGAAGTCTGCGTCCTGATCAAGCGCGTTTACAGGTGTCTTGCTCCCTCACGAGCCGATGTCTATGGCGCGAGGCCAAAACATCTCCAGGTTCGGCCCCTAGCGCATCAGCGCGCCAGCAAGCCCCCTTGCGGTTTCCAGTGCAAAGCCGCGGGAAGACACGGCACAGCTTGAGCTAGCAGCAACTGAGTTGGTCGTCATGGGGATCACGATCAGCGCGACTTTGGGCCCTCGTAGCCACGCCGGATCAGGCCGCCTCGCAGCGCGATGCTCGCAACTTGACCTTCGCCACGGGTAAACCACGGAAATTGCAAGATGTTCCAAACCAGATAGCAACGGTGGCGGCGGGCACACCGTGGCGGACGCCTTGCAGCGAACCGGAAAGAGCGGAGATTGAAAAACCATATCGACAGAGACGCACACACGGCCGCCGCTCCGTTGAGCGAAATACTGCGTTCTATAAATCTCAATGATGGACCTTATTTCTCTCCACCGTTATTGAGATTGCCCCTCCGACTTACCGAGCAGTTTCATCGGGGCAGCAGGAACAGCCCTGCATGCTGCGCGTTCCCTCAATGGCACCGGTCATTCGAGGGCCATGGGATAGCCTAACTTCCGCCCTGCCTTGCTCGCAGGCTGCGACCGCATACGCGCCGGGCACAGATTTGATGCCGTGGGTAAGCATATGGCCACTGCAAGAACAGGAAATGACCTTCGCCGCTGGTCTGACTGCACGGTTGTTCAGCGGGCGCAAGAGGCGAGGCTACCTCAGGTGGAGTGTTGGGAGATGGGGCTGAGGGAGGTCGCGGAGCTGTGCAGGCGCGACTATGCCGCCCGACCCGGTCGTGACTGCAACGCGGTGCGCGACCAATTACTGCTAATCGCCATTGAATGGGACCTTGCGCGCGACCGACTCGACCAGCAATCGGACACGTGCTTGCGTGCCATCGCTGAATTTCTCCGCTGAAGGTCGCCCTCGCTTGGCGACAAACTCAAGCACGGGCAGGAGGGTTTCAGTGTGGGTAAGCTGCACAACAGACCCGCCCTGATTGTCTACGGTTTTCCCACATCGTTTCCAGCAGTGCCGATAAGCCGGCTCAGTTGCGCTACAGCCTGAAGCGCGAGAGAAATACGCGGAACGCTCGCCCCAGCTTCGGCGTTGATGACCACTCCGCGTGCGATCGCTATAGTCAGGGAGCGATGGCCGTTGCAGCCAAGGTCGGAGGGGCTTGCTCTACGCCAAGGAGTGGTCCCCCCACCGACCGAACGAAGGGCATGACGATGCCGCGCTCAGACACTTTCGTCATTCTAACGCGCGCCATTCCAGTCGCGCTGTTGGCATCCGTTCTGCTCTTGCTGCCGCCCAATCCTTCCCCGCTGCAAGCCCAGCCAGACCAACTTAGCATCGCTGAGAGGGACCTGGGCGGCGTGGTCAGGGGGCCAAATGGTCCCGAAGGCGGGGTCTGGGTCATTGCTGAAACCTCAGACCTGCCCACCAAGTTTGCTAAGATCGTTGTGACCGATGACCAGGGCCGCTTTCTCATCCCGGCGCTCCCACCCGCCAGCTACAGTGTCTGGGTACGCGGCTATGGGCTGGTCGATTCGCCCAAGACGACGGCCGTTCCCGGCGGCAGGCTTGATCTGACTGCCGTCCCGGCACCTACCGCGGCGGCCGCCGCCGAATATTATCCCGCGATCTACTGGTACGCGATGCTCAAGGTGCCGGAGCCAACCGAGTTTCAGGGGGGCGCCGTCGGTGGTGTCAAGAGCCAGGAGCAGTGGCTTGACATCGTCAAGACCGATGGCTGCTTCACTTGCCACCAGCTCGGCAACAAGGCGACCCGCACGATTCCCCAATCGTTGGGAACGTTCAAATCCTCGGTCGAGGCCTGGGAGCGACGCATCCAATCGGGGCAGGCGATGACGCAGATGGTCAATGCAATAGGCCGTCTCGACACACAACGCAGCCTCAAAGAATTTGCCGATTGGACTGACCGCATTGTCGCGGGCGAGCTGCCTGCGGCCGTACCCATGCGCCCGCACGGGATCGAGCGTAATGTGGTGATCACGCTTTGGGATTGGTCGGGCCCGAAAAGCTATCTCCACGATGAAATCAGCACGGACAGGCGCAACCCCACCCTGAACTCCGGCGGCCTGATCTACGGCGCGCCTGAGGAGAGCACCGACCTCATTCCGGTGCTGGATCCCGTTCGCCATACGGCCTCGGAAATGAAGATCCCGGTGCGCGATCCGACGCCATCTTCAAAGGACAATCCGATGCAGCCGTCGCCCTACTGGGGCGATGAACCGATCTGGGACAGCCAGGCCAGCGCTCACAACCCCATGTTCGATGAGAAGGGTCGCGTCTGGTTCACCTCGCGCGTGCGCGGTCCTGATAACCCGGCCTTCTGCAAGGTGGGCTCGGACCACCCCTCCGCCAAGCTGTTTCCGCTCAAGCAATCCAATCGGCACCTCTCGATGTTCGACCCGGAAACGGGAAAGTTCACGCTCATCTCGACCTGCTTCCCAACCCACCATCTGCAATTTGCCGAGGACACCAATCACACCTTGTGGACCAGTGCCGGCGGGCCCGGGAGCGGCGTGGTCGGCTGGCTTAATCGCAAGGTGTTTGCCGAAACTGGCGACGAGGCGAAATCGCAAGGATGGACCGCACTCATCCTGGACACGAACGGCAACGGTAAACGCGACGACTACGTCGAGCCGGACCAGCCGCTCGACCCCACGAAGGACAAGAGGATTGCGGCGGCATTCTATGGCATCGCCGTCAATCCGACCGACGGCACCATTTGGGGCTCGGTCCTTGGTTTTCCAGGAGCCGTCGTGCGTTTGGACCCAGGTGATAATCCGCCGGCGACCGCGCTCGCCGAGATCTATCGGCCGCCATCGCCCGGTTATTCGCCGCGCGGCATGGACATCGATCGCAACGGCGTGGTCTGGATGCCGCTCGCCAGCGGCCACTTTGCCAGTTTCGACCGCCGAAAATGCAAGGGCCCGCTCAACGGCCCCACGGCCACCGGCGCGCATTGCCCCGAGGGATGGACGCTTTATCCATTTCCTGGGCCACAGATCTCCAATGTGAGTGCGCCGGGCTCTGCCGAAGCGAGCTACTACGCCTGGGTTGACCAACACAACACCTTGGGGCTCGGCGCGAATGTGCCGATCGCGACAGGGAACGCCAATGAGGCGCTTCTCGCACTCGTCGATGGAAAATTCATCAATTTCCGGGTGCCGTATCCTCTGGGATTTTACGCCAAGGGCATGGATGGACGCATCGATGATCCCAATGCCGGCTGGAAGGGGAGGGGGCTCTATACCGCCACGGGCAATCGTACGCCATTTCATTTCGAAGGCGGCAAGGGCACACGGCCCAAAGTCGTGCATTTTCAGCTGCGACCAGACCCGCTAGCCCACTGAACGGCTATGGCAACGGCACCACCAAGTGGCCCGACATCATGAGCTATGGGGAAAGCTGCGCCGGCGACGGGTACCGATCTGGTCCCATGGTGATGTTCGAGGGTGCGTCGGCTGGCACTTCTGACCGGACAATGCCTGCTGAATTGCCGAAGAAGCGCCGCGCGTCACTGCCTTCAGGTAAAAATCGCTCAGGCGCCAAATAACAGCGACAGCGGTAGGGAAATTCCGAGGATCTGCAGCCCCAATAGGGCTCCCGCAATTGCCGTAACGAGGAGCGCAAGCATCGTCATGCGCCAACCACGCTGATAGTTGAGGAAGGTCTGAACGACGAGCGCGACCTGGCCAATGTACGTCATGGTCGGTGTTGGTTCGCGTTTGGTGGCCATGGGCCGTGCCGCCCAACACAGAACGGCGGCCGCGAGCACGTGCAATACCAGAGCGGCGCTGAACGCGAACTTCAGCGAGCCTAGCTGCAACGTCGCCAGAGCCCCGCCAAGCGCAGCTGCGAGAATGCCGTTGAATTGAGTGAGCGTGCCGCTCACGGCCAGATAGTTGCCTTGACGTGATTCGATGTCGGCGAGGCGGTGCAGTTGGTTGCGCTCACCGCTGTCGTCAACAAGCTTCATAAAATGACGTAGCGCTTGGACACCCTCCGCCGTGTCACCGATCTGGATGCGCTTGACAATCTCAAGTAGCGGGTCCTGCCTTCGGGTGAGGCTAGGTTCTTCTATAAACTTTAACCCATCAAGCAGCGCCGCGTCGTACCGGTCTTCCGTCGGGGCAACTGAACTGACGGCCATCAACGGCGGCGTTTCAGCCCTTGTGGGTTCTACTTCGGGCGCTGGCTCAGACTTGTCATCGTTCTCCTTGGACACGACGCACCCCCCGTCACGTGATCGTGCGAAGATAGATAGGATCAAAGTGCAAGGCGTTGGTGGCGCCACAGCCACATGCAGGCGACGGTCGGCCGAGGGATGCCGATACCGCCTCGCCGACCTCGAGCATCCCCGCGCGACGAAGCCACCCAAATTCTCAAGCGAATCCGGATCCTTGCCCCGCCGCCCGGCGTCAGCCGAGGACTGAGGAGTGCGGATGGGAAGTGAGAGCGTCAACGGCGCCTGCGGCGGTATACACCGCGTCGGCCGCCTCATTGACCCCTGGTAGCAGTTCCGCTTTCTCCGAGGGAACTTGAAGTTCGCGGGGCCGAGGCGCTGGCCAGCCAGAGAATGGGCGGAGAAGTTCTGCCAGGCAATCTCTATTGCACCCGCGCCTTATAAGCTGGCGTACCCACCCAGGATTGCCAGACATTTCGGCGGCAGACCGGCCAACGCGGAGTTCGTGCCACCAAGACACATGCACCGCAGCAAGACCATGGCTATTCGATCAATACCAAGCCCAAGCCCAAGCCCAAGCGTCTTACCGGTCCCGGCGTTGATCACAAGCTCAGATTTCATCGACGACTGTTCAACGGGCACCGCTGTACCAAAGCGATTGAAGTCCCGTTGCCACGACGTCGCCATAGGAAGGAGCCCCAGCAAGGATGCCAAGGTCGCGGCAGAAGGCATTCATGTCGTGAACCGTTGCTTCTGAAATGCTGGCATCGTAGTAAGGCGCATCCCGGCGAATAAGCGTGGCTATCAACGTTGCTTCTGACTTTGGAAAAAGTTTTGCGCCTACCTCGCTAGCTCTGTCTGGGTCGCGTTTGAGTATCTCATGGGTGCGAACTATAGCACGTACCATCGCCTCCACGAGCTTTGTATCCTTTCCAATATTGCGTTCGCTAGTAGCGATGGATGCCAAGGTGTAGTTGAAACAGCCTGGCGGCCCGTCACCCCTTCTGACATCAAGTACTATGGAGCCCGCTCCAGAGCGTACCGCGGTTTCAGTACCCATTCCATTCGCCCAGAAACCGTCGATCAAGCCTTTTTCGAGCGCGTATGCTGCTATGAGCCCGAAATTTACGGTCGTCCCCTCGGCGCCCGGTACCGGCCCAATTTGGACCTCGTCCCGCACAAGATCGATGCCCGCGGCGACGAGCAGGCGTTTAAGCCCCATATCAACCCAAGGGGCAGCTCCAATTCTCCGGCCCTTCACGATCGAAAGGTCATTTCGTTGTGGTTTAAGGTCGCGCCGCATGACAAGGAACCAGTACATTCCCTGACCCTGCGCGCAGAGCAGCTTGACACCTTTCCATTCGGGAAAGGCGCTGAGCGCTGAGTGAGCCGATCCGGCGACGAAGTCTACCTCGCCCTTTCGCAAAGCCGCGTAGGCGCGATCGACGGGAAAGATGAGCTCAACCTCTGCTGCTGCTCCTTCGTCCTTCAGGAGACCAAGTTCGACCGCTGCCACCGCGGGGAAGTAGGAATTCGAGATCAGATCAGGGACTGCGATCTTCATGACGCCTCCAGCTTGTCAGTCGCGGGAAGGACGCACTGAGCGCCCAACTGTGGCCATGCCGTTGGCCCGGTGATTTGATCGGACCGGCATCGAACGCCACGCAAAACCGCGCACAGCAAGATATCGAAATAGCGCGAGATAGTCAGCGTGTAGAGAGCGGCCCCTGCCTGTGAACACGTGCGCCGGCAAATCTCTGGTTTTGCCAGCGGGTCGGCAATGGTGAAGCGGTGCGCCGTGCCGCTGCGTGCTCGAGGGCCGCGCGCCGCCGTGCGTCGGATGCGGCACCATAGCGCTGGCCCGGAATGCGGTTTTTGATCCACCACGTCGGCATCGCGGGAACGACGCCGATCAGCAACAGGTGGCGCCAGGTATCGGGACCTTTATTGCTGTGACTTGCCGCCTTCGCCCCATGCTGGTTCGACCCAAGGCGCTCTATACCGGCGCGATCAGGGAGTTCGGCAGCAGAAGGGAGTCATAGATGCACAGCCGCTCCTTGAACCGCAGACGACCGTCGCTGCGCACAATGCGGTCTAGATAGTAGCCCGACAGCAAGATCTCCGTCATGCGATTGATCATGGTCTGCACGATCAGCACGTTGGCTTCGGCGCGGATTGCTTCGGCGCCGGCCTCCAGGATACGAACATTGCTGATGAAATGGCGAAGCGTGCGCGGCTCCGCCATGGTGCTCTCGCGCGCCGCATAAACGCGGTCTTTGATCATGCCTTTGCTTTCGCAGTGGATTGCCGCGATGGGTAGGCCAAGCAGATGATTTTCTCGCGGCACCACGCGATAGAGACAGTCCTCGACAAAAAAATCGGCAAATTCCTCGTAGCGCTCGCTATCGAGTACATGCGCGTATTCACAGTTGAGCTGCTCGATTTCAAAATGGAGTTCCTGCAATGACGGCTCCGAGGCGAACGGTGCCTGCGGCTGCTCCTCAGCCAGCATGGTTGAACCCCATGACCTCGATGTAGTGCTTGTAGAAAGCGCGCACGCCGGCCTCGGTGACCATATGATCGGTATCGCCGGTCGAGCGTCCGCCCATTTCGAGAACGAGATCGGTATCGGGAAAGACCTGCGCGCCCTCCTGCGACAACGCCAGCACCTCGCTGTCGTCAACCGAGACGAGGCCGGCGGGACCCATGAGATTCGCCTGGCGGATGCGCCGCTGCCGCAATTCGGTCGTGTCGTCCTTGAAGCCGAAGAATGTCCAATTGAGATCGAACGCGTGCGGCCCGCGGGTCACCATTTGCCGCATCGCGAGCGTATTCGACTGCTGCTGAATGATGAC
>Ga0126383_10001490_pt1 | contig 14637 bp, 12 predicted proteins | sample PanSoiMetPlot_35_FD_96882 | JGI IMG/M metagenome (GOLD analysis project Ga0126383, IMG submission 96882) | Tropical forest soil microbial communities from Panama - MetaG Plot_35 | ecosystem: Environmental > Terrestrial > Soil > Tropical forest > Bulk soil | place: Panama | collected 2016-02-17
CTGTTCCTGGCAAAACTGGTGACCCGCCCTCTGGCCGCGCTGGCGGAAGCAACCCAGGAAATCTCACGCGGCCGCCTTGACTACCGCGTCGACGTACGCGCGACCGACGAGATTGGCGACCTGGTGCGATCCTTTAACCGTATGGCCGAGGAGGTCGAGGCGAGCCGCCGCCAACTGGAATCTTCGACCCGCGATCTCGGCGTTGCCAACATGGAACTCGACCAGCGCCGTCGCCAGATGGAGACCATCCTTGAGAGTATCCCGACCGGGGTTCTTTCGCTCGATGCCAACCGGCGAGTAACCCACACCAACCAGGCTTTGCAGCGCATGTTTCATCCGGAGGGAAATTACGATAGCGGCAATATTCTGCCCCGCGGCTCGTCGCTAGATGACGTATTTCCGGCCGATGTTCTCGAGGACTTTGAACCTTTGCTTCGCCGCGCCGATCGCATGGGTGTAACCACCAGCCAGATGGAGCTGCCGTTATCGCATGGTTCGTTAAACGTGGCGCTCACGGTTGCGGCGTTGCGTCACCAGAGCGAGCGCTCCGGTTACGTGGTCGTATTCGAAGATTTGTCGGATTTGTTGAAGGCCCAGAAGCAGGCAGCATGGCGCGAAGTGGCGCGGCGTGTCGCTCATGAGATCAAGAATCCGCTAACCCCAATTGCTCTTTCGGCCGAACGCATTCAGAGACATCTCGACCGATCCCCTGCTGCCGACCGCACGTCGATGGGAGTAGTACGCTCCTGTGCGGAGACCATTGCAGGCGCCGTGGAAACAGTTCGCCGCCTGGTCGACGAGTTTTCCACGCTGGCGCGATTTCCCGTGGCCAAACCACTGCCGGCCGATATCAACGACATCATCGAAAGCGCCCTCTCCATGTTCAACGGACGGCTGGACGGAATTGCGTTGCACAAGTCCCTGGCGGCCGATCTGCCACGAGTCCTGGCTGATAACGAAGCCATGAAGCGGGCAATCGCGAATCTTGTCGACAATGCCGCGGAAGCTACCGAGAGTTCGGTTTTGCGGGAGATCGAAATCTCGACCGCGCTGGTGGGCAGCCGTGACGCGGTGGAAATCACCGTCTCTGACACCGGCCATGGCGTAACCCGCGAACTGAAGGAAAAGCTGTTCCTGCCGTACTTCTCCACCAAGAAGCGCGGCACGGGCCTGGGCCTTTCGATTGTCAGCCGGATCGTCGAGGATCATCATGGCTCGATCCGGGTGGAGGAGAACCACCCCGTCGGCACCCGATTCATCATCGAACTTCCGCTGGTTCCGGAATCAGCGCCAACGGCGGTCAGCGCCAGGCATGCATAACATCCTCATCGTGGACGACGAAGCCGGTATTCGCGATTCGCTCGGCGGCATTCTGGGCGACGAAGGCTACTCCGCTTCCTCGGTGGAAAGCGGTGAAGCCTGCCTCAACCTTCTCAGGCGAAGTGCATTCGATGTGGTGCTGCTCGATATATGGCTGCCGGGCATGGACGGTTTGGAAACCCTGGCGAAAATCCGCGAGTCGGAAAACCCGCCGGAGGTGGTCATGATCTCCGGGCATGGCAATATCGAGACGGCTGTGCGCGCAACCAAACTTGGCGCCTACGATTTCCTGGAGAAGCCGCTCAGCATCGAGAAGACGCTGATCGTGGTGAAGAATGCAATCGAGGCGAGGAAACTGCAGCGCGAGAATGTCGATCTCAAACGGCAATTGCAGTCCAAGAGCATCATCGTGGGCGACAGCATTCCCATGAAAGCGCTGCGCCAGCAGATCGCGGTGATGGCGCCAACCAATGGCCGCGTTCTGATTTACGGCGAATCGGGAACCGGCAAGGAAATGGTCGCTCATGCCATTCACGCCCAAAGCCTGCGGAAAGACGAGACTTTTGTCGAGGTGAACTGCGCCGCCATTCCTGAGGATCTGATCGAGAGCGAACTGTTCGGACATGTCAAGGGATCGTTCCCCGGCGCCGCCGCCGGTAAAGAAGGTAAGTTCCAGCGAGCCCACGGAGGCACCCTGTTTCTCGATGAAGTCGGAGACATGAGCCTCAAGACGCAGTCGAAAGTGCTGCGCACGCTCGAAGAGCAGCGATTCACCCCGGTGGGCAGCGATGAAACGATTACGGTCGACGTGCGCGTGATCGCGTCCACCAACAAGGATCTGGAAGAAGAGATTTCCCGCGGCAATTTTCGTGAAGATCTCTTTTACCGCCTGAACGTGATTCCTTTCTTCGTGCCCCCGCTGCGCGAGCGGAAAGAAGACGTTCCGTTATTCACCCGCCATTTCCTGAAAGAACTAGCAGCGACCTACGGACGCCGTCCGCGTGAAATCACGGATGACGCGATTGCTGTCCTGATGCGCTATTCCTGGCCGGGCAACGTTCGCGAACTGCGCAATCTGATCGAGCGCATCGTGATCATGAATCCCACGACCACGCGTTTCGATGCCAAGCACCTTCCACCACTGGTCTATCGGGACGGCGGCCGCCGCACGCCCAAGAGTGAGTTTTCCACGCTGCACCAGGCGCGCGATGCCTACGAGCGGGATTACATCCTGAAGAAACTCGATGAAACGCATGGCAACGTGACCCGCGCAGCCGAAGTGCTCGGGCTGGAACGGAGCCATTTGTATCGCAAGATGAGAGCGTTGGGGATTGCAGTGAAAGAGTAACTCGATCGACTACCGCTTCACCATGTGAATCTCAGTCCCGTTCTTGCGGAACTGCACCTCATCCATCAGCTGGTTGATCAGGAAAATTCCCCGGCCGTGGTTGGAGTAGAGGTTCTCGCCCAGGGTACAAGTCGGAATGGACTTGGGATCAAAGCCTTCGCCGGGATCGCGCACTATAATGAGCACGCCGCGCGCCTCATCGCAGGCTACAACACATTCCACAATCTTGCTGGGATCTTCCTTTGCGCCGTGTACCACCGCATTGGCGAGAGCTTCGTGGAGAGCCAGTTCGATGGCGTCTGCCTTGCCATTCACGCACTTCGTCTCGCGGACTGCCGCCATCACCTGCTCGACAACCGGATCCACCGCGTTGCGATCAGCGGCAAGCGTAACCCTTACGCGCAGGCTGAGTTTCTCAGGATCGAAGTCGCACTCCGGGTGCTGTGCTTCGGCGGAATCCCCAACTGACATCGTTATATGCTTCCTCGTTCTGCCTGCCCGCGGCCGCGCGGCAACCTTGATTCTAGCGGGAATCTGCCGCAGTGGGCAATAAGCAAGCTTGGCATTTCGGATCACACAACCTGGGATAACACACCCAATGGTTAATGGGTTGCGCTCTTAGGCCGCTCTTCGGAGCGATGTTCCAGCATGCGATGCTCGAGTTGCCGGCGCCAATCCAGTTCATCGACAAACGTCCGAGAGTCGCGCCAACCCGGCTCAGCCTTCACGTAAAGTTCGAGAAAGACCCTGGTTCCCAGCATGCGCTCAATCTGCAGACGCGCTGCGGTGCCAATCTTCTTCAGCATCCGCCCGCCCTTTCCCACCAGAATTCCCTTCTGTCCATCCCGCTCACAGTAGATGGTTGCGGCAATACGCGTGAGCCGGTTCCCCTCCTCGAAGCTATCCACGACGACGGCGGTGGCGTAAGGGATCTCTTCACTCGTATTCAAAAGCACCTGCTCGCGGATACTCTCCGCGGCCATGAAACGCGCCGGCTGATCGGTAAGCTCGTCCTCGGGAAAATACGCCGGGCCTGCGGGGAGCGCCGCCAGGATCGTTTTCAGCAGATCTTCCAGTCCCTTGCGCTTCAGCGCAGAAACCGGGATCACCTCGGCGAAGTCATAGAGCTTACGGTATTCGTCAATCAGGGGCAGCAGCTTCAATTTCTCGGGGATCAGATCGATTTTACTCAGGAGGAGAAACGCCTTCGCCTTCGACTGATTTAGCATGCCGAGCGCGAACCGGTCGCGGTCATCAAGCTTGTGCGTGACATCCACGATCACGAGCACCACATCGCAGCCTTCCAGCGCTTCTCGCACTTCGACCATCATTTTGCGTCCCAGAGAGCTGTCGGGCTTGTGCACGCCGGGCGTATCAATCAGTACAATCTGCCCCCCGTCTCTGCCCTTGCGTTTGGGGACGTGAACTACACCCTGGATGCGGTTGCGGGTCGTCTGCGGCTTGGGAGAGATGATGGCGAGTTTCTCGCCCACCAGCGCATTGAGCAAAGTGGATTTCCCGGCGTTTGGCCGGCCGAGGATGCAGACGAATCCGGAGCGGAAAGGCATCGTGAGAGCTATAAGCTATGCGCTGTGAGCTGTGAGCTTATCCGGTTTCCTTCGGTCTAAGCATTGTTAAAGCGACCATGCGAGAGGGTTTGGTTTGCTCGCCGCTCACGGCTCACGGCTCGCTGTTCACCGCTCATGGCTCACTGCTCAAATCAATTTCAACTGCCGTGGCTGCGCCGCGCTCACCCGCACGCGCTCGACCTTGCGGTCGGTCGACTCCAGCACTTCGAAGCGCAGGCCGTCTTCCTCTACCACTTCCCCCCGACGTGGAATTCTGCCGGCGAGTTCGCTGACCAATCCCGCAATGGTTGCCGAATCTTTTCCTTCAGGCTTCGTCCCGAACAGTTCGTTGAGACGGTCGACATCCATACTTCCGGAAACGATGAAACTGCGGTCGCCGTCACGTACGATTTCCGGTTTATCGCGCTCGTCCCGGATCTCGCCGACAATTTCTTCCACCAGGTCTTCGATCGTGACGAGTCCCGCGACTCCGCCGTACTCATCGACAACGATCGCCATGCGGATATTCTGCTTTTGCATCTCGCGCAGCAGGTCGCTTCCCAGCTTGCTTTCCGGTACGAAGTAAACATCCCGGCGCATGATGCTGCCCACCGTCCGCACGTGCGCTTCGCTGTCGGGAACTTGCAACACGTCCTGGGTGTAAACAATTCCTTTAATGTTATGGATACTGCCCTCGTAAACCGGCACTCGCGAGTAGTGCTTGGCACGCAGCATGTCGACGAACTGTTCGACTGTCGTGTTCATGGGCACAGCGAACATGGAAGGGCGGGGCTTCATCGCTTCGCGCACCGTTTTACCACTGAACTCCACAACCGACTGGATCAGGTCGCGATCGCCTTCCTGAATGATGCCCTCTTCCTGACCGGCCTCGATCAGAGCGTCGACCGCTTCCGCAGCGGTCTCCGGTTCTTCGGCGGTATTCTCGCGCGTCAGCGTGGCCACGGACTGCAAAAAGCCCAGCACGATCGTCACCGGCATCGCGAAGTAGATGAGCGCCTTAACCAGAAAAGTCCATCGGGTCAGCCACTCGCCTTTGGTGCGAGAGAAAAACACGAAAGGCAGGAAGCGATTGCACAGGACGATAATCACCAGCAGTCCAAAGGCAGCTTGCGCGACCTCGTAGATGTTCCAGTTTGGATCGCGAAATAAGAGATATCCAATGAGAACCGCGATCGCCGCAGTGGTTAACTGTTCGAGGACAGCCATGGAGAGAGCCGCCCGGCTTCGTGCCACTCCTAATTTGGGTTCAATCTTCTGCTCGAAGCAGTCGATATTGTCCTGAAAATCACGGGAAAGAAATTTGCCTGCTTCCTGATAGACGCGGTCGACGTAGGAAACCAGCGTGAGTAATCCGACCAGGAGAACCAGCACGCCCACGATTGAAAGGATCATGCCGGCCTCCGCGCTTTCCTCGCACGGAATCGGCCGGCGGGCTTTGCCGGTACGCGGGCATGAGGCTGGCCACGTTCGGTCAGGGATGAAGGGAGACCCAGCAATCTGCGAAGGCTCGCTTCCTTCCGTGCCATATGCCCATTATCGCGCTCATGATCGAAGCCTGCCAGATGGAGAATTCCGTGCAGCAGCAGTATCTTCACCTCGACCGCAGGGGGATGACCAAGATCCGTGGCATTTCGGCAGGCAACTTCGGTGGAAATGGCGATCTCGCCTGCGAAGGGCCGTTTTCCATTTCGGGCGGGAACGGAGTCTGCCGGGAACGAGAGAACGTCTGTAGGCCGGTTCTTCTTTCGAAATCGCAGGTTGAGCGAACGCATTTCGGCGTCGCCGGTCAGCAGGACATTTACATTTCCCGACAGCCTGACTGCGCGCTTGGCATGAAGCACAAAGCGGCGAAGCGTCACTGCGCTCAGTCCCTCAACCCTGTTCTCGAGGATGATCATTGCGGCAACCTCTCCGTTGCCCCAAAGTAAACCGGAGGGCCGTTGCCGCAGCCCTCCCGCAAAGTTCCGATTCTTCTACTCCCCAGCTTCGGCGGACGAAGTCTTTTCCGGCGTCGAGGCGTTACCTGCCTTCTCGGCAGCGCTCTGCGGCTCGGCGCTCTTTGGTTCGCTGAGCAGCAGCATCTGTTCAGCAACCCGGGCTTTGTGCTCGTCGTAGGCGCGGACGATGCGCTGCACCAGGTGATGACGTACAACGTCGCCTTCATCGAAGTGCACAAACGCCAATCCTTCCACATTCTTCAGAACGTCAATGGCTTCAAGCAGTCCACTGCGACGGGCATTCGGCAGATCGATCTGCGTGATGTCCCCGGTGATCACCGCCTTGGAGTTGAATCCCAGGCGCGTGACAAACATCTTCATCTGCTCGGAGGTAGTGTTCTGCGCCTCGTCGAGAATTACGAACGAATCGTTCAGAGTCCGCCCGCGCATGAATGCGATGGGCGCAATCTCGATCACATTCTTTTCCAGATAGCGGTCGACCTTCTCCGGGTCGAGCATGTCGTACAGCGCGTCGTACAGCGGGCGAAGATAGGGATCGATCTTGTCCTGCAGCGTTCCTGGCAGGAAACCGAGACGTTCACCGGCCTCTACCGCCGGCCGCGCCAGAATGATGCGGTTCACGCGCTTCGCCAGCAGGGCTGAAATGGCCATGGCTACGGCCAGATACGTCTTCCCCGTTCCAGCAGGGCCAACGCCGAAGACCATATCGTGCTTTTCGATGGCTTCCAGATAGCGGCGCTGGTTGCTGCTCTTGGGCTGAACGGTGCGGCGCCCGAACGAACGCTGTTTGCCCGCGTCTGCCAGCCCGCGCAACGTGGAATTCGGATCCGACGTCAGCACGCGCAGCATGCTGTTCAGGTCGCCGTTATTGAACGTGTAGCCGGCGCGCTGCAAGGTCTCGTAATCGGCGAATACCTGCTCGGCGCGAGCCACGTCGCGCGCAGCGCCCTCAAGTTCAATTGCGTTGGAGCGTAAATTGATGGTGATGTTCAGGCCATCTTCCAGGAGCCGTATATTCTCGTCCCGGGTGCCGAACAATGTTTCGATGTTGGGACTAACCCCGATGCTCTTCTTCATGCTTGTGCTTCACGTTGTTGCAGTTCCGCGGGCTGGAACGCAGGAATCGAGCTGAACTCGAAATCCGGCGAAAGCGGAATACACCAATACCTGCTTATCGACAAAGCAGGATTTTGCTTGGAGACGGGATCAATCGAACTGCGCATGCCCGGTGGGCAAGTCACTACCATTCCCTAAAAGCGTACCCCGGGAATCCGAAGTGAGTCAATGGGAGTTAAACCTTAGGCTTTTGCAGAACTTACGTCGGCGGCGGAGGCCGGGACAGCACGCGTGCTGGCCCACTCCCGCAAGGCGGCGATCTCTTCGGCCCGCGTGGTTGAGAGCGGCACAGTTTGCGCCAAGGCATCGATCAGTGCCTGAGTCGTCAGTTGTTTCTTTTCGGAGTAAGCAGCATACAGCGCGCCTTGTACCGCAGCATCGATCTCAGCTCCTGAATAGCCTTTCGCTGCATCGGCGGTTCGATCCAGATCGAATTCCGCTGGATTCCGCCTGCGCCTGGCAAGTTGGATGGAAAGGATTTGCCTGCGCTCCGCCAGGTTGGGAAGGTCCACGAAGAATAGTTCGTCAAATCGTCCCTTTCGGATCAGTTCAGGCGGGAGAACCGTCACGTTGTTACAGGTGGCCGCGACAAAAACCGGGGCTTTGCGATCCTGCATCCAGGAGAGAAAAGCTGCCAACAAGCGAGAAGAAACGCCGGCGTCCGCGGAAGCGGAATCCGGACCGCTCCCGGCGAAGACCTTCTCTAACTCATCGATCCAGAGCACACATGGTGCTAACCCTTCGGCGACCTGAAACACTTTGCGGATGCGTTTCTCTGTCTCGCCAATGTACTTGTCGTAGACCGCCGAGGTATCGAACTTCACCAGGGGCAATTTCCATTCCCCCGCCACCGCGCGGGCACACAGGGATTTTCCGCATCCCTGCACACCCAGAATGATGACGCCGTGCGGAGGGTCCAGGCCAAATTCCCGCGCCGCATCTTCCCATGCCCCGCGGCGCTGTCCCAGCCAGTGCTTCAGATTTTCAAGCCCGCCGACCGCCGCCATGCTGTCCGAGGCCTCGACAAATTCGAGCATCCCGGAATGCCTCAGCAATTGTTTCTTGGCTTCGAGAACATCGGTCACGGTCTCCGCGCAAAGCCCGTATCGAGTGACCAGGGCCTGCGAGATGGCACGTTCCGCTTCCTCCTCGGTCAAGCCCCGCAGATTTGCCGCCACGGCATCGACTGCGGCAGCATCGGCCTGCAGCTTGAGCGTGTAGGTTTTCGACAAGCGGGTGAAGGTGTCGTGCACGATCTCGCGCAGGCGATCATGGTCCGGTAACGGAAGATCGAAATACTCCACCAGTTTCGATAATTCAGGCGGCACCACGATTTCAGGAGCGGTGATCACGACGGTGCGCCGGTTGCTGGAGAATTTCTGCCCGACATCACGCAACCGCCGGACCACCACTGGATCTTCCATGTGCCGGTGAAAGTCTTTGAGAATGAACACAGCCTCGACCGTCATCGATTCCATGTTGGCCAATGCCTGCACCGGCTCGCGAGTGTTGTAGATGGAGCCGGCGGCTGCAGCACTGGCGACCTCGGTCCCCAGCGCACTCATCACCGATCGAGTTAGCCGCTCCGATTCAGCAGCGCCAGGACTCAGGACGGTGTGCGGTTGAGCCAGGCTTCCCGCGCTGACTCGCGTCCAGCCCCCTGGTTGGTCGGCACGGGGCGTAGAAGGATTGCGATGATGTTCCGCGGGAGCGTTCGATCCTGATCGAACCAGACCATCCGCGATACTCCACTCAAAAGTCGCCACGTTCAACTCAGAGCAGGCAGCACGCACAAGGCTGACAGCGCGCATTTCTTCCGACGTCTCCATTACGACAATGGGGGTCGAGGAATTGATTAGAACCTTCAGGCGATCGAGTCCGTCGGGCATCAGTTTGTCTCTCGGGCAAAGGCTTGAACCACCAGGGCCACAAAGGCATGCCAAGGAAACCGTATGCCGTTCCTTCGTGAATCTTCATGTCGTTCGTGATTGGTGATTTTCCTCAACTGTTTGACCAGTCTGGAGTTGCTCCCCTATAATAAGAAATTCGGACCCACCCGAATATCTCTCTGGATACACGAAGGTAACGAACCACACATGGCAAATCATCTTTCGGCGCTGAAGCGCGCCCGCCAAACCGAACGCCGTACGACGCGCAACCGCGCCAACACCTCCACCCTCCGCACCCAGTTGCGTGACCTACGCGAGACGATCGCCAAGGGCGACAAGACCGCCGCCGAGCAGACCTATCGCAAGACCGTTTCCGCCCTCGACAAGGCCATCCAGAAGGGCACACTGCACGAGAACACCGCCTCGCGGTACAAGTCCCGCCTGAGCGCGCGCGTCGCGGCCATGAAGTAGTGCCGCCGGCTACAGCCTTTAGTTTACAAACGATTCTGAAGGGCAGATTCCTCGATCTGCCCTTTGCTGTTGCTGCTGCAACTATTTCTGTACGCCTTCTGAGTCAGGCTGCTTCTGTACGCCTTCTGAGTCAGGCTGCCCGGCAATGTACAGGTTTCGATGGAAGGATCAGCCCTGGGCGGGTTTGGTAACATCTTGCCGGAGATGTTGAACGAAGCTGTTGGAAAGGGGGTTGCTTGCCAGAGAACGGGAATCCCAAACAACAGAGTGATGGACTTCCGGCAAATTCGCGTCTTCGAGTCCTGGGCATTGTGCTGGCCGGAGGAAAAGGAACCCGTCTATATCCACTGACGCGCGAGCGCGCCAAACCCGCGGTTCCTTTCGGCGGTAAATATCGCATCGTTGATTTCGTCCTCAGCAACTTTGTCAATTCTGGAATCTACTCGATCTATGTGCTGACCCAGTTCCGCAGCCAGTCGCTGCTGCAGCACTTGAGCGAAGGCTGGCAGTTTGGCGGATTGCTCAAGAACAACTTCATCATCAACGTGCCCGCACAGATGCGTTCCGAGAACGAATCGTGGTACCAGGGCACCGCCGACGCTATCTTTCAGAACATCAATCTCATCGAGCAATCAGACCCGCACATGGTCGCGATCTTCGGCGCCGATCACATCTACCGCATGAACCTGGGGAACATGATCGATTTTCACCTGAGCAATCATGCGGAAGTGAGCGTTGCGGCCATTCCTGTTGCGCGTCATCATGCGGTGGAGTTTGGAGTGATCGAAACGGCAGCCGATGGACGCATTATGGGGTTTCACGAGAAAAATGCAAACGCTCCCACCATGCCGGGAGATTCCAACCGGGTCTATGCATCCATGGGGAACTACATCTTCTCGACCCCGACACTGCTGGATTTGCTCAACGAAGACGCGAAGGAGGCTGGCAGCCATCACGATTTCGGCCGCGACATCCTGCCGAGACTCGCCGGCAAAGCCCCCATCTACGCGTACAACTTCGAGACCAACCGCATCCCCGGTGAGGCTGGAGATTCGAGCCCTTATTGGCGGGACGTAGGCACAATTGATGCCTATTACGAAGCCAACATGGACCTGAATCACGTGAAACCGGAACTCAATCTCTACAACCGCGAGTGGCCAGTACGAAGCACGGGCTATCCTGATCCCCCGGCAAAGTTCGTTTTCGATGAAGAGGGGCGCCGCGGCGAGGCTCTGGACAGCATCGTCTCGGGTGGATGCATTCTTGCCGGCGGCCTGGTCCGCAAATCGGTCCTGGGACGCGGCGTCCGCGTGCATACCGGGGCTGTAGTGGAAGGCTGCGTGATCATGGACAACTGCGACATCGGCCGCCGGTCGAAGTTGCGCCGCGCGATTCTTGACAAGAACGTCCGCATTCCGGCCGATACCGAGGTGGGCTACGATCCCGAAGCCGACCGCGCGCGCGGATGGCACGTAACCGACTCAGGCATCGTTGTGATCGGACGCGAATATAGTCCCGTTCCCATGGCAGCGATGTCGGCATAAGGTCGCGTTCGGTTCGAATCGAGGCGAGAGCGGCTGGAAGCACCCCGAAACCCAGGTCATAAACGAATGATCCCCACTCCGATGGCCAGAGTTGCAGTGGTTTTCCTGATCCTCCTGATCAGTCGAGCATTCGCTCAACGACCCGAACCGCCCGTGCGTGACGCGCATAGTCAGGACTACGTAACCGCCCAGGAGTTGCCCGATCGGGCCGTTCCATCAGCCAACCTTGACGGAAATTTCATCATTGGCCCAACCCACTCTCCTGCTCGCGAGTTGTCGGCCCCCGACGCCACTCTGCACGGAACGGTCATTGAGTTCACGATGAGCTCGGCTGACAGCAAGATTTTTCCCGGCATCGCCCGCGAGGCAAACACGTTCGGAACACCCGATCCGGCTGATCCCGCAAAGTTGATCGTGAGTACCAGCCACCCCGCCCCGTACAGTCGCAAAGTAGCTGTTTACGTGCCCAGACAATATGCTGCCGGAAGCACAGCTCCGTTCATGGTGGGAGCGGACGGTCCGGACCGCCTGTTATTCTCCGCTCTGGACGCATTAATTGATGAAGGCAAGCTTCCCGCCATCATCGCCATCTCAATCGGCAATGGTGGAGGAGATGCCCAGGGCAGCGAACGCGGCCTTGAGTACGACACCATGTCAGGCACGTACGCGGAATTTGTGGAGAAAGAGGTTCTGCCGCTGGTCGAGAGCAAGGCGCGTGTAAAGCTCACGAAAGATCCTGACGGCCGGGCGACCATGGGCTACAGTTCCGGCGGTGCCTGCGCCCTCATCATGGCCTGGTATCACCCTGAGTGGTATCACCGAGTCCTGGCCATCTCCGGGACATTCGTGAACCAGCAGTGGCCTCCTTCGCCGCAGACCCCGCACGGCGCGTGGGAACTCCATGAACGTCTCGTCCCCCGCAGCACGGCCAAACCGATCCGAATCTGGACGGAAGTTGGTGACCGCGACCTCTTCAATCCCAACGTGATGCGCGACAACATGCATGACTGGGTTCTAGCCAACGAGAATATGGCGAAGGTCCTCGCGGCCAAGGGGTATCACTATCAGTTCGTGTTTGCGCGCAACGCTGTGCACGTGGACCGGGCGGTCCTCGGCCAGATCCTCCCCCAAGCCCTCGAGTATCTTTGGAACGATTATCCGGCGAAGAAGTGATTCCGTCCGCGCCATCAGCGTCTATCCGGTCCATCGTCCCGACCGCAGCCCGTTTTTCCGGCCGAAGGAGGGATCTCGCGCGGATTACCCTCCGGGCCCTCCCCGCCTTACACCCTGAAGCTCCATCCCAAAGTGTTCCTTCAGTACCGAGACCCACTCGTCCTCTGACATAAGGACCCTCTCCTCCCGCTGCCCGTTCCATGTCGTAATCAGCTTCATTCCCGAGAGCGTGATCCGACCGTCAGGAGTTGCGCGGCTGCAGACGCGATTCTGCGTAAAGTGAGACTCAGGCGAGGTCTGATGATAGTGGCACATGCCGGAGAAGTCTTCGAGTCTTCGCGGCCGCAGTGAGAATGAGTACTGCGGCTTCCACATTCCTTCACTCCCCGCCTTTTCCACTTCGAAGCGATCGGCGCTTCCGGACAGCCGGAACGTTCCCGTCGGGTCCGACTGCTCGATGTCCGGTTCAAGTGCGAGCGGCTCCAGGAAAGACTCGCCGAAGCCCGCGTCCGCCAGCCATGGCTGTTCAAGGTCGACGCGAAGCGCGAGGTGATCGAACTCCGGTCCTTCGCCGCCGTTTGCCCTGGCCGCCCGTGCAGAGAGCAAAGTCGTTTGAAATCCCAGGGCACGCAATAACGCCGCGAAAGCGCAATTCAGCTCGTAGCAAAATCCTCCCCGTTGCTGCCCGACGACTTTGTCGAGGATCCTGGCTTCATCGAGCACGATCGTGCGGCCCAAAGCGATATCGAGATTTTCGAACGGGACCGCAAAAAGATGAGATCGATGGAGCGCACGCAGGGTGGCCGCTGTGGGTTCGGTTGAACCCGAATACGCGATGCGCTCAAGATATGCAGGAATGTCGACCACGGCTATTGCCGGTTCATGCGGCCTCACGGACCGAATTCCAAACCGATTCTATCCGGGGCGGGTGCAGCAAGGTTTGCAATACCACGCAGTATTGCTCCGTCTTCTCCTCGAGCGCACGCAACTGCTCCGGAGTAGCCTCGGGAGCGTCCAAATCGAATTGCAGGCGAATGGCCTGAAAACCTACGGGAACCTCCTTGGAAAGGCCTAAAGTCCCTTGCAGGTCCATGTCACCGTTCACTGTGACTTCGATGTGACGGGTAGGGATGTTCATCGCTGTGGCCACAAGCTGACACGTCAGCTGGGCGCAAGCCGCCAGCGCCCCGATCAAAAGATCTCCGGAACACGCCGCCGTGCCCGTCCCGCCAACTCCCTGGTGAGCCTCTGCCTGGTAGATCGCTCGACCAATGTCGACGGAGCACGACAAAGGGGTTGCCGTCTCACTTCCTTGGGCGGTCAAGGTAATCCGGGAACTTGCCGGTTCCCGGCGATATTGCTCTTTCAGTGGTTTCTGCAACGACCTGATATCCACGATGCCTCCGCTTCGTCTTGGATGACGGTGTACGCCGAAAGACTGCTAAATTCCAAATCTCTCCCGATAGGCACTGGGCGAAACGCCGGTGTGCCTCTGGAACAACGCGCGGAAGAAAGCCACATCCTGATAGCCCACTGCGTCGCTGACCTCCTGCATGGTCCGATGGTTGCTTTCCAGCAAGCGTTTGGCTGCTGCGATCCGCAATTTCTGTAAATAGGCCAAGGGACTGTCGCCAGTCGCCTGCTTGAACCGGCGCACGAAATTCCGCAGGCTCATTCCCGCTCGATGCGCGGGAGCTTCCAATGGAAACGTGCGATGAAAATTCTCATGCAGCCAATCCTGGGCAGTCGAGATTGCCTCATCGTTGTGCTCGGTTTTCAGCGGAACCACAGCAAAGCCGGCCTGCCAGGCACGCGGTGTTTCGATGAGCAGCGCCTTCGCGCTCTCCATAGCGACTTCGTGCCCGCAGAACTTCTCCACCAGATAAAGGGTGAGATCAAGCGCAGCGTGCACACCCCCTCCGCAGTAAAAGCCCCGATCCTCAGTCACCATGAACTCGGGCATCCACTTCACCTTGGGATATTTTTCGCGAAATCGTCCGGCCAGCGCCCAATGCGTGGTGGCGCGTTTGCCATCCAGCATGCCGGCAGCGGCCACTAAGCCCACGCCCGAGCACACACTTGCGATCGCGGCTCCGCGCTTGTGCCATTTCTTCAGCCACGGCACGACCGGCGCGTTGCGCTCCACGACGTCATCGATGCTTAGCCCTGTCGTCGGAATGAAGATGAGATCGGTCTCGCGGATCTCGTCAATGGAAGCCATTGGCTCTA
>Ga0126383_10001491_pt1 | contig 14637 bp, 18 predicted proteins | sample PanSoiMetPlot_35_FD_96882 | JGI IMG/M metagenome (GOLD analysis project Ga0126383, IMG submission 96882) | Tropical forest soil microbial communities from Panama - MetaG Plot_35 | ecosystem: Environmental > Terrestrial > Soil > Tropical forest > Bulk soil | place: Panama | collected 2016-02-17
TCGTTGAACTTGTACCGACGCGAAGCCCGCGAGGGCGAAGGGGCGCACGCCGACGGCGTGGCGATGGGCCCCCGCGAAGTGGAACTCGCCGCGTGCGAGACGTTCTTTATTCGTGATCCACGCCCCGAGAGCGACGACGTGTTGTCGATGCTCCCGACGTTTTCCGAGCCCGCCGAAGTGCGCCCGTTGCTCGACTGGTGGCTCGCTCACGACCGTGAACGCGAAGACGTCGCCGCCCGCGCGCGCGCCGCCGTCGTCGACCGGACGTTCCGCAACAACGCGGAGTGGTTAGTACGTCATCTCACGAAGGGGTAACCGATGGCTCGTATCGCAGGCCGTAACGGCCGCTTGTACGCGGGTATCGCCTCGGCCGGAACCGCCGAGCCGATCGCGTTCCTCAACAAGTGGTCGCTCAAGTTCACCACCGACAAGATCGAAGTGACCGCGTTCGGCGACGCGACGAAGGTGTACGTCGGCGGGCTCCCCGACTGTCAAGGTGACTTCGCGGGGTTCTACGACAACGCGACCGCGCAGTTGTACACGGCCGCGACCGACGGCGTCGCGCGGCGCATGTATCTCTACCCGGACAACACGAACAACGGTCAGTACTGGTTCGGCACCGCCATCTTCGACTTTTCGATCGACGGCGACGTCGGGTCGAGCGTGAACATTCAAGGCACGCTCGCCGCCGCGACCGGAGTGCTCAAGGTCGGCTAGGTGGGCGTCTCGCGATCGCCCGAGGAACTCGCGGGCAAACTCGGACGGCTCGCGACCGCGTACGCCGACTTGCCGAAGTCGACGACCGACGACGCCGCGTTGCTCGTCAAAAACGCCGTGCTCGCGATCGCACCCGGCCGGTTGCGCGGTGTCGGCAAACGCGGTGCGCGACTGTCGGCGAAGTACACGACGAGCGGCACGGGTGAGGAAGCCAAAGCGCTCGTATTCGCGCTCGGGCCGTGGCAATTCATCGAAGCCGACACGCACTCGCACGACATACCGAAGCAACGTTCACGCGGGCGACAACGTGTCGCGGCGATCCCAAACGTCGGGGTGTTCTCGGTGATCCATCACCCGGGCTCGAAGGGTAAGCACCCGTGGGCCAAAGGTGTCGAAGCGTCACGGCCGCTCGTGCCGCGGCTCTACGAATCCAAAGCGAACTTCGTGCTTAACCGCATCTTCTAGGAGGGCGTCGGTGCAGCAAACCAAGAACTCGGGTGCCGAACTCGTCGACGCGATCACGAGCCTCGGGCTATGGGCCGTGCGCGTCGGCGACACCGTCGTGCCCATCGTGAGCCTTGCACCCGGCGCGCTCGACCGCTTGCAAGTGGAGTGGGGCGTACGGTGGCTCGACATCATCGACGCGCCGCTCGAACGGCCCGCGGTTGCCGAAGCCATCCTCGTCGAAGCGCACGACAAGTGCGGCGTACCCGCACCCGAGCCGTTCACCGACTTTCGCGAACTCGCCCGGTGCTTCGTGCAAGTCAAAGACGACCTCCCCGTACCCGACCCGTTTCTCGACGACGGGGGCGTCGACGTAAACCCTACGCTCGCGACTTCGACGCGTGGTTAGCCGTGTACGGCGCGCCGCCGTACTCGTTCACCGCCGAGCAACTGCGGTGGGGCTTCGAGTATCGCGACTTGCTCGTGATGGATCACGCGCGCGGCGAGCGGTTACGTGACGACTGACGGGGTGACGTAGTGGCGCTCGAACGTCTCGAACTCTTGATAACCGCGTCGGCGAAAGGCGCCGTCGCGGGCATTAAGGAAACCGAAGCCGCGACGACGAGTCTCGACGCGAAAGCGGGCGGGCTCGGTAAGACGCTCAATATTCTCGGTATCGGCTCGGGGCAACTCAGTGGCGCGCTTCGGGTCGGTGTTGCCGCGAGCGCCGTGGTTGCGGGCGCGGCCGTTGCCAAGTTCGCGGTTGACGGTATCGAAAAGTTCGCGTCGCTCACGGGCGAAGTGCGCGGGTATCAGCGCGTGCTCGGCGGCACCGCCGAAGACAACTCGCGACTCGCCGCGTCGATGCGCGTTGTCGGCATCGACTCCGACACCGCAACGAAGGGGCTCTTCCAACTCACCAAGCGTATCGGTGAGGGTAAAGACACCCTCGCGAACTGGGGCGTCGAAGTCGCGCATTCGAGCGACGGCAACGTCAATATGTTCAAGACGCTGACGAACGTCGCCGACGCGTACCAAAGCATCCAAGACCCGTCGCAGAAAGCCGCGTTTCTCGCCGAGAACTTCGGTCGACAGGGCCAAACGCTTATACCGATCCTGTCGAAGACGAAGGAAGAGTTGCAGGGCTACGCCGCCGAAGCCGACAAGAGCCATCAGATTTTTTCGCAAGACGACCTCGACCGCGGCCGCGAGTACCAAGTCGCGATGCGTCAACTTCACGAAGCGACGCAAGGGCTCGCTATCTCACTCGGTGCGACGTTGCTCCCGACGGTGACGATGGTCACGACTGCGCTCACCGACGTGATTCACACACTCGACGCGCTTGGCAAATCCGTCGGTGTCGCAAACCTCTCGATCATCGCGCTCGGCGCGACGCTTGCCTCAACCGGTAGCCCGTGGGGCATCGCGATCGGCGCGGGCATCGCGTTGACCGGTGTACTGCGCGACATCGCGCCGAATGCCGACAACACGCAAAAGAAACTTGCCGACACCGTCGCAACTTTGAGCACGGTGTCGACCGGTAAAGCCGTCGCCGAGTTTCAGAACTACGCGAACGCTGTGCGAGACGCGTCGGGCGACACGTTGTGGGAGGGTGTGCGGCGCATTTTCTCGCTCGACTTTTCGGGACACTCGGCCGAGGTGAGCAAAGGCACCGCCGCGTGGCAAGCGTTCCACGACGTCGCCAATCAATCGCCCGCCGCCGCGCAAAAGATCATCGACGGAATGCAACGACAGGGCGATGCCACTGGGCCGCTACAAAACGCGCTCGACCGCATCATCGCCAAAAAGCAAGCCGAACAGCAAGCGACGAACGATCAGTCGACCGCGAACGAGCAACTCGTGCAGACCTACCGCGACGTCGAGTCGATCACGCTTGCACTCTCGGGCACCGAAATCGGGCGTCAGCAAGCCTTGTTGAATTTGCAGCAAGCGCAGCACGGCGTGGACGCGGCGACGTTCGCACAGCAGCAAGCCGCCGAGAATCTGTACAAGGTGTACCACGACGGCAAGTCGACCGAAGACGACAAGACGCAAGCGCAACTACAACTCACGTCGGCAAACGACAACCTCACCGCGGCGAATCTTCGCGTGCAGCAAGCCACGCAAGACGTCGAAGTGGCGACGCTCAAAGCGAAGGATGCACAAGACGCGTACGGCGCGCAGACGACCGCGAACATTCCCGCGATCAACGACGAGATTGCGCGGCTCATCGACACCAAAAACAAGTTCGGCGACGCGACCGGTGCAATTCAAGACCAGATCAACAAACTCGAAGACCACCGAAACCACATCTTGAATATCCCGACCGTGTGGGAAACCGACCTTCGCGCCAACTCCGACCAAGCGCGCGCGACGCTCGACGAACTCATGCGCCAATACGAACACTGGCGCGACGTCTCGGGCCGACCGATCACCCTCGGCGAAGTCATCAGCGCGTCGGGCGGGTACTACTTGCCGCAGGGCCAGCACGGCGGGCCGATCCCCGGTGGAGTGAACGACCCGTACCCGATGATCGCGCACGGCGGCGAGTACCTCTTGTCGGCCGACGTTGTGCAACGCATCAAGAGCGGGCGCCCGAGCCGCGGCGCGATGGCGGGCGGCGACACGTACGGGCTCGGCGGCGGTGGTGGCACGACGAACTACTACGCCATACAACTCCCGATCGGAACGCCGAGCGCCGACGCGGGGCGCGCCGTTGTCGACGCCATCGCCGCGTACGAGCGTGCAAGCGGCTCGTCGTGGCGCAACTGAGGGGTACCGGTGGGCACTGCGCGCATTCAACAGATGTTCGGCGACGAAACCGATTCGGCGGCGAGCCCCGCCGCGGTCACGGCGAACACGTCGTCGGGTACCGCGCCGACGAACGGCTCGGTGCTCAAGTACCGCACCCGCGCGCTCGACGCGAGCGTCGATAACGACTTTCACTTCCACTACCTCTTGCCGTCGAACTACGCGAGCGGCGGCACGCTCGTCGTGCAATGGTTGAGCGTCGCGACGTCGGGCATCGTCATCTTCAAGACCGCGTACCTCTTGGTGCATCCGTCGACGGAAGCGTCACCGACCGACCTCGACGCGGCGTCGTTCGGCACCGTCACGTCGCAAGCGGGCGTGAGCCCGCCGCTCGTGTCGGGGCAGATTAAGCAAACGTCGATCGACCTCGGCGTCACGGGCGCGCACGCGGGCGACGGGCTCATCGTGTTGTTCGGGCGAGACGCCGACAATGCGGGCGACACGTGTGCATCACCCGCGTTGCTTCGCGAGCCGTGGCAACTTGTCGTGAACACCGTGTGATGACCGCGATCATCGAAGACACCCCCCGCCGTGCGCTCTTCGGAATGCCCGAAGTCGTCGTCGAGTGGTTGCCGACCGCGGGCCCGGGCGCGTCCGACGGCGATTGGTGCGACATCACCGAGTACGCGCGCGACATCGTGACGGGCACCGGTCGACAATATGAACTCGACCAATTCCGCGCGGGCACCGCGTCGTTAACGCTCGTCGCCACTGACCGCACGTTCGACTACGAGAACGCCAACGGGCCATTTTTCCCGAGCCTGATCCCGATGCGTCAAGTGCGGATCACCGCAGTCGAGCAAGGGCCGAACGGGCTCATCACCCGCGCGAGCGGCGCGTACGCAAGCGCACCCGACACGGCCGGGCTCGCGATCACGGGCGACATACAAGTCGACGCGTACGTGCTCGCCGACTCGTATCACCCGGGCTCGGGCGTGCAAACGATCATCGGGCAATGGGCGACGGGCAACCAAGGGTGGGCGCTCCAAATCGTTGGCTCGTCGGGGCAACTCCGGTGGACGTGGTCGACCACGGGCGCGGACACGATCACCGCCGACTCGACGGTGAGCGACCCGTTGCAAAACCACTTGGCCGACGGCACGCCCGTTTGGCTTCGCGTCGTCGTTGACGTCAACGTCGGCGGCGGCAATGGGAACGTTTGGTTTTTGTACTCGCTCGATGGTGTCACGTGGTCTTTGCTCGGCACCACCATCACCACCGCGGCGACGTCGATATTCAATTCGACGGCATCACTCAAGATCGCGGCGAACGACACGAACACGAACCCGTTTTCGGGCGTCGTGTACAAAGCCGCGGTGTATCGCGGCATCGGTGCCGCACCGGGCAACCCGCCCGGTGGCGTGCTCGTCGCCAACCCCGACTTCACCGCAACCGGCGCACCGATCGCGCAACCCGGCGCGACGACGTACGTCGACTCGTTCGGCAACGTGTTCACGCTCGCGGGCGCGGCGTCGATCCCGAGCGTCGACACGCTCTACTCGGTGTGGCGCGGCTATATCACGAAGTGGGGCCAGACTGCGCAAGACGATCGCGTCTTTACGACGCTCGTGTCGGCCGCGGACGCGTTCACCGTGCTCGAACAAATCAAGTTGCCGTCGAGCGCGTGGGCGCTCGAAGTGCAAAAAGACAACCCGTCGCTATGGTTCCGACTCGGCGAAACCGACACGCAGCGCGTGACCGACTCAAGCGCGGGCGGCAATTACGGGCTTTACCAAAACGTCGTGCAAGGTGCCGCGGGGCTCGTACCGAACGACAACGACAATGCCGTCGACATCGGCTCGGACCCCACCGTCAACGCGGCGGGCGCGCGCGTCACGATCCAAAACCCGACCTTGCTCGACACGGCACCGTTCACCGTGAGCGGGCTCATCAAACTCGCGAGCAACGCGGCAAAGCGCGTCGTGTTCGCGGGCACCGAAATCACGACGACACCGTCGCCCGCGTTCACGATCTACGTCGGCACCGACGACGCACTACACGTCGACGTGAACAACAACGCGTCGTCGCGTGCGATCGTCTCCCGCAACTCGGTGTGCGACAACTTGCCGCATCACTTCGCGTACGTCATGCGCAACAACAACGCATACGAACTCTACATAGACGGGGTGAGTGTCGGCACCGAGTCGGGCACGTCGGCGACCATGTTCACGCCGCAACCGAACGGCTACATGATCGGCAACTACGGCGACGTGCAGAAACGCGGCGCGTTCCCGCCGTCGCCGCTCTTAGGGATCGTCGACGAGATTTGTTGTTTCAACGGCGCCGGGCTCGCCGCGGCGCGCATCGCCGCGCATTCGCTCGCCGCCAAGACCGCGTGGTCGGGTGACGACACCGGCACGCGCGTCGCGCGTTTGCTCAATACGCTCGACTGGCCCGCGACCTTGCGCAACATCGACACGGGCGTGTCGCTACTCGGGCCCTCGTCGTGGAGTGCGGGCACGTCGGTGCTCGCGGTGTTGCAATCACTCGCCGACACCGAATACGGGCTCTTTTTCGTCGACCCCGCGGGGCGGCTCGTCTGGCACTCTCGCCACTACCGCTACCAAAACCCCCGCGCCCGCTACTCGCTCGCGACCTTTGGCGACTCCACTTCGGGCGAAGCGTTGCGCTATGTCGACGACGGGTTCGCGGTGGTGCGCGACGAGACGCTCATACGCAACCCGGTCACCGCATCGCGCAACGGTGGCGTGTCGGTCACCGTGAAGGATCAAACGCTGATCGACACGAAGTACGGCGCGCGCACGTGGGCGTCGCCGACGACACAAGACTCACTCGACGCGGTGGTGCGTGATCGAGCGACGTGGTTGCTTTCGCGCTACAAAGACCAAGGCACCCGCATCGCGAGCGTGACGCTTAAGCCGCGACGCATTGCCGCGCTGTGGCTCCAAGTGCTCACCCTCGGTATCGGCGACCGCATCACCATCAAGCGCACCCCCGCGGCGATAGGCGCGCAAATCGCGCTCGACCAGTGGATCGAAGCGGTAACGCATCGCATCACGCCCGGCGACTGGACGACCACGTACGTCGGCTCGCCCGTCGAAACGCCGACGTACTGCGTGCTCGACGACTCGGCACGCGGGATTCTCGACGTCAACACGCTCGGGTACTAGGGGGCGCCGTGACCGACTACGTCGACATCGGACGCTCGACGCGCGTTGCTCTCACACCCCCCGACCCCGACAACCCGCCGCAAGACACGCACGACGGATACCCCGACGTCATCGCCACGCAACGTAACGCGTACGGCGTCGACACCGTCGCCGAAGTCGAAGCCGTATGGATAGAGGTGCTCGCACGACGCGGGCTCGAACCCCGCCGCTCGACGTACGAAGTCGTGCCGTACATCAATCGAGCCCGGTGGCTCGTCGACTGCCCCGAATGCAACACCGGCAACTTCGCGTGGGATCACAACCCGCGCGCGTGTTGTCTCGACTGCGGGCTCGTCGTCTCGGTCAAGTGGCAAAACCCGTTCGAGCGCGCACGTGCCGTGCGGTTGCTCGCCGTGCGTCCGATCGTCAATTGCAATTGGAACGCGCACAAGGGCGAGACAGTCGACAACCTCGAACTCGAAAACCGCTGGCTCTTGAACGAACCGTCGGTTGAAAAAAACGGGCTCGTGGTACCGGTCGGGCTCGACGTGCCCGACGCGCTCGCCAAGTACGGGGGTCGGTGATGGCGTACACGACCCCCGCAACTGCGGTTTCGCTCGCCGTGCTCACCGCGGGTTGGCTCAACACGTACGTGCGCGACAACGTCGCATGGCTCGCCACCGACTCGCCCGCCGTACGCGTTTACCACTCGGTCAACTTGAGCGTGGGCAATGCCGCGTGGGGCACGATGCCCTACGACTCCGAGCGATACGACAATGCCGCAATGCACTCAACGTCGGTGAATACCGAGCGGCTCGTCATTCCGACGGGCGCGGGCGGCAAGTACATCGTCGGCGGCGGCATCTCGTGGGCGCTCTCGGCCGCGGGTAACGCCCGCTCCGCGCGCATCGGCGTCAACGCGACGCCGACCATCGTTGCGTGGCAAGTGTCGTTCCCATCGGCAACGGTGGGCTCCGAAGTGTCTATGTGCTCGACGTACGCCATGAGCGCAACCGATTACTTCATCTTCCAACTCTGGCAAGATTCGGGCGGCGGGCTCAACATCGTGTCGGTAGCGCAATACTCGCCCGAGTTTTGGTGCTCGTGGTTGCGCACGTGACCCGTGGACTCGACCGCGCAACTCATCACGTCGGTTGCGACGTTGCTCTCGGCAATTGCGGGCTTCGTCGTCGTCATTCGTCGACAAGCGCAGTCTTCCCGCGAATCCCACGAGCAAACCGCCGACGTGCAACGCACTGTCGAAGAGCGGCTCGACAACGTCGAGCGTCGACTAAACGCCATTCACAACGCGCTCGAAAACGGAGGCAAACGATGAACCTTGCGAACGCCGCGCTACTCATCGCCGCCGTGTACGGCCTCGTCGAACTCATCAAAGCGCTAATGCCCGCGTCGTGGTCGGCGAACTCCCGCATCGTCGCCGCTGTCGTCGTGTGCGTCGCGTTCGCGGCGACGTTCCTCATCGCGGCGACCACGTGGGCGAGCACGCAAGTCATCGGGAGCGTGTCGCTCGACAAGATGAGCGTTGCCGACAAGGTGCTCGTGTCCGTCTTCGTCGCGGGTGCCGCCGCGCTCACCGACAAAGGGCTCGCCGCCGTGCGCAACATCGGCGACAACCAACCGGGAGCGTGACCATGAGCGAACCCGTCTATCCCGGCGCGTCGTGGGAACCTGGCGCCGCGGCCGGGTACAACCGCGGCCGTAACCGAATGCGCACCGTGAAGTGTCACTACACGGTGGGCGTGAATAGCGGCGCGCTCATTCGCAACCAAGGGCTCGCGCAATGGCTCGTTGACCGCGACGGCACCATTCACCAGTACGCCGAGTGTGACGCGATCTGTTGGGATTCGGGAGAATTCAACGACGACGGGCCCGGCATCGAAGTCGAGTACTACGAGCCCCACGACGGCGACGCGATCTTCACCGACGCCGCGCGCGACGCGACCGCGGGCCTCGTGCACTGGTTGCACAACGAGTGGGGCGTACCGCTCGACTACTACGACGGGCCCCGCGTCGCCGAAGGTGCGTTCTCGGGGTTCATCGCGCACAAGTCGCTACAGCAACGCCCCGACCTACAGCACTACGACTACTGGCCCCGCGAAGACTGGGACCGCATGGTCAGCGGTGCACCACCCGAACCGACACCACCACCACGAAAGCGAGCACTCATGGCGGGCTTTCTCGTTCTCGGCATCGACGGGCAATCGGTCTACGTGTACGACCCGAACTCGCACTCGTCGTGCTTAATGCACACGAACGAAGTGCTCGAAGCGTGGCAGAACGTCGCCAAAGTCAACGGCTTCGACGCGTCGATCCATTCGGAGGATTGGGCGCGCGCGTTGCTCGCCGACGCCGAGCCGATGCGTAAGTGAATCGCCGCGCCGGGCTCGTCGTGCTCGCCGTCGGGCTCGGCGCGGCGTGGCTCGGTGCGGTCGTAGCGGTGGCGTGCGCCATGCGGTAACGTGACGGCACCGGGAGTGCGGTCTCGACCGCGTCGTCCGGTTCCTTTCAAGTGCAGGAAGGATGAGCGACCCCCGACCTTCGGGTCGGGGGTCGCTTCGCGTTCACTGGTTGTCGCCGAGAATCTCCCCGGTGTCGATGGCCCACACGATGAAGGCGGCGGCGTCTTTATAGCGGGCCCACTTGCGCACCGTCGTGTAGAGAAACACGGCGGCACCGATGCTCGCCCCCGCCGCGCACGCCGAGAACCATGCGCCGTTGAGTCGCCACATGACGACGTTCGCGGCGGCGAACACCGCGTTGGCGACGATGAGCGCCACGCCGACGCGCAACATGCGCGACGCCGTGCGTCGATCGCGTACGGCGGTGGCACGCAACTCGCGCACGGCCTCGTCGTCCGTCATCGTTGCACGTCGACCGTGACTTCGTATACGTGGGCGCCGTTGCGGAGCCCCATGCGAGCGAGCCCTGTGTCGGGGTCGATCGAGAGCATGGTGACCGTGAGCGCCGAGCCCATTGCGGGCAACACCGGGAGGTACGGCTTCGAGCGACGGCGCGGGCGCTCGCCGTTGTCGATGTCGACGACACCCGGCTCCACGGGCTCGACGGGCGAACGGCGTGGGCGAGCCGCACGCATACGGCGCACGTCGGCGGCGTTGACGGGGTGCTTCGGGTTGCGAAGCCGATACGCCGTGAACCCGGCGTCGGTGCGTTGTTGCTCGAACTCGAAGCCGAGCCCGCGCATATCGCGCATCGTCACGTTGAGCAACGACGTCGAGCACTTGAACTTGAACGCGACGTCAGAGCCGTTACACCACTCGCCCGCGAAGAGCGCCCGGCGAACTCTTGACGTTGTGCCTTTGGGCTTGCCGTCGTTGTTGCGGTCGGCTTCGAGCGCCGCGAGATAGTCGTCGGTTGCTCGCGTTCCTCGCATTGCCTACCCCTCCCCCAGTAGCGCCCGCTCGGAGCGGGCGACCGTGCCGCGCACGCGGCGTAGCACCTCAACGCGAACGTCTTGCCCGGTCGCTCGTGTCCCGATGAGGTGGAAGCCCTCGGGCGCGTAGTAGCGCGGTGTGTCGCGCCCGCCGTTCGGCAACCACCGGTCGATGCGAACCATCTCGCACCGCTCGCATAGCAACCGTCGACACACGTGCCCGTCGTCGCGGAAGTAGCCGACAACCGCCCACGGGTGCCGCAAGTCGCGGCACTCTAGGTAGCCGTCGTCGAGTGCCTTAAGCGCGTCGGCCGCGGCAGTCTCGGGTCGCTTCGGTTGTTCGCTCTTGCGTCTCGCCATCCTTTCGCTCCCATCGCTCGCTTATGTGATCGTCGGGGCGGTGGGACTTGAACCCACGGCCTCTTGCTCCCCGAGCAAGCGCGCTAACCAAACTGCGCCACGCCCCGTGCTTCGCTCAACCCGCTTCGCGTAGACCTTCGAGCGCCGCGCTGATCGAGCCGACTCGGCCGCGGTGCGAATAGCGAAACGTCATATCGCTTGTCGAGTGACCGAGTTGCCGTTGAATCTCGAACGGGTGCACGCCCGCTTCGCTCGCGATGCGCACGTACGAGTGGCGAAGGTCGTGCGTCACGAGCCCGGCGAGATGCTCACCGAAGCCGCCCTTACGCTCGCCGTGCTCGACGAGTCGCGCCACTGCCTTTTGCAGCACCTTCGGCGTGAACACCGAAGCGCGAATGCGGTTGTGTTGCGCAGTCACGAACACCGTGTCTTGCGAGCGACGGTTCGTCGCCGCTACGTGCTCGACGATGCGACGCATAAGCGACGGCGGCACTTCGACATCACGGGGCTCGCGATCCTTCGGCCAGCCCTCTTCGATGCGCCCGCCCGGTTCGCTTTGCGCCCGGCACACGCGCAAGACGTTGTGCATCGGGTCGACGTCGCACACGCGCAGCGCGCACGCCTCACCGACTCGCATCCCAGACCACCCGAGCGTTTCGACGAAGAGCGAGTACGCAGGCCCGACCTCATTCGCAAGCCGAGCGAGTTGCTTTGCGTCGAGCGTCGGGCGCTCACCCTTTTTCGAGCGCGGCTTGCGCGGTGCCTTGTTGCGCCCGGCAAGCGGGTTGCTCGCAAGCGCCCGCTCGTCGACGGCGACGTTGAGCACCATGCGCACCACCGTGTAGATGTTGCGGCGGTGCGCCTCCGAGAACCCCGCGTCGGCGAGCGATGCGAGGAACTTCGACACGGCGGTGTAAGTGACTTTCTCGACGGGCCACGAGCCGAAGCGCGGCTCGACGTGCACGGCGTAGCGGCACAAGTAGCCCTCGGTCGTCTTCGCCGAGCGGGTGCCGAGTGTTGCCTTCCACATCTCGCCGAACTCGCCGAACGTCGACGCTTCTGACGTCGACGCTTCGGGCTCGGGCTCGGGCTCGGCGTACGGGTCGAAGTCCCGCGCTTCGGCTTCGGTGTCGAACTTGCGAGAGCGCGACTTCCACTCGCCGTTGACGCGTTCCTTGTAGCGACGAATCCACACGGGCGGGCGCCCGTCGTCGTAGACGCGCTTGAATACCCCCGGGTAACGCTTGCTCCGCGTTTGCGTGTACTCAGCCATCGGGCTCGATTCCTTTCGTGTGTGCAGGATCGCAACGGTAGGCCGTTGCGTGTGGCGGAGCCACGACCCCGAGCGTAGCCCGATGGGTCACCGATGGGTCACCACGTTCGCGGGTTGTGCGTTTGCGCAGGTCAAGAGCGGTGACCAGTTGGCCCCCCAGATTTTCCGAGCGTGGCCACGGGTAAGGCATCGCGGCCACCCGTAACGGTTCTCGGTGCATCGGGTGCCTCCCCGTGCCCGACGATGTCGCGACGATGGGTCACCGTGACCCACGCGAGAGCCACCCCCCACGATGCGCCACAAGCCCCGCCACGCTCGCCCCGCGCACATCGGCGCGGCACACGGGCCCGACGCGGCACACGGCCGTGTAGGGGCTCTCGTGGGCTTCTAGCGCGATCGAGCCCGGCGCCTCGGCCGGGCGATCTCGGCGCGCCGAGAAATCCGAGAAACCCGCCCGCCCGACTTCCAATCTGTAGAGCGATGGTCTACGCTGTAGGTGGGCGCACGGAGGGCGCCCCCGACAACCGAGATGCGTCTGAACTGGACGGGGAGGGCTAGCCACGATGGCGCCCAAACGGGGCCCGCAATCCGCCCCCGGCACCCCCGACCCGGACCTCTCGCAAAATCGCCGAGCAGGAACCGGAGGGCGAAGCCATGCGCTCGCCCCGCCCGTGTGCGCTTGCGACGTCACGAGCCGCGGTCGCGGCCCCGTTACGAGCCCGCGGACGGCACGACGGAACCGAAACGGTAACGGCGCATCAATCGACGCACTCGCAAGGGTGCGTCGCTTGAACGCACGTCGACCGACGTGCGTCACTGCACCGAAAGGAACCGGCATGAACTTCGAAATCACGATCGAGCAAGTCAACGAAGCCGACAAGACGTTCTCGCTCATCATCGACGGCGAGCGCGTCGTCATCGCCGAGCGTGCAACCGACTTGTTGTGGCGGTTGAGCAACACGATCGAGCACGCGATGCGCGACACGTACGAAATCTGATTCGACCCCGACTGCACACCGAAAGGAACCACGATGAACCCGCATGCAAGCGACAAGTACGAGCCCGGCGCAATCCTCGTGAACTCGTGGGGCTACGACCAAACCAACATCGACTTTTACGTGATCGTCAAGCGCCGCGACAACGACGAGAGTGGCACCACGTGGTTGACGCTCGCGCCGATGACGTACGGCGACTACAACGAAGATTTGCCGATGCAAGGCACGTGCACACCCGGCGTGATCGACGAACAGCGTAAGACGATTCGCCGCAAGTTGTGGAAGGGCGGCGACGGCACCGAGCAAGGGCTCGGCGTTGACTCGTACGGGTGGTGCACGCTGTGGGATGGCGCGCCAACCCGTTGGACCGCGTACGCGTGAGTGCGTAGCGAGTCGAGCACGAGCCTTCGGGCTCGTGCTCGCTCTCGGTATGTAAATCCGACTGCACACGCCGAAAGGAACCACCCCATGAGCAAGCGCACCAAGATCAAGCCGAGTGACGTTGTCGCGTTCAACCGCACGCCCGATGAGTCGCGTTGGACGCTCGTCAAGTTGAACCCGAGCGTGCGACTTGTCGACAAGACGCCCGCCCGTTACGGCGGCACGCCGAAGCCCGCGAAGCGGTGGCACGCGATCATCACGTGCACCGCGCAGGTTCGGTCGAACGCGCTTATCGAGCACGACTACGGCGCTCGCGTGTGGCGGCTCGTCACCGAGGGCGAGCACGTCGGCTCGCGGCGCTACCGCTACGGGCTCACGCTCGCCGAAGCGCAGAACGTGGCGCTTGCGTGGCTCGACCGACGCTTCACCGTGCAAGACCCCGAGTGAGATAGCGCGTCGAGCATCGGCCCCGGTCGATGCTCGTGCGCGGTACTCATCCACTGCACACCGAAAGGAACCACCATGCGCTACGTCATTCGCAACACCGACGGCATCATCGAACTCGACGGCGGGTTCCGCGACCGCGAGCACGCCGAGCAGTACCTCCACGACTACGACTTCGGGCCCGACGCCCGCATCGTGGTTGTCGAAGACGTGCCCGAGTGCAGAGATGCCACCACCGCCAACCCTGTCGACGTGCGCGACGTCGTGAGCGTCGAAGACGGGGCGAGCGGCTTCGTCGTCACCGCGTGGACACTCGACGGAACCGGGCACCCGTTGCACACGTTCCGTTACGAGCGCCAAGCCCGCCAACTCGAAGCCGTGTTACATCGCGTGCTCGCCACGTACGACGGCTTCGCCGACCCACATCTCGCCGAGATGCTCCGTCAACTCGACAAGTAACCCCGACTGCACACAACCGAAAGGAACCGAGATGAAACGAATCGACACCGAGGAAATCACGCTCCGGTGGGAGCGCGCCGATGCCGACGCGCCGATCTACCACGGCAACGACGGCAACGCGTACCGCGTGCACAGCATCACGTGGACGGCAAGACGCACGAACGGCGTTGACCGCACCGAGAGCGTGCACGCGGTGCTCGGTCGTATCTACTCGACCGGGCGTGCCGCAAA
>Ga0126383_10001492_pt1 | contig 14633 bp, 13 predicted proteins | sample PanSoiMetPlot_35_FD_96882 | JGI IMG/M metagenome (GOLD analysis project Ga0126383, IMG submission 96882) | Tropical forest soil microbial communities from Panama - MetaG Plot_35 | ecosystem: Environmental > Terrestrial > Soil > Tropical forest > Bulk soil | place: Panama | collected 2016-02-17
CGCTACCGAACTGCTGGAGAGTGCCGGTGCCACTGTGACCATAGCAAACCACGGTGGCGTTGCTGTGAAGGTGCTACGAGAAGGGCCGCAGCCACCGCCGTTCGATGTCGTTCTCATGGATTTGCAGATGCCTGAGATGGACGGTTTCATGGCCACTGGGATACTCCGTGCGGACCCGCGGTTTAATGACCTCCCGATTATTGCTATGACAGCCCATGCGTTGGTGGAAGAGCGAGAGCGCTGTCTGAAGACGGGCATGGATGACCACGTTACAAAACCTATCGATCCCGACGTCCTTTTTGCCACCTTGGCGCGCTGGACTAAAACGCGCAAGGATTCCAGGCCGGCAGTCCGCAGCGTGGCTCTGGGAGCTGATAGTGATGCTCCCCTCGAAGTCGAGGGCATAGATATTGCCGGAGCTCTGAATCGGGTCGCCGGTAACAAGCGCCTATACCGAAGACTGCTCGAGCAGTTCGCCGCGAAGGAATCCGATACGGATATGCGGATCGGTGAGTCTCTTTCGAAGGGGGATCGAGAGGGCGCCGAGCGGCTCGCACACACTCTCAAGGGGCTTGCCGGCAACCTCGGCATTGGGCGCGTGCAAGCTGCGGCCACAAAGCTTGAAAGGGCGATCCGTGACGGCGATGCCAAGGTGCCAAACTTCCTGGCGGAGCTGAAAGACGCCCTGACGCCGCAGAAAGCCAGGATTCGGGCCGCCTTGGGCGAGGCTGGCAATCAAATGACCCCGCTCGCCGCTTTTAACGCCGAGATGGCGGGTAATTCCCTTCGGCACCTTTTGTCGCTGATAGAAGCCCATGACGGAGACGCAGCGGACGTGGTCCAGGAAGTGGCGGCGAATCTGGCTGCCAAGATCGATTCAGACAGGCTTAGCTCGTTACGCAATTCGATCAGCGAATTCGATTTCGATTCAGCGCGAGCGACGCTGGTGCAGATCGCAGCGGATTGTCATTTGTCGATCGGGTGATGAAATGCCTAGCGATTGCGAGAAGATCATTTTGCTGGTAGACGACGCACCCGCCAACATTGAGATGGCCCGAGAGATTCTTAAAGGTACATACAAGACTCGCATCGCGACGAGCGGAGCGAAGGCGCTGGAGTTGGTCAACGTGCCACCCGTGCCGGATCTGATACTACTAGACGTTCAAATGGCTGAAATGGACGGATACGAGGTTTGCAGACGTTTGAAACTCGATCCTGTCACCCGCGAGATACCCGTGATCTTCCTTACCGCAATGACAGAGGCTGCAGATGAGACCAGGGGGTTTGATATGGGTGCGGTGGACTACATCCATAAGCCCTTCTCGCCGCCTGTCGTGCTGGCGAGGGTTCAGACTCATTTGAACCTTCGAGAAACCCGCGAACAACTCACGCGAGAGAAACAGCTCGTCGATCAGCTCCTGGAGAACACCCTGCCGGCAGAAGCTGTTAAAGAGCTAAAGGCGACTGGCAAGGTTGCACCTCAGCGTTTCGACAATGTAGCGGTTCTCTTTATTGACCTCGTCAACTTCACGGCATTCTGCGACCGGCACACTCCAGAACAGGTTGTTGGCGCCCTAAGTGACCTTTTTGTAATGTTCGAAGAGTGTGCAAGCAGAAATGGCCTCGAGAAGATCAAGACAATCGGGGACGCATTTCTCGCAACGGCCGGCCTGCAAAAGCCGGTCGCGGATCCACTGCGCGCGGCCGTCCGCTGTGCGCTTGAAATCGCCGCCACGACGCCGCGCATTCGAGATGGTTGGCGTGTTCACGCGGGAGTGTATCTCGGACCGGTGATGGCCGGTATCGTGGGGCGCGAGCGTTACCAGTTTGATATCTGGGGTGACACCGTGAATGTCGCATCGCGCCTCACGTCGGCAGCGTCACCTGGCTCAGTTGTGCTAACGGAGGTGCAGGGAGCGAAAGTTGAAGGACTCGCTATCTCTCCACGGGGCGTGGTGGAGTTGAAAGGGAAGGGGCCGGTGCCACTAGTGGAAATATTGGCAGATGCTTTATCTGGTACCTAACCAACGAACCCATTTTGACAAAGGCTAACGATTCGGGATCTTGTCCTCTGCTGGAGATCGCCAAGTTGATCAATTGATTTCATTAATCAACTGAGGCGGCTTTTGATATAAACAGATCCCAATGAAACACTTGCTTCGCCACGCGGACAGGATTCACATACAGGGGAGACTGTTACTTAATTCCGATGACCATCGAATCAGGGCCTGCCAGGTGCTCTACACGAATGTCGCGGAATCCGGCCTGCTTCATCCACTCCGAACAATCGGCACCCGTATAGTCGAAGCCGTCAGCGGTCTCTATCAACATATTCAAACTCATCAGAAGTCCAAAAGTGTTCGTGGAGCGATCATCGTCGATGATGCTCTCGTACACTATATATGCCCCGCCCGGCGATAGAGCTTCATACGCCTTACGCACCAGCATTTGTTTTGTTACCAGGTTCCAGTCGTGCAGAATGTGGCCCATCATAACCACATCGGCTGGGGGTAGCGGTTCCTCCATGAAGCTGCCAGGCACAAACTTGATTCGCTGCGAAAGTCGGTTCGCTTCCACGTACTCTTCGAAGACCGGTCCGACCTCCGGCAAGTCGAAACCAATTCCCTCAATATGAGGATGAGCCAACGTCACTTGGGTAATCAGATCGCCTTGGGCAGTTCCGACATCCAGCACGGTGCGGTATCCGCTCCACGGAAATTTTCGGGCAATTGCGAGGTTGGCCGTATGGCTCACCCCGGTCATGGCCCTCAGGAATTCTTTCAGCCGGGCTGGTTCGGCGTAAAGAGCTTCAAAGGGGTTGGGCCCCCCTTCCCTCATCTCATTTTGCGGAAGGCCAGTTCGCAAAGCCGTGGTGAGATGGCTCCAAAACGGATAGAGTCGATGGTTGGCCATCTCAAGCATGCCGCCGATGTAGGATGGCTTGCGTTTGTCCAGGAAGAAGTCCGTGCTGGCAGTGTTGAAGTACACGCCGTCGCGGCGCTCGAGGAACTTCAAGGCGACAAGTGCATCAAAAAAATCTCCCGCCGATCGCGGATGGAGCCCGAGCCGTCCCCGCAAGGTTTCGAGATCCTGCGGGTGTTTGGCCAACTCCGTAAAGACCTCCATCTCTACGGCACTCAGCAGTGTTTTTGAAGCCCAGAATCCGAGGCCCACTTGCAGAATGTGATCCGGTCGTAGCTCGTCCATTGCTCTCCGGCCTCCCACGGATCTGCAGTATAACAAGTGGCATTTGGAGGTAGTCGTCAACTCGAAAACTGAGAACCCTCGTTGGCCAAATTGGGCCTACCATGTACTGGGCTGCTGAACTTCCAGGACGCGGATCAGGTCTGACCAACAAGCCTTACGGCAGAGGACTAGCCCTAAAGCGCACGTAACTGTTGAAACCTCGCCATTTGACTCAAAGTGATGCTCAAGCCAAGAAGAAACGTGCCCGAATGCTAGTACCAGCACTCCGCAGGCTCGGCTACGACGTCGCAATCACCGCAACACATCTAGCCATGCAGAATGCAACGCAAACGTAATGGGTAATTCTCAAGGGAGTGTAAAAGCCCAGATTGCGTCAATTTTGCCGCATTCACCGGATGGTGTAGATCGGTTAAGGTGCGACTCCGGATGGCATCCTCTTCGACATCGCTCGCAACACCGCCGTCTAAAAATCAAAGTCTCCGTCTAAGCGAAACAGCCTTCCAACCGAGTTATAAAATTTTCCATATTGCGGCGAAGCATCATATTGCTGTACATCCCTGGGATTCGCGTGGTTCAGCACGTTGAGGACGCTTAGCCCGGCACGAAACTGGATGCGGTGCCCACGGAACTTGAAGTCAACCGGATACTGGAACTTCACATCGAAGCCCACGAAGGGCGGAAAACGTCCGGCCTGATTGCGCCGTCCGACGTAATTCCAATTCTCATCGAGTCTGGAGAACGGAAATCCCGTGTGGACGTCGAGTGTCGGGACAAAATCCAGCTTGTGGGGCAGTCCAAAAACGCCCCAGAACAGCCCTCGATCCGGCGCATCAGTAGAAAGGAGTCCGGTTTGATTGGAGCGAATGAGTGGATAGGGGAAGTTTCCGAAGAACTGATTGTAGTCATTCAAATCTCCGGTCGCATGTGAGCGCACAAAACTCGCAAACAGAGTGGTGCGCTCTGCCGCTTGCCAGCGCAGCATCCCCAAGAATTCCAGGTAACTGTGGGTGCCCGAGTTCTGCAGTTGGAGTTGACCCTGCACGGGGTTCAGATAGAACTCGCGGAAGCCACGGCGCTCCTCGTACCCGAGTCGAAAAAGCACTCCGTGGCTCAGATCGCGATCGAACTGCAGGGTCCACCCCAAGCTGTAAGGCACACGCAATCGGCCGTCGGCAGTCGCAATCCTGTGGGTGAACAGAAGCGGCCCACTCAGTATGGTTGTGCCGTCGTTCGCGAAGCTGGTGATGGTTTGGGCAGGAAACGAGCGAAACAGCGCCACATTGATGGGGATCTTATCGAAAAATACGCCAAAGCCGCCCCGTATCGCACTTCGGCCGTCGTGCGCGGGAGCGAAGACAAAGCCGATGCGCGGGGCTGCATTCCATTTTTCCGAGGAAAGACTGTCGCGATCGAGACGAACTCCCAGATCGAGGGTCAACCGCGAATTCAATTGCCAATTATCCTGCGCGAAGATCGAAGCCTCTTCGTCCGCAGTGGAGGAGGCGATAGGGCCGCCATAGGTAATCTCGCTGGCTCGAGATCTATCTTCGCGCAAGACGCTGACCGGTAGATTGCTCACGGTCCCGCGATAACTGGAATAGGTGAACAAGTACCCGAAACTCAGCAGATGCCGGCCCGCGAACTGCAGGGGACGCAGGTGCAGCGACTGAGCCCACTGGTAGAGGCGCGTTCTGCGGCGCTGTTGCTCAAAAAAGCTACCGGAGTTCTGTTCGGGGAAAAGAATCATCTTCCCGGCAGAGGGCTCCGCCGGAAAAACGTGAACATCCAGCCGCTTGGCGGAGAATAACGACTGCACGAATCCTCCGTTGGCCAGAATCCAGCGATCCGTCGCCGAGGTGAAAAATGTGCGCTGGTGGTAGTCGGCCGTCACCGGCTGCGGATTAAAGGTATCAATGTTTGCAAAGTTGGTGTTGCGGGGATCGAGCGTCAGCACCGCGGTGAAGTGATGATTCGGCACTGGGACCCAATCCATCTGGGTGTACGTCGTGACGGTTTCCTCTACGCGCACGTTATTGGGATCAGGAAGCGAGGGCGTCCGTACCACGTCGTAACCAACAGCGAGGGACTGAAAGATGTAGAGCTTGCTTCGCTTCAGAGGACCGGCAAACGTCAGATGCGGTGATGCGCTCTCTATGCCGTGGGGGCGATAGTCGATCCAGCGAAACCGTGGGATTGGGTCTTCAAACAGAATTTTCCAGTCGTCCGTGCCGCCGCGGGTGGTGACTTCCACCACACCGCTGGCAAATTTTCCGTACTCAGCCGAGAAAGGATTCGACAGTACACGCACGGACTGGACCGCGATCGAAGGAATTTTCAACGCGGGCAATCCGGTAAAGGGGTCGGCCACGCTCGCGGCATTCACCAGCGTGCTCGACTGATTCGCACGCCCTCCTTTTATATGAATTCCCCCATCTGGTCCACGGACAACCCCAGGTAAAAGCGGCAGCGCATCCTGGAAGTCCTGATTCATCTGGACAAGGGACTTGAGAACCTTCGCGTTCAGCGACGGAGTTCCACCATTGCTCGAATTCAGATCTACGCCTGAGGGTTCCGCCGACACACTCACCATTTCCTCGCGTCTGCTAAGCACGAGCTGAAAGTCCATCCTGGATTCGCCGGCTGGCAGCGTGATGACCCGCGAGATCGGCTCAAATCCCCTCAGCGTAACGCGCACTTCGTAGATTCCGGTTAACACGCCGCTGAATGCATACGCTCCAAGGTCGGTCGACACCGTATTGATTTCACTTCCACTGGCAAGATTGTGCAAGGTGACACGCGCATTCGGCCAAACCGTCTGCGCGCCGTTGGCCATCGTGAAGATGATTCCGTTGAGCCTGGCTGTGGTTGCCGCCACGGGTGAGGCCAGTATTAAGACTAGGAATACGACGACCAGTACCCTGGGGAGACCATTGCGTTCGCAATCGCATTGGTGGGAGCTCTGAGGATACATCGGCGAACCCCCGGGGATTCTGCATTATCGCACGGCAACCATTGCTGGCAGCACTGAGAAGGAAATTAGAAATTTTTCTGTTTAGGGTCGTGGCATATACAGCCGCGGGACATTAATTGTGACGGAGAGCATTCCTTCGCACTTGCCCTCCAACCCGCTGATAATTGGAATTCGTCGTGGTAACTTGAAGCTATTTGGCGGTTGCGTCCAGAACCGTCTGCTGCACATAGTTCGTACCGTCGGGCAGACTGGCCAATTTGGCAGCGAGCGTCACCACGTCCTTTGGGTTGTTCAGATAGGTGTTCACATTCAACGCGCTTACCTTTGAGCGGCTCCCCGATTTCTGACACATGGTGACGGTTAGTTTCCGGCAAAATCAACCAAGGAAGGAAGGGGGGTGCCGTGAAGAGGAAGCGCTTTTCAGTAGAGCAGATCGTGGCGGTGTTGAAGCAGGCCGAACAAGGGGTGCCTGTGGCGGAGCTGATCCGCCAGGTGGGAATCACGGAACAGACTCTGTATCGCTGGAAGAAGCAGTACAAAGGTTTGGAAACCGACCAAGTTCGCCAGTTCAAGCAACTACAGGATGAGAATGCACGCTTAAAGCGACTGGTGGCCGAGCTGACCCTGGACAAGACGATGTTGCAGGATGTGCTGTCAAAAAAGTTGTGACGCCCTCGCGGCGCCGCCCGGTGGTGAGCTATCTGCACAACACCTATCGGGTGAGTGAGGGGCGTGGACGGCGCTGTGTGACCAGTGGACTAACGTTCTCAGATGGCTACACGCCATCGATCAGCTTAGGGATGCTGCTCACTCGGCCGGATTGACTGTCCGCCTCACGCCGCCATATGAATCTAGATAATCTAGCTAGGGAGGCGTCTTTGTGACTGAGTGGAGACTAGCAGAAGCGAAGAATCGATTCAGTGAACTGGTCACTCGTGCTCTTCGAGAGGGGCCTCAACGGGTGCGACGCCATGATGCTGCAGTGGTCATTTTGGCGGAACACGACTACGAAAAACTCACCGGGAAAAAGCCCGACTTTAAACGGTTCCTTCTGGCCGAGCGCCCCAGTTTCGAAGGTCTCGATTTGACCCGCGATCAGAGTTCTCTGCCTCCGAGGACCGAAATCCAGCGCAGCTGAGAAGGAACGTTTCCTTTTAACATGCTTTTGCTAAATCTCACCCGCTGATCTGAGTGACTTTTTCAACACCCACGCCTGCTTACGACAATCGCTGCTGAAGACTGACCAACGCGGCATGCCGCGTCCGACAAGGAAGATACTGGCGGGTGCGACATGGGAGCATACGGAAGCCAGACGGATACTCTAGATTTCTTGCAGGGGCAGTCGCGGATCGATTTCAACTCCGCGGCCGGTTCCCCGGTCCTGCCGGAGGTTGGGGAGTTCCTGCACCTTCTCTAAACAATGTTGTAACAACTATTGTTCATCAATAACAAAAAGGTGTTGCTGGCCTCTCTTTGGCCATTCCTGTAACTCGATGTTGGATTGCTGTACTACCGTGCATAAATCACGAATGCATCTAAGTTCAGCGGTGAGCAAGTTTCAATCTCAAATGTTGTAACATCGCCATTTCACCAGTTGACCGCTGGTCAATGAGTATAAAACGCTGTTCTCGCAGTTGATCCGTATGCTAAAGTGAGTCCTAACTGTTGCGTCGCAGTCGTTTCGCAGGTTACTGAACGACAGTCGAAATTGCTTGGGAGCAAATCCTTCTTTCGCCACTGGAGGGAACGTACTCTGTTTGCGCCTACAGCGTTTTGGCATTGTGCTCACATGCTTCGCCTACGTGCTTCTCGTCGGCGTGTCCGCCGCTGAGAACAACAGTTCCGCATCTCTAACTGCCCGTGAGTGGCCCAAATTGCTGCGACAGGCGCAACACGGGGACCACAAAGCACAGACCCGTGTTGCCATCGCATTCAAGGACGGGGAAGTTGTAAAGCAGGACTTCGCTGAGGCAATGAAGTGGTTCTCGGAAGCAGCCAAACACGCCGACCCAATCGCAGAGTCCAACCTGGGACTCATGTACTGCTTAGGACAGGGCATAGAGCACAATGTGTCGGCCGGCGTGCAATGGTTTGAACTCGCAGCCTCTCACGGTGTGCCCGAAGCGCAATTTAATGCTGCCTATTTGTACGAAACGGGAATAGGAGTCCAACAGAACCTAGGCAGGGCATTCCAGCTTTATAGAGAAGCCGCCGACTCCGGTTTGGCCCCCGCCCAAAACAATCTTGCCCACATGTACGAAAACGGGGAAGGTGTTACCCGAGATCCAGTCGCCGCGGTGAAATGGTACATGAGATCGGCAATGCAAGGTGATCGCAGAGCTCAGTTTAACCTTGCAGTCATGTACTCCAAGGGCATCGGTGTTCCTCGCGATTACGGAAAAGCAGCCGAATGGGTTGAGCGATCTGCCAAGCAGGGACATCGAGAGGCAGAAACTGCACTCGGCGACCTCTACTTAGGTGGTTGGGGCGTTCATCAGGACGATCATCTGGCTGCGTTCTGGCTGCAGAAGGGCGCCAGCCAAGGGGATCCGACCGCACAAACTAAGGTGGGCTTACTTTACTTGAATGGTCGCGGTGTTGCCCATGACGATGCGCTGGGCGCGATTTGGCTTTCGCGGGCGGCAGAACAGGACCAACACGAAGCTCAGGCCAAACTTGCGTTGTTATATGAATGGGGCCGCGGCGTGCCCCGTGATCTGAACCTTGCGTATTTTTGGCAACTGTTGTCAACAGATGGAAGCAACGCCGAGCGGAGTCAGCAATTGCACGATCTGGCAGGTTCGATGAGCGCGGAGAACGTTGCCGCGGCCGAGCACCAGGTTTCAGAGTGGCGAGTGACGCACCCAGCTAAATCTCCAGCCGAATTCAATGCGTTAATTGGCGTTCGACCAGTGCAATGAGAGCCCGTCTTCTGCTGTTCATCTCTGTTTGGGCTGCGGCTGCGACGGATTACGTGGAATTGACAGTTTTCGAACGTATCAAGTTCTCTGTGCCCGGAAACTGGCTTGTCATCGCAAGCAAGTCCACTCCTGAAAAAACAGTTTTTGGATTTCAAATCCCCAACGCTGCTGATCAAGGCACGGCTGATTCTTCCAACCTTTCAATTATTTCTTCCGGCTTGAAAGATGCTCACGACAGAGAGACTTTCGAGAAAAAGGCGTCGAGTACCGAAGAGGGCGCGATGGAGAAGAAACTCGTAGAAGGATGGCGCTGTAGTACTCTCACAGCAATGCAGCAGTCAACACAGTACGTGGTGTGGGATTGTTATCGCGCCGTCGGTCATTGTGGCGTATCCGTTCGTATAGCGTGGCCACATCTTCCAAAGAATCCTGCCGATTATGACAACCGGATGGAAGCGGTACTGTCCGATTTTCTAACGAGCGTGGGTCCGTTCAAGAAGCAGTCGAAATGAAGAGAAATCTCAGGCTTGGGGAGGCCACGAGTCTGAGACTCAGTACTGCTGAGCCGAGGTCGAAAGACTCAAGGCGGCAATCAGTGTAAACGCCTTGATAACAACAGCTACCGTTGCCGGAACCTAGTAGGATGAAGCTGCTTGTTTCGTGGAGTGACTTATGACATGCTTTCGTGTCCTGCTGACATTGTTGCTGCTCAGTGGTGCCCTTCTTGCGCAGACGTCCGCAGACGAGTCAACGAATCGATGTCCACCGGTATGCAGTAATTGCAATAAGCAGTCTTTCTCCATACGTGCGGACGACGGTAAACGTTTCATGCTCATAGTTGAATTCGATGAGTATCGCTGGGGTGTGACCGGCACTCACTGGTACAGGCGTGCCTTTGTGACGTATAGCGGCTCCTGCTTATGGGCATACGATGTCACCTACCACAAGTGGCAAAAGACAATTGAGGCTTGGGGTGATGTTCGGTTGCGCGATGGCACGGGAAAACAGGAACACTTCGATGCTGTCCTCCTCAAAATCGACCATGGAACACTAACCCCGATTAAGCTTCTCACAGGTAAAGAACGCTCTGTCTTCTAGCAAGCCCACGGTCGCCGAGGTTTAGGCGCACTAAGACCGTACTAGCAGCGGGTTCACCTCTTTACGTCGGCTGCCGTGCCACCGCAGTAACTGGAGTGGCGCCGCTATCTCAGTTGACCGCTGGTCAATGACTGAAAACCTCTGTTGCAACACTTGACACCCGTCATTTGCTCGCACTCTCAATAGCGATACACTCGGCCTACTTGAAGAGGCGCCATGCGGAAACCCATCTTGTTGGCGGTAGTGTTCGCAGTCTTCTTGCTGGCGGGTCGTGTCATATCGCAAGAGACCTCGAAAGGGCAGTCTGCCAAGCCCCTGGCTGGATACACAGTGCTCGTTGTGGAGAGATTCAAAGTCGAGCCGACGGCGGTCAAAGCGGGTTTTGTCGAGGCACGGGCGCCGGTCATGCAGTCAGAAATTATCTTGCAACTCGTCAAGAAGAAGATTTTCGAAGAAGTAATTGACAGCAGCATCTCGCCGTCAACTCCCTCAGATGAGCAACCGCCGCCAGAAAACAGCAAACGGCAGTTGCTCTTGTCTGGAACCGTAACGGATTTCGTACCGGGGAGCCAAGCCGAGCAGCTATCTCCTTGGGTTCGGTGCAGGGGCTGCCAAGTTAAGAATGCACTGCGTGTTTCAGGATGTCGCCACAGGAAAGGAGATTTTGTCCACGGACCATCAGCACAAATTCTGGACGGGAGCTTTTGGCGGCAGCAAGAATGCGGCAACAACTCACACTGCAGAGGGAATGGTCAAGTCAATTGTTGACGACATCCAACGCAATCGCTGAGCGGTAAGTCTGAGACCATCACTGCAGGGGGTGTCGAAAGGAGAGAGCCAGAATGGCCACGGAGAGTCGGTATTCACGAGTGCCGGTACGCAGGTCCTGCAAGTGGCAGGTGGCGCTGATGTTCATGGTTATGTGCTTTACGTGCGATGTTGCTATAGCGGGAACATCGAGACTGTACCCGCCGAGCGGTGAGGAAACCGGAGGCCTCCGGCTGACGCAGATTATGGCAGTTGCTACCCGTGACGACATCCTTAAATCTGGAGAGAGCCTTCAGCATTTGCTTGCGTCGGGTCTAAAGGACTCCGACTTGAGAGATGGGAGCCTCGCGATGGGTCGCATCTATTGCTGCCATCCTTCGACCGAGCAAGGCACAGCGATTTGGTTTTATGTTCCACCTGACGTTCCGGTAAATCCAGGCGATCTGGTAATAGTACGTATGGGTCGAAAAGCTACCAAGAAGGATCCTGGAGCAGTCAACACCGCCATCCAAGTGCGCGAGAAGAAGGACACGCCGAACTCCCAATGTTCATGGGATCCACAAGACGAAAAAATGTGGACCAGAGTGCTGTACTGTTCGTGGATGCCTGCGGAAGGATGGAAGCTGAATAACGGGCTGCACAAAACTTGGATAAAGCCCGCCAGCGATGCCCAGGCCCCATAATGATTCAACCGGCACATCGCTGAACAACATTTGATCTCCCGTCCAAAGTCAAGTGGCGAAAGATCCCTATTTCACTCAGTAACCCTGCCGGGGCCGAAAGACTCTAGCTACACTGATCGGCGAACCACCCAGCCCGCGCCGTTGAAATGCAGATAATGAATGCACCGGTTTGGGAGAACGGAGTTAAGACAGTCCTCGACCTCTGGCATGAACGCTGATTCGTCTTGGATATATCAGGTCGGATGGAATGCGCGAATCTTGTCCGGCCCGGTCGGGATTGCTGACAGTTCTCCGCCGCCCTCCCCACGCCCCAGTTCCCCCGCGCCTCCTCCCTAACTTTGGCCTTCTTGCTCCGCGCTGCGGCTGCAGAGCCTGCGATTCTTCCCAAGGGAATATTCTGCGGCTGTTCGAGTTGTATGTGGTGAATGGAGCAACCAATGAACAACATTTTTTCATGGCTAATGAATCCCCCGACCGACGGTCCCAAATCCACTCTGCTTCTGAGGCTCATGGCCGGAGGTGTGTTTTTCTGGGAAGGTTTGTTGAAATTTATCTATGCGAATCAAGGAGTTGGGCGTTTCACAAAACTGGGGATTCCGTTTCCAAACTTCAGTGCGACCTTTATCGGGGGCCTTGAGATCGTTGGCGGGCTGCTGTTGCTTGCGGGCCTCACCACAAGATTAATTGCGATCCCGTTCGTGGCCGAGATGATTGTGGCGATTTTATCGACGAAGATTTCGTTGTATCTGGGGACCTCGCCTTTGCCCCTGCCGCCAGCACCGCCACAGGTGGGATTCTGGGCTGTATTACACGAGATCCGATCCGAGTACGCTCAAGTGATGACGGCCCTGTTTCTGCTGGTGAACGGGCCCGGCGAGTGGTCGCTGGACGCGGTGCTGTCTAAAAGGTCGAAAGCGACTGTCTCCGAATTGATACCCTCGGGCAGACCACTGGACTTGGCCGGGTTCCACGAGTCGTTGAAACCATCGACGAGGTAAAACGGCAACTCCGACGCGGGTCCGGTTCCATCTTGGCAGAGTTTGCAGAAAAAAGTTGCCAGGGCCTTTTACGAGTCGCGGGCTTGGCCACGTGGATTTTCCTGGGTGCCTCCGGAACTCGCTTGGATGGAATCCGCGCGACTCTGTTTTTTCTCCGAGGGGGCGCTCATCTTAGCGATCTTGTCCATGAGCTTCTGGGCTTTCTTATCTTCGTGCATCTGAGGGAATTTTTGTTGAAGCATTGGCTGGACTCCTCGGCAGGCAGTGTCGACGGAAAGTTAACAGGGGCAGCGTAGCGTTTGTGGGTTCTGAGGTGCGGCCCCACTGTGGTTGCTATCTCACGACAGTATACGCCCCAAGCGGTGGAAGAAGGTCGGAGCCTTGCCGGGATAACAAAAGGCTCCGGGGTGTGGTCGGAGCCTTTCCGAGGTGGAGCGGAGCCCCGTGCGCCAATACTTGCTGAGAGAAATTCTAGGCACGTCGAAACCATGTGTCATTGCCCAAGCGCAAATACGAGAGAACCTGTTTGTGCGGTGGGCTCGTTGGCGCGTGGGGCACTGCTGCGCCGCATATTGACTCGGGACAACTAAAGGCACAGAATCTAACCCCAAAATCTAGCCGCAAGGTCGCCCATATGAGTATCCACGACACGGAGCGACTGATGGATGAGGCTTGGGCAAAGCTGTGTCAGGAGAACGGTTGGACCTGCAAGTTCTGTGGTGCGGTTCCTCAACGCGGGCAACGATTCGACAATGGTGTTTGCGATGACTGTCGCCTCATTGTCAGAAGTGAATGACGCTACCTGAAGTAGACGTGGCGTGCCTGGGCTCACTGGGGCATACAGGATTTGCCGTATTTAAGTGGCGCTGGGCCACGTGACAGAAGCTGTCGCTTCCCTTTGATGGTTTTGTACGAAGGCTCATTGCCTTGAAAGCATGAAAAAAGCCCCAGTTTTTATCGCCTGGAGCCCTCCGAACAGCCCTCCTCCCCCGAAGAACTGTTCGACGGCAATGTATGTCTCAATCTCAGACATCGCAATTCCACTAAAGTGTTAAGGTTTGTGGCACTCTGGTGGTCTGTTGAAGTGGCCCCATGTGTCGTTGCCCAAGCGCAAACTTCTAGCGTCGTCCAGGCGTGGAAGCAACTACGGAAATGGCGACGCTTAACACAAGATGGCAGAATTTACCAGCGCCCTTCGCTCTGTGCGGTCTGCAGACGAAAAGAGCGCCAGGAGTCCCCCTTTCCCGCAGGCGCTCTTCGAGAGTTTGAGACGGTTGAGCGAACTCTCTCGCTGGATGGGGGCACGAGGTGTTGGGGCGTGAATGCGGCCCCCAAGACAGCACGATCCGCGCGCGAGCGCAAGCCCTTCCGAGCCACAAACCAGAGCGGGCTAAAACCCCCATGCCGGCGCGCAGCCGACTCGGCAATCCTTGCATTCTCCTCCGCCCTTATTCGGCGTGTGATGACCTTCCTCTCCTCTGATCGTCCAAGTGTGAGTATTCGGAAAGGGCCGCTACTCCCATACTCTTCACTATGAACACGCTCCGAACATCTATGGTCCGAGGTTGGACGATTCTCACAGTGACTGTTTGTCTGTTGGCCGCGCCCCTGTTCGCCGAGCCCATGACCAAGGAGGACCGCGAACACCTACTTGTGCATTTCGAAATGACCACGCAAATGGTGGCCGAGCAGGTGCGTGGCTTGTCGTCGGCGCAACTGGAGTACAAGGCCTCGCCGGACCGGTGGAGCATTCGCGAAGTCGTTTCACATCTGGCCGTGGCCGAACCGGACTATTGGCGCGACATCCAGAAAGCTCTCAAGGCCGCGCCGGATATGAACGGCAAGAAATCGGTGGCCACAGACGCCGACATCCTTTGGTACGGCATCGATCGTGTGGTGCATACTAAGACCGGCGGTGGGCACGAAAAAGTCGACACCTACAAGGACCTGGGCGAGGCACTCGGGAAGTTTCAGGCGCTGCGCGCCA
>Ga0126383_10001493_pt1 | contig 14630 bp, 12 predicted proteins | sample PanSoiMetPlot_35_FD_96882 | JGI IMG/M metagenome (GOLD analysis project Ga0126383, IMG submission 96882) | Tropical forest soil microbial communities from Panama - MetaG Plot_35 | ecosystem: Environmental > Terrestrial > Soil > Tropical forest > Bulk soil | place: Panama | collected 2016-02-17
CCGGCCGGCAACGTCTTTGGCTCAGCGCGAAATATCGCATCGGTAAAAGCCTCCTCGGCATCCACTAGCTGCCAGCCCTTGCTTCGGAACATCTCGATCAGATCGCCAAGGAACAATCCGTTCAACAGACTGAAGTGCATCAGGATCGTATGCTTGACCGGCCGGCCCATCACCTGCCTGGCCAGCGCGTCGTAGTACTGCGCGCGGTCCCACATGTGCTCCAAATAAAACTCGCGGTAAGGTTTCGTGTCGGCCTGCGGATCCTTCTGCAGGCGCGCGGTTAATCGCTGATCGATAATCCAGTCTGAGTTGTCGATGGTCACGTGCCCTATGCGATAACCGCGACGCTTGAGAAAGGCGCGCACCTCGTCGCGCTTCGCGGCAGTGTTTCCTTCCTTGAGCGCGGGATAACGAAAGACCTTGCGGAACTGTTTTAATCCAATGAGAACCGCCTCAGTGCGAATGATTTCCTTTTCATATTCCGCCGCGGTGATATCGGAATTCAGCGAACGATGGGAATAGGTATGATTGCCGATAAGGTGACCCGCTTCGTTCCAGGGGCCCAATAACCTCATCCCTGATGGGTCGTCGGCGTTTCTCCCGATCACAAACAACGCAGCCTTTGTCTGGTGTAACGCCAGGGCCTTGAGAATGGATTGGTTTCGCTGCACGGCCGTCAGATACACGGGATTACGCCAATTGAAATCATCCATCGTGATGGAAAACTGCGGCGCCGGCGCAGCTGCGGCGCGCAGGCTTCGCGGCGCCTGAAGAGCGAGCGCGCTCAGGCCCAGCAATTTGTTGAATTGTCTCCGGTTCATTTCAGTCCTTAATTAAACGGTCACGGCCTCGCGGTATTCGCCCCAGACAGTCCGGAGTGTGTTACTGATCTCGCCGACGGTGGCAAAAGCTTCAACGCAATCCAGGATGCGCGGCAGGACATTCTCGGTCCCCTGCGCAGCCTCACCCAACGCCTTCAGGGCCGCCGCGGTCGCGTCGGCATCGCGGCGGGCGCGCAAGGCGCGCACGCGTTCGATCTGATCCTGCTCGACTGAAGGATCGACGCGCAAGGTCTTTACCTTCGACTCGTCATTATTTTGAAATTGATTTACGCCCACCACAATGGCGTCTCTGGTTTCCACCGCGCGTTGATATTCATAAGCTGAATTCTGGATCTCCCGCTGGATATAGCCCGATTCAATCGCGTGCAGCGTGCCGCCCAGGGCATCGATCTTGTCCAGATAATCCACCACGCGTCTTTCGACTTCGCTCGTGAGTTCCTCGATGGCGTAGGCCCCGGCCAGCGGATCGACCGTGTCGGCGACGCCGGATTCAAAAGCAATCACCTGCTGCGTCCGTAACGCCAGCCGCGCGGCATCTTCGGTGGGCAGCGCCAGCGCTTCGTCCATGGCGTTGGTATGGAGCGATTGCGTGCCGCCCAGCACGGCGGCCAGGGCCTGAATCGTAGTGCGCACCACGTTAACTTCGGGTTGCTGTGCCGTCAGGGTCGAACCGGCCGTCTGCGCGTGAAAACGCAACATCATTGAACGCGGATCGCGCGCGTGAAAACGTTGGCGCATCAGACGGGCCCAGAGACGGCGCGCGGCGCGGAACTTGGCGATCTCCTCCAGCAGGTTATTGTGCGCGTTAAAGAAGAACGAGAGGCGCGGCGCAAACTCATCAACCCTGAGACCCGCCTTAATTGCGGCCTCGACGTAAGCGATGGCATCGGCCAGCGTGAAGGCCAACTCCTGCACGGCCGTCGCGCCCGCTTCGCGAATGTGATATCCGCTGATCGAGATCGTGTTCCAGTTCGGGACCTCCTGGGCGCAGAACGCAAACGTGTCGGTAATCAATCTGAGCGATGGTTGCGGCGGAAAAATGTATGTGCCGCGGGCGATATACTCCTTCAGAATATCGTTTTGGATGGTGCCGTTGACTTTGTCGCAGGCGACGTTCTGCCGGCGCGCGACGGCGAGATAAAGACACAGCAGGATTGCCGCCGTCGCATTGATGGTCATCGAGGTTGAGACCTCGCCGAGCGGGATACCGTCGAACAGGCGCAGCATGTCCCCGAGCGAATCAATCGCCACGCCGACGCGCCCGACTTCACCGACCGCCAAAGGATCGTCTGAATCAAGTCCGATCTGCGTGGGCAGATCGAAGGCCACGGACAAGCCGGTTGTCCCCTGCGAAAGCAGATACTTGTAGCGGGCGTTCGATTCTTCGGCGGTCGCATAGCCGGCGTACTGGCGCATCGTCCACAGCCGGCCGCGATACAGGTTGCGGCGGATCCCGCGGGTATAAGGAAAATCGCCCGGGGCGCCCAGGTCGCGATCGTATTCCAGCGCTTCGGTATTCGCCGGACTGAAGTCGATGGGCAACTCGACGCCGGACGAAGTAGCAAAGTGCTCGCGCCGTTCGGATTTGGATTTGATGGCCATCGTCTGTTGCGCGAAGGCTAGCAGCCGCGCGTTGAGAGTTCAACCTCGAGCAGCGCCGGAGCGAAGCATTTTTGTGTGCGGCTCCGCGCATCCCTCCCCTCATCTTTGAAAGGAACTATGCAGGCTGGATGTCTAAGTACCGTACGCATTTTTGTGTGCGCTCCTAAAGCTTGAATCGCAAACGCGACTGGCTTAGCATCACCCGTATGGAAATGGACGATGAGACCAGACGGCTGGCAGAGGAAGTCGGCACCGCCATCAATGAATCAGTGCAGCAATCAGCAAGCGTTGCGGCGGCCATCGAACGGCTGCGTGAGGCCGGATTTGAAATGGAGCTGACGCTGAAACTGGAAATAGGACTGCGACCGCAAAACGAGGGTGAGGAAACCGGCGAAGACAACCCCGGCACGATGGAGTTCACTGAAGAGGATCTGCGCATACTGCGATCGATGAAGATAAAGATTGATGCGGAGGAAGGATAAGTTTCATTTGTCATTTGACACTTCTCACTTGGACATTTGCGTTAGCTTGAGGTGGCAGCAAATGACCAATGACAAATGTCAGGTGTCAGGTGTCAGGTGTCAGGTGTCAGGTGTCAGGTGTCAGGTGTCAGGTGTCAGGTGTCAGGTGTCAGATTCCAAGCGCAAGCGTCCTCGCCTGCATTTCTCTAAAGCAGGCAACCGAGACCGCTTGCGCTCCAGTCAGGAAAATCTCAAATGGCTAACGTCTGGTTCTTACTCCGGCGTTTCTCCGCTACCCGTCAACTTCTGCTGTCTTAACGCCGCCGAGCCAATCAGGCCTCCCATGCCCATCGACTCAACTGCACTGCTGGGCACCAGCATGAGCGCGCCTTTCTCTTTCAGACCTTCGTAAAGCATGTTCATGGCGCGCAGGTGCAGCGCCGTGGGATTGTCGCGATAAGACTCTGCCGCCTTGTCGAATTGATTTGCGATTTCAACCTCAGCTTGCGCCAGGATTACCCGGGCCGCTTTCTCGCGCGCCGCCTGGGCCTCGCGCGACATCGCATCCTGCAACGCCGCCGGAATAACCACGTCGCGCATTTCGACAGACTGGACCGTCACGCCCCAGGGAGTCGATCGTTCATCGATCAATTTCTGTAGTTCCCCTTCGATGCGCTCGCGGCCGCGCAGCAGATCGCTTAACGAAGTCCGCCCGATGATGTCGCGCAGCGCGGTCTGGGCGGCCCAGGTGACCGCGGCCGAATAGCTCTGGACTTCCAGGGCGGCCTTTTCCGGATCGTACACCAGCCAGAAGAGCACCGCGTCGACGTTGACCGGGACCGTGTCGCTCGTCAAAGTTTCCTCGGCGGCGAAAGCGGTGGTAATCACCCGCTGATCGATCCAGGTCGAGACCGTATCGACGAAGGGCACGATCCAGAAGAGCCCGGGCCCGCGCAGGCCGACGAATTTACCCAATCGCAGCACCACGGCGCGCTCCCATTGGCGCGCAATCTTCGGCGATTGGGCCAGCAACATCCCCAACAAGATTCCGATGATGACGCCAAAAGGCTTAAGCGTGATCAGCGTTGAAATGACGCCCAGGCCGACCGGGGCCAGAAACGCCAGGGCCGAGATGAAATTCAATCGCGGCGCATTAGTGGCCGGCACGCTGCTGGGATTCTGAACTAAACTTTGCACGTTACCCATTGAGAATTCTCCTTCTTCCTTGCGCTTTCGTTCGCGCTGACTTTTGACTCGCTTTATCAACATTTTGTTTCGGCACAAACCAAACGGTTTGCATTACCTCCGGCGTCTTTTCTCCAGATGTTCAAGAACGTCATCGAGCGAAAATCCGCGCTCGTGTGACTGGGCGATGAAATGATCCACCAACTCGCGCAAATGGCGTTCGCGTTCACGGCGATTGGCCGCCTCGTTGGGACGCGCGGTGACAAAGGTGCCGACCCCGCGGCGCGTCTCCACCACGCCGCTGCGTTCCAGCTCGGCATAAACTTTGGCGACCGTATTCGCATTGATGCGCAGGTCGACCGCCAACTGCCGCACCGTCGGCAGCTGGTCGCCAATGCCGAGCTTGCCGGTAGCAATCGCAAAGCGAATAGACCGGTCGAGCTGATGATAAATCGGCGTCGGATGTTTCGTATCGACCTGGAACATGATCGGTTCACCCATTGTACTACGACAATGGGACAAGTCAAAGTTTCAGGAATCGCGGGTAGGGGGGGTCGGGGCAGTAGCCCGACCGTCAGGGAGGGCTCCTTAGGTTCGATGGTTGAGCCCTCCCTCACGGTCGGGCTACTGCCCCGGAAGCCGTCCTCGACGGCGGGCTACTGGCCGGGACGCGAAGCTGGTTCAGGATGCCGTCAGAAGAGTATTCAAGCAGAGCAACACCGACCCGTCCGGGTATTCCCGAAAGTGCAGTTGGCCGCTTTCAATCTCGGTGAAGATCATGCGGAGGGTCCGGCCGGTGACGGCGGCGGCCTGATCGGGTCGAATCATCAACGCCAGGCGGTCACATTCCTCGCACCACTCTTCGACGGCGCGGTAGCGCCTTCTGATGACCAGAAGGCGCTCCGTCTCGACGGTGATTTCCCTGGTTTCTGACACGATCGCTCTCTGAGGCTCGTGCTTGGTCCATCCGCCGGCGGATGGCCCTCATCATTAGTGGATGACCACGCCCACACCCAGCGTAAGGTTGTCCGCGCGTTTGCCGGCGACCGACAGATCAAAGTCGGCATTGCCGGGAACGTGCCGGGTGCCGTGCGCGAAGATCGGGTTGTAATTGATTTCAAAGACCCTGAGGTCCCAGTGCGCCCCCATCCTCACGTCCGCAGTTGCGCCGATCTTCATCGCGAAGCTCGTGACATTATCGGTCAGCGTAAAATCGAAAGGGCCCGTCGATGTTTGCACGTCCTTCGAAGTCTGACGGGCAAATCCGCCGAGCACGTGCAGCGAGGGCTTGAACCGGTGCGTGACGCTGTTGTTCTTGATCTGCAACCCGCCCAGAACCTCCCAGGTGCGGTTCTTCACTTTGTTGGTGTCGATGTGCTCACCGAAGTCATCGACGGAGGTGATGGTCTTGAACAGACCGGTGAAATCCGCCATCACGCCCAGGTGTTTTCTGAAGTTGTAGACACCCGCCCCGTTGAAGCCCTTGTACCCTTGCCGGAGGCAGAAGACTTTTTGGAAGTTGGCGCCCAGGGCGTCTTTGCCGTCAGGGGTGCACGGCAACAAATTGAAGGTCGAGCCGCCTTCACTCACAAACTGTTCGCCGGAATTCGCTTCCTGCTTGGCATACACAAACGTACCGGCTATTTCCCAACGATGATAATCGCCGGCCGTCTGGGCCAGCGCGGCCGGAGCGCCGGCCAGCAAGACAATTAAGATTAACCAAACTCGTCGCATCAAAAATCTCTCCTTTCGAACTGTTACCGAGCGGCATTGTTTAGCCGCGCGCGTTTTGATTAGAATTGCCGCCGCTTGCTTCGCTGGCGGCCTGCCACACAGTCGTGTCAACGGCCGCAGCATCGCTCAAGCACTTCAAAAGAGTCCTGAAACTGGCATAAAAAATTCTCAAGACTTCCAAAATCAGCGATATGAGCGAGCCCCAACGCTTCTTTGAATTCGACAGCTTCCTGCTGGATGCGCAGCAAAGGCTCCTGTTTCGCGACGGGCAGCCGGTGGAGCTGACGCCGAAGGTCTTTGATGTTTTGCTGGTCATGGTCCAAAGCGGCGGGCAGCTCGTCGAGAAGAAAGAGCTGATGGACCGGATTTGGCCGGACAGTTTCGTCGAAGAGGCCAACCTGACTCAGCACGTTTCCGTCCTGCGGAAAAAGCTGGGCCAGGATGCGCAGCAGCGTTACATCCTGACCGTTCCCGGCCGCGGTTATCGTTTCGTCGGTCTGCTTAAGAGCTGGGACGATGACGCCATCGTCACGGTGCAGGAGAGAATTCGTTCTCGCATCACGGTGACCGACGACCGCGCAGCCCTGGCAACACCTGAGGTCGAGACCGTTCGCGTTTCACAGAAGTTGCTCGCCGGTGAGACCGTTGGCCGGGCGTCGAGCGTCCGAATTTGGCTGGCCCTGGGTTGCTTGCTGTTTGCCGGGGCGATCGTGGCGGTTGGCTATCTGGCATTACGGCGTGGACCGGTAGCGCCATTTACAAAATTCAAAATCACCAGGTTCACCACGGATGGTCGCGTCGATGCGGCGGCCATCTCGCCCAACGGTAAGTACGTGGTTTACGCGCTCGGTGATCACGGGCAATACAGTCTGTGGATCAGACAGACAACTACGGCTAACGCGGGGGTCAATCTGGTCCCCACCGGCAACATGGGATACGTCGGACTGACGTTCTCGCCGGACAACGATTACATTTATTTCGCTTCTGGTCCGCCGAATTCCCCAACTGCCCTTTACCGGATGCCGGCGCTGGGCGGCAGTCGCGAACGATTAGCAGAAGATGTCGACAGTCCGCCGACATTTTCTCCGGACGGGAAACGCATCGCCTACCTGCGCGGCTATCCGGACAAGTCGCAGACCGTAATTCTCATTGCTGGGAACGACGGGCGCGGTGAAACCATCCTGACTTCGCTTACGGCTCCCGCGGCGGAAATAAACGTTCAGTCTGCGCCCAGTTGGTCTCCGGACGGCAAATCGATTGCATGTTCGGTGACGGTCAGGGACGAGAATGGCCAACATACGGAAATTTACGTCGCCGATGTCCGCACGGGTGAATTCAAGCCGTTGACCAGTGCCAGGTGGCTCCGCATTTTTCGTGTGGCCTGGACCAAGGACGGCCAGGGGATTGTCACCACTGCCAGCGAACCCGACACCGCATTCGCCCAAGTCTGGTATGTCTCGTACCCCTCGGCTACGACCCGAAAGATCACGAATGATTTGAGCGACTATCGGGCGCTGACATTAACTGCCGACTCGCAGGTTATCGGCGTCGTGCAGGTCGATCAGCGAACCAATCTGTTTGTTTCGCCGTCGCTGGAAGCAAGCAATACCCAACAGATTACCGATAGCAATTATGACGGCGCGAATGGAATTGCCTGGACGCCGGACGGACATCTGGTTTACTCAGCCGCCAGAAATGGCACGCAGGACTTGTGGATCACGGGTGGCGACGGCCGGGAGTCGCGTCAACTGACCCAGGCGGCCGGACAGAATTCCTGGCCCGCGGTCTCACCTGACGGGCGGACTGTGGTCTTTATGTCAACCCGCGACGGCCAGGAGAACATTTGGAAAATCGGACTCGACGGCAGCCCGGCGCAACGGATCACCGAAGGCTCGCGGGACAACCGGCCGATTTTCTCAGCTGACGGGCAGTCGATTTTTTATCGCTCGATCGCGGGCGGCCCGATCACGGTTAACAAAGTGCCGCTCAACGGGGGCTCGTCGGTAACCGTCTTTGACCAGGGCCTCGCCGGACCGCCGACGATCTCACCCGACGGCAAGACGATGGTGTTTACGGTGCGCAAGCCGGCCCTGGGTCCGGTGAGAATCGCAGCCGCACCCGTCGACGCCCTGGGCAACGTAACCTTCCTCGATTCGAGTGCGGCGCCGCAGCGGGGGCTGATGCGTTGGACCAGTGACGGCAAGGGACTGGTCTACGTCAAGACGGCCGCCGGTGTTTCGAACCTCTGGCTCCAGCCGCTTGACGGTGGCCCGCCTCGTCAACTCACGAAGTTCACCGACGAGACGATTTACGACTTTGCGCTGGCGCCGGAGGGTCGTTTGGCGCTTAGCCGCGGCCACGAAATCAGCGATGTCGTGCTCATCAGCGCCCTCAATTAATTCAGACCAGGTGCTTTGCGCCGTCTAAAACCCTATGCTATCTTCTCCGTCTTAAAATCCTTCCGAATTGTCGCTCCCGACGAGTCGGGATTCGGCACCAGTAAATGAGGAGTTGACTAATAGATATGGCTACGTCCAACGGTAATGGCTCGCAGGGCAGCATCGGCAAAGTCGTGCAGATCATCGGTCCGGTCGTCGACGTCGAATTTGGCGAGGCTCATCTGCCGCCGATTTATCAGGCGCTGCGGATCACTTCCGACGGTTTCGATGTGCCGGATCCAATCGATGTCATCGCCGAAGTGCAGCAGCATCTCGGCGAAGGCCGGGTGCGCGCGGTGTCGATGCTGCCAACTGACGGCATGGTGCGCGGCATGAATGCCATCGACACGGGCGGCCCCATCACCGTGCCGGTGGGCGAAGGCACGCTCGGCCGGGTCATGAACGTGATCGGCGAGCCGGTGGATAACCTCGGCGACATCCCGCATAAGCAGCGCTATCCGATACATCGTCATGCGCCTTCGTTTGAGGAACAGTCAACCGAACTCCAGATGTTCGAAACCGGAATCAAAGTCATCGACCTGATTCAGCCGTTCCTGCGCGGCGGCAAGATTGGTCTGTTCGGGGGCGCGGGCGTCGGCAAAACCGTCATCGTGATGGAGTTGATCAACAACATCGCCAAAGCGCGTTCGGGATTCTCGGTTTTCGCCGGCGTCGGCGAGCGCACCCGCGAAGGCAACGACCTGCTGCGCGAAATGGTCGAATCGAAGGTCATCGATTTCGGCGACTCGTTCTATCACGCGATGGAAGAGACCGGCATCTTCGACATGACCAAGGTTGACCTGCAGGCGATCGACAAATCAAAAGTGTCGCTTATCTACGGCCAGATGACGGAACCGCCCGGAGCGCGTCTGCGCGTGGCCCTGTCCGGACTGACGGTCGCCGAATATTTCCGCGACCAGGGCATGGATGTGTTGCTCTTTATCGACAACATCTTCCGCTTTACCCAGGCAGGTTCTGAAGTGTCCGCACTGCTGGGCCGCATGCCTTCAGCCGTGGGTTACCAGCCAAACCTGGCGACCGAGATGGGCGAAATGCAGGAACGCATCACTTCGACCAAGACCGGCTCGATCACTTCGATCCAGGCGGTTTACGTGCCGGCCGACGATTACACCGATCCGGCGCCGGCGACGACCTTCGCGCACCTTGACGCGGTCACCGCGTTGTCGCGACAAATCGTGGAACTGGGAATTTATCCGGCCGTCGATCCTTTGGCCTCGTCGTCGCGCATTCTCGATCCGCGCATCGTTGGTGAGGATCATTACAACGCCGCGCAGGCGGTGAAACAGATTCTGCAGCGCTACAAAGACCTGCAGGACATCATCGCGATTCTCGGTCTCGACGAATTGTCGGACGAAGACAAGCTGGTCGTGTCCCGGGCGCGCAAAATTCAGAAGTTCTTCTCGCAACCGTTCCACGTGGCGTCGCAGTTCACGGGCCGTGAAGGCAAGTACTGCAAGTTGGAAGACACGATTAAAGGCTTTAAGGAAATCATCGAAGGCAAGCACGACGAGCTTCCCGAGCAAGCCTTCTACATGGTCGGCACCATCGACGAAGCAATCGAAGCCGGCAAGAAGATGCAAGGATAGAAATAATTGCCTCATCGGCTCATTTTTGTCATTGATTCAATGAGTCAATGAGTCAATGAAGCAACAACAACGCAAATGGCTCAATCTCTTCAACTCGACGTCGTGACGCCGGAACGCCGGGTCCTTTCGGAAGCGGTAAACTCGGTCACCGTTCCCGGCCGTAACGGCGAGATGCAGATCCTCCCCGGTCACGCCGCGTTAATTTCAGAACTGAAAACCGGCGTGCTCACCTACAATCAGGACGGCACAAATTTTCCACTGCACGTCTCGGGCGGGTTCATGGAGGTCAATAATGACCGCGTCTCGGTCCTGGCCGAAATCGCCGAGCGGCCCGATGAGATCGATGCCGCCCGCGCCCGGCTGGCCCGCGAACAGACTGAGAAGCAGTTGAGCGCCTGGAGCGGCACTGAAGAAGATTTCGAGAAGGCGCAGGCGAAGCTGGAGCGATCAATTGTGAGACTGCAGCTGACGTCAGGCGGCCGCTGAAATCGCCGCGCGCATTGCCCGCACCGAGTTTTCCAAGCCCACAAAAACTGCCTGCGCCACGATGCTGTGCCCGATGTTGAATTCTTCGATCTCGGAGATGCGGGCGACTGCGCCCACGTTTCGCACCGTCAGCCCATGGCCCGCCGCCACGTGAAGTCCGTATTGAGCGGCCAGGGCCGCGCCTTCGCGCAAACGGCGCAGTTCATGATGCGCGCGCGCCGCGCCTTCGCCGTGGACGCCGGCCGAACCGAGCGTCGCTTCGGCGTACGCCGCGGTGCACAATTCAACCTGCTGGGCATTTACCTCACGCGCCGCCTCAATCTGGAGTGGGTCCGGATCGATGAACAGGCTCGTCATGATGCCGCCTTCACGTAACTTACTTACGGCGGCGCGCACAATCGCCAGGTTCGCGCGCACGTCCAACCCGCCTTCAGTGGTGATCTCGCGGGGATTCTCAGGGACCAGTGAGATCGCGTCAGGCTTCACCTCGATCGCAATCCCGACCATCTCTTCAGTCGCCGCCATTTCAACATTGAGATAGGTAGTCACCGCCTGCCGGAGCAAATAAAGGTCGGCGTCCTGGATATGACGGCGATCGCCGCGCAAGTGCACGGTGATGCCGTCGGCGCCGGCTTGCTCAGCAATCATAGCCGCGGCGACCAGACTGGGCTCGGGCGCGCGGCGCGCCTGCCGCACAGTGGCCACGTGATCGATATTGACGTTGAGTCGTACAGTCATAAGAGCGTGAATGGTAAAGGGTGAAGCGTGATTAGACAATTGGAAGACAGAAGTCAGAAGTCAGGTGTCGGGTGTCAGGTGTTGGGTGTCGGCTTGGAAGTCGAAGCTCACTAGGGACCCTCTGACTCCTGACTCCTGCCCCCTGACACCCGACACCCGCCACCTGACACCCGCCTTCCGGCCTCACCGTATTCTCTTCGCTTCCACCATCACTGCGGTGCGGGCAGCGCTGATCGCTTCGCTGTAATCGCCGGCGGCGGCGGTCGCCCGGATCCGCCGCACCTCATTGATCATCCGCAGGCTGTCGCGGCTGTAGTTCCCCGATGAATCGAGCGGACCGCCGGCGGTATGGTTCCAACGCACCGGGACCTCGCGCAGGCGCAGGTGGGCCAGGTGCGCGAGGTAGATCAACTCCACGTCAAATCCGAAGCGATCGATGTGCGCCGTCTCGATCAACGGCCGGCACACGCTCAGGCGAAACGCTTTGAAGCCGCATTGGGTGTCCCAAAACGGCAGGGCGGTGGCCAAACGCACAATCAGGTTGAAGACCCGGCCCCCTTGCTCGCGGCGCCAGGGCTGGTGTGTGCCGATTAGCCGCCGGTCCAGCGCGCGTGAGCCGAAGGTCAGATCATATTCACCTTTTTGAATGGGCTCGATCAGTTTGGGCATCTCGGTAATCGGCGCCGACAAATCCGCATCAGAAAACAGCGCGATATTTGCCTGCGCTTCCAGCAGGCCGCGGCGCACCGCATATCCCTTGCCGCGGTTCTCTTCATACCGGATGACCCGCGCGCTCACGCGTCCGCGGTCGCCCATCGCCGCCTCGGCCACCGCCGCCGTGGTGTCAGTCGATCCGTCGTCAACCACGATTAACTCAGTCTGGTCACGCCGCTCGTTTAAGTAGCGAATGATTTCGGTGACTGAAGGACCAATGCGCGCAGCTTCGTTATAAGCGGGGACGACGATCGAGACTTTCGGCGGCATCCGCACATTCTCAATGAATCGCCGCGCGCGCACAAGGTCTAAACTTGTAACGCAAACTGTGAGTTTGCGTCGCGATTTAACAGTCTCGCGACTCAGGCGCCGGTCGTGTCTGAATCATGGGTTGCCAGCGTTTTCTCTAGCCCAGGCGTTTACGCCTGGGTTCCAGATGAGATCGAAAGAAAAAGCCCCATTAATGGGGCTTCGCTCTTGACGTCCAACGCCAACCCAGCCGTGAACGGCTGGGCTAGAGAAATCTGACGAGCAACGCACAATTCAGACACTACCCAGGCGTCATGATGCTTCAGGGCTACGCGCGCTCTGTGATATATTTTCTGCATTCCCCACGGTAGCTGAGAATGACACGCAAGTTCACCATCATCGCCGGTTTTGTCGTCGTCGCGGCGAGCGTCGCAGGCGGGGTCAAATCGCGCGGATTCCGGCGCCACGTGGTCAATGCCAACACCGGGCAGGTCGCGGAAGAACGATACGAGGCGGACAAGATTGAAGCCGATTATCACGAAGCCATCACCACGGTCGAAGACCGATATGCCGGCGAGATCGATTACGAAAAGGCGACCCAGGCGGCCATCCAGGGCATGCTCTTTACGCTCGATCCTCATTCACTTTATTTTCCCGCCCTCGAGTTCAAGAAGTTGAAGGAAGATCAGTCGTCAAGCTTCTACGGCATCGGGGTGCAAATTCAGCGGCATGATGACGGCGTCTATGTTCAATCGGTGGTCGATGGAACGCCGGCGAATCGAGCGGGTCTGCGCTATGGCGATCGAATTTTAGAAGTCGACGGTAAAGATGCGCGCGACTGGTCGAGCGAAGAGGTCTCTAAAAACGTCCGTGGGGACCGTCTCAAATCAGTCGATTTGAAGATTGAGCGCGCCGGCGAACAAGTCCCGCTCAACGTCAAGATTATCCGCGACGCGGTGCCGCTGCCGTCAATTCGCAACTCGTTCATGATTACTCCAGGCACGGGATACATCGGCCTGGTCGGCGGATTCCAACACACCTCGGACGATGAACTGCGCGACGCGATTGCCGCTCTGCGCAAAGACGGAATGCGTCAACTGGTGCTGGACTTGCGCAACAATCCCGGCGGCCTCCTGGATCAGGCCATCGATGTGGCCAGCGAATTCCTGCCGCGTGAGAAAGTAATTGTCTCGGTGAAGGGCCGCAGTGAATACAGTGACCCGGCCATCTACAAGTCGAATGGCCGCGATCCCGAAGATGTGCCGCTGGTGGTCCTGATCAATCGCAATACCGCCTCGGCCTCGGAGATTGTCGCCGGCGCCATTCAGGATCACGGACGCGGGCTGGTGGTCGGCGAAACCAGTTTCGGCAAAGGCCTGGTCCAGCACGTCTTCCAGTTGCCCTACAACACAGGACTGACGCTGACGACCGCGCGCTATTACACGCCTTACGGCCGGTCGCTGCAGAGAGATTATTCCAGCGGCTCGCTGTACGACTATTACGTCCGCCACGACCAGAACGACACCCAGCAACCGATTCAGCCGGGACAGCCGTCACCCAATGAATCGACCAATCAAACGCGCAGTTCCGGTTCTGGTTCTCCGGCATACCGGACAGCCGCCGGCCGTGTCTTCTACGGCGGCGGGGGTATTACTCCCGACATTGAAGCGCGACCGCTGACGGCCACGCCGGCACGCGGCCGCATTATCGAAGCCGCGTTTTATTTCAACCGGCAGTTAATGGCCGGAAAAATAGCCGGCCTCGAATCGTACCGGGTCGATAAAGTCGACTATGCGCGCGCGCCCAAAGCAACCGACTATCCGGTCTCGGATCGCCTGCTCGAAGCTTTTCGCAATTACGTGCGCAAGGAACAGCCAAAGCTGCAGACCGCGCAAATTGATTCCGATCTGGATTTCGTGAAGCTGCGGTTGCGTTATGAGATCGTCACCGCCGCGTTCGGCGCCGACTCGGGCCAACGGGTGCTGCTGGAAAGCGATCCGCAAGCGCTGCGCGCCATCAACGTCCTGCCGGACGCCAAACGTCTCGCCGAAAGCGTGCGCAGCGGCACGCCGGTAAGTTTTAATTTCAAGCCATCCCGCTCGCCGATTAAATTCCCGGAAGCCCCAGCCATCGAAGAGCCAGACGAAATCCTGATCTGAGAGATACGAGTCAGAACCCGGAGCGATAGCGACGGGGGCCCCAATCATCAACTCGGCCCGCGCGAATTATCACCGGGCCCGGTCGCTACCGCTCCCGGTTCTGACCGGACGTTTGACTTTTCCGCTCCCAACAAATAGAAATTTTTCGCTCACACATCTCTTTGAGTTGGGGTAACCAATGAATCGCAGAAAATTTGTGCGGAACGGTTTACTGAGTGGCGCCGCGCTCGCGACAGTCGTTAATCGGGCGACCGCGCTGAGCCCTTTGCCCGCGCCGGCGCCGGTTGCCGATTTCGAATTGGAGGAACTGACTGCCGGTGAATTGCAGCAGGCCATGACATCCGGGAAATACAGCGCCCGCACCATCACGCAGAAATATCTCGATCGCATCAGCGAGATCGATAAGCAGGGGCCG
>Ga0126383_10001494_pt1 | contig 14628 bp, 14 predicted proteins | sample PanSoiMetPlot_35_FD_96882 | JGI IMG/M metagenome (GOLD analysis project Ga0126383, IMG submission 96882) | Tropical forest soil microbial communities from Panama - MetaG Plot_35 | ecosystem: Environmental > Terrestrial > Soil > Tropical forest > Bulk soil | place: Panama | collected 2016-02-17
GATCGGGAGGCAGGTTCTCGACATAGGCGCCGACCGGTCCCTGACCGCCGAGCAGCGGTTCCCAGTAATCGGCAAAATCGGCGTATTCCATTCGGATCGTGATCGAGCCGCGCTCGACCGCGGCGAGTCCGGCTCCGCGCCACAGTTGCGGCAGCCCATCGGGGAGGGCGAGCGGGCTCGAGAACAGCCGGTCGCGTGCCGCCCCGGCGCCCGGGTCGAGGCCCGCTGCGGTGTCCCAGAAGAGGCGCTGGAATACGAGCCCGCCGCGGAAGTCCCACACCGCCGCTGCAACGACACCGTCCGGCCGCACGACACGCCGCATTTCGCGCACGGCCTGCGCAGCGTCGGGCACGAAATTCAGAGAGAGTTGCGCCAGAGCCGCTGCGAAAGCGTCGTCGGGGTAGGGTAGGCGGCAGCCATCGCCGACAGTAAAACCGATGCTTCCCGCATCCGGGCGAGAGCGGGCGAACGTGACGTAGGGGGCCGCGATGTCGATGCCGGCAACCTGTTCCGGCGCTCTCGTTTGGGCCAGGAGCCGTGCAAGGCTCCCGGTGCCGCACCCGACATCGAGCAGGCGGCCATGATCGGCCGGCCGCGCGAACTCCGCGAAGGGGCCGGCGAGCAGACGCGACCACCGCCCGAGAAACCGTTCGTATGCGGCCCCGTCGCTCGCGCGGTAGATCGAGGAGGATGCGCCGGTCACCTCAGCACCCCCTCTTGCCGCGAGTGCAGGGCTGTCCGGGCAAAGTCCAATGAATGATTTTACCGAAGCTCTCCCTGAAATCTTCCGAAAGACGACGCCCACTTTACCCTCTCCCCTGCTGGCTGTACTCGCCGGGGGAGAGGATTAGGGTGAGGGAGGCCAAGATGCAGGTTCGCGGCGCCGCCCACCTCACCCTCCCGCCGCTGCGCGGGCCCCTCCCTCTCCCCCGAAGGGCGGAGAGGGGCTCCTGCGCTAAGCCCTCCACGCTTGAACTGACGATGTCCTCACACTTGAGTAAATTTCCCGGAAAGCCCCGCCAAGGCGGAAAGGGAGTGGGGTGAACGCGGGCTGGAGGAGGGTCGGATGATGTCCGAGACGATCGAGCTGAATGGACGGCGATACCGGAAACCGGAGCGGCTGACGGTGGTCATCTGTGTCGACGGGTGCGACCCGGCATATCTCGAACTCGGCATTCCGAACGGCGTCTTTCCGACAATAGGCTCGTTTCGCGCTGAGGGTTACCTCGGCCTGTCGGATGCCGTGGTGCCGACCTTCACGAACCCGAACAACGTCTCGATCGTGACCGGGGCGCCTCCTTCCGTCCACGGCATTGCCGGAAACTACTGTCTCGACCGCGACAGCGGGCGCGAGATCATGATGATCGATGCGGGCCTGATGCGCAGCGAGACGATCCTTGCGCTGATGGCGCGCGCCGGCGTCAAAACCGCGGCCGTCACCGCCAAGGACAAACTGCGCAAGCTGCTCGGGCGCAACCTCGACGGTATCTGCTTCTCGTCCGAATCCGCCGATCCCGAGATCGAGGCGATGGTCGGGCGCGGCAGGCCCGACATGTATTCGGCCGATTTTTCGCTGTTCGTGCTCGATGCGGGGCTGGCGCTCCTCGAGCGGGGCATGGCCCGGCTGCTCTACCTGTCCCTGTCGGATTATGTGCAGCACGCGCATGCTCCGGGGATGCCGGAGGCCGATGCGTTCAATCTCGCGATCGACGACCGGGTCCGCCGCTTTGTCGATCGGGGCGCCGTCGTCGCGCTCGTCGCCGATCACGGCATGAACGACAAGGCGTTGCCTGATGGCGAGCCCAAAGTGATTTTCCTTGAAGACGAGCTCAATCGCCGGTTCGGCGCCGGGGCGGTGCGGGTGATCTGCCCGATTACCGACCCGTTCGTGCGCCATCACGGCGCGCTCGGGTCGTTCGTGCGCGTCTACGCGCGCGGCGCCGCGGATATCCGCGCTTTGATGGCGGCCAGCAGCGAACTGGCCGGGATTGCTTTGGTGCTCGACGCCCCAGACGCGGCGCGGCGGTTCGAATTGCCGCTCGATCGGGAGGGCGATTTCGTCGTGCTCGGCGATGCCAACACTGTGATCGGCGCCTCCCGTGCCGAGCACGACCTCTCGGCGCTCGCCGGCCATCGTCTGCGTTCGCATGGCGGCCTTGGCGAGCAGCGGGTACCGTTCATCCTGTCGCGGCCGCTGAATTCCCGATACTGCGAGATCGCCGCGACCCGCCGGCTGCGCAATTACGACATCTTCGATTTCGCGCTGAACGGCGTGGAGTAAGCTACATCGGCGGCTTGACGCCGTCCTTTTCCGCAGTCACCCGGGCGGCCGACAAGCTGCCGTCGTCTTTGTTCTTTTGGGCCACCATGAAGATCGCCGCACCGGGTTTCAGGAACCCAGCATCGGCCGGCACATAGCCGACAATCGGGATTCCCGGCGGAATGGTAACCTCGGCTTCGCCGCCACCCTTGTAAGTGACCTTGATGACCTGGCCTCCCGGTGCGCTGGTGACTTGTGCCACGGTGGCGTTCGTCATCACGCTATCGGGCACGAGATCCCACGGAAATTGCCCTTCGGCGACACCGCGCATGTTTTCCGGGAAGATATGCACTTCAATTGCCTTGAGCTTACCGTCGGGACCCTTGACGGATGTAGAAGCGACATAATCGCCCGGCTTGATGTCGGCCACGTTTTTGGCGACGACCCCGAGCACGGCGAAGTTCGGGGCGAGCGCAATCGACAATGTCTGGCCGTCGCGCGACTTGACGTGCAGGTTCTGGCCGTCCAGCTCCTCGACCGTGCCACGGATGCGCGCCGGCGTCGTGTTCGGTGGGTTCTGCGCGGCGGCGGGCAGTGCCAACGCCGCGGCAAGGACGGCTGCAATGAGCAATTTCGAGGGCATTACGGGTCCTCCCCGCAATTTTAGTTGATGGTCCCGGACGAGCATGGCGTCAGCGCTCGCGGCCCGCATCTCACATTTCGGTGAGCGCGGGCGGTGGATGGTGTTTCCGTTTGAATGTAACAGCTTATGCTCCGGGGGCTTCGGAACGAGGAGGAAGCTCCGCGTGCTGCGGTAGATCGTCGGTGATCTCAAACCAGGGGGCTTTGCTCGCTACGTAGAAGTGGCGTTCAGGGCGTACACCTGGGTCATCATCGAGACCGCCAAGAGCGATACCGAGTTCCGGGGTGCGATCAGGGCGGTTCACAATCGGCGAACCACAGACAGTGCAAAACCCGCGATGAAATCCAGGCGAGGATTCAAAGTATTTGACTAACCCCTCCCCCTGCACCCACTTGAAATCCTCGACACGGACGCGCGCACGGCTGCGAAAGGCAGCGCCATGAGCCTTTCGGCAGTTTGAACAATGACAATGGCCGCTGCGCATCAGTGGACCCGTTATTTCGTATTTTACACCGCGACATAGGCAACTTCCCCGAACCACCGGCATGCTACCCTCCGCTTCTTTAGACATCCGCTATTATGGCCGTCAGTCGAATGCCGCCGACAATTGCTGCTAGCGCGGCGGGTAGCAAGCGAATGATGCGGTGCACTACCAACGTGTCGCCACTGATCTTCGCCGAGCGGGCATCGATCAGCGCGACAACATCTTCATCTTCCATCGACCAATGCCGGTCGGCGATGCCGGCCATCGCTGGCGTCACAAACTGAGACACTAGCGGGCGGTGGCGTCATTCGCCGAGAAGCGCTAAGGTCGAACGCATCGGCCCAATTACTTCGCCTTGCACTGCGGCCCTCTCGCTGCAATCGGAGGGGGCTGAGACGGGAGACAACCATGCTCATCGCTGCGGAGAATTATTCCCTCGAAGAAATGGATCGGCAGAGCCTGATCCATCCGGCGACTTCGATTGCCGATCACTTGAAGAACGGCCCGACGATTATTGCCGGGGGCTCCGGGGTCAGGATCAAGGACAGGAGCGGGCGCGAGTTGATCGATTGCGGCGCCGGGCTGTGGTGCGTCAACGTCGGCTATGGCCGCGCCGAGCTCGCCGAAGCGGCGGCGCAGGCGATGCGCGATCTCGGCTATTACCACACCTTCGGATCGCATTCGAACGAGCCGATCATCCGGCTCGCCGACCGGGTGCTGGGCCTGTTTCGTGAGAGAGCCGGCGCCGGGCATCTGTCGAAGGTGTTCTTCGGCACCTCGGGCTCGGATGCCAACGACACCAATTTCAAACTGGTGCGCTACTACAACAACCTGCTCGGCCGGCCGCAGAAGAAGAAGGTGATATCGCGCCTCGGCAGCTATCACGGCTTGACCTACGCCGCCGGAAGCCTCACCGGCATCGCCGCCTTTCACAAAGCGTTCGACCTGCCGGTCGACGGGGTGCTGCATACCTCCTGCCCGCATTTCTACCGTTTCGCGAAAAATGGCGAAGACGAAGAGGCCTTCACCACCCGCATGGTGGGTGACCTCGAGGCGCTGATCGCCCGTGAGGGGCCGGAGACGATCGCCGCCTTCATCGCCGAGCCGATCATGGGCACGGGCGGCGTCTTCGTGCCGCCCAAGGGCTATTTCGAGCAGGTTCAACGGCTCCTCGCCGAGCACGACATCCTGTTCATCGCCGACGAGGTGATCACCGGGTTCGGCCGCAGCGGCGCATGGTTCGCAACCGGCCTGTTCGATCTGAAGCCCGACATCGTCACGCTCGCGAAGGGAATCACCAGCGCCTATTTCCCGCTCTCGGCATCGGTGATCTCGGATAAGATCTGGACGGTGTTGCGCGACGCCTCACCGGAGACGGGGCCCCTGATGCACGGCTTCACCTATTCGGGGCATCCGGTCGGCGGGGCTGTCGGCCTGGCCAATCTCGACATCATGGAGCGCGAGGGCCTCATCGAGAATTCGGCTGTGATGGGCGCCTATCTGCAAGACTGGTTGCACGCGCGGCTCGTCGATAATCCTTTTGTCGGTGAGGTGCGGGGTTCTGGCCTCATGGTCGCGGTCGAGTTCGTCGCCGACAAGGAGGGCCGCCGGTTTTTCGATCCGCAAACCCAGCCCCACCGTCTCGTCGCCCGCAAGGCGCTGGAAGAGGGTGTCCAGGTGCGCGCCCTGCCTTACGGCGAGATCAACTCGTTTTCGCCGCCGCTCTGCATTACCCGCGGCGAAATCGACGAGGTCGTCGACCGTTTCGCCCGCGGCCTCGAACGCGCGATGCCGGAGCTTCGCCAGTTGGCCCGGTAAACAGACTATCCGCTCGTTCGATCCAGCCGTGATCTCGGCGTCGCAGCCGGGGGGCAGCCGCTTTTGAGGAGGCGCCGGATCGCGCGCAGCTGGGCGCCTACCCGCTTGGCGATGCGCGCGGCCTCGGCCGGCGCGACCTTGCTGCGCGTGATGGCCGCCAGAACAATGCTCAGAGCCTGCCGGCAATCTTCGGCCGTGCGATGACAGGTCGATCCCGGGGCGCTCCGCCGGGTCCATGACAGCGAGCGGTAGCGGTAAGAGCTGCGCGGCAAGCGGACGCAACAGGTACGGCTTGCGGTCGATGAGATCCGACAGCGCTTTCCCGCTCAACGGCGCGCTGCCAGATCCGGCACGCGCCGCCTGGGATTGCGAATGCCAAGCGGCCGACCGCGCGGGTTGCCGGAGCTTCCCTTCGCAAAGCGCTCGCGCGCGGCGCGCGCGACGCAATGAGGGATCAGGACGAAGTTCTTGAGATTGTTCGATTTTGAATCCGGAAAACAGGAGATAACAGGGTGGATCGGGCGGCTCGGCAGAGACTTGCGGCATCAGAGGCTCCGGGGTGGCCAAGGCCGGCATATCGGTTCATGGTACGTTCCCATCAAGGGCCAGGTGCCACCCGCTCTGCGAGCAGCCGGGCAACCGGCGCCGTGTAGGCGGTCAACCCGACAATCGGCGGGCCGCCTTTGCGCAAGTCGCTGACCCCGCGCCGCTTCGCTCGATTCACTGTACTCATGAGGGTCCTTACAGCATCGCGCCGAGGACGCGGTCGGGCGGGCGGTGGCCGTCGGCGAAGGTCTTGATGTTGATGATGACCTTCTCGCCCATCGCGAGCCGCCCCTCGATCGTCGCGGAACCCATATGCGGCAGCAATACGACATTGTCGAGCACGCGCAGCCGCGGGTCGATCGCCGGCTCGTGCTCGAAAACGTCGAGACCGGCTCCAGCGATCGCCCGGATCTCGAGCAGTCGGACGAGCTCCTCCTCGTCGACAATCTCGCCGCGCGCCGTGTTGACGAGGATCGCCTGCGGCGGCAGGAGACGCAGCCGGCGCGCCGACAACAGGTGATAAGTCGCCGGCGTGTGCGGGCAATTGACCGAGACGATGTCCATGTGGGCGAGCATCTGGTCGAGGCTCTCCCAATAGGTCGCCTCGAGCGCGCTCTCGACATCTTCGGGGACCGGCCGCCGATTGTGGTAATGGACCGCCAGGCCAAAGCCCTTGGCGCGGCGGGCGAGCGCCATGCCGATCCGGCCCATGCCCACGATCCCTAGTCGCTTGCCCCAGATCCGGTGGCCGAGCATCGAGGTCGGGCCCCAGCCGGTCCAGCCGCCGCTGCGGATCAGCCTTTCGCCCTCGGCGAGCCGGCGCGATACCGCGAGGATGAGCGCCATCGTCATGTCCGCGGTGTCTTCGGTCAGGACGCCCGGCGTATTGGTGACGATGATGCCGCGCCGTTGTGCCGCCGCGAGGTCGACATGGTCGACCCCGGTCCCGAACGAGGCGATCAACTTGAGCGTAGGACCCGCCGCTTCCAATACTTCGGCATCGATTCGGTCGGTGACCGTCGGAACCAGAACATCGGCCTGCGTGACGGCGGCGATCAGCTCAGGTTTGGAGAGGGGCGTGTCGTCGAGGTTGAGCCGGCAGGCGAACAGCTCCATCATCCGGGTCTCGATCGGGTCCGGGAGCTTGCGGGTGACGATGACGAATGGCCGTTTCGAACGCATGGCGACAAGTTCCGCAGGGGGCCGGGTCGCCATTAGCAACAGCGGGGGCGGGATGTCCAGGCAGCAGAGGCTGCGCCGATCCGTGGCGCGCCTGGCCGGAATATTCGTGGCGACGCTCGTCGCTGCAGCGTGGCCCGCCGGGGCAGCCGAAAACGAGGCGGGGCAGAAATTGCCGCGCTTTGTCAGCCTGCGCTCGGACCAGGTAAATCTGCGGGTCGGGCCGGGCGAGAATTACCCGATCGAATGGGTGCTGACCCGCAAGGAGATGCCGGTCGAGATCGTCAAGGAGTTCGAGAACTGGCGGATGATCCGCGACTGGCAGGGCACCGAGGGCTGGGTGCACGAGCGAATGCTAACCGGCAAGCGGGCCGTCGTTGTCAAGGGCGGCATCCGCACGCTCCATCGCCAGCCCGATCCGGCCTCCCCGCCGGTCGCCCGCGCCCAGCCCGGCGTCATCGCACGGCTGCTCGAATGCCGCGGCGACTGGTGCCGCATCGACGCCGCCGATCACCCGGGCTGGGTGCAGCGCGGCGACCTCTGGGGCGTCTACCCCGACGAAATCGTGCAGTAGGGAAGTCGGGCGATGGTTCATCGCGGTCACCGTTGTGCCTTCGGCCCGCGAGGTGTGAAGTAGATCCCATGTCAAGGGAGCTGCTCGTCAATATCGATGTCTCCGACCTCGGCCGCGCGGTCGCATTCTACACCGAGGCTTTCGGCCTCAGCGTGACGCGGCGCTTTGGCGCGACAGCTGCGGAGTTAAGCGGATGGCCGGTGCGTCTCTACTTGCTGCAAAAGGCCGAAGGCTCGGCCGGTGCGGGCGAAAGCCTGCGCCGTTACGATCGGCACTGGACCCCGGTTCATCTCGACATTGTGGTTGATGACATCGGCGTGGCGCTTTCGGGTGCGCTGGCTGCGGGCGCGCGAGCCGAGACGGAGATCCGAACCGAGGTTTGGGGCAAGATTGTTGTCCTTGCCGATCCGTTCGGGCATGGCCTCTGCCTGATCGAGTTTCGCGGCCGCGGCTACGACGAAATCGCGGAGCCCCTTCTGTGAGCTGCCCATCCTCTCCATTGCCGGCCCTAGTTCGGCTCTACCAGGACGAGTTCGGATTGAAATTGGCCAGGGACGGTAATGCTGAGGCCTCGCGCCAACGCCTCTCCAGTGGTGTCCAGAATGCTCCCGGCCGAGAATAGGCTCGCTCTATAGCCCTTCTCGTCAAGCAGACCGGGCAGCCGAAAGACGCTCCTCGTCTCGCCGCTCGCGAGCCGGAAAACAAACAGAACCCCGCCCGCGCCGTCTTTTGCGGCGTACCAAACCGCCGCCCAGCCGCTGCTTCCGTCGATCGGCGGGGGCGGCGTCAACAGGTATTGATCTCCGTGATGGATTATCGAACGCAGCTTGCCGCGATAGAGCGCGACGTGCTCGGCGGCAACCACAAGGTCCGCCTCCGGCCAGCGATCGATCGATGCGCTGATCCCAAAGCTGCCGAGCATCGCGACGCGCAGCCGGAAGGGCAGGTCACAATGCTCAGCGAGGACCACGGAATCTTCGTCGTCGTCATAGCCGGCAATTCTGCCGGGAGGCCATTCGATAAGCCAGTCATTGCAGACCACTGCGGGATGCGCCAGCTGCGTTCCAAAATGAATCGCGAGCTTGCGCAGCGGCCCGGGCTGGTCGCTGACCCAGTTGACATGGGCGCGCGACAATATTTCGCCGTCCATCCTCCCCCCCCGCCGCTCGCGCACATTTCGAGGATCAGGTCGGGAAACCATCGGCGGATGGCATCCTGCAGGCGATACAACCCCTCGTAATGGGCGACCAGCGGGTCCTGGCCAGTCAGACTCTCCGGCAGCCCCGGGGCCCAGCCGCCAGCGCCGAGATCGGCGTTGAAGTCCCATTTCATCCAGTCGATGCCGACCCTGGACAGGATGCGCGTAATGCGTTCGAAAGCGTGCCGTCGCGCCGCCGGCACGCCCAGGTTGAGGATCGCCCGTTCGTTGAGAGGAGGTGGCTGCCCGTGGAGGTGATGCAACCATTCCGGATGGTTGCGGCGAATGGCGGACAAGGAGCCGATCACTTCCGGTTCGAACCACAGACCAAAGCGCATGACTTGCTCGCGGCAGGCGGCGCTGATCTCGCGCAAGCCGTTCGGAAAGCGCAGGCGGCTCGTGTGCCAATCGCCGGTACGTGCGGTCCAGTCGGCGGCCGAATCGTCGTCATCGGTCCTGAACCACCCCGCATCGACGACGAAGGCCTCGCAGCCCAGGCGCTTGGCCAACGGGACGAGCGCCAGCATCGCCGCGGCGTTCGGTTCGCCGAGATAGGGGTACCAGCTGTTGAATTGCACCGGGATCGGGCGTTCGGGATCAGGACGATGCTTGCGCCGGTAATCGTGCAGACGCTGGGTTGCGGCATTGAGGTCGCCGTCAAAACGCCCGAACAGCACCGTCGGCAGACGCAGGGTCTTATCTCCGCCGGCCGTCAGGCGACATTGGAACTGCCAATCGCTGACCACCGAACACTGCTGTGCCATCCGGGCTCGGCTCGATCCGCAAAGCCCAGTTGCCGGACCAGAAGATCTGGCACAGATAGGTCGAGGTTTTCGAGCCGAGCGCCGCATACGGCTGGAAAGCAAAGCCGGTCTTGCCGGCCCTGCTTTCCAACACGAGCGGTGTAGTGCCGTCGCTATGCCGGATCTGTGTTTCCTGGGCCCACGCGCCCTCCAGACAGCGCACGTCATCGATCGGTTCGTGAATGCCGTACCAGAAGGCGAGCGTCGCTGTTATATCGATGTCAGGCCCGGCACCACGATGATGTATCGTTGTGTTTCTGCTCAGGAGTCCGGTAGAGGCGTCGAGCTCAAACAAGAGTTCTGCCTCGAGTGGAGCCTCGACCCCGGACAGCGCGATCCGCAGAGCCAGCGGATCGGGTCGGTGCCAGACCGCAACCCGCCAGGACACCGGCCGGCGCTCGGGTCCCCCCAAGATCATTGCGGCTCGTTCGAATGGCCAAGCCCCGGTCGCCGCCGGCGGTTTTTCGCTGACATCTTCACCGGCTCCATCGCCCGCGCCGTAGCAATCGACGACAACGGCCGGACCATTCAGCCGGATGGTGTAACGATCGGCGGCCCGGAGCAAATCCCAGGAACGCCGGACGAGGCGATGCGTTGATTGAGCGCAAGCCAATCCCGCCATTGCCGATGATGCTGCCGCCGCGGCACCGCCCGCCAAAAAGCTTCGCCGCTTCATCCTAACGTCGATCGAGGCTTGACGCGGTGATCCCGGCTTGATGCAACGGAAGGGATGCCGTCGTCATCCGTTATTCGCCAGTCTACGCAATCCAGCATCCGGTAATGCTTGGCAAAAATCGAGTCGGCGATCGCTCGGGTTAAGGGAACGGAGCATGTACGACCAAGCGATCGACACTCCCCCGCGGTTGAGCCTCGGGCATCACTGCGTTCGTTCTGGGCCGGCGCTGGTTCCATTGCTCGCGGCGCTGGGCTTCGTTCTCTTCACGACGCTGCGCTGTCCGCTAAAGGACGATATCGCCTGGCTCCTCTACGTCGCCCAACAATGGCTTGCGGGCCGTCAGCTATACGTCGACCTGATCGAAGTCAACCCGCCGATGATCGTGTGGATCCTGGCGCTGCCAGCGGCCCTTTCCGCGGCGCTCGGGGTCGCCGCAAAGTTCGCCGCAGTGCCATTCTTCGCGGCGTGCGTGCTGAGTTCCGCCGGGTGGTGCGCGAGACTGTTGCGAGGCTACGGACCACTCGGCGCCGCCCCGCTCCCCCTCTTCGCCGCGACCGGCACCGTGCTGCTGGTGCTTCCCGGACCCGAATTCGGGCAGCGCGAGCATCTGCTCGTGGCTGCTGCCCTGCCTTACCTTTGCATCTTCGCGCGCAGCCTCGATGGCGGGCCAACCCAGCCCGCTGGCGAGACCATCGCCGGAATCCTCGCCGGCGTCGGCTGCGCGCTCAAACCCCAATTCCTCTTGGCCTTTGTTTTACTCGAAATCCTCGGCCGCATGCGAGGGCTGCGGCTGGTGCGGCGAATGACGATCAGCGCGGCGCTCACGCTTCTCTTATACGTCGCCGCCGTTCTTCTATTCTTTCCAGCCTACTTCACAAATGCCATTCCCCTCGGGCTCGCTCTTTACGGGGCCAGCGACGTCGGTTGGTTGCAATTGCTCAGCGACAGTCGAGCCGTGCTGCTCGCCGACGCGGTCGCATTCATGCTCTGGTGGAGCTCCCGCGACAAATTGAGGGACCGCGCATTGCCGCTGACGCTGGCGGTGTTCGCAGCGGGCGCGATCCTGGTTTGGCTGCTGGAGGAAAAGTCGTGGTTTTACCATCGCCTTCCCGCATCCATTTTCACCACTTTGGCGCTCGTCTATTGGGTCTCGGTGTTGGGGCGGCCCGAGATCGGACGGCGCGCTGCATTTCTTATGGTGATTTTCGTCCCCTTGGGCCTGCTCGGGGTTGGGCGTGCAGCAATTTCGCGGTGGCAGGAGCAAATTGAGATCGCGGCTGGCTCTCGCCTGACGGCCGAGCGGAAGCTCGAGCAGGTTATCCGCAGCGAGAAAGGTCGAGAAGCTACATCGCCTTTTCGCAATGGATCGGTCTCGGCTTCCCGGTGGTCAACAATACCGGCGTCAAATGGTCGTCGCGCTTCGATTCGATGTGGGCTTTGGTGGGCGAAGTGTGGCGCTGCAAGATCGACAGCGATGCCCGGCGCGACTGGCCGGTCCATAGCTGGGTGGTCGAAGATTTTCTCGCCGGCCGCCCCGATCTGGCCGTGGTCGATGAACGCGAGGGTATCGACTACATCGGCACGTTGAGCGCATTCGACACGAGGTTCAAGGACGCCTGGTCCCAGTACCGGCAGATCGGCGCCTTCGATGGACTGCGCATCTTCCGGCGCCAAGCCATGGAACCTTCGAGGGCCGGTTAATACTGTAAGTAACGTCCTCTGCCGCCGCGCAACCGGTCTACCCCCCTTCGAGCTTGGGGATGAAGAAGATCTCACAGCCCTCGCGGATCGGCTGGAAATAGGCGGTCTCGTGGATCGCGCCGTCGATCGCGACGGTGGTCTCTCCTCGAGATGCTCGGCGATGCCGGGGTAGCGGCGGCCCATGTCCTTGATGACGCCGCGCAGGTTCTTCGCTTCCACAGTGAACTCGCGGGCACGCCGCCAGTGTAGCGGCGGCTGAACCCGGCGGTGAACAGAAGCCGCGCGACCATTTTCCATGTCCTTCTCGGTGATCCGGCTCAGTGGGGCCGGGCCCTCCACCGCGCCTCACCCACCTAACCCCATCAGCCCTCGGAGCGGGTCTTGGCAAACGGGCTGCGCCGGTTCCGCGCCCGCCTGTTCGGCCTGTTTTATCAGGTCGAGATCAGGCATCTCCAAATCCTTCGATAGTCTCGTACCCGCTCAGAAGCGATCGATGCCGCAAGAGTACGATGCAATTATGGCAATTGCATGATTGTCGATGCCGGCCGTTCCGATCGCGGACGTACTCCTCGTTGAGCGCCCAGCCGACATCCCGCGCCGCGACAAAGCGCAGGATCGTCAGCTTGCCGGTCTGGGATCCACCTCGACGAACGGATCTGGTTGTGGTCGCACCAGGTTTCCGCTGCCGCAGGGTGCGCGCAACCGCAGGCCGCGCGCGGCCTTCGAGATCGTGCCGACTGTTTCAAGTTGAAAGCTATTGTCTAAGGCTCGTACCGGTTGATATTCTGGCGGAGTTCGAGGAAACAAGGCCTCCCCTGAGTAGCACGGAGCCCGCACGTTTGATTGCTCCTTACATGACGATTGCGACGGTGGTTCTTCCACGAGATGCTCGCCGAGGCCAGGGTAGAGGCGATCCATTTCTCGCATGACGCCGCGTAGGTTCTTGGCTTCGACCGTGAATTCGCACTTACGGGTGGCTGCCGGGGACAAGCCTCAGCACGGCCAAGATCGTTGCCACTTGGGCGAACCCGACGCCGACAACCCATTTCACAAGCTCGGCCTTCATCTCGGCCATCTCACGTCGCACATCGGCAATGTCGGTCTTCGTCGACATGTTTGATAAGTCAATATCGACCGCTTGTTTGACGGCTGCCGTGAGGGCTTCGGCCTGCGCATTCGTAAAGCCGGCAGCCGTCAGGCTCTTGACTGTTTCGTGCGTGTCGAGGGTGCTGATCATGTGTTCTCAAAATCCTCAGCCGCCCTCGAGTTTGGGGATGAAGAAGATCTCGCAGCCTTCGCGGATCGGCTGGAAATAGGCGGTCTCGTGGATCGCGCCGTCGATCGCGACGGTGGTTTCCTCTTCGAGATGCTCGCCGAGCCCGGGGTAGCGGCGGTCCATCTCCTTGATGACGCCGCGCAGGTTCCGGGCCTCGACCTCAAATTCGCGCACGCCGCCGGTGTAGCGGCGGCTGAACCCGGCGGTAAAGACGACCCGCGCGGCCATTTCAAGTGCTCCCCGCCCTCACCCACCCAGCCCTTGCGGGCCGGGTCCCCCCCTCTCCCGCAATGCGGGAGAGGGCGCCGAGCGCAGCGAGGCGGGTGAGGGTACGTGGCATTAATCGTCCGCGCCGGTGTGGTCGAGCGCGGCGCGGATCTTGGGCGGCGACATCGGCAGTTCGGTCAGGCGGCGGTGGATCGCGCTGTCGATCGCATTAGCGATCGCGGCCATCGGCGGCACGATGTTGACTTCGCCCACCCCCTTGGCGCCGTAGGGATGGGCGGGGTTCGGCACTTCGACGAGGAGCGCCTCGATCATCGGCATGTCGGAGGCGACCGGCACGCGGTAGTCGAGGAAGCCGGCATTGTCGAGCCGGCCCTGCTTGTCATAGATGTACTCCTCGTTTAATGCCCAGCCGATGCCCTGCGCCACGCCGCCCTGGATCTGCCCCTCGACATAGGAGGGGTGGATCGCGCAGCCGACATCCTGAGCCGCGACAAAGCGCAGGATCGTCACCTTGCCGGTCTCGGGATCGACCTCGACATCGCAGAACTGGGTCGAAAATCCCGGCGCCATGCCGCCGGCATTGACCGAGGCGGCCGCGGTCATCGGGCCGCCGGTCAGCGCCTTCTTCGCCGCCAATTCCTTGAACGGCAAGGGCGCGAAATCGCCGACATTGCTGCTCGCCGGCTTCGCCTGCCCGTCCTCCCAAATGACGCCCTCGACATCGACGTCCCAGATCATCGCGGCGCGGGCGCGCAGTTCGTCGACGACCTTTTTGCTGGCGTCGACCACCGCCATGCCGGTCGCGAAGGTGACGCGCGAGCCGCCGGTCACATGGGTGTAGCCGACCGACGAGGTGTCGGCGACGATCGAGCGGATCTGGTTGTAGTCGATCCCCAGGGTCTCGGCCGCCATCAACGCCATCGAGGCGCGCGAGCCGCCGATATCCGGGCTGCCGGTCGCGATAATGACGGTGCCGTCCTCGTTGACCTGCACCGAGGCGCTCGACTCGCCGCCGCCGTTGAACCAATAGCCCGAGGCGACGCCGCGGCCCTGGTTGGGCCCGAGCGGCGTCCTGTAGGCTGGGTGATTGACCAACGCCTCGACCGTTTCGACATAGCCGCCATGGCCGAGTTTTGGCCCGTAGATCATCGGCGTGCCAGCCCGCGCAGCGTTCTTCAACCGCAATTGCAGCGGGTCCATGGCGATCTTCTTGGCCAAGATGTCGAGGACGCTCTCCACTGC
>Ga0126383_10001497_pt1 | contig 14620 bp, 13 predicted proteins | sample PanSoiMetPlot_35_FD_96882 | JGI IMG/M metagenome (GOLD analysis project Ga0126383, IMG submission 96882) | Tropical forest soil microbial communities from Panama - MetaG Plot_35 | ecosystem: Environmental > Terrestrial > Soil > Tropical forest > Bulk soil | place: Panama | collected 2016-02-17
ACGTCGCGGACCAGCCGCCGAGCGTACAGGTAATAGAGAAGGCGGAACATCGGCGCCAAAAGGACGTACCCCCGGAGCGCCGGATTCCGGGGATCGCCGCCCCACCCTCGTCGCCCGGGAGTCATTCCGCCAACAATATGGCAGGCCGATGACCGAAAGATGAATCTAACCTGTGATCAATATAGGTATGCAGGATCGGTATGCAGGCCGGCAGATCGGCTGGGTCTTACCTGGCTCGGTGCCCGCCTTGAGGCTGGTAGCGCAAGCTGAGCGCTCCAATGCCGCCCGCGACGTTAAGACCGGTGCTCCCTTCGAAGCTTAGCGGCTGCAGCGAGATCGTTCGATTGGACCCGCCGACCAGTACATTGGCGCCGGCGCCGACACCAACCGTGGCGCTGCCGGTGGCGCCGACAAATTCGCCGGCCAGCGCACCCGGCGCCAGATTTGAGGTAGGGGCAAGCACGCCCCAAATGAGAACACCGGCGGACGTATAGCCGATATCGACCCCGAACCTCCTGATGCTGCCGATATAATGTTCGGTGCGGCCCGATCCGGCAAAGGTGCAGCGCAACGCGCGCGACGAACCGAAGACGAAGCCCCAGCCGCTCGCGACATTACAGGTGAGCGTCCCGATCTGCGCGGTACCTTGCGCGTGCGCTGGCGACCCGCCGGCAAGAATTCCGATTGCTAATCCAAGCGCCCCAACCGCCAAGCCACGAACCTTGTACATCAGAACCAGTCTCCCCTTAGGGTTGCAAAATCCCGTCCCGTAGCACTCCAGCGCGGCGTTCTCTTCGCCTCCACGCGAGCGGATTGGCGAAACGCGCGGCCGCACCCACGTGAATAGAATATCGCCGACTTGCGATGCGGCGAGTAGAGTATCACAGGCTGGCTTATCCGGGAGAGGAGCGCAATGCCCCAGGCAAAAACCGACCAGCGCGCGGCACCGCCGCGCTTCGAAGAGCTGCTGGCGCGAGCCGAGGCGCTGATCCCGGTTCTGCGCGAACGCGCCCCGCGGGCCGAGCAGCTGCGACGGCTTCCGGACGAAACGATCGCCGACCTGCACTCGAGCGGGCTCTTCCGCATGCTGCAGCCGGCCCGGGTCGGCGGCAGCGAATTACCTTACCGAGCATTATTCGAACTGACCGCGGTGATTGGCCGCGGTTGCGGCTCGACCGCTTGGGTGCTGGCCAACCTTGCAGCCCACCATTGGCTGCTCGGCATGTGGCACCCGGAGGCGCAGGAGGAAATCTGGGGCGAATCACCAGACAGCCTCATCAGTTCGGCGTTGATTTTTGCTCGCGGCCGGGCGCGGCGAGTCGAGGGCGGCTATCGCCTCAGCGGCCGCTGGCCGTTTTCGAGCGGGATAGATCCTTCTACCTGGAACATGTTCGGCGCGGTCGTCAGCGACGAGGAGCGTGGGCAGAGCGAGCCGCGCATGTTCCTGGTGCCGGCAAGCGACTACACGATTATCGACACCTGGCAGGTGATCGGCTTGGCCGGCACCGGCAGCAAGGATGTCGAAGTTGCCGACTTGTTTGTACCGGCCTATCGCACCCTGGCAACCGAGCGGATCAAGGGCGGCCCGAATCGCGGCAGCGAACTCAATCCTGGGACATTGTACAAGCTTCCGGCAGTCAGTCTGTTTGCTTTCGCCATTGCCGGCGTCTCGCTCGGCATAGCCCGCGGCGCAATCCAACATTTCGCCGAGACGACCCGCAGCCGCCTCAGCGCCTATACCGGCAGAAATGTTGCTGATTTTACCAATATGCAGGTTCATCTCGCCGAGGCGGCAGCGCTGGCCGATGCGGCCGAAGCGATTGTGCTTCGCGATTGCGACGAGGCCACCCGGATCACCGAGGCGGGGCTGGTGCCGAGCATCGAGCAGAGAGCCCGCTACCGGCGCGACGGGGCCTTTGCCGCGACGCTCTGCACAAAGGCGGTCGACCTGCTCTTTGCCGCTTCCGGGGGCGGCGCGATCTATGAGAGAAACCCGATCCAGCGCGCGTTTCGCGACGTTCATGCAGCCAACGCCCATTATGTGCTGAACTGGGACGTGAATGGCGCAATATATGGCCGGGTCGCGCTCGGGCTGCCGCCCGACGCGCCGCTGTGACGGCTAGTCGAGGGGCGACCTTGCCTAACGAGATCCCCGAGGGCGAAATACTCGGCAGCCACGCGGCGCCGGTAAAAGGCACTTCAGGCGAAGGTTTCGATCCGCGCGACTTTCGCAATGCGCTTGGGACTTTTGCGACCGGCGTGACCATCATCACGGCGCGCAGCCCGTCAGGCGGACTCTACGGAATGACGGCCAATTCCTTCACCTCGGTGTCGTTGACGCCGCCTCTCGTGTTGTGGAGCGCCTCGCTCTACGCGCAGAGCCTTCCGGCCTTCCAGGAGGGCTCGCATTTTGTCGTCAACATCCTGGCCCACGACCAGATCGAGCTGTCGAACAAATTCGCCCGCTCGCACGAGAACAAATTCGCTGAGATCGACCACATCATCCCCGAATGCGGCGCACCGGTGCTGATCGGCGCCGCCGCGCACTTCGAGTGCCGCAACGAATACCGCCACTACGGCGGCGATCACATTATCTTCATTGGGCATGTCGAGCGTTACGCCTATACCCACAAGCCGACCTTGCTGTTCTGCCGCGGCAAATACATGCGAGGCGAGCCGCTGATCCCAGCCTGAGGGAAACTTCCAGGAATATGCTTAGGTCGGGAGAGAGCCGAGGGGGCTGCCCGTGAAGAGCTCCGCGGAGACCGGCATCGGGCGGCCGGTGCGGCGGCGGGAGGATTTTCGGCTGCTGACCGGAAAAGGCTGCTACAGCGACGATTTCAATTTTCCGGAGCAAGCTTATGCCGTGATGGTGCGCTCGCCGCACGCGCATGCCCGAATTCGGGCAATCGATGCACAGGACACCAGGGCGGTGCAGGGAGTTCTTGCGGTGCTGACCGGGCGGGACCTGCTGGAGGACGGGTTGCAGGCGATCCCACATTCGGTCGGGACCCGACACCCCGCCGACATCACGCTCGAAAACAAGGACGGGTCCCCACCCTTTATCCCGCCGCATTTTTCGATGGCGGCGCAGGAGGTGCGGCATTGCGGGGAGATCGCCGCGATGGTCGTGGCGACAAGCCATGCTGCCGCAAAGGACGCCGCCGAGTTGATCGATATCGAATACGAACCGCTGCCGGCGGTGACCCATTCGGTGACCGCGGTCCAACACAGCGCACCGCTCGCCCGCGGCGATGCGCAGTCCAATATCTCCATCGACGCAGAGGTCGGCGATCCCGGCGCGACCGAGGCCGCTTTTGCCCAGGCGGCACACATCGTCAGATTTGAGACCTGGGTACAGCGCATCGCTGGGGTCCCCCTGGAGCCGCGCGCCGCAATCGGCACCTACAATCCGCAGACCGGGCGATATACCCTGTATGCGGGGATCGGCGGCGCGGTGCGGCCTAAGCAGGAGCTGGCAAAGATCCTCGGCGTCGCCGAGGACAGGGTGCGAGTCGTCATGCACGAGGTCGGCGGCAATTTCGGGACGCGGGGCTCGTTCAACCCGGAATTCGCGCTGGTGGCCTGGGCGGCTCGCCGTGTCACGCGTCCGGTCAAATGGACTTGCGAGCGCGGCGAGGCGTTTCTCTGCGATTACCAGGCGCGTGACCTCGCCGTCGAAGCTGAGCTGGCGCTCGACCGAGACGGCAATTTCCTGGCGATGCGCGGCTCCAATATCTCCAACGTTGGAGCTTACCCGATTTCTTATGGCCCGCTGGCCAAGGGCGTCGAGATTATGTCCAGCATCTATCATGTGCCGGCAGTGCATTTCCGGGCCCGCGCGGCGATCACCAACACGGTACCGACCCGCCCCTACCGTAGCTCGGGGCGCCCGGAAGTCATGTTCGTCATGGAACGGCTAATCGACCTCGCCGCGCGGCAATGCGGCTTCGACCGGCTGGAGTTGCGGCGCCGCAATCTCGTGCCGGAATCGGCGATGCCCTACCGCAATCCATTCGGCATGGTCTATGACAGTGGCGCTTACCATAAAGTCATGGAGCGGTAGTCGCGCTCGGCGATTGGGATGGGTTTCCGGCCCGGCGCGCGCAGGCCAGAACTCGCGGCAAATACCGCGGCATCGGCGTCAGCAACTACGTCGATACCGCAACCGGCACCCCGCGCGAGCGCGCCGAGATCGCGGTATTGCCGGAAGGCATTTTAGAAGTGGTAGTCGGCACCGTGTCGAACGGCCAAGGGCACGAGACCAGCTTCGCGCAGCTTATCACCGAATGGCTCGGGGTTCCGATAGACAGTGTGAGACTCGTTACCGGCGACACCGACCGCGTCATGGTCGGCGGCGGCTCGCATTCCGGCCGTGCCCTGCGCCTTGCCAGCATTGTCATGCTCAACGCCTCGCGCGATATCATCGCCAAGGGCTCGCAAATCGCCAGCCACGTCCTCGAAGCCGCCCCGGCCGATCTCGAATTCGCCGACGGCCGCTTCCGCGTCATCGGCACCGACCGATCGATCGGGCTGTTCGAGATTGCGGCAGAAGCGCTACGCCGCAACGACCTGCCTGACGAATTGCGCGGCCCGCTGGCAGCGGCAAGCGACGAGACCATCAACCTAGCCAGTTTTCCATACGGCTGTCATGTCTGTGAGGTCGAGGTCGACCCCGAGACTGGGGTTGTCGAAATCGTCCGCTACAGCGCGGTCGACGATGTCGGGCGCGCGGTCAATCCGCTGATTGTGCACGGTCAGATCCATGGCGGCATCACGCACGGTCTGGGCCAGGCGATCAGCGAAAACTGCGTCTACGATCGCGAGACCGGCCAGCTGCTGTCCGGCTCGCTGCTGGATTACGCGCTGCCCCGCGCTGACCGATTGCCGTCCTTCACGACTGAGCTCAGTGAGGTCCCGACCCCCACCCACCCGCTCGGCATCCGCCCGGCCGGGGAAGGCGGCACGACCCCGGCGCTCGGCGTTGTGGTCAACGCGGTCGTCGACGCCCTCGCCGAATTTGGTGTGGCGCACATCGAAATGCCGCTGACTCCGGAGCGGGTCTGGCGCGCCACTCACCGCAGCAGCGGCGGCTAGGGCGCGGAGAGACGGGCAAAGCCGTCGGCACTCCACTCTTCGCTGCCCACGCCGTGATGCACGAAAAAGAGACCGGTGGGATCGTATTTCGCCTTTACGGCCCGTAATTTCAGATAATTCGACCCCCAGAAAGATTCTTGCCAGGAGGGCTCGAAAAAATTGGTTTCGGAGACGTAGGAGCCGCCGTTCGGCGCTATTTTGCGCAGCTCTGCCATCGATTGCTCGATCTTGCCGGCGTTCTGGCGTGCGAGCGCCAGATCGGGCTCATGACCTGGAACCCCTGGATAGGTCGCGGCATGCCCGCCGGCAATGATCGCGAGCGCGAAGGCGTCCAATACGGCCGGGTTCATTGCCGTGTCCCTCGCCGCAGTAATTACTTCCGGTGGCGCTCCGGCCAGTCCTTTGTTGAACTGCACGTACACCGGCCAATACCTGCTGCTTGCGAATAGCGCATCCGCAAGGGCCTGCTGCCGATCTTTCTGCAATAATGAGGCTGGCAACCAAATCGATTGGTACCCATGCCAGAAGATTCCGATTTCATTCTGATTGCCCGCCCACCAAAAATGGGTTTCCGGCGCGCCCGGCCGGTCGTCGATGTGCACTGTGTTGGGCAGTGTTTTCCGGCGAAAATCGTCGTCCCACCAGTTATGTGCAGGAATACTTCCGATGATGGGCGTTGATACGAGGGTGAAATCCTGCGGGGCCGCGCCCATCCAGTCGAGAAAGGGCTGCCAGACTGTCTCCGCCTGCCGCTTGTCGAGGCCCTGCGAGACCATCGTGATGGCAACGGTGTCGTTGGGCCGCAACGTGATGCCCTCACCCCAGTGTGGATTGAAAAGCCTTTCATTGTAAAAGCTGACAAACTGGCCGATCAGCCGCCGGAATGCATCCGCCGATATCGCTTCGATCGTCAAGAGGGCACCGCCGAACCAGGCCGGGAGTTCGTGCGTCCTGAGCGTGAGCTTCGTGACGACGCCAAAACTGCCGCCACCGCCGCCCTTGATCGCCCAGAATAGATCGGGATTTGTACAAGCATTGGCGATGCGCACGGCACCGTCGGCCGTAACGATTTCGGCCTCCAACAGACCCGCCGCGGCCGTGCCGAAATTCTTCGAGAAGCTCCCGAATCCGCCGCTTTGGATGAGCCCGGCGACACCGACGGTGACGCAGCCGCCACCCTGAACATAGCGGCCGGCCTTTGTCGTCACCGCGTCGTAGACATCGATCCACATCGCGCCCGCCTCGACCGTGACTGCCGGCTGCGGGGCCTGGATCGTATCGCACCCTTGCCCGACGAACGCATCGTGCAAGACGGTGCTGTGCATCGCCCGCGTCCAGATCAGCAGCGAATCCGCGGCATTGGACGTGCCCAGATAACTGTGCCCGCCGCCTTTGACGACAAGCCGCAGATTGTTCCCGCGCGCGAAATTGACAGCCGCAACCACGTCGGCAGTGCCTCTGGCGGCGACCGCGTAGACGCTCGGCGCGGAAATCCAAGCGTCGACCCATCCGGCGCTTTGCGTCAACCCCACTTCATCCCCGATGTAATAGGGGTTCCGCAACGCCTCGAAGACCTGGCGGCATGCCGTTTCGCTCGCCGCCTGTCCGCAGGCGGCAAGCGGCGACTGTACTTTGATGAGATTGCCCCCGACTGCTTGGTTCAGCTCTTCCCAATCCGCCTCGCCGGGCCAGGCCGTGTCGGACGCCCGCACCCGTCGAGCGATCGTCCCTGCCGTCGCCGCGGCCGCTCGGAGGCCCGGAGGCAAAACCGGGACCACAGCCCCCGCTGCCGCGCCCTTCAGCAAGCTCCTTCTGTTCATCGGTGGTTCCTCTGGCGCCTGCTGATCCGCAATCAACCTTCGATGACGCATGCCGGACGCCGTCAACGAATGATTACCGGAAATTAAGCATTATTTCCGAAGCTCGCAAAAGGCGAGCGACGGAGCAGCGATGGCGAATGCGGCGAGCGCAAGCGGACGGCTCGGCGCGGTTGCGAAGTGGCCCGGCCGGCTCTGGGCTGCGCTTGCCAGCCACCTTGCTGCTGAAGACGATCGGCGTCTCTTATGGTTGCCGGTGTTTTTTGGCGGCGGGATCGGCATCTATTTCGAGCTGCCGGTTGAGCCGCCGTTGTGGCCGGGTGTTGTCGCGGCGATCGCGGGCGCCGCGGCGGCGTTTGCTTTTCGCCGTTATCCGGCAAAATGCGAAGCGGCGCTAGCGTTCACCGCCATTGCGGCAGGCTTTGCGCTGATGCGCGAGACCGCCTGGGTGCGCGACACGCCAATGCTGCAGCGCCACGTCGGCCCGATTACTGTCACCGGGCGGGTCGCGGATATCGACCTGGCGGAGAGGGGCTGGCGCATCATTATCGAGGCCGATCCTCTCCCTGGCCTCGATTCCCTCGACCGCCCGCGCCGCCTCCGTGTGCATATTCCGAGGACCAGCGACGAGCTCAACCCTGGCGATCGCGTCCACCTAAAGGCTATGCTCCACCCCGTGCCGGCTCAGATCTTGCCGGGCGGCCGCGATTTCCAGCGCGAGCTCTATTTCGCCGGGATTGGCGCGGTCGGCTATGCCTTTGGCGCCGCGCGTCGGACCGGCGCGCCCGAGGGCAGCGGCGGCTGGCGCGAGGGTCTGCGGCAGCTCCGCGCTGAAATGACGCGCCGGATCGCAGCCGTCCTCCCGGGCTCTGCCGGCGGCGTCGCATCGGCGCTGATTACCGGAAAACGCGGTACGATTAGCGAGGAGGTCAAGCAGGCCTTCCGCGATTCGGGTCTCTCGCACCTTTTGGCGATCGCTGGCCTCCATCTGGGGCTCGTCGGTGGCTTTGTGTTTTTTGCCGTCCGCGGCGGCTTGGCGTTGCTGCCGTCGATTGCTCTGAGATACCCGATCAAGAAGATTGCCGCCGGCGCCACCCTCATAGTGCTGTGCTGCTATCTATTGATATCGGGCGCCGCGATCCCGACGCAGCGGGCCTTTGTCATGAACGGCCTCGTCTTCGGGGCCATCTTGATCGACCGGTTGCGAATCTCGATGCGGGTTTGCGCAATTGCCGCGATGGGCGTGCTGATTATCGACCCCTCGGTCCTCGTCGGCGTCAGTTTTCAGATGTCGTTTGGGGCGGTGGTCGCGTTGATCGCGGTGTACGAGACTTATGGCGCCCGGCTGCACCGGCTTTTGTACAGCCGTACAATCCCGGGAAAAGTGCTGGGGTATTGCGGAGGCGTCGCCGTCACCACTGTCGTCGCGACACTGGGCACTTATCCGTTTTCGATCTACCATTTCCATCATCTCGCGCTTTATTCGCCGCTCGCCAATGTCATTGCGGTGCTGCTGAGCGCGCTGTGGACCTTGCCTTGGGGCGTCGTCACCTGCCTCCTGATGCCGTTCGGTCTCGAACGGGTGGCGCTGGTACCGATGGGCTGGGGCATCGAAATAACGATCTGGGTTGCGCAGCACGTCTCGGCGCTGCCCGGTAATGTCTGGGCGATGCCGCGATTGCCGGCAGAGGGCTTGCTGACGATTTCGCTAGGCGGATTGTGGCTGTGCCTCTGGCAAGGCAGCTGGCGCCGCTGGGGCTTGGTTGCGATCGCCGCCGGCTTTGCCAGCATGATGCTGACCAGACCGCCCGATATCGTCATCGCCGATGGCGGACGCTTTGTCGCGGCACGGGCTCCGGACGGGCATTATTCGGTGTCGGTTGACAAGGGTGCCACCATTGCGCGCTCATTCTTCGCCTCGGAAACCGGCGAGCCGTTAATGCCGTGGCCGAATGGGGGCAGCGCAGCGGAAAGCGGCCTCGATTGTGCCGGCGAAATGTGCCGCTATACCGCGCAAGGTCACACCGTCGGCATCGTCACCGGCACCGGGGCGCTGCCGGTCAGATGCGGCGGGCTCGATGCCATTGTCAGCCAAGTGCCTGCCGGATTCGGCTGCCGCTCGATGATGCCGGTCATCGACCGGATCGATTCCTGGCGACGCGGCGCGGTCGCACTTTGGCTCGTCCCCAAGGGCGTCATTATCGAAAGCGCCAACGAGAGCCGCGGCGATCGCCCCTGGGTGCCCCATCCGCTGCCGGCGCGCCGGCCACCCGCCCCGATCTGATGATGTTCGAGGCAGGGCCCCGGATTCGGGCGCTAGTCGGCCCCCTGAGGTTCCTTTTCACCCGCCGACATCAGCGACCAATACCATCGGGCGACGTCCCGGTCGAACCACGAGACCGAGTTGCCCGACCCCTGCAGCCGCTCCTCCATGGCATCTGTGCCGGTCGCGGGTTCGGCAGTGCACAGGTTGTCGTCTGTTGCCATCTCGATCACTTCGAAATCGGTCTGCTCGGCGAATTTAGGGACGATGCGTATAAGAACCGCCCGCCCCGATTGCTCGAACAGTAAGCTGAGGGGGCCGAATTCGTGGCAATGATCGGCTGAGCCATCGAGGAAGAATGATGGCGACGACTGCAAGGAATGGCGCACCAATTTCCAATTCCAATTCGCCTTGTGGCGCGTCCGCCGAGCCACCCTCGCATTCGTCAGCCAAGGTGGCACCGATCCGGCGGATTTTGCCTCGTCCGCGGGCGCGCCGGCGGGATCGAGAAAGATCAGGCCGTTGAGGATGCGGATCGGATAGCTCGGCAGACGCAGTCGTGACGGGTCGATCCGCGACGAAAGCTCGGGTTCGACCAGCCTTCCATCAAGGGCATACTCCCATCCGTGATAAGGGCACATCAGCCGCTCGGCCGTACCTTCCTCCGCTTCGCACACCGGATAGCCGGCGTGGATGCAGACATTGCGCAGCGCATGCAGGCGGCCCCCGGCTTCTCTCGTTACAAGGATCGAGCGCGGCGCGGCATCGCAGCGGAACCAACGGCCGTCTTCGGAGAGGCGCGTCTCGTGATCGAGCGCCATTACCGATCGTTGAAATATTCGTTCGCGCTCGGCGGCAAACACCTGCGGATCAGAAAACAATGCCGGATCGGGAACGATTTCGCCGTCTCCGCGAAGCTGCGCTTCGAGGCCGCTGATACTGGCGGGAAGGTCCATCGGGGGTCCGCTTGTTGATTATAGCCTGATCATAGCGCCGCCGGCGGTCGCCAGCGGGCGAGCAGGTTGAACCAGCCCCGCCATGGACGTCAAAAGCTTTTCCAGCAGCCCTGGCTCCTATTAAAGCTTGGCTGCGACTGTTTCGAAGGGCACGCTGACAAAATCCCCGATCTGCTCGATCAGCACGACCAGCGCCATCACGATCAGTACCGTAATCAACGTATATTCTATCGCCGTAACGCCTCGGTTATCCGCGATCAATTTAAGAGCCGCCGGAGCGGCCAGCCGGGCAGTCTTGATCCAGCGCAGAAAAAGCGGCGGGACGCGCATCGCGGTCTCCGTTAAAAATCCGTGCAGCCGATTCTGGTCGGCAAATCGTACCAAATGGTTAAGTATCGGCGGGCAACCGCGGCCCGCATGTGCCGCATCACAGTTAATAGTCCCCTAACCGATCTTCCGTATTGGTGGGGCGTTCCGACCGGCGAGCGTGTGCCGTTGACCGGAGAGGTTGTGAAGGCGATCAGGCTGCGCCGTCTTGCGGATTTGGGAGCGGCTCTCGACCGTGGCCGCGTGCTGGCCTATTGCCGGATCCTGCTCGCGGCCGAGACCGGCATTTTTCTCTTTTTCATAGCCGGGACCCACGGTCTGATCGTGCCCCTTGCGGGGCCCGCCTCCACCGACTTCGTCAGCTTTTATGCGGCCGGGGCCCTGGCCGATTCCGGTACACCGGAACTCGCCTACGACCAGGCCGCCCATCACGCCGCCGAGCAGCGCGCCACCGCGCCGGGAGTCGAATACCGCTTCTTCTATTATCCGCCTGTGTTCCTGCTGCTGTGCGCCGCCCTCGCCCATCTGCCATATCTTGCGGCCTTCCTTCTCTTCGAGGCGGCGACATTTGTCCTGTGCCTGATCGTAATGCGCGGGATTTTGGCCGAGCGCGACTGGTCGGCGACGATCCCGGTATTGGCGTTCCCGGCCGTGTTCTGGACCCTCGGCCTAGGGCAGAATTCGTTTTTGACGGCGGCGCTGTTCGGCGCCGGCACGTTGTTGATCGACCGCCGCCCGGTCCTCGCCGGGCTGTGTTTCGGCGCGCTTTGCTACAAGCCGCATTTCGCCTTGCTCGTCCCCGTGGCGTTGCTAGCGGGAGGCCATTGGCGCGCTCTCGCCGCGGCTTTCGGGTCGACCGCAGCGCTCGGCGGATTGTCGGTGATCGCCTTCGGATGGGAAACCTGGCATGCATTTGTCACAGCCGGCACCGGATCACCCGCAACCTATGCGTCGGGCCTCATCAATTTCGGCGGCTTCGTCAGTCCCTTCGGCGGCATATTGCTGGCGAGCGGAAGCCAGAAAGCCGGTTACATCGCGCAAACCGCGGCCACATTCGGCGCAGGCCTCTTGGTGGCCATCGTGTGGCGGCGCGGGCTTCCGCTGGCGATCCGCGCCGCAACGCTCGCCGCCGCGACGCTCGCGGCCATCCCGGTGGTATTGCTCTACGATTTGATGCTGGCGGCGGTCGCGGCGGCCTGGCTCATTCGCGATAGGGCCGAGCTCGCCGGTTGGGAAAAGATGGTATTGGCGGCGTTGTTTGTGCTTTCCATGGTTCCTCCTGGTCTCTCCGAGGCTTGGCATTTCCCGTCAGGACCGATCGTGGTCCTCATTCTACTCGTCCTGATTGCCACCCGCGCTCTGGGCTCCACTTCCTCTGCCGGGCAAACTGCAACAACTTGAACGTGTTATAATTATGAATGTTTGCTGCATCTGCAGCAAATCAGCAGCAAAAATTCGTCCAGTAGTTGCATTCTCCAGCGTTTCCAAGCCACGCTCGAGGTCATCGCAAGGAGAGACAGAATAAGCCCCGATTGTGGCGGCATTGGTGTCCTCATGCCGGCGCCGGTCAGAAGGCGCCGGGCCCGAGCTCTTTTGATGCCGGACAAGATCGATTAACATCCGTCACCTGACGGCTTGCTTCCCATCACGAGAGGACACCGACATGCCGAGCTTCGAGCACCAGGGCGCCCGCATCTATTACGAGGAGTTCGGCCAGGGCTTCCCGATCCTGACCTTTGCGCCGGCGGGGCTGCAGTCGGTAATCGATGTGTGGCGCCAGCCCTCGGCGCCGATCAACCCCACGACCGAATTCGCCGACAAATTCCGCGTCATTGCGATGGACCAGCGCAACGCCGGCGGCCAGTCCCGCACCCCGATCACCGCGCAGGACGGCTGGGACAGCTATACCGCCGACCACATCGCGGTACTTGACCACCTGCGCATCGACCGCTGCCACCTCTACGGTCAGTGCATCGGCGGGTCGTTTATCCTGAACCTGATCAAGCAGCAGCCCGAGCGCGTCCAGAGCGCCGTGCTCGCCCAGCCGATCGGCCGCGTCGGCCCAATGGCGCCCGGCCGCCCGGCCCGGTTCAACGGGTGGGCGGAAACATTGAAGGACCATCCGGAGGCCAACGAGCAGGTGCTCGATGCGTTCTGCCAGAATCTCTACGCTCCCGGCTTCGTATATTGCGTCGATCGCTCCTTCGCCGCGAGGGTCCAAACCCCGTGTCTCGTGCTGGCCGGCAACGACGAGGCGCACCCCTACCCGATCTCCGAGGAACTCTCGAAGCTTCTCCCGAACTGCGAGTTCATCCCGGAATGGAAGACCGGCGCGGCACTCATTTCGGCCAAAGCGCGCGTCAAGGAGTTCCTCGTGAAGCACACGCCGGCCCGGGGGTAGCCGGGCGCGGTCGGAGCGTCTCAAGGGATCGGCTGGCGCGCCATCGCACTAAGCGGATCGCCGTCGGCGGGCTCGGAGTCGTGCATCCAGTTCCGTGGACGACGTAACGGTCGCCCGATCTCTCCATGTTCTCGCCGTCGTCTTTTGGATCGGCGGCGTAGCGTTCGTCACGACGGTGTTGTTGCCTGCAACGCGAGCGCTCTCGGCTCCGACGGAGCGTTTCGCCTTTTTCGACAACATCGAGCGGCGGTTTGCCTGGCAGGCGCGCTTCTCGACCGCGCTGGCCGGGCTTACCGGCTTCTATATGCTGGTCCGGCTCGATTTGTGGGACCGGTTCGTCTCGGTGGCTTATTGGTGGATGCACGCAATGGTCGCAGTGTGGCTGCTTTTCACGCTGATGCTGTTCGTCGCCGAGCCGCTGTTCTTGCATCGCTGGCTTCGGGCGCGCGCCGAGGTAGAACCGGAGCCGACCTTCAGTCTGGTCGAGCGCCTGCATCGGATCCTGCTGCTTCTCAGCGTAATCACGCTCCTCGGTGCCGTTCTCGGCAGTCACGGCGTGCTCCTCATCGGGTGACACGGTTGCCCCAGAAGGCGGCTTCCGCGGAAGATTGACCTAGATCAATTCCTGCGCGGAGATCTGCCATAGAATGCTTCGGGAGGGCACTAGGGTCGAGTATAGGGTGCCTCATTTACGGCCTTTGTGCGTTTGGTTAGAAACTTGATCGGCGGAATAGGTCACGCTCACGCACGTGCACCGAAGGGAGGACGTCGATGCTTCTCTCGAACAAGGTGTGGCTGATCAGCGTGGTGCTGATCGCTGCGATGGCCGTGGTGTTCCTCTGGGTTGCCGCTGGCGCGACACAGCAGTCCGACGCCGAGACGGTGCAGCGGCGGGCCTACCGGCTCCGTACAGGCTGGTTCTGGGTGCTCGTGGCGATTATCGTGATCGCGAGTGCGACCACGCTGACGGCCTTGCCTTATCCCGACCGCGCCTCTCCGGCGGCTTCGCGCGTCGTCTTGCGGGCGATAGGGGCGCAGTGGAGCTGGACGGTCGAGAGGCCCGATATCGCCGCGGGCCAGCCGGTCGAGTCCATATCACAAGCGCGGACATGAACCACGGGTTTGGAATTTACAACACGTCACTGGAGTTGCTCGCGCAGACGCAGGCGATGCCGGGCTATATCAACCGCCTGCAATACACATTCGCGACGCCTGGCACGTACCACATCCTGCGCCTGGAATATTGCGGGCTCATGCATCAGCTGAAAAGGGGGGAGAGATGTACTTTGACGATCCCGGATTCTGGCGCGCCGGTGCGATCAGTACGATCGCGGTGATGTCGATCGTGCTGATAATGCTGACGATCGACAGCCTGGCCGCTATCACTCCCGGCGGCTCTAACGTGCCGCCCTACACGGTCGTCAATCGGCACGTCTATTACAAATTCGTTGCCGAGCGCGGCATCGATGTCCCGGTCATCGGCGGGCCCGAACCGCTGTTCGGCAAGCCTTTAGATGACGCCGCCGCAACGGCGCTGATCAATCAGGGCAAAATGGTAATCCAGAGCCGCGCCTGCATCGATTGCCACACCTTTTTCGGCAACGGCGCTTATTACGCCCCGGACCTCACCAAGGCATGGCTTGATCCCGATTGGGAAGGCTGGCAGGCCGTCACCGGCGCCGACACACGAGAAGGTGCAATGGTCAAATTTCTAATGGATCCCGAGCAGTACCGAACCTGGACCCGGACGATGCCGAAC
>Ga0126383_10001499_pt1 | contig 14615 bp, 15 predicted proteins | sample PanSoiMetPlot_35_FD_96882 | JGI IMG/M metagenome (GOLD analysis project Ga0126383, IMG submission 96882) | Tropical forest soil microbial communities from Panama - MetaG Plot_35 | ecosystem: Environmental > Terrestrial > Soil > Tropical forest > Bulk soil | place: Panama | collected 2016-02-17
CGCAACTTCGGGATGCCGAATCCAGAAGGCTACAGAAAGGCGCTGCGGTTGATGCGCATGGCCGAGAAGTTCGGGCGTCCGATCATTACTTTTATTGATACCCCGGGAGCGTACCCCGGGATCGGCGCCGAGGAGCGGGGCCAAGCCGAAGCCATCGCACGAAACCTCCTCGTCATGTCTCGCCTGACCGTGCCGATCATTTCCGTGGTCATCGGCGAGGGCGGGAGCGGGGGCGCGCTGGCATTAGGTGTGTCGGACCGGGTCTTGATGTTGGAAAATTCCGTGTATTCCGTGATTTCCCCAGAGGGGTGCGCGGCCATCTTGTGGGATGACCCGGCTAAAGCGTCCGATGCCGCCTCCGCCTTGAAGATGACCGCTCAAGACCTCTTGGATCTGCACATCGCCGATGAGGTCATCCCCGAGCCGCTCGGAGGTGCCCATCGTGACTCAAAAGCCGTGACTGATCGCCTAGCCAAGACCCTGAGCAATCAGCTTTTCAGTGTCGGCGAGCTTTCGACTGACCAGCTGCTGGCTCAACGGGAGCAGAAGTATCGCCGGATCGGTGCGATCAACGGTCTCGAGGCTACTTCCGACTAACATCTTCTTTCTCCACTCCCACAGCGCGTTCGTTCGGTCTCCGCCGGCTTTGGTTAGCTGCTGACTCTTCCTTAAGCCGTTGGACACGCCCATGTTCTTGCCGGGCTGGTCAATCTTGCTATGCTGTGGAGCAGATATGTTTCCACGGAAAGTTCGAGCGCTTTCCCGTCAATGGAATGGTGAGCTTCGTCGGCGACTCAGTCCGAGGAAGCGGCTGGATAGAGAACCTCTCCCTAGGCAGAGCCGCAGTCGCGAGCGAGGTGCCTGTTGCCAAGGGAGATTACCTGCACCTCAGTCTTACCTTACCCGCTGAGCCCGCCGCCATCGACGTGGAATGGGTACCCGTTCGTTGGATTAAGATCGAGAGCTTCGGCGTCGAGTTTATTCGCATGAGTCCAACTTCGCTTCAAGTGCTTCGGCAGTACATCGACCACCTCGGACTCGTGCCCGAAGACCAGGCTTCGGCCAATTCCTAGGTTACTCCTTTACCCGGTGTGATCTAAGCGTGGCGTCGGATCCGTCCTGGAAGTCTCCCTTCTTACTGCTACCTCCTTACGTCTCATTTCCCGGGTGCGAAGGCCTCGTTCGACTCTGTCCCGGGCCGTGGCGCCCACGCCAAAGTGGAATACTGTCCTGGCTAGACATCGTTGCAACCATTACCCTGAGTTTGTACTATCGGCCCGCGACAGCCGACTACGCCAAAGCGACAGGTGCGATACCTGTCGAACGGAAAGGAGAGGAAGCATGACCGTGACCTCTACGTTGAGCTTCGTCATCGGACTCTGTCTCCTCGCTATCACCGGCTGTGCGTCAGGGGGAGGACCGGCCAACGATTTGCTGACGCATGTCCCGGTGGTAGAAGTCGGAAAGCCGGAGCCTGCTGATAAGCACTACGTGCTGTATATTCCAGCGGGCAAACCGATACCGATGTATCTCACGATCAAAGGCCCCCTGTTTGTCAAACCAGGAGAAGCCACGGCCCAAGTGCAACTGAATCAGAGCCTTTACATCTATCAGGAATGGTCGAGCCTTGACGGGGTCAACTGGAGTCATCACGCATTCGAGGGCGGAGTGTCCTTGGGGCTCGCGCCAAAAGGGGGCCTAGTCGACATATACGTGAAACGCGCCAACTAATGGCCCGCACATCACAACGTTGCCATTCTCCCTCACAGGAGCAGAGTCGATCGAACCCCTGGATAGCCGCTCGAATTGCGGTGAGGCATCTCGCTCATTGCCTTTAGGTCTGAGGGGCTTTCCGCATGTGGTCCAGGCTCCAGATTCCCGAACCCTGCGAGGAGATATACAAGAAGACAAAACAGAAGAGCGCGGCCAGCTCACCGCTATTCTGAATAGGGAACAGCGCTCGGGTGCCGTGGGCGATCCAATACGCCAAGGCCATGAGCACGCTACAGGGGAAAGCCGCCCAGCCGCCGAAGAGCCCCACCAGTACGAGCGAGCCGCCCACCAGTTCGATGGGGCCGGCGACGTAGACCACGATCGGAGGGATCCCTTCAGGAGGAGACATCGGAAATTCGAATAGTTTCGAAGCCCCATGGCAGACAAACAAAAACCCGGCGACCATGCGCATCAGCGCGTAGGTTTGCGGGGCATAGGCCTGCGTGAATGGCTGCATAGTCTCCTCCTTCTGAAGAAGTGGGGTTAGCCGTCGAGATAGGTGTGAAACGAGGAGAGGCTAGTTACTTCCTGGAAACCTTCCAACGAACCCACCCGCCGCTTCCGTCCTCACGAGGTTGCTGTCTCGCCGCCGGTGACAACAATCGTCAACTCGGTGGGAGGTGATCGAAGGCTGTTTCACGCTCCTATGGTCTCTATGTGCTGGACGTCATCCGGGGAAAGATGGAATTGTTCAGCCTGGAGATCCTCTTTCATATGTTGCACGTTAGTCGTGCCGGTCAGCGGCAACATGCCTACCTGCAACGCGAATCGGAAGATAATTTGGGCGACACCGGTACCGAGTCGTACCGCGATGGCTCGAATGGCTGGATCGACAAACACCTCACGATTCGCGGTCAACAACGAAAATCCCTGGTACACGACATGATATCTGCGACAGAGTTCCCGCACGTCTTTATCCCATCCGAAGGCGGCATAGCACCGGTTTTGCACGACCATCGGTTTATGTTTTGCCTGTGCACAGAGTTGGGCAAGCTGCTCAGCTGAGACATTGCTGATCCCGATGATCCTCGTCTTACCGGCTTCATAGAGTGCTTCGATCGCCTTCCACACCTCCCAATCTTCTCTTCCCAGCCCTTGGCGAGAATAAGGTCCATGCAAGACATACGAGTCCAGATAATCGGTGTGGAGATGGGTCACTGAGCCGTGAAAGGACTGCTGGACTTGCGTGGTGAGATCGGCCGAGGGGTCGTAGGGAGGGCGATGGCCCTGACTATTCACTGGCGTAAACTTCGTTTGGAGAAATAACTGATCACGTGTCTTGCCCCGCGTGGCGAGAGCCAGCAGCGCGTCACCGACCAGGGCTTCCTGGTAATGGATCAGCTGATTGGCCGTGTCGAGAGCGGTGAACCCTGCCTCGACAGCCTGAATAACCAAGGCGGTTGTGGCCTCTTTCTTCCATGCCGTGCCGTACATGAAGGACGGAAGAGAAACGCCGTTATAGGTGTTCACAGCCGTACTCCCCTTGCGGTCGTATCCTGACCCAGATTGCAGATCCCTGCCCAAGGACGCAAGAACCACCTCAACCGGGACGGTATCTATTTAAACCATGGACTTGTTACAGTCCACCCGTCACTTCAGCACGCAGATTGAGGGTCTCGATGGGTGGGGACCAAGAGATGCAGGTGGTTGAACTGCGTACCAGCTATCGGTACGCGCAAGCACATCCTTGGGTCGTGCAAGCCATTACAGGGTTTCTCTCCGCCTATTTTATGGAGCAGCCGAGCTTTCGCGTGCAGCGACACTTTGACGAATTGGAATCCGGCATGCACGTCTGGATCTGTGAGATTCCTCCGGCCATGAAAGTGCTCAGACTCCTGAAGCGGCTGCGCGAGGATATACCTCCCTGCTGCGTGCGACACCATGACCTGCCTCCACTAGTTCGATCACAGTACGTGATTGACTGCCCTGACGCCGGATCCTCCCTCGCTTAGGGTACGGTCAGCAGTGAGGGTGGCACTCGGGTCACAATCGTACGACATGACCAGGGGAACAAGCCTCCAACGTATATGAGGAGGATCATGAAAAAACTAGTGATGCATCGGGTGCAGAGAGAGAGATCCATGCGGATCAGATCACGAGGACCCTTCGGAAGTCAACCATGTGAAGGCATTCTCGAAGTCACGGAAAGCCCGGAGTTGATAGCCGCGATTCGTCGCACAGAGCTCGAGAAAGGCGCCGCGATCAAATTCATCTTTCGGACGGTTGAGAATCGCGATCCGATGCTCGTGGCTCATGCCGAGAGTGCTCAGATCCTTCGCGAGCGTCCAGATATCAACCGTACTTGAACGGGAACTCGCTTCTCGGCCATCGATCAGGATGTGGTAGACCTTATTACGCGAGCAGATATCCAGCAGTTCTTTCAATAGCGCACGGCTCGCCTGAAGGTCGATCTCACCCGATACATTTGTCCGAAGAAACTCACTAATCGGAATTACCCGCATATCGTAGGACATGTGGCACCACTTCTGAACGAGAATTCTTGGGTCTGGTGCGGCATGACGATAACACACTCTTTGAGATCGTCCAAGACGGAAAGTGGCATTCCTTGCTCGCGGCCGCCTCACTATGACCTGCCTGGGGCGATTCGGAAAGGTCCGTTTCCCAGCCGGCTCCCCTGCCTGTGTTCTTATACGCCTGTATCAGCGTGATATAGTTGAAAACGACAGAGGAGGAAGAAATGCACCGATCGATTATGATCGCCGGTCTGGTAGTGATAGGTTGGTGTTTTCTTGCACAAGGTGAGGGAGGCTGCGCCGAGAGTCAGAAGACAGATGGACGTAAGGGGATTACCGTGGAAGACCTTGGACGTGGGGTGAAGAGCGCGGCACAAAACCTGGAGAAGGAGGTTCCCAAAATCGGCCCCGCAATCGGAGCAACCTTCAAGAAGGTCACGGGCACGAAATCGGAGAAGCAGCCGGCTCACAGCCCGGCCAAAAAGAACTAGTGGTTCACGCACTATTCTTCTCGGCATCCCATACGTGGTCAGCCTGGTTCAGTTGTAGAATTATGAGTTCGCTCTGCCAGGAATACCTGCGTTCCCGGTTTAGCCTCCCTGTCAACACACAACATCTCTTTGCGTTTGATAGAGGACGAGGGCGCTTGTTTGAGACATCTACAAGATGAGCAGGAGTGAACGTTGGCCTGAGTGACACGATGACTATTCCAGTGAGAAGACGAGGACCGCTTTTTCCCCTTGCGAGCTGGATGGTCGTGGTCTCCCTGGTCGGCCTCTGGCACGGCGTCATCAGGTCGGAGCCGTCCACTGCAACAGAGGACGAAGAGGCCCCCCATCAGCACGAGCTGATGGAGGAGCATCACCATGAGCAAGGTGCCACGGAAGCGATGACCGAGACACACCCACACATCGGACCCCATATGAAGAGGACGACTCGCCGTCCTCTGACAGGCGACGACGAGGCCCGCGCAGCGAGGATTGCACAGACACTACGAGACGCGCTTGTCAAATATCAGGACTATCGACTCGCGATCAAGGACGGCTTCGAACCCTTTCACCCGGAAGTCACACAGCCCCACTACCACTTCACCAGCAAGTGGAGAGGATTCAAGGCCGCTTTCCACTTCAATCCGACGGAGCCCACCTCACTGCTCTATAAAAAGACGGCCACCGGCTATGAGCTCGAAGGCGCAATGTTCACAGCTCCTAAAGGGATGAGTGAAGAGCGCTTAAATCAACGGGTCCCGCTGAGCATCGCGCAGTGGCACGCGCACGTGAACCTCTGCTTTCCTCGTCGAGGAATCACAGCCTCAACCGATTGGACCCGCTTTGGATTCAAGGGAACGATTGCGACCAAAGAAGCATGTGATGCAGTTGGCGGGAAATTCTACGCCCAAGTCTTTGGCTGGATGCTCCACGTCTATCCGTTCGAGCAAGGACCCGAGCGAATCTGGACACACTGAGAGGCCCCGCTGAAGCGTCGTGCAGGCGGAGGGGCACATCAAGCCATGCCTGTCGGTTTACCAACCCGCCACGCTGTCGGCACGGGCAGGCCTCTGAGCCCTCCCCGCGGACGCAGGCTGGTGGATCGGTAAACGGATGAAGAAGGTGGTACCTTTTCCTTCCTCACTGTCTACCGTAATCTGTCCGCCGTGGGTATCGACCGCGTCTTTGACGATCTTCGTACCCAATCCCGTGCCGCCGGATTTGCGACTGACCAGTCGCTTCGTGAACAAATTGTCCCGAACCTCCGGCGGCATTCCTTTTCCGGTATCTTGAACGGCGAGCGCGATGAAGTGATCGCCCTTGTTATGAGACCCGCGGATCGTGATTGAGCCACCCGCCGGCACCTCGGGGATGGCGTTGTGAACAAGGTTGTAAAGAGCGGAATAGAGCCGATTTTCATCCGCCATGACTGGCGGCAATGTGTCGAGTCCGACGAGTTGAAGCGCGAGCTGCCTCTGCTTTACCAGCACGTGCAGTGACCTGGCGACGCTTGCGGCGATCTTTGCGATCTGGCAGATTTCGAATTTTTGAGGTGCGCTGGTGACTGCCACATAATCGGCTATGCTCTTCATGCGGTCTTGAATCCGCTGCGATGAATTGCGCAACATCCGGATGACCTCTTCGCACATCTGGTGGCTCTGTTGTGTCCGGCTGGATTCCAGCTCCGGCAACGCTTTGAACAGATCGCCAATTTCCTCTGCGAGGAGATCGGTTCCCGTGACGAGAGGCATCAGCATATTTTTGACATCATGACTGATCTCTCCCAACAACTGCGTCACCTCTCCCTTGAGCTCGCTCCGTTCGATCGCTGTAGTTACGACCAAGTCCAGCTGACCAGGTTCAAACGGCTTCGTAATGAAGTCAATGGCCCCTTCCTTCATCGCCTCTACCGCCAACCGGATCGTGCCAAACGCCGTCAGGATCACGACCGGGAGGTTGGGTCGGCGCTGCCTGATTCGTTTGAGCGCCTCGATCCCACTCAACTGGGGCATCCCTACATCAAGAAAGGCTAGGTCGATCGTGTGCGAATCCACCGCCGTCACAGCGGCCTGTCCGTCATCGGCTGTGATCACGTCATGTCCCAACCAGCGGAGTCGTTCCGACAGACTCAAGACGATGTCTGGATCATCGTCAGCCACCAGGATTCGTATTCCCATCATGTGCCTCCCACAGGTCTGGCAGGATTAAACGGCATGGACCCTACGGTTGCTCATTTTGAGATAGCAAAACGCGCGCCGCATGACTTGTGGGAAAATGTCGTGATTTTTTAAGGAGATCGAAGAGACGAGGCCGCGAAGATGAATCCATTTAGATCACGACAGAATCCAATCTGATGCGACATGCCGGTGGGTAGGCTCAACCTGTCACTAAACGACGTCCGTCACCCGCGGTTCTCCCCTCTCCTCCCCGCCCCTGCTCTCGACGTCTGCACCAGTCGTGCCGTGTTTGTCATGGCGACAAGCCGTCCGTTCGACACACTAACTGCCTCCGCGCCATTCTCAGAGAGCCGTTCTCGCATCGGCCTTGCGCCTGCGCGCATACCCGCCGTCTTCATGGAGCGGGAGGATCCCAAAAATCCCAAGGTTACCTGGTCACACGTCGTTCGCCGATCCCGTGACGTAGCGCCTCGACATCGAGTTCATGTTCCAGGCGATGGAGGACTTCGTCGCTGATCGTGCCGTCATTACGCAGCGCGATCAAGGCAAGCCGCTCTGCCGTCAGCGTCTCATGGCGTAACCGTCGGAAGGCTTCGCCTGCCTCAACAGAACAGTCTGGGTCCACGGAGTTGGAACGCGCGAAGCGTTGCAGCTGGCGTCCGTAATACACACGCAGCCGATCGAGGTGCTCGCCCGTGAGCCACTCCTCTCCGGCTAATGTGTCTAAACGGCCCAAGGCCGCCGCAGCCGCTCGTTCGCGCGCGAGCATTTCTTCCTGCTCAAGGCCGCGCTCCTCCTCGAGGTGCAACGCCTGGATCAACGGTGCAAGCGAGAGCCCTTGCAGCACCAGTGTTGCCATAATGACTGAAAAACTGATCAAAATGATCTCGGCTCGGAACGGAAACGGCAGTCCCGCAGATGTCGTGATGGGCAAGGCCAGGGCCGCTGCCAGCGTGACGATCCCCCGCATCCCGGTCCAGCCGATCAGAAAGAGAGTCGACCAGGGCGGCATGGGATCGCGCGCCCGCAAGGAGGGACTCAACAGTCGGGGAATGGCTGCCGCCGGGGGGACCCACCCCAGGCGGACCACGATCGCGGTGAGACTCACCAGGGCCCCGGCGATCAGGACCGATCCAAACTGGCCGGATGGCACTGCCTGGCGCAACGCACCAAGTTGAAGTCCGATGAGGATGAAAATAAACCCGTTCAGCAGGAAGATGAGCAGATTCCACACGGAACGCGCCTGCAAACGTGTAGTCGGCGCGACCTCTGCACTAAAATGTTGTCGGATATACAGGCCTCCCGCGACGCAGGCAAGCACAGCGGAGGCGTGGGTGGATTCGCCTAAGACCCAGGCAACGTAAGGTGCGAGCAAGGTGATCGCGATCTGGGTAAAACTGTCCTCCGTGGCGCGGAGTGCCCAACGTGTTACGAGGCTTACGGCGAGGCCAATGACCACACCCCCCACGGCGGCAAAGACGAACTCAAAAAGCGTCTGCCTGAGCACAAAGCTCCCACCCACGGCTGCGCCGACGGCCGCACGATACAAGATGAGGGCCGTGGCATCGTTCACCAAGCTTTCTCCTTCGAGGATCGTGACCACGCGACGAGGAATGCGAAGACCCGGTCCGATCGCGGTCGCCGACACCGCGTCCGACGGAGAGACGATGGCCCCCAACGCGAGGGCTTCTGGCCAGCCAATCCCGGGCAGCATTGTGTGGGCGACCGCTGCCACCGCTGCTGTTGTCGCGAGCACAAGCCCGACCGCCAAGAGTGAGATCGGCCTCATGTTGAAGCGGAATTCACGCCAGGACGTGAAATAGGCGGCGGCCCAGAGGATCGGTGGCAGGAAGACCAAAAAGACGAGATCAGGACTGAGCGTCACGGTGGGTAGCCCCGGTATGACCCCAAGGATTAATCCGCCGATGACGAGGAGTATGGGATACGGAATGAAAATCTTCTGGGCGATCGTCGTCAGTGCCAACACCACCGCGAGCAAGAGAATGACAATCTCGAGCTGATGCAAACCCTCCATCCCTCACCTTGCTTCGCAATCTCTAAACGGACGAGTGTAGAAACGGACTCAGGCTACTTGCGGATAGAAAAGGAGTCAACCCAGATATGCATGGATATGCATGGAGCGATGGAGCAGGCCCGTCACGCTCCTACGACCAGTTGCATAACCCCCTTCGCACACCTTCATCCTGAACTTCACACCTCTCGCTCAAGATAAGTCTTGTATACGCGCGGAATTCTGCCACACTCTACACACATCATCGGCATGGACATCGGGACAGCCGCATCCATCAAAAAGACCCTTCTCGCCGGAGCAATCGGCAATGTGCTCGAATGGTACGACTTCGCGCTCTACGGATATTTCGCTCCAGTCATCGCCGTCTTGTTCTTCCCCTCGGCTCATCCTTCTCTCTCGCTCATTACCGCTTTCGGAGTGTTTGCCGTCGGGTTCCTGGCCCGCCCACTAGGAGCAATCCTGTTCGGCTATTGGGGGGACACCATTGGCCGCCGCGACGCGTTGGCGTGGTCGGTCCTGCTGATGGCAGTCCCGACCTGTCTGGTTGGAATCCTGCCGACCTATGAGATGATCGGCCTAGCTGCGCCACTGGCCCTGACATTCTGTCGGTTTCTTCAGGGGCTCTCGGTCGGCGGGGAATTTACCGGCTCGGTCACCTTTCTCGTTGAACACGCCGCACGGTCGCAGCGAGGCTATATCGGGAGTTGGGCCGGGTTCAGCGCCCAGGTCGGTGCCCTCTTGGGATCCGGTGTCGGCGCGCTGATTGCCTTGACCCTCACAGAAGACGCCCTCCATGAATGGGGTTGGCGGATACCTTTCCTGATGGGGGGCCTCATTGCCGTGGTAGGGTGGTACCTGCGCACGAAAGCCAAGGAGTCACCAGCCTTTGAACGGGTCCGTCAGGCAGGGGGCCTCTCGCCTTCCCCTCTCCGCGATGTTATCACCGATCACCGCGTGGCGATCGCTCAGTTGATCGGTCTCGTGTGGCTGCACGGGGTGGCGTTCTATTTGCTGTACGTCTATTTGACGACGTATCTGGCGATGGTGACGACAGTCCCGCTCGGCACGTTGCTCACTCTTAATACCGGCTGCATGATGCTGCTCGCGCTCTTGATCCCTCTGACGGGCCGGTTGTCTGATACGGTCGGGCAAAAACCGCTACTGATCATCGGAGCTGGTAGTCTTACGGTTCTCTCCTACCCGCTTTTCTTCTGGCTCGCGAGTGATAAGCTGCCCTACATGATCTCGGCGCACGTCCTGTTGACGGCGCTAGTCTCTTGCTATATGGGACCGTTCTTTGCCGCAATTGCCGAGCTGTTCCCGACACGGCAACGCTATACCGGCCTTGCAGTCGGCTACAACATCGCGTCGGCACTGTTCGGGGGAACAGCGCCGTTGGTGGCCACGCTCTTGATAGCGTGGAGTAGCAACCCCCTTGCTCCCAGCTTCTACTTGAGCCTCTGCGCAGCCGTCTCCCTCCTAGTCGTGATCTCGCTTCGAACAGGACGTCCGCCAATCCCGGCTCTTGCATCCCCAAAAGGTCAGCACGATAAGGAGTAACGCGCTGCCCCAATCTGATCGGCAACGACAGACGTATGAGGCAGTAGTTGGCTGGACGCAGCATGCCTCGAGCGCGATATTCTTCAGCGTCCGGTACCAGACGGATATATTCCTTCGGCAGCAACGACGAGGACATCATGAAGTCTGCCGAGGCCCGATTGCAGAGGACGGGAGTATTCCAGACCACTGCAATCCGTAGCGGTGCCTTTATGCCCGGATCATGAGGCTGCGGCTCAAGCGGGTCCCAGAAGAAAATAAGAAATTCGATCTCTCCCTTCGTGATCTTCGCGCCGATCTGTTGATCCCCACCTAGGGGGCCGCTCTGCAGACGAATAACCGGAAGCTTTAATTCCCCTTCGAGCAGTGTGCCGGTGGTGCCTCTGGCCATCAGCCGGTCTTGGGCCAACAGATCGGAGTTAAACATTGTCCATGCGAGCAAATCAGGTTTCTTGTGGTCATGTACCGCCTGTGCGATTGTCTTCTGCGCAGCCATGGTGACCGATCGAAAGACCAGATCGCGGCTTTCGTTTTTGCACAAAGAAGCTCCAGGCCAACTGGGGCGTTCCCTACAGGCTCTGAGGCGGTTGGCTCACCACGTTGAGTGTCTCAAGAAGGTAAACATCCCCCTCCCTGCTTTTCAATGATATAGTGTGATCATCAGCTCGCGTTGGTGGTCGACCCCGCGCGCCCACATCGGTGGCGCGCTTCTTCGAGGAGGATGACATGTTCGGTCCAATCACACTCCCCTTCGGGGCCAAAATGCTGTTCAATTCCGTTACGCTTAAGCCCGGAGTCACGTTCGAAGATGTCGAAATGGCAGTCGGAGAACTCTGTAGTGTCGTGAAAGAAACCTACGGAGGCAACAAAGGCGGATTCCTGGCCGGGCAAGTATTCAAATTCTCCGGGTTCGTTTCGAAGGCAGGATCCCTCTCAGAATCCCGGACCGCCGACGATCATTATGTCATCGTGACCTATTGGCGCTCGTTTGAAGACCACGAACGATCCCATGCCGACGAAGTCTTCAATAAGAAGTTCGGCGCCTTGGCCGCCATGTGCTCGGACACCAAAGAACTGGGGTACGACATGTTGTGGCAAGGCGCGCCTGCCTCCTAGTCCCTCCGCCGGGCCTGATTCGCTTGCACCTAGGCACGTTAGGAAACCTCCTCCTCTCGTCGCTCATATTGACAGGGAGACGAAGAAAGGGCAGGATACGGCACGCCGCAGCGCGCGGCGACGAATGGAGCGAGGGTAGCCTTGTCTCAGCTCATCGAAATGACTCGGTCCGGAACAATGCGACGCCCTCATGGCATGGTATTGCCGTGAGGGCGCCTACTGCTGGAGTTACCATCCCCCCCCCGCTGAAAGAAGCTGTGCCACCTGTTCAAAGGAGGAGCGAGATGAAATTGATGCTCAGTCTCCTGATCACACTCGCTGTCTGGCTTCCGACATTCGCGTTTGCGGAAGAACACGGAGGAGGCTATCGCGGCATCGCACAGATCTACTACACATTCATCTGGGCGATCCTGACTTACGGCTTGTATGATGTGTTCGGCAAGAAAGGCATGTACGTGGGATCTCCAATCCTGGCAATCGTCATCTACTTGCTGTTGCCGCCCGTTTGACGTTGAGAGACTGAATGGCCCTGGGAGACCTCGCCCATTCGTCTCAGGGCCTCCAGTCAAGCGTGAGCCAAAGTGAGGACATACCAGCGTGTGTGCCGACACCGCAAAGCGCGCTGTCGGGGCAGATCCTCATTCAATGCGGAAGAGCCTTCAACCGGTTCGTAAGGCGGAGGTTCTCTTCATAGTCAACCGGACAATCAATGACCGCCGGGACCTTGCTCCTCAAGGCGTTTACTAGGATCGGCCGGAACTCCGACGGGTCCGTGACCCGATAACCGACGGCGCCGAAACTAGCCGCATAGTTGACAAGATCAGGATTGCCAAAATCCACGGACGAGGTCCGGCCGAACTGCAACATTTGTTTCCAGCGGATCACGCCGTATCCATCGTCTCGCCACACCAGAATGACCAACGGCAATTCGAGCCGTACCGCCGTTTCCAACTCCTGAGAGTTCATGAGGAAGCCGCCGTCGCCGGTGACCGCTACCACGCGTCGTTCAGGGTACAGCAACTTCGCGGCAATCGCACCGGGAACAGCAATCCCCATCGCAGCAAAGCCATTTGAAATAATACAGGAGTTGGGCACCTCGCAGGGAAACATCCGGGACATCCAGAGCTTGTGGGCACCGACATCACAGACAACGAGATCGTCGGGTTTGAGCACCGCGCGCAGCTCCCGCATCGCATGCTGCGGCCGCAGAGGCCAGGAGGTTTTTCCGGCCAGTTCGCTTTCAAACCCGTCGATGACAGTCTTGCGGGCTTCCTGGGCCCACGGCAAGGCAAACGGTGTGAGTCCGGCGCCAATGTGGTCCAAGGAAAGACGCAGATCCCCCAGCACGCCCACCTCGACGATGTAGTGCTCATCCACCTCTGCCGGCGACACATCGATATGGACAATGCGTTTGTCTCGTTGCGGATTCCAGAAGCAGGGGGCGTATTCCACAAAATCATACCCCACGGCGATCACCACGTCGGCCTGCTCCATGACGATCATTGCGTAATCCCGGGCCTGAAGACCGATCGTATAGAGAGAGAATGGATCGCTGTCTGGAAGAGCCCCTTTAGCCATGAACGTATGTAAGACCGGAATCTGCAATCGCCGTGCAAAGGTTCTTAGCGCTTCGGCCGCACGACCTCGAATGACGCCGTTTCCGGCCAAGAGCACGGGACGCTGCGCTCCGGCGACTGCGTGAAGAGCCCGCTCGACTTGGACTGGCGAGGGCTCGGGCGAGACTGGTCCCTGCACGAAGAGCGGCTCTATCGAGCTCGCTCTATCGAGCTGCTCTGCCGCCACATCCTCCGGCAGCTCCACATGAGTGGCACCGGGCTTCTCCGTTTGGGCGATCTTGAACGCTTTCCGTACTGCTTCGGGAATGACCTCCGCCTTCGGGAGTGAAGTATTCCACTTGGTAACCGGCTTGAACATCGAGATGACGTCTATGTACTGGTGTGATTCCTTGTGGCGACGATTCAGCGAGGCTTGGCCGGTAATAGCGACCAGCGGAGCACGGTCCAAGTAGGCGTCGACGACCCCGGTCAAAAGATTCGTGGCCCCGGGTCCCAGTGTGGATAGGCATACCCCCGCCCTCCCGCTTAGTCGTCCGTAGACATCGGCCATGAACGCCGCCCCTTGTTCATGTCGCGTCTCAATAAAGCGAATGCGAGAATCCAACAGGGCATCCATCAGCTCCAGGGTTTCCTCCCCGGGCAAGCCAAAGACGAGTTGGACCCCCTCATTCTCCAGGCAACGAATCAGCAGCTGTGCCGCCTTCATGAAAGCCTCTGTTCAATCCGAGAGAACGAACTTTCTTATACCGGAGAGCCACCGCCGCGCTGGCGAGTCGGGACCTCTGGTTCCTACCCTTTTCAATCAACCTCGTGTGAACCGAAGAACCGATCAACCGGCCGAACGGCTAATCCGGGTGTTCGCCGATCAACACTTTGATCGCAATGAATCGGCGAATGCCGACTCCCAAGAATCCGACACCGGCCACCAGCGACACCACACCCAGGGCTTGAATGCCGGGCGATTCAAGCCACCACACGGCGGGAATCCCGACGATGAAGAACCCCAGCGCGGTTCTGATGTAGGACAGCAGCGTGCGCTCATTCGCCAGCTCGGTCCGTTGCCGGGCCAGCCGGTCTCGACCGAGGGTGTCCGACCGATCCGGCATACGAAATTCTGCCTCCTCGCAGAAACGATACTCCACCAAAGGGTCTAGCACAACAGATTCAGAGAGGAAGTTCGGAGAGGAACGCAAGTCACTCTTGCGCCGTGCTGTATCGCTCGTGAACAGGAGGCCGCCAATATTCCCTCGTTTGAGTCATCGAGTGTCCCTGAATTAGCTCCCTGTCAACGCATCGCGGCTCAAGGCGTTTGGTAGAGTGACATAGAATGATGGTCTCGACAGCCTTCATGTTAGAGAATTCCCTGAGCGATGACGAAGCTCAAGAGGGCCTTTACCCAGAGGAGGTGACCATGACAGTTC
>Ga0126383_10001502_pt1 | contig 14593 bp, 14 predicted proteins | sample PanSoiMetPlot_35_FD_96882 | JGI IMG/M metagenome (GOLD analysis project Ga0126383, IMG submission 96882) | Tropical forest soil microbial communities from Panama - MetaG Plot_35 | ecosystem: Environmental > Terrestrial > Soil > Tropical forest > Bulk soil | place: Panama | collected 2016-02-17
GTTGTCGCCGCAAACAATGCCGCCTTTTGCGCCCTTGAGCTTGCCCACCAGGACCGGCCGAACCTCTTGCGGGGTGGAACTGCAGTCTGAATCCTTCAGCTCCCACCTTATGCCTTCTTGGGGATTCTTCCATTCGAGACTGTTCGGTTCACCGAAGACGACAATTTGGCCGCCAGAGGGCAAGGGAATTCTTACGCCGCGTTCTGGCCCTGCCTGGTCGCCCGTATTGCCTTTTAGTCCTTCCGGAATCCTAATCGAGTAACCGAGCGCAGGATTACGGTAGGTACCTTCAATCGGCCTGGATTGAGCCCAAACGAGAGTGGTCGAGGCTGCCTCAAGCAGCAGGATACCGGCCGTCAATACACGCTTGGCTATTTCAGGACCTCAGAACCCACGAAGAAATGACCAGACGCTGAATTTCGCTGGTGCCCTCGTAGATTTCGGTGATGCGCGCGTCGCGGTAGTTGCGCTCTACGGGATATTCCTGGCTGTAGCCGTTGCCGCCGTGAATTTGAATGGCTTTGTGGGTGACGCGCGTGGCCATTTCGCTGGCAAACAGTTTGGCGATGGCCGCGTCCATGCTGAACCGCGCTCCAGTATCTTGTTTCCACGCGGCTTTGCGGTTCAACAGACGCGCGGCGTTAATTTCCGTGCTCATGTCCGCGAGCATGAACTGAATCGCCTGGAACTGTGAAATGGGGTGGCCGAAGGCCAAGCGCTCTTGCGAATACTTCAGCGCTGCTTCGAAAGCGCCCTGCGCGATACCTGTGGCCTGCGCGGCGATGCCGATGCGCCCGCCATCGAGAGTCGAAAGCGCGACTTTGTAGCCTTCGCCCTCGTTTCCGATGCGGTTCGCCACCGGCACGACGCAATCGGTGAAGATCAGCTCACAGCAAGCCGTGGCGTGGATGCCCAATTTTTTTTCTTCCTTGCCAATTTTGAAGCCCGGCGTGCCTTTTTCTACGACGAGCGCGGTGATGCCTTTTTCACCCTTGGGTGGGTCGGTGTTTACGTAAGCGATGGTCGCGTCGGCCGCTCCGCCGCAGGTGATCCAAGCTTTGGTGCCATTGATAACGTACGAGTCGCCTTTTCTCACCGCCTTGGTTTGCAACGCGGCCGCATTTGAGCCAGCCTGCGGCTCCGTGAGGGCATAGCAGCCGATTTTTTCGCCGCGCGTATAGGGACGAAGGAATTTCTTTTTCTGCTCTTCGGAGCCGAAGCGATGAATCGGATCGCAGTAAAGAGAATTTTGCACAGAAAGAATCACGCCTGTGGATGCACAGCAGCGCGAGATTTCTTCAATCACGATCGTATAGGCGACATGGTCGAAGCCTGCCCCGCCTTCGCCCTCGGGGAAAGGAACACCCGTGAGACCTAGTTCCGCGGCTTTTTTGAACAAGGCGCGCGGAAAGTGCCCCGTTTCGTCGTGGTCTTTCGCCAGCGGACGGATTTCCGACTCCGCGAACTCGCGCACGCTTTTTTGCAGCAGCTTTTGTTCTTCCGTCAGTTCGAGATCCACAGTGGTTCCGTTGCTTGGAAAGTGCTATGGAATTCCGTATTTTATCGCGACCCGGCTAGCTTCGGGAACGGCACCGAATCATGCGAGGGCCTTCGAAAGACGTTCGTAGGTGGTCTTCAAATCTTCGGGGAGTACGCGGGCCTCTCCGGTCACGGTCATGAAGCTCGAATCGCCAATCCACCGTGGCAGCATGTGCAGATGCAGGTGGCCGGCCACGCCAGCGCCAGCGGCGCGGCCGAGGTTCATGCCCAGGTTGATTCCATCCGGTTTGTAAGTTGCCTTGTAAATGGACTCGACGTGCTGCGCGAGCTGCATCATTTCGCTTAAGGCTTCCGAGTCGCAAAGCTCCAATTCCGCAACGTGCACGTAGGGCACTATCATGACGTGTCCCGAAGTGTAGGGAAAGCGGTTGAGAATCACGAAGGCTTTCGCGCCGCGATGAACAATCAGTGTTTCTGAGTCTTTCTTTCGCGCGACCGCATCGCAAAAAATGCATTCTGGTTGTTCACTGCCTGCGGCTTGGGCCATGTATTGGTAACGCCAGGGAGTCCACAGATAGTCCATCGCCACGTTTCCTCTTGCCTGCCAATATTGCGTGCACAGGATAACCTAGAATCGTCGCGGCACGGATACACCAAATCGACCTGAGTGAGAAATGACGAGGGATATAAACTCTTTTCGAAAGAGGAGGGCAAACCGCGAGAATTCGGCGTTGACTAGCCCCCTTGGGCGTCTCCAGCGGCGGAATGAGCAGCAGCGTTGTTTACAAAATCTTTCAGTTCCTTGCTGGGCTTGAAGTAGGGAATCTTCTTGGCGGGCACTTCCACCTTTTCTCCGGTCTTCGGGTTGCGCCCCACGCGTCCGCGGCGTTCGCGGGTGCGGAAGCTGCCGAAGCCGCGAATCTCGATCTTCTCGCCTTTTTGCAGGGCAGCGATGATGTTGTCGAAAATCGTCTCGACAATCGTTTCGGATTCTTTTCGAGGAAGTTCGGTGACGTTCAGAACTTCCTCGACGAGATCAGCCTTTGTGAGTGTCGATGTCGTTTGCTTGGTCATCTATGCCTCGTCGCGCGGTCCAGAAACGGACCGCCTAAGCTCTTCCACCGTTTCACTTTGCTCCAGCGAACTGAAACGTATGGATTTAAAAGGGGCTTGCGTAACGCCGAATTGCTCCCCTTCCTATCATTAAAATGACCCGCAGGTAAATGAAATTATGAAAGCCGCGCCCCAAGTAAGGCCTCCACAATTTAACGCGCCTGAAGTTTGGACTTCAGCGCGTCGCCAATCGTCGCCGTCGACGAGGACTTCGACGTCGACCGATACTGTTCGATTTCCTTGCGCTCGAGCTGCTTCACCGCCGCGCGGTAGCTCAGGCCGATTCTTCGCGTCTCCGGGCTGATCTTGATGATTTTGAAATCATATTCCTTGCCCGGCTCGAGAGGTCCCGCGCTCTTCAGCGGGCCAGTGGATGGGCGGTAGCCGCCCATGCCTTCGTCGCGCCGGCGGCGGTCTTCGATTTCAGTGTTGTGGCAAAGCGCTTCGATGTTCTCGCCTAATTCGACGAACGCGCCGAATGTGGCGATGCGCGAAACTTTACCTTTCACGATTTGGCCAACCCTGTGTTGCTTGAACCAATCCCCCCAGATGTCGTTGACCTGCTTCATGCCCAGCGACACGCGGCGGTTCTCCGCGTCAATCTTCAGTACCTTCGCGGTGACCGGCTCGCCCTTCTTGAACACTTCGTGCGGATTCTTCACGCGGCCGGTCCAGCTCACATCGCCGACGTGGACGAGGCCGTCGAAGCCGTCCTCGATTTCCACGAACGCGCCAAATTCAGCGATATTGCGGACTTTTCCGGTGATAACTGTCCCCACCGGATATTTTTCTGCGGTCAGCAGCCATGGATCGGGCTGCGCCTGCTTCATACCCAGCGAGACGCGGCGGTCGCTCGGTTTGATGTCCAGAACCACGACGTCCACAACATCTCCGACCTTCGCCAGTTTCGACGGGTGCGAGACTTTTTTGTTCCAGCTCATTTCTGAAACGTGCACAAGGCCTTCGATGCCTCGCTCCAGCTCGACGAACACGCCGTAGTCCACGATGCCGACAATAGTTCCCTGAACTTTGCCGCCTGCGGGATATCTTTCCGACGCACCCGCCCAGGGGTCCGCAGCCAACTGTTTCAATCCGAGCGAAATGCGCTGCTTTTCTTTATCAAACTTCAGAATGATGACGTCGAGCTCTTGCTCGGGTTTCACCACATCGGAAGGATGCTTCACGCGGCCCCAGCTCAAGTCCGTGAGGTGGAGCAGCCCGTCGATTCCTCCGAGATCCACGAACGCGCCGTAGTCGGTCACGTTCTTTACGTGTCCATGTACGATCTGGCCCTCGTTCAGCGTGTCCATCAAGGCCGCGCGCTTGGCGTGCAGCTCTTCTTCGAGCAGCGCGCGCCGGCTCACCACCACATTGCCGCGCCGCCGGTTCAGCTTGGTGACCCGCACCTGCACTTCCGTGCCGAGCAGCTCATCCAGATTCTGCGTGGGCCGGAGGTCGTATTGTGAGCCGGGCAGGAATGCTCGCACTCCGATGTCCACCACGAGCCCACCCTTGATGCGGTCCACAACTTTTCCGGCGATGGTTTCTTTCGCCTTGAAAGCCGCCTCGATTTTTTCCCAAGTCCTTCGGCGCAGCACTTTCTGGTAGGAAACGATCTCGTATCCGTCTTTGTGCTCGCCAGAGCGCTGCACTTCGATGGTAGCGTTCGGATCAGGACGCGGGATTTCCGTCTCCGCAAATTCCGCCGCGGGAATCAGCCCTTCCGTTTTTCCGCCGAGGTCCACGACCACGCCGTGCTCGGTGTACGCAACGACCTTGACCTCGATGATCTCGTGCGAAGCAGCGGCTTCCTGCTTCTCGTCGAACTCCTGCATCAGCTTGCTCATCTCTTCGGAGCCGGCGGCTTCTTCGGCCGCAGCCGCAGCCTCTGCATCGGCCGGAGCTTCGCTGTGAGCTTCTGCCGCAGGAGAAGCGGCAGGAGTCTCCGCAGACGCAACCGGCTTTTCGGACACAGGCGCGGATTGCGACGGAGTCTCAGGCGACACATTAGCGGATTCGGCTTGTTCGGTTACGGAAGGAGCAATCTGTTCGGGTGAGCTTGCTTCGCTGTTGCTTTGTGCAGGTGCGGCGGCAGCCGCGGTGTTCGACGGGTTTTCGTGGTCAAAAGACATGGTCGGTGGCCTCCAGAAAGATACTTCCGATGTGGCAGCCGCTCGGCGGCCCCACATTTTGTCGCATAAATTCCTTGCGGAATCCCTACTAGGGTCTAGTGCAAGGTGATTGACCGGGACACGGCCAAACAGGAAATGCTGCGAACGTCACGGGGTACGCTGCAACCTAAGAAGGATACTCGCCGCGTCGCGCCTATGTCAATGAAACTACTGGGCTAGCGTATGAACTGGGACCTGCTCTTACTACCACCCTCTTGTTAGTTGATTAATCCAGGGAAAAATTGGCGGTTGAATTTCTAATTTCCTCTTCGGGAAAAACGGGCCCACAAAAGTGTCCCAAAAGGCGCATGCCATGATCGCGTAGATTCCAATCGCGAAAATGATAATTCCTCCATTCCATCCATGTGTCCACGCGTAGTAAAAGGCCGCACTCAAGCAGCAAATACCTCGAATCCAACCGTAACTCTTGCCTCGCGTTCGAACCAACATGGCTCCGCAATCTGGGCAGCGGAATTCCGTAAGAGATGCGGAAACCTTAAGGTCTTCGTTTCTACAGATTGGGCAGGAAGCGTAAGCCTCTCGCTTGGGTTTCTCGCCACCCATGTTTCTCTCCCGGAATCCTACTGAGAGTAACAAAAGCGAACAGGAAATTGAATCGCACACAGAGAGAAGGAGATGTTGCTTACGCTCTCGCGCGTCCGGCCTGCCGCACTTCTCGCCGGAAGTCTGGCGCGTTCATCACTACTGTCCGGCACATCTCAAACAGGCGCGAGCGCATCCGCGCGCCAATGCGATCCGCGAGGGAATCTTCTTTCACCACGACACGCTTGCCACCTGCGTCGCGCACTGGTTCAGGACTCGCTGCGGTTTCGTCAAAATAATTCGTCGTGAGGATGGTTACTCGTTTTTCGTTGTAACGCGCGTTGAGCACTAGCCCGATTATGTCCAGCACCCAGGCTGAAGGCTTGCTCGCGCCAAGGTCGTCGAGTACGAGGATTTCGGCCGTTCGAATTGGCTCAAGGATTCCCATCTCCGTGGATTCGCTCGCCGGATTGTAGCTCGCCTGAATTTCCTTCAGCAGTTCGCGGTAATCGCAAAACAGTCCGCCATGCCCCCGCTTGATCAATTCTTTCAATGCTGCGACAGCCAGATGGGTCTTCCCCACGCCAGACGCTCCCATCAGCAGTAATCCTTTCTCCGCCGAGCCCGGATAATCGCGCACAAATCCCTGCGTCAACACCTTGCCTTGTTTCAGAGATTGTGCGTGCTGGGGCGTCCAGGTTTTCCCGTCAGCCAGGTCTGTGACGTAGCTCTCAAAATCGCAATGTTCGTAGCGTTTGGGAATGCGCGCGCGTTCCATCACGCGCCCGGTGCGCTCCTGCATGCCGCAGTCGCACGGCACCGCGACGCTGCCTGCGGCGCCATCCGGCCGCGGCACCAGCTTCCATCCGGTACCTCTGCACAGCGTGCAATTCTCCAGCGCCATCGTGTCTTTGCCTGTTAGTGGCCGCCTGCCTGTCGCAGGTTGCACACAGGATACGGTCGCAACATGTGTTCGGCAAGTTGTCCGCTCTGGGAAAGCTGTGGAAGGAGCCAAAGGGGAAAATTGAAAACGGAAATTGAAAATGGCTCAAGTCCGCAGAACCGCTACTTCACCCTGACGATGGCGTGGCGCGGCGGCCTCTGTCGTTCATGCGAAGCCGCTACGCGCGACAACTCCTGCTGTACGACTTGCGCGAACTCACCCATTTGCTTTTCCATCTCAATCATCTTTTCACGCATGTTCAAAATGATTTCGATGCCCGCCAGGTTCACGCCCATGTCCCGGGCCAACGTGAGAATCACTTCCAGGCGTTCCAAATCCGAATCGGTGTACAGCCGCGTGTTTCCTTGCGACCGCGAAGGCTTCAGCAGACCGACGCGCTCATAGAGGCGCAGCGTCTGCGGATGCAGCTTGTACAGCTCGGCGACGGAGCTGATCATATAGCCTGCCTTGGCCCGTTTTTTTGCTCGCGCTGGCATAATGTGCGTCAGCCTGAAATCGGTTTCTGATTCTTACTTTTATTCCGCCGGACTCTCCAAGCGACCGCGCCGAAAAGGCCGCCGAGCAAGACCCAGACAAGCAGGTCGAACAGCAGCAGGGACATAAAATGCGACGTTGTTCGAAGGTTGGACCTCGGATTGAGAAAGAGATCCCATCCCGTCGTGATGAGGAACATCGGGATTCCCCACGCCAAAACACGTCTCGTCAGAACAAATCTGCTTGCTTCGCTCATAACTGTTCCAATTACTCGGTTTGGAGCAGCTCCTTAGACTCCTGCCTTGCTGAACAAATCCTTCCGCGGATCTTCGGGCGCGACCTTCTCCAGGTCCTTCATCAGCGTCCGCACCCGCTCATCAGTGGGCTGTGGCACGACCACCTGAATCTCCACGTACTGATCGCCGCGCGTCCCGTTCTTTGCACTTGGTACACCCTTTTCCTTTAACCGTAGGGTCTTGCCGCTGTTCGTTCCCGGAGGAATCCGCACCAACGCTCGGCCATCCATCGTTGGCACTTCAATCTTGGCGCCCAGAGTCGCTTCTGCCACGGTGACTGGGACCTTCGTGTAGAGATCGTTTCCGCGGCGCTCAAAAAAAGGATGCGGTCGCACCACTACGCGCAGGTACAAGTCACCAGCAGGCGCTCCCATGGTTCCCGCGTTTCCTTTTCCCGGAACGCGCACACGCCCGCCGTTGGCCACCCCCGCGGGGATTCGCACGTCAATCGTTTCCGTGCGGCGCACGCGCCCTTCGCCGCCGCACGTCCGACAAGGTGTCCGCAGCTTGCCCGTTCCGCCGCAGCGATTGCACGGCACATTGAAACGCATCTTCCCGGCGGCTTGCTGGATAGATCCCGTGCCATGGCAGGTAGGGCACGTTTGCGGCGAACCGATTGCCCCCGTTCCATGACACGTTTCGCACGAATCCATTCGAGTGATGGAGAGCTTCTTCACGGCGCCGCGCACTGCATCCCAGAAATCGATTTCGATCTGGTATTCCAGGTCGCCGCCCGGCTCATGTTCCGGTTCAGCGGCAACGCCGCCCCGCCCGCCGAAAAACTGGCTAAAGAGGTCACGGAAGCTAGTTCCACCGCCTTCGGTGCCCCCGCCTCCACCGAAATCAAATCCGCCAAAATCAAAATTCACGCCAGGCTCGCCCGCGCTTTGCGCTCCGGGATAGCCGCCCGGAGGCAGGTTCTCGCTGTAGAAGCCGTACTGGTCGTACATCTGCCGCTTCTTGGAGTCGGAGAGCACGTCGTACGCTTCCTGGATTTGCTTGAATTTTTCTTCTGCGGCTTTGTCGCCGGGATTCAGGTCAGGATGGTATTTGCGCGCCAGCTTGCGAAACGCCGTGCGAATGTCCTTCACGCTGGCTTTGCGTGGCACGCCAAGCAGTTCGTAATAATCTGTCTTTGTTGTCGTCGCCATGATTGCGCCAGTCCGGCGCGAAAATCATTTGGGGGGCACCATTCGCCATGCCCCCGCGGTTGCTGCCTGCGATTTAGTTCGGTTTCTTGCTGTCGTCTACGTCCACGTACTCGGCGTCGATCACGTCGCCGGGCTTCTTCTGCTCGTGCCCAGCGCTGGTGCCCGAGCCGGAAGAAGAGCCGCCGCCCGCTCCGGCGCTCGCGGCTCCCGCCTGCGCGGACTGCTGCTTGTACATTTCTTCGGCGATCTTGTGCAATGCGCGCTCCACATTTTCTGTGGCCGAGCGCAGTCGCGCCGTTCCGCCCTCGGACATAGCCTTCTTGGCGTCTTCTATGGCTGTTTCGGCGGCCTTCACGTCGGCCTCCGGCAGCTTCTCGCGGTTCTCCCGAATCGTCTTTTCGGCGTGGAAAACCATTCCGTCCAAGCGGTTCCGCGATTCGACTTCCTCGAACCTGCGGCGATCCTCTTCCGAGTGCGATTCCGCTTCTGTCCGCATCTTCTCGGCTTCTTCCTTGGTCAAGCCGCTCGAGGCGGTGATGGTGATCTTCTGTTCCTTATTCGTGGCCTTGTCCTTCGCGGTTACGTTCAAGATTCCGTTGGCGTCAATGTCGAACGTCACCTCAATCTGAGGCACGCCGCGCGGCGCCGGAGGAATTCCGTCCAGCTTGAATTTCCCCAGCGAACGGTTGTCCGCGGCGAACTTACGCTCGCCTTGCAGGACGTGGATCTCCACGCCCGGCTGATTGTCCGCCGCCGTCGAATACGTCTCCACCTTGCGCGTCGGAATCGTAGTGTTGCGCTGGATTTGCACGGTCATCACGCCGCCGAGCGTTTCGACGCCCAGCGAAAGCGGCGTCACGTCGAGCAGGAGGATGTCCTTCACCTCGCCCGCCAGCACCGCGCCCTGAATGGCTGCGCCCACGGCCACGACCTCATCCGGGTTCACGCCCTTGTGCGGTTCCTTCCCGTTAAAGAAGTTGCGCACCAGCGTCTGCACCTTCGGGATACGCGTCGAGCCTCCGACCAGCACGACTTCCTGAATGTCATTCGGCGAAAGCTTGGCGTCTTCCAGAGCCAGCTTCACCGGCTTCATCGAGCGTTCGAGCAAATCGTTCATCATTTGTTCGAGGCGCATGCGGGTCAGCTTGAGCTGCATATGCAGCGGCCCGCTGGCGCCCGCGGTGATGAACGGCAGATTGATCTCCGTCTCCATCAACTGCGACAGCTCAATCTTGGCCTTCTCGGCAGCTTCCTTCAGACGTTGCAGCGCCATGCGATCCTTGCTCAGGTCAATGTTGTTCTCTTTCTTGAACTCGTCAATCAGCCAGTCCACGATGCGCTGATCCACGTCGTCGCCGCCCAAGTGTGTGTCGCCATTGGTAGACTTCACTTCCACGACGCCGCTTCCCACTTCCAGCACAGAAATGTCGAATGTGCCGCCACCCAGGTCGTAAACCGCGATGGTTTCGTCGCTCTTCTTGTCCAGGCCATACGCCAACGCGGCAGCGGTCGGTTCGTTGATGATGCGCACCACTTCCATGCCTGCGATTTCGCCTGCCTGTTTGGTGGCTTGGCGTTGCGCGTCGTTGAAGTATGCCGGCACGGTGATGACTGCCTTGGTGACCTTCTCGCCAAGGAAATCCTCCGCCGCAGTCTTCAACTTGGTCAGAATCATTGCGGAAATTTCCGGCGGGCTGTACAACTTGCCCGAGATCTCGACGCGCGCGTCATCATGGGGCCCCTTCACGACCTTATAAGGTACGCGCCGCATCTCCTCGCCGACTTCGTCGAACCGGCGGCCCATGAAGCGCTTGATCGAATACACGGTATTTTCAGGATTCGTTACCGCTTGCCGCTTGGCCACTTGGCCGACCAGTCGCTCGCCGGTTTTGGTGATGCCCACCACTGACGGCGTGGTCCGCGCCCCTTCCTGGTTGGGGATCACCACCGGCTCGCCACCCTGCATCACCGCGACTACCGAGTTGGTCGTCCCCAGGTCAATTCCAATAATCTTGCTCATAACCCCTTTGCCTCCTCAAACTGTTTGCCGTTGCCCCCCGGCCTCTAGTCGAGCCGATTCCAGGGCAAATCTAGCTTGGTTCTTGCGTTCCAAGCCAAGCACGGGGCAAAGTATACAGGTTGAGTGCGACCTTGTCAAGTTTTCTTATAGCGTAAGTAATGTCCTTCGTTTCAAGGGCTTACAGCTCATAGTCCGCTCAATCGTTTCGCCCCGCCATCTTTCTTGAGGCAAGATAACTCTTCAATTAGAATAAGCATCAGAAATCACGTTGGGCCGCTCTGAGGCTCCGACGGCTGCCGAATCATAGGTCACGCGTCCAATAATGTTGCAGCCTAAGCCCTTTAGAATGCGCACTTACGAGCAGTCCTTGGAACTGCTGATTCTAAACGGCTTACCGTATTAGCTAAGTCCTTTAGAATGCGCAGTTACGAAAAAAGTGGGGGGGTGGGGTCGGTTATGGTTAACTTGCAAATCGCCATGCGCATTCCCTGGCAACAGGAGCGATAACCTCCCGCAACCAATGAACTAGAGGCCCAATCTCCGCGCGAAGGTTATTCTTGCAGCCCTTGTCGAATGCGCTTTTTCGGACCATTTCGCGGTAGAATCGTCTGGCACTCGTTGCGAACATCGTTTCTTTTTGAAAAGCGTCTGGAGGATGGTGTGAACCGTAGGCGAATCCTGGTTGCAATCATTAGCGTGTCGGTGCTCATCTTGGGTGCCCTATTCCTGCCCTCCTTGCATAAGACGCCGCCTCCTCCGGTCATCGCGCCTCCTGCTGGACCGGTTCCTATATCCGCGCCGCCTGCTGCTTCCGCCACTGCTGAGGAGGGTCCCGTTCTTCCGTCGGCTCCGCTTGCGACGGAAGCCGCTCCCCTACCAACACCGCAGGCCTCCTCTTCTTTGCAGGACGTGGATCCGCACAAAGCGTTCGGCTCGAAGAACGCACCGGTGGTCATGGAAGAATTCAGCGATTACCAGTGCCCGGCTTGCAAGACGCTCTACACCACCACCAACCGGCCGCTCATGGACAACTACGTCACTACTGGCAAGGTGTACCTGATTCATCGCGACTTTCCCCTGGCCATGCACGCCTACTCGCGAATTGCTGCGCGGTACGCTCGCGCTGCTGCGGACCTCGGCAAAATCGAAGCGGTCGAACAAACACTTTTCCAAAATCAGGAGAAGTGGGAACAGAGCGGCGATGTGGACGGCACGGTGGCCTCTGTACTTTCTGCTTCGGAGATGAACAAGGTTCGCACGCTTGTCAAGGGCGGCACGCTGGAGCCGCTCATTGACAAGGACTTCGCACTCGGCCAGATGTACCGCGTGAACCAGACGCCAACCACGGTTTTTCATTACAAGGGCCAGATCATGCCCTATCCCGGCGTCATGACCTACGACACCATGAAGCAATTTCTGGAGCAGTTGCTTTCGCAGAAGTGATTCCCCTGCTGAGGGCGGAAACCCGACGGCTGAAAACTCTCAAATGATGCAAAGTAGCCCATTCAATTTTCGGCGCGCCGTGATCCTGATCGCGCGGTTGGTGCTTGGTGGAATCTTCGTGTATGCGGGCATCTCGAAAATCTTCTTTCCTAACACGCATCTGTGGCCAATGTTCGTCCTGCGATTCTCGATCTCCGTGAACCTCACTACGTTTGCGCAACAGGTGGAATCGTACAAATTGCTTTCCTCCGCCGGCGCGGATTTCGTCGCGCACACGCTGCCGTTCACGGAAATCGCACTGGGCTTGCTGCTGCTGATTGGCTGGGGGCTGCGCCTCTGGGCTTCGCTGATAACGCTCATCATGCTCGGGTTCCTGACCGTCGTGACCCGTGCCTACCTTTTGCATATGAACATCAATTGCGGCTGCTTCGCCACCCCCGAGCCGCTTACCGGCATGACCGTCATCCGCGACAGCCTCTTTGCCGCCCTCGCGCTCCTCATGACCATCTTCGCGTTTATCGAAGCCCGCAGACCGCATCCCTGGGTCACCTCCGATAAGCCATCCTTGATGACGCAAAACCTGCAATGAAATCGCTTAACGAATATCTGGAACTTGCGGAGCAAGCGCACGGGCATCTCTGCGCAGGGCAGGTTCTGGGTGTGCGGCTCGCGATGCTCGGTCTGCGTGAGCTTGGAATCGATGATCCCGCTGCGGAACGCAAGCGCCTGATGACCTACGTGGAGATTGACCGCTGCGTGACCGATGCCGTCGCGGTCGTTGCGAATTGCCGGCTCGGTAAGCGCGCGTTGAAATTCCGCGACTGGGGCAAGGTCGCCGCCACTTTCGTAGATTTGAAGACCGGCCGGGCCATTCGCGTAGCGGCGAAAGAGTCTTCCAAGCAAGCTGCAAAAGAGATGTTTCCCGAACTCCCTAAAGAGGCGGGCCAGCAGAAAGCCTACGCGCAGCTTCCGGACGAAGTGCTGTTCGACAAGCACTGGGTGAAAGTGGAAGTCGCGCCGGAGGATTTGCCCGGCTTCAAAGGCCCGCGCGTGGTTTGCGCGCAATGCGGCGAAGGCGTCAACTTCAAGCGGGAAGTCGTTGTGAACGGCCGCACACTTTGCCGCGCCTGCGCCGGCGAAAGCTACTACTCGCTCTTTGAGTAAGGTCGCTCATGCGAAGAATCATATTGTGCTTGGCAATCGCTTTGAGCACCGTTCCATTTCCTTCGGCTGTCGAAGGACAACAATCGAGAACTGAGGAAGAGGGCGAGATTCGTGAAGCGATCGTACGCTATCAAATCGACGATTGGGATATGCGGGCGGACGTTTACTTTGTCGAGGTTCAATCGAAGGACCCTAGTGCTGCCTTCCTCCGCCGATTCGAGGATCTTCCGAAGCCCGTAAAGAAAAAGTCAGCCGGCAAGGAAAAGAAAGACATTGCCGGTTTTCACGTCGAGGATCGGCGAACCAAGAAAAGAGGAGTTATCTTCGATCAGGGGGCGATCAGTCGCCCGAATGATTCTGTAGCGGACGTTGAGGGCGGCTACCGCTGTGCGACATTGTGCATGGCTAGTGGCATCTACCATCTTGAGCGCCAGGAGGGTAAATGGAAGGTAACACGCTTCACCATCCAAATTCAAAGCTGATCACATGGAGCGAGTGACGATTATTCTTTGGCAGCGTTTGGTTCGTCAGCCTGGCTTTGTTCGCTGCGCATTTCTCCGAGGCGGACGATGACGTAGGCGATTAACGCGAACACAAAGAACACCAGCAACAGCCACGTGATGCCTTGTAAAGTCTCGATCCCCGCGCGATAGAGTTCGAAAATCCAGCGGTCGAAGCCGACTGGGGCCGCTTCACGGCCACCGAGTGCCGAGTTGATGTACTTCTCCAAATCATGGAGCTGCACGCCGGAGGACACTCCCACAACGAGAATGGCGAATTTCATGTATTTCGACCAGGCTGAGCTGATTTCATCCGCGATGATGCGGTGCAACACGCTGTCGATCGGCTTCGTGAACAACCACATCACGGCAAATGACACAGCAAGAGCGACGACAAAGCTGGCGAAGAGCAAAAGGAGGAACATGGCGAATCACCTCAGGGCGGGTCGGTCGAACCGATTTACAAACGAGAGTGCTTGTGGCTGGCACCCTTTACTATAAGCGATTTCCTGTCTGTTTCCTTGCTTAATGGCATCTAAGTTTAATGTGGCTGGCCTGCGCGATTCTTTTGTGCGCTAAGATACTGTTTTCATGCTGAGCCTTCCTCCGATTACGCTGCGATTGCGCAGTTTCAAGTTGATAGACCGCGTCGCACTGGCCTTTCTCCTTTTCTGTTCGATTTTGTTTGGCACGGGCTGCGGGCTGCTTTTCGTGTACGCCAGCGATTTGCCCGAGATTCGCGCACTCGAGACCTACCGCCCAAACGTAGTCACCGAAATCTACGCCGATGACGGCCAGCTCGTGGGCAGCTTCGCGCTGCAGCGCCGCATCCTGATGACCTACGAACAATGCCCCAAGGTTCTCTACAACGCAGTCACAGCCATCGAGGACCAGCACTTCGAGCAGCATTGGGGCATCGATTTCCCGCGCATGTTCACCGCAGCGCTGCGCCACTTGACGCGCGGGCGTCGCGCTGGAGGTGCCAGCACCATCACCATGCAGCTAGCCGGCAATCTTTTTCTGGACCGCAGCGACATCAGCTTCCGCCGCAAAGCTGAAGAAACGCTCCTCGCGCTGCAAATCGAGCGGCGCTACAGCAAGCCGCAAATTTTCACCATGTACGCGAACCAGGTTTACCTCGCGCACGGCAATTACGGATTCGCCTCCGCCGCGCAGTTTTATTTCGGCAAATCCGTCGGCGATTTGACGCTGCCCGATGCTGCGCTGCTCGCAGGAATGATCAATGGCCCGAAA
>Ga0126383_10001504_pt1 | contig 14577 bp, 11 predicted proteins | sample PanSoiMetPlot_35_FD_96882 | JGI IMG/M metagenome (GOLD analysis project Ga0126383, IMG submission 96882) | Tropical forest soil microbial communities from Panama - MetaG Plot_35 | ecosystem: Environmental > Terrestrial > Soil > Tropical forest > Bulk soil | place: Panama | collected 2016-02-17
ATGGCGGAATCAAAATCCGCTGCCTTACCACTTGGCTACGCCCCACCAGAGGCGGGCAATTGCGGCCGACGGGATGGCCGTTCGGGCCGGCGGAACATAATCGGCGACTCGTCTGCGATCAATGATGACGCGGTCGCGGTCAATCTTACCATCTTCGTCCACGGACTGCCGCAGGCGCGCGCGGCCAACTATAATCGTCCTTACGCCGCGAACAGGATTCGCAACCTACCGTCGAAGCTTCATCCTTTGAGGAAGAAATGGCCGAGATCGTAGTGACGGAGGAGGACGGCGTCCGTATGGTCCGGATGAACCGTCCGGAAAAGAAGAATGCCCTGACACAGACCATGTATGCGGAGATGACACGCGCGCTGCGCGAAGCCGCGACGAACGATACGATCCGCTGCGTCGTCCTTGTGGGCGGTCCAGGCGCGTTCTGCGCCGGCAGTGACATTTCCGACTTTCAAAAGCGCGCCGAAGGCGGACTCAAACCGATTACCGTCGATTTTCTTCACGCGCTGGTGCGCAATCCGAAACCATTGCTCGCGGCAGTCGACGGGCTTGCCATCGGCATAGGCACCACCATGCTGCTGCACTGCGACTATGTCGTCGCGGCGAGCGGCGCGAGGTTCGCAACACCCTTCACCAAGCTGGGGCTCATTCCGGAAGCCGCCTCCAGCCTGCTTGGGCCGATGCGTATAGGATACGCGCGCGCGTTCGCCCTCCTCGTGATGGGCCGTGCGATGTCCGCGGAGGAAGCCAAGGCCGCCGGACTGATCAATGCAGTGGTCGATTCCGCCGCTCTGGAACAGGCGGTCCTAGAGGCGGCACGCGAAATTGCCGCGCTGCCCGCCGGTGCAGTGGCGCTGGCGCGCAAACTCATGCGCGGCCATCTTGACGATGTGCTGCAGCGCGTCGATACCGAGGCCATGCACTTCAAGGAACGTCTGCAGTCCGATGAGGCGCGCGCCGCGTTCGCCGCCTTTTTTGCACGCAAGACGTGAGGCTAATAAAAGCGAGATCGACGTGTCGCTAGCGGGAAAAACGTTATTTATTACCGGCGCATCGCGCGGCATCGGTCTTGCAATCGCGCTCCGCGCCGCCCGCGACGGCGCCAATATTGCGATCGCCGCGAAAACCGAAACGCCGCATCCGAAACTCGCCGGAACAATCTATACCGCGGCCGAGGAGGTCGAACGCGCCGGCGGTAAAGCTTTGCCGCTTATTGTCGACGTGCGCGACGAAGCAATGGTCGCCGACGCGCTTGCGCGAACCGCAGCGCGGTTCGGCGGCATCGATATCGTCGTCAACAATGCCAGCGCGATTGCTCTTGCGCCTGTTGTCGAGACCGAAATGAAGCGCTTCGACCTGATGCATCAGATCAACGCGCGGGGCACATTCCAGGTCTCAAAACATTCAATCGCTCACTTGGAGAAAGCGGCTAATCCTCATATTCTCATGATCTCGCCGCCGCTTGACATGAAAGAAAAATGGTTCGCCCCGCACACCGCCTATTCAATGGCCAAATTTGGCATGAGTCTGGTCGTGCTCGGATTGGCCGGTGAGCTTCGGCCGAAAGGGATCGCCGTCAATGCGCTGTGGCCGCGCACCGTCATCGCCACCGCGGCGGTACAGAACTTGCTCGGCGGCAACGCCATGATGCAGCGCGCCCGCAAGCCCGAAATCGTGGCCGACGCGGCTTACGTGATTTTTTCGAAACCGGCGCGCGAATTCACTGGCCGATTCCTCATTGACGATAATGTTTTGGCTGAAAACGGCATTCGGGATTTTGACCGCTACCGGATCGATCCGACGCAACAATTGGCGCCGGATTTCTTCGTTTCGGCCGAGATCCCATCGCCAGCCGGCGTATCTGTTGGAGAACGAAGGTGAGCTACCGCGCTCCGCTTGCCGACATCGGCTGGGCGCTCAAACACGCCGCAACGCTCGCGCCCGCGATCGAGCAAGGCTTGTTCGGTGAGCTCGCCATCGAGGATATCGATGCAATTGTCGCGGAAGCCGGCCGCTTCGCCGGCGAAGTCATCGCGCCGCTGAATCGGATTGGCGATACTTACGGGACGCGCTTTAACAACGGCACCGTAACGACAGCGCCCGGCTGGAAAGAGGCATACCGGGCTTGGCGCCTGGCCGGCTGGAACGCTGTCACGGCGCCATCGGAATGGGGCGGCCAGGGATTGCCGCAAATCGTCAATGCTGCCTGCACTGAAATGTGGCATGCGGCTTCAGTGGCTTTTGCCAATGGTCCCATGCTCACGATGGCCGCCATCGATGCGCTGAACGCTCATGGCTGCGTGACGCTCAAGCGCGCCTATTTGAACAAGCTGGTGAGTGGCGAGTGGATGGGCACAATGCAGCTTACCGAGCCGCAGGCCGGCTCCGACGTGGGTGCGTTGCGCACGCGCGCTGAACCCGCCGGAGATGGTACCTATCGCATCAAGGGACAAAAGATTTTCATCACCTTCGGCGAGCACGATTTCACCGAGAACATCATCCATTTCGTGCTGGCACGGCTGCCCGATGCCCCGTCGGGAACGCGCGGGATTTCCCTGTTTCTCGTTCCTAAATTTCTGCTCCAACCCAACGGTTCGCTTGGGCCGCGCAATGATGTGCGCGCGCACTCGGTCGAACATAAGCTCGGCATTCATGGCTCGCCGACATGCACGATGGTATTCGGCGACGCCGGTGGCGCCACCGGATTTCTCATCGGTGAAGAGAATGCAGGAATGAGCTGCATGTTCACGATGATGAACCGCGCGCGGCTTGCCGTTGGTTTGCAGGGCGTCGGTATTGCCGAATCCGCAACTCAAAAGGCCCTTGCTTATGCGCGCGAGCGCCGCCAGGGCCGCACGGCGGCAATCGATCCGTCGCAATCGGCTGCTATCGTCGCACACCCCGATGTGAAGCGCATGCTGCTGACCATGCGTGCGCTAACCCAAGCCGCCCGCGCGGTGTGCTATGCGACGGCGCTCGCTATCGATCGCAGCGAACGGGAAAGCGACGAGGCAAAGCGCAGAGCGGCCCACGCCCAAGCGTCGCTGCTGACGCCGGTGGCCAAAGCTTTCTCGACCGATATCGCCAACGATGTGACCTCGCTTGGAATCCAGGTCCATGGCGGCATGGGCTACATTGAGGAGACCGGGGCGGCGCAACTGTTTCGGGACGCACGGATTGCCGCCATTTACGAGGGGACCAATGGCATCCAGGCCGTCGATCTCGTCACCCGTAAATTGCCACTTGGCGATGGCGCGGTGGTAAAGTCGCATCTGGACGATATGCGCAGCGTGGTCAACGCACTCGACGCCGACAACGATCCGGGCTTTGGCTGGGCCGCGGTCCGTCTCGAAGACGCGGTCGACAGCTTGACGCGCGCCACCACTTGGGTGATCGGCCAACTCTGCAAGCAACCGGAAGCAGCGCTTGCCGGCGCCACGCCCTATTTGCGGCTGTTTGGCGTGGCCACTGGAGGGTGCCTATTGGCAAAGCAGGCCTTGTCTATGAAGCGATTGGGCGAGGATGCGGCAGCAGCGCTTGCCATGGCGCGGTTCTTTGCAGAGCAGGTTGCGGTCACCGCCGGCGGCCTCGAACGCACGGTGGTGGAAGGTGCGGCCGGCGTAATCGATGCTGATGCGGCGCTCACGGTGGGATAGCGCTCACACCCAACAATGGTTCTTGATCACCTGCGCTTTCCCTGCGGCGTTCCCGGCCTTAAATTTGCAAGATGTCCACACTTCTGATCACCCATCCCGCGTTTCTCGAACATCTCACGCCGCTGGGCCATCCGGAGCGGCCTGATCGGCTGCGCGCGATCGAACGCGCGCTTGAGGCGGAGAAATTTCAGACGCTGGCGCGCAGCCAGGCCCCACTTGCGTCATTGGACGCGATCGCGCTGTGCCATCCGATGGGGTACATCACCGAGGTCCGCGAAGCGGCACCGCGAGAGGGTCTTATCCATCTCGATGCCGACACAGCCATGTCTCCCGGCACCTTCGAGGCTGCTTTGCGAGCGGCGGGCGGGGCGATACATGCGGTCGACGAGGTGTTGACCAAAAAGGCCGCCAACGCCTTCGTCGCGGCACGGCCGCCCGGCCACCACGCCGAAACGGCGCGTCCGATGGGTTTTTGCTTGTTCGACAATGCCGCGATTGCCGCGCGTTATTCGCAACAAACCTATGGAGTGGCTACTGCGGCCATCATCGATTTCGACGTGCACCACGGCAATGGTTCGCAGGAGATTTTCTGGTCGGACAAAACCGTCATGTATTGCTCAACTCATCAAATGCCTTTGTTTCCCGGGACCGGCGCGGTGGGCGAGACCGGCGAGCACAATACGATCGTCAACGCGCCATTGCGTCCGGGGGATGGTGGAGCGGCCTTTCGCGCCGCGTTCGAGACGAGGATTCTGCCGCGGCTTGAGGAATTTAGGCCCGAACTTGTGATTATCTCCGCGGGCTTCGACGCGCATATGCGCGATCCTCTCGCCAATATTAATCTCGCCGAGGCCGATTTCATCTGGGCGACGCAAAAGATTATGGATTTGGCCGACAGCTGCGCCGGCGGCCGTGTCATCTCCTTGCTCGAAGGCGGCTATGACCTGCAAGCGCTCGGCAACTCGGTTGCCGCGCACGTCGCCACCCTGATGCATGGCTAACCAAGAGACTGGCACGACCGGTTGCGCTGGCTGCAATCCAGTCTACGATCGGCAGGCGATGGTACAGAAAGACAGCAGCGATATCGGACAAATGCCCTTTGAGCGCGCGATCGAGGAGCTCGAATCGATCGTGAAGCGGCTTGAAGAGGGCAAGGTGCCGCTCGAGGAATCGGTCGCCATCTACGAGCGTGGCGAGGCGCTCAAGCGGCGATGCGAGGACTTGCTGCGGCAGGCGGAGGCACGCGTCGAGAAGATCACGTTGGACGCGTCCGGCAAGCCGATCGGGAGCGAACCATTGGATATGGAGTAGTCCGGAGAAGGTCTTGACTTTTGAGAACAAATAGGGAACACTTAACGGTTCGATAGGATCGTTTCGATGGACCAGGATAAACGAACCGCGTGGCTACGACAGCTGGACAAGGAATGTCCCTATCAGATCGTGCTTCCGCGTCAGCAGCTCGCCGATGACAGCGAGATTCTCAACTTTCTTCTCCGCTACGCCGGCAAGTTCGACATGTATGTCGAGGACGAGTACGCCGCCTTTGTGCGATATTGTTTTGAGGATCCGCTCGATGCGGAAATTTTTCGCGCACGCTTTGAACCGAAAGCTGAGCGCTTCAGGCTTGCTGGCTAAACCATCGAAGGCGCCCGAGCTCTGTCCTGCCTATTGCGTGACCGAGACGCAGTTTAAGTCCCGCAAAGAACTACATCGGCGAGTTGCAGACTCTGATAGCGGCAATTTGTCCGGGGTCCATTGCCTCAGTCCGTTGAGCCCCTCCTCGAAAGATGACAAGATTATGAATTGGCGCGCGGCCATGCCTGCGTGCCAACAAACAAGCATTTCGGGGAAGGAAAAACATGACAACTGCAACCATTCGATCCGAAGCTTTAGCAACCCCCGCCACACGTTGGGGGCAGCTCATTTTTGGCATCATTTGCATGGTGATGATAGCCAATCTGCAATACGGCTGGACGCTGTTCGTCAATCCGATCGACCAGAAATACCATTGGGGGCGCGCCGCTATTCAAGTCGCCTTCACGATATTCGTGCTGACCGAGACGTGGTTGGTACCGATCGAAGGCTATCTGATCGATCGGTTCGGACCGAAGATCATGATCTGCGGCAGCGGCGTTTTGGTCGCGATTGCCTGGGTGATTAACGCCTACGCCGATTCACTGCCTATGCTTTATATCGGCGCTGCGATCGGCGGCATCGGAGCCGGCGTGATCTACGGCGGTTGTGTCGGCAATGCACTGAAATGGTTTCCTGATCGCCGTGGTCTTGCCGCGGGCCTCACTGCGGCAGGCTTCGGCGCTGGTTCCGCGCTCACGATCATTCCAATCGCCAATATGATCAAGTCGAGCGGCTATGAAAGTACCTTTTTCTGGTTTGGCCTTGGCCAGGGCATCGTCGTGGTGATCGTCGGCCTGTTTCTGCGCGCGCCGCAGCCAACTGAAGTTCCCGCCGCGGCCACCGTCGCAGTACAACAGTCACGCAGAGATTACGAATGGCACGAGACGATACGCACGCCGGTGTTCTGGGTGATGTACGCCATGTTCGTCATGGTCGGGACCGGCGGCTTAATGGCCACGGCTCAGCTCGCGCCGATCGCCAACGACTTCAAGGTCGCCAATGTGCCGGTGTCCATCCTCGGATTGACGCTGCCAGCGCTCACTTTTGCCTTGTCGTTGGATCGCGTACTCAATGGTCTCTGTCGGCCATTTTTCGGCTGGGTCTCGGACAATATCGGGCGCGAGAATACGATGTTCATCGCCTTCTTGGTCGAGGGCATCGGCATTTACGCCCTGCTGTCGTTTGCGAACAACCCCGTTATGTTCGTCGTGCTGTCCGGGCTGGTATTCTTTGCCTGGGGCGAAATCTACTCGCTGTTCCCGGCGACATGTACCGACATTTACGGCAAGAAATTCGCCACCACGAATTACGGCCTGTTGTATACGGCCAAGGGCACGGCGTCGCTTCTGGTGCCGCTCGGCAATGTGTTGATGAGCGCAACCGGCAATTGGACCGCCGTTTTCATCATCGCCGCAGTTTTGAACATTGTCGCAGCGATCATGGCTCCGCTGGTGCTCAGACCGATGCGCCTGCGGGAAATAGCCAAAGGCTGACGCGAACCGCGAGCTCGTCACCATCGCGCGAGGCGCCGGCGCCTGGTAACGGCGCGAGCGGCGCTAGAGCCGGGTCTTTGCTGGAGGCCAAGGATCGGCAGCGCTCGCTAGGCCGGTAATGTCTGCCGGATCTTGCCGATCTCTGCCCAGGGATCGGCCGTGAGATGTTTTTTCCAGTTGAGCACGGTGAATTGGTGGCCCGCCGTGGTGCGCGCTAGCGCCTCCCATGACAGCGGCATCGAGATCGGCGCACCGGCGCGCGCGCGTGTCGAATAGGCGGCGACCGAAGTGGCCTCTCGGGAATTGCGAAAATAATCGATGAAGATTTTCCCTCTACGCAGCGACTTGGTCATTTTCGCGAGATAACGCTGCGGCGAATCCGCCGTCATTGCCGCGGCGATCCGCGCCGTGAATCTTTTCGTCATGTCCCAATCCGCGCCCGTGACCGGAACCACTACATGGATGCCCTTGCCGCCTGACAATTTGGCGAAACTTTTCAGTTTCTGCGCCTTGAGCCGGTCGCGGGTCTCCTGCGCTGCCGCGACGATTTCCTTCCAGGACACGTCTTCGCCGGGATCGAGATCGAACACGATCCGATCGCAGAATTCCAGGCGGTCCAATCGTGAGCCGCGAACATGAATTTCCAAGGCACCGAATTGCGCGAGCTCAATCAGGTCACTCAATTTTTCCACCGCAATGACATCGTGCTCTTTGGATGCGACGACATGGCGCAGCGAGGAATCTTTGATATTCGAAGCGATATGTTTCTGAAAGAAACACTCGCCGGCGATGCCGTCCGGACAGCGCACGATGGCGAGGGGTCGATCGATCAGATGCGGCGCTATCAAATTCCATACGTCCACGTAATACGCCGCCAGACCTTCCTTTGTCACACCAACATCGGCCCAATATACGCGATCCGGGTGTGTCAATTGGACGTCGGCGACCTCGACACGGCTGGCGTTGCTGCTAGCACGCACTGACGCCGAAGGCGCGGACCGCTTCGCTCCGCGCTTTCGGTAGGCAGCTTTACGCATTTGCCTCTGGTTGGCCGCCATGCCGTCGGCGGGCGTCTCGCGCACCACTTCGGCCGCAGGCTTATCCTCCCGCAACCCTTTGTAGGAGGCCTGACGCAATAGACCGTCGTGGGTGATGCCGCGAAATTCGGCCTCAATCACCAATTGCGGTTTGACCCAGATCACATCCTTGCGCCGCTCGTTCTTCGGCACATCAAGCGCCGGGCGATCAGCGCGCAACGCGTTCAGACGTTTCCACAAATCTCGCGCTGTCTGGTGTGTGTAGCCGGTGCCAACCCGGCCGGCATAGCGAAGCTTGCCCCTGTCGTAAAACGCGACGGTCAGCGCACCCACCGCGTTGGGCATGGCGGCGGAGGCCGTAAACCCGACCACCACGAATTCCTGCGCACTGTGACATTTGATTTTGATGAAGTTCTCCGAGCGCCCGGGCTGGTAGCGCGCATCGCGCAGCTTCGAAACAATGCCCTCAAGACCGAGGTCGCGTGCATGCTCGAAAATCACCGAGCCGCGCTCGTTGAAGTCCTCGGTAAAGCGGATCGGACCGTTTCGCGGCTGGCCACTCAACAGCTGGCGTAGCGCCGCCTTACGTGTCGTTAGCGGTTCGGCGGTGAAATCACGCCCGTCGACATGCAACAAGTCGAAAGCCCAGTAGACGAATCGATCATCGCGCCCATTTTTCAAGTCGGTTTGCAGCAGCGAAAAACTGGAAATGCCGTTTTCGTCCTCGACGATCAATTCGCCGTCGAGCAGCGCCGTCTCTGCCGGAAGGGTCGCGACCGCTTTAGCGATGCGCGCGAAGCGATGCGTCCAATCCTGCTGCTTTCGCGTCAGCAAACGTACCGCGCCGTGATCGAGCCGCGCCTCGATGCGGTAGCCGTCGAACTTGATCTCGTGAATCCATTCCGCTCCGTCCGGAGGTATGCTGTGCAGCGTGGCGAGACTAGGAGGTACGAAATCAGGAAGTCCACCGCGGCGCCGATTCGAGCGCTCCGGTTCGGCGCTGCGTCGCCTCGCAACCGGCATCGCCGCTTTCGCTGTGGATTTCCTTCTGGCCGTACGCTTGGCCGAAACGCCGTCACTTGTTTTTAGGCGGGATCGGGACTGTGCTTGCAGCTCGGCGCGAAATTCGCGTTGGGTCTGCCGCCTCGTTTCCGTAACGCTCCGATCAGCGCCCCGGTTACTGTGCCAGACTCGTTTTTTGCCTTTGCCCGCCGCGATATCATCCATTGAACGACCGGAAGCGACCGAAAGCGGCTGCTTTTCCAAAATGTCGCCCTGGCTCCCGCTGCGCGCTTCATCATCCCTGCCCTTGATCAAAAGCCAATTCTCGTGGCGGTCGCGATCGCGGCCACGCATCCGCACCAAGTGCCAGCGGCCATGAAGCTTTTCGCCTTCAAGCACGAAATCGAGGTGCCCCTTGGCATAGCTTTTGTGCGGATCGCCTTCCGCAATCCATCGCCCGCGATCCCAGATCATCACGGTGCCGCCGCCGTACTCGCCCTGCGGAATGGTGCCTTCGAAGGAATTGTATTCGATCGGGTGATCCTCGACGTGCACCGCAAGTCTTTTTTCGCCGGGGTCGAGGCTCGGCCCGCGCGTGACCGCCCAGCTTTTCATGACGCCGTCGAGTTCGAGCCGCAGATCGTAATGCAGCCGCCGTGCCGCGTGTTTTTGGATCACATATTGATTACCGGCGCGGCTCGATTTGCGGCCGCGCGGCTCGGCGGTGACGCCGAACTTGCGTTTCTTGCGGTACTGTTCGAGGGCCACGATGCCTCAATTCATAGGATCTGGGGTCGTTATGGTGTCAAATACCACGCAGAAAAGCCCGCCTAGGACCCTGGCAAAACCGTCGGCGCTACATAGCTTTGATCCAACGCGATCGCTTGAACCGGATATCAACGTTGACGTTGTCGTAATAACCTCGATTTTAGATATAAGCCTCTGGAAAGCCTAGGTGTTCCCTAGGCGACACTAGGCCGCCGATCGGACTGTTTTCATTGCGTTATGGAGGTGGAATGGTGTAGGAGGCTCAAATCTGTTTGCCATCACATAAGCTTGCGCCAAGTCCGATAATCAAGTCCCATAACCAAGTCTCATAAACAGTCTCGGCCTGAAAATACATTGGTCTGCAGAAGGAGCGTAGCGTGACGCTTTCGTCAAAGACCCCATTGCTCGACCAAATCAAGACCCCCCAAGACCTCCGGCGTCTCGAACCCAGGCAGTTGCGGCAGGTGGCCGACGAATTGCGCCGGGAAACGATCGATGCGGTGGCGGTGACCGGCGGACATCTGGGCGCCGGCCTTGGCGTCATCGAACTAACCGTGGCATTGCATTATGTGTTCGACACCCCGACCGACCGGCTGGTCTGGGACGTCGGACATCAAGCCTATCCGCATAAGATTTTGACCAGCCGCCGCGACCGCATCCGCACGCTCCGGCAAGGTGGTGGCCTGTCCGGCTTCACCAAGCGCGCCGAGAGCGAATATGACCCCTTCGGCGCGGCGCATTCCTCGACCTCGATTTCCGCCAGCCTCGGCATGGCGGTCGCGCGCGATCTGCAGAACAAACAGAACAACGTCATCGCAGTCATCGGCGACGGCGCAATGTCGGCCGGGATGGCTTACGAGGCGATGAATAATGCCGGCGCGATGAATTCACGACTCATTGTCGTGCTCAACGACAACGACATGTCGATCGCGCCACCGGTTGGCGCGCTTTCCGCATATCTGGCCCGCCGGGTTTCAGGTCGCGGCTATCATCGGCTACGCAAGATTTTCCATCAGGTCGCCAAGCGATTGCCGACCAAAATGCTGCAGCAACGCGCTTTGGCGATGGAGGAATATGCTCGCGGTCTGGTCACCGGCGGCACGCTGTTCGACGAGCTCGGCTTCTTCTATGTCGGTCCGATCGATGGTCACAATATTGACCACCTGCTGCCGATTCTGAAGAACGTCCGCGACATGAAGAACGGACCGATCCTTGTCCATGTCGTGACGCAGAAAGGCAAAGGTTACGAGCCGGCGGAAAAATCAGCGGACAAATACCACGGCGTCGTCAAGTTCGACGTGGCTACTGGCGCCCAGCAAAAATCAAAAACCGCTGCGCCGCAATACACCAAGGTGTATGCCGAAAGCCTGATCAAGGAAGCGCGCAAGGACGATAAGATCGTTGCCATCACTGCGGCCATGCCATCAGGCACGGGACTTGACTTGTTTCAAAAGGAATTTCCGGATCGGACGTTCGACGTCGGTATCGCGGAACAGCACGGGGTAACCTTCGCCGCCGGCCTTGCTACCGAAGGTTTCAAGCCATTCGCGACGATTTATTCGACCTTCCTGCAGCGCGCTTACGATCAGGTTGTGCACGACGTTGCAGTTCAGCGCTTGCCGGTGCGTTTTGCGATGGACCGCGCCGGATTAGTTGGCGCCGACGGGCCGACGCATGCAGGTTCGTTCGACGTCGCTTATCTCGGCTGCTTGCCGGGTTTCGTGCTGATGGCAGCCGCCGACGAAGCCGAGCTCGTACATATGGTGTCGACTGCGGCCGCGATCGACGATCGTCCTTCGGCCTTGCGCTATCCTCGCGGCGAAGGCATCGGCGTACCGCTTCCCGCCGAGGGCAAGCCGCTCGAAATCGGCAAAGGGCGGATCATTCGCGAAGGCAGCAAGATCGCGTTGTTCTCGTTCGGCGCCCGGCTCGCCGAGTGCCTGAAGGCCGCCGACGAGCTTGCCACTTTTGGTCTCTCGACCACGGTCGCCGACGCGCGGTTTGCCAAGCCCCTCGATGTCGATCTGCTGCTTCGGCTGGCACGCGAACACGAAGTGCTGCTCACTATCGAGGAAGGCTCGATCGGTGGCTTTGCTGGATTTGTGATGCAGGCGCTTGCCGAGCATGGCGTCCTCGACCGGGGTCTCAAGGTTCGCTCGATGGTGCTGCCTGATGCCTTCATCGACCAGGACAGTCCGAATGCGATGTATGTTAAGGCGGGGCTCGACGCCAAAGGCATCGTCGCCAAGGCGTTCCAAGCACTCGGCCAAAACCTCCAAGGCGAGGTGGTCAAGCTCGCCTAGTAATCACGGACCCGCTTCGCCAGCGGCAATTCGTCCAATAATTGTGCGGCACCCGTGTCGCGTCCCATGGTCAAACGAGAGCGCGCCGATCGATTGTTGGTCGCACGCGGTTTGTTCGAAAGCCGCGCGCGTGCGCAAGCTGCGATCGCCGCCCGACAGGTGACAGCGGACGGCAGCCTGGTTCGCAAGCCGTCCGATCAAATTTCATCCGCCGCGGTTATTACCGCGGAGCCAGCACACCCCTACGTGTCGCGCGGCGGGGTCAAACTGGCGGCGGCGCTCGAGACTTTTTCGCTCGATGTTTCCGGCCTGGTATGTCTCGATGTCGGATCGTCCACCGGCGGTTTCACCGAAGTGCTGCTCGTGCGCGGAGCACGACACGTCTATGCCGTGGACGTCGGCCGCGCCCAACTGCATGAACGTTTGCGCAATCGCGAACGCCTCACCTCAATTGAACAAACCGATATCCGCGATCTGAATTCTTCCTGCTTGCCCGAGCCGCTCGATTTTGTCGCGATCGACGTCAGCTTCATTTCGCTTAAGCTCATTCTGCCGCATGTTAGCGGCTTATTAAAACCTCGCGCGACGCTCCTCGCTTTAATCAAGCCCCAGTTCGAAGCGGGTCGCCGCCAGATCAAGAACGACATCGTGCGCGATGCCGCTACTCAAGCCGCAGTCTGCGATGACATCGTTCGTTTGCTTAGCGACCTGGGCTGGCGCGTCACTGGTCCCGTTCCTTCGCCAATTCCCGGCGGCGATGGCAACCGCGAATTCTTCATCGAGGCCGAGCGTGGGTGAGCGGATCCTTATCAACCGGCTCGGCCGGCATGGCGACGGAATCGCCGACGGCTCCGAAGGGCCGATTTACATCCCAGGGACGCTGCCGGGCGAAACTGTCGAAGTGGACGTCGTGCCGGGTCACCCTGACCGCCGGCGCCTCGTGAATGTGCATCAATCGAGCGCACAGCGGATTGAACCGATCTGCCGACATTTCGGGGTTTGCGGTGGCTGCGCGATGCAGCATTTGAGCGAGGATTCATATCGCAGCTGGAAGCGTGACCTGGTCGTCACCGCTTTAAGCCAAGCCGGCATCGACGTTCCCGTCGCTCCGCTCACGGACGCGCATGGCGATGGCCGGCGCCGGGTCGTCTTTCACGCGCGGCGTGGCGGTCGTGGCGTGCTGCAAGTCGGGTTTTCTGCGGCGCGCGCACATCACGTCGTGCCGATCGATCGCTGTCCAATCTTGGCGAAAGGTCTCGACGACGCGGTAAAGGCGGCTTGGACCATCGCCGAATTGCTCGGTGTGGTCGGCAAGCCGTTGGACATTCAATTTACGGCAACGGATCAAGGGCTCGACGTCGATATCCGTGGTTCCGGCCCGGTTACTGCGCCGATGATGACGGCGCTCGCGGGCGTAGCGCAGCAGCACAATTTCGCGCGGCTGACCCGCCATGGCGAGCTGATTGCGCAAATGCGGACGCCGTCCTTGCGCATGGGCTCCGCAATCGTGCCGCTGCCACCGGGTGCTTTCTTGCAAGCAACCGCACAGGGCGAGGCTGTTCTGTCGCGCCTTGTCGTCGAATTCTGTTCCGGGGCTGACCAGATTGCCGACCTGTTTGCCGGGGTCGGAACGTTTGCATTGCGGCTTGCCGCCCGCGCGCGCGTATTTGCGCTCGATGAGGACGAAGCGGCAATCGTTACACTCAGGCGTGCCGCCACAGGCGCCGTCGGCCTCAAACCGCTTCGTGCCGAGCGACGTGATCTGTTCAAAGCGCCATTAAGCGTGGCGGAGCTTAGCGGCTTTGACGCAGTGGTTTTCGACCCGCCCCGCCAAGGCGCCCAAGTGCAGTCCCGCGAGATCGCCGCCAGCCGTGTTCCAACCGTCGTCGCGGTATCATGCAGTCCTGGCACGTTTGCGCGCGACATGCGGCATCTGCTCGATGGCGGCTATCGGCTGTTGTCGGTCATTCCAGTGGATCAATTTCGCTATTCGGCGCACGTCGAGATCGTAGCCCAGCTGCAAAAGTAGCACTGCCCGCGCTTTATTTTTCGTGATATGGCAAGCGCCGCCCAACTGGCCTCGTCACTCAAAGGACCTGAAAATGGCTAGCGTCCTCTTCTCGCCCATCACGTTACGCGCGCTCGCCCTGCCTAACCGCGTCGTGGTGTCGCCGATGTGCCAGTACAATTCCAATAACGGCTCTGCCAACGACTGGCATTTGATGCATCTCGGCAGCTTTTCCTTAGGCTGCGCCGGACTCGTGATGTGCGAGATGACCAATGTCAATCCACGCGGCCGCATTTCGCCGAAATGCGCGGGCATGTGGTCTGACGACAATGAGGCGGCGCTCAAGCGCGTCCATGACTTTTGTCGGACTTACGGCGTCGCCAAGCTGGGCGTCCAGCTTGCGCATGCCGGACGCAAAGGCCCGACCACGCCGCCGGCGGCGGGCGGTAAGCCGATCCTGAGCGAGGCGGAAGGCGGTTGGACTCCGGAGGCGCCCTCCGCCATCCCCTTCGACACGGGCTGGCCGGTGCCGCAGGCGATGACCAAAGATGACATCAAGCGCTGCATCGGAGAATTCGCCGCCGCGGCCAAACGCGTTGATCGCATCGGCTACGATGTGATCGAGCTGCACGGCGGCCATGGTTATTTGTTGCATCAATTCATGTC
>Ga0126383_10001505_pt1 | contig 14574 bp, 14 predicted proteins | sample PanSoiMetPlot_35_FD_96882 | JGI IMG/M metagenome (GOLD analysis project Ga0126383, IMG submission 96882) | Tropical forest soil microbial communities from Panama - MetaG Plot_35 | ecosystem: Environmental > Terrestrial > Soil > Tropical forest > Bulk soil | place: Panama | collected 2016-02-17
CGGCATAGCCAATTCCGATGCCGATGATGCCGATAGCAACGGCCCACGAGATCACTAGTCCTACGATTTGCATGGCGTTCCTCAATCTTAAGACCGCGAAGGCGCTCGGTCACAATCACTGCTATTCCATTCCGGTTGGGGTCAGTGAGATTAGACACACGCATCCGGGTCCACTTGCGGTCTATGTCTTGGAGGGGACGCTTATCCTGGAACATGAAGGACGTCCAACGACAACCTATAAAACGGGTGACGCGGTTCTTATCGAGGCGGGCAAGGTTCACCGAGGAATCATGCGGGTACTATTCCGGTCAAACTCGTCGCCTCCCTGACGTCGGAAAAAGGCAAGCCGGCGAGCAGCCCCGCGCCCTAGATGACATCAGAGACTTCGACCTTAAAGTCGCTTGTCTTCATGACCTTGCGATGTCGGCTTGTGGCCCAAAGCGGACATGTTTCTAAATCGCCGCAATTAGTCCTCCGCCAATTGGTATGGCGTGAAGATCAACTTCTCCGGCTCAACCTCTTCAACGGGTGGCTTGCGGATCAAGATTATCGACGTTGGAGGAATCGCTGTTTCTTCTGCGCAAGGACTCTCTTGCCAGCGAATTGGGTCGAACCCATAAAGGTCAGTCCCGGCCAGCGCGCGTCGCTCATCAGCAATGATGCCGGAACTCCCTCGGTAACAATCGAATAAGAAGCGTAGATGAAAAGTATTTAATGTCGCTGGCAGCCCTATTTCTCATCGTTATATTCATTACAAAGTATTCTTTAGTTCGCGTGGGAGGTTCCCATGACCGACGCAGTGAGCCTTGTGCCTCTGAACAAAGGTGACGACGTTTATCTCGTACTCGATGAACTGATGACATTCGGGCGCGTATGGCGCGAACTGAGCGAGGAAGCCGCAAACGAGCAGACTGTCCTTGAACTGATAGCGAACGGAGAGTTTCGCCGCCCTACGCGCGTCATCGTCTTCAATACGCACGAGGGCTGGTCGCGAGACGAAACGGTTGACATTGGGTTCAAACTTCTGGAGATGAGCCGCGAGGGTCGCCTGCTCGTACCCTCCGCTAATGAGTTGGTGGAGCGGGTTACGGGGCAGGTTCCGACGCTTCTGTCGTAAGGCGGGCCTACTTTTTGACTAGAAACTAGTTCTTTGTTCCCCGAATTTTACGCTTGCTGCCGACATATTCTCCTCCCTGACTCCCAGGTCGGCAGCGCATCAAGTCGGGGCTGTCATCCTCCTTCCGCGATGGCAGCCCCATTAGTCGTTGTGTCCCTCGGCTGGAACTGAAGGACGGCTGCAGTTCCACGACCTGCTTTGCAGCAGCTTTTGCCTCCATTCGCTCCGCGAGGTGAATTGGCGCAACCGCCACGTCCCACGCTTGTCATCTGGCTCATGGGTGAGGTCGAATTTGAACGAGTGATGGTGGTATCCGGCGCGTTGCGACCGGCAGCATTGTGCTGGCGCAGGACACAACAGGGCGAGGCCACATTTCACGTCATTCCCGTGAAGGACAGCTCGTCGCGCACATCGAGCTCACCTGATTAGGCCTGTCATGTGTGCTTTTGGAGCGAAAGCGTTTGCACCGCGCATGTCCGCTTTTGACCCAAAGCGGACATTCCAATCGACTGCTTCTGATGCCAGCTAAACATGTGCAGACTCTCGCGAAGCGGACAAGCCATCTGGCAGATTAACTTGGTCTTTGCTCGGGCGGTCGCTTTGGCGAACCTGCGGCAGTGCAAGACCGAACGGCTCCTTTATTTTTTCGTACCGGTATTTAGCTGCCCACGAGTCAACTCAGACTACCGCTAGCTTTTTGCTCGGGTTGTTTGGGGTGCTCAAGTGGCTCATCCGTCGTCCGATTTCTCTCAGTTTCCATCTCTGAGCGATCAGCGTCGCACCTCAAAGACGGAGCTGGCCATTGGTGTGAAGCCTGCCGAGCTAAGCGCACCTAAACCGGATGCAGCGCCGCAACCGACGCCCATCAATCAGACCACGCTGGTGTTGTCCGCAAAAAATTTTGAGTTAATGAGGCAGCTCGAAGCCCTGGCGAACGAGGTCGCACTTGTCAGCCGAGGCCACTCATCCAATCAGCGCATCGAGGTTCAGCAGGGATCTAAACTTTCTGCCGGGCCACAGCGAGTAGAGCCATCGATCCGCTTGTCTCGTCGCGATCATTCGATGAGCGACAATCGCTCATTTGGCGGGCGAACAAAGCTGACTCTAGTTGGCTTTTTAACGGCGATTTGCGATTGGTTGGCAAGCTATAAGCCGTCATTTCGCAGGCAGTCCGCTACGCTATCTGGGTTTTTCACAGCGATCCGCGATCGATTGGCGAGCCATAGGCCGTCATTTGGCAGGTCATCCGCCGCTCTGGCTAACTTATTCATTGCGTCCCGTGACTGGGCGAGCCATGTATCGTCATTTGGCAGGCGAAGATCCGCCATTCTGGCCAGCTTTTTCATAGCGGCTCTGATCGGTGTCTCAGCCGCGGTTGTCTGGCAATCTCAGCCAGTTTCGACCGCGAAGTCGCCGAATGACATCGCCGTTGCCGAAAAACAATCCGGCGTCACGCCTGTCGTTGGGTTGCCGCTGCAAAGCGCGCAACCAGCGCCTATCACTCCGACTGCACCAGCGCCCGCCGGGCCCGCAGCCGCCGCGCAAGAACAGCTGGCTGCCAAGCAAGAACAGATTGACCAGAACATTGCAAAACCACAGGCGGTCAAGCGGGACATCAAGCACGCCCGGGAAACGGTTCGCTTGAATGGCTATTCGGCTGGAACAATTGTGATCAAGACCAATGAGCGCCACCTTTACTACGTAACAGGCGAGGGCCAAGCGATCCGTTATCGGGTCGGAGTCGGAAAAGCAGGCATGGCCTGGACCGGACAGTCATCTATCGACGGCAAATATATCAGTCCCGCCTGGCAGGCCCCCGAATCGATCAGGAAAGACTATTCACGGCTGCCGCCGGTCATTCCGGGCGGCAGCCCGTCGAATCCGATGGGTGCAGCAGCGCTGACACTTAGCGGCGGCGGTCAATACGCCATCCACGGCACGAACAATCCGGGATCGATCGGCGGGTTCGTCTCGCACGGATGTATTCGCATGTACAACCAAGACATTATGGACCTGTATGCACGCGTGAGCGTGGGTACTAAGGTTGTTGTCTTGCGGTGAATGTGGCGTCCGCAACCGGTAGCCATCGTGCTTTAATTCACTGCAGGCTCGGCGATTTGCTCTTCGCTCCTTCAAGCCGTTTGAAACATTTCGCCACCGCCACCGTCGCGGTCCGCGTGTCCCACTTATCGACGAGGGGATCGAGTAAATCGCGGAATGTCCGCTATTGGCCCAAAGCGGACATTCCATATGTCGCATTTGGTGTCGCTTTTGCGGTAAAGCGGACATGCCTCTTTGCATTGCACTGTCAGATTTTGACCCATAGCGGACACAGGGGCCTCGTCAAGCGGGTGGGAACTTTACTTGAATTGATGATAAGCCGTACCAAATTTCCGACATGGCACTTAAGTCGATACTGATCTCGGGCATCGGAATCGCCGGTCCAACATTTGCCTTCTGGTTGAAAGCAGCGGGCTTCAAGCCCACCCTGGTTGATCGCACGTCGGAACTGCGGACGGGCGGTTATGTGATTGATTTTTGGGGACTCGGATACGACATCGCAGAGCGCATGGGTTTAGCCCCTCAAATCAATCGTATCGGCTATCACATGCGTGAAATGAGGATCGTCAATGAACAAGGCGAGCGTATTGCTGGATTCGGCGCGAAGGTCTTCAATGAGCTAACCGGCGGACGTTACGTGACCCTCGGGCGCAGCGATTTGTCGCGATTACTGTTCGAAAAAGTTAAGGACCACACCGAAGTAATTTTCGGAAATGAGATTGTCGACCTTCAGGAGCGCGCAAACAACGTACAGGTCTCTTTTAAAGACGGCAGCGAACGTCGATTCGATCTAGTCGTCGGCGCCGATGGCCTACATTCGGCCGTCCGCAGGCTTGTGTTCGGAGCTGAGGAGCGGTTTGAGAAGAGGCTTGGCTACGTGGTCGCGGCATTCGAGGCTAATGGGTACCGCCCGCGTGATGAAGGCGTGTATGTGATTTATTGCCAGCCGGGTCGAATGCTTGGACGCGTTGCATTGTATAACGACCGAACATTGTTCTTATTTGTTTTTGCGGACGGTGGTGCATCTCGATCGACCCCTGATCTTGCAGCGCAGAAAGCGCTGCTCCGAGCGAACTTCGGCGATGGGAGATGGGAGTGTCCAATTATTCTTGATGAATTGGCTCGTGCGACGGACCTGTATTTTGATCGAGTGAGCCAGATCAAAATGCAAAGTTGGTCGCGGGGTCGAGTTGCTCTTTTGGGCGACGCTGCTTTTTGCGTGTCTCTGATGGCGGGGCAAGGTTCGGCCATTGCGATGATGACCGCCTACGTATTGGCAGGCGAGCTTGCAAAAGCAGATGGATGTTTCGAGGAGGCGCTGTGCAATTACGAAAACATTTTACGTAAATTTATTGCCCGGAAACAACAAGGTGCCGAGCGTTTTGCTGCCGCCTTTGCACCAAAAACGCGCTGGGGTCTATTTTTCCGCAATCAAGTGATAAGGGTGGCGTCGATTCCGGGGTTGGCGAAGCTTACCTTCGGCCGGGGGATTACAGACACACTGCAATTACCTCCATATCGCTGGTCTACTTCCGAAATGACGGGCGTCTAAAATAGGCTTACTTCGCTGGACGTTTGACAGCTCATCACATCCATTAGTCGATGTCCGCTTTTGGCCAAAAGCGGATATAAGCGTGTGCATTGCATATGTCCGCTTTCGGGGGTTAAGCGGACATGCCGCTTTGCAATGCATATGTTTACCTTAGCCGCCATCAGCAGTGCTTCTAGCGACCAGCGTCACTGGACAGAGGATCACCAACTGGTGGCCAATCGGTCTCGCGCGAATGTGAAATAACATGGTGCAGTGTGAAAGCCAGTGTCACTGTTTCCGGGAGTTTGCTCGTTAGTTCACTAGGTTGCCGGGGCGTTGTTTTGGTTTGCCCCTTTACGACGCTAAGGCAAGCGAAGCCCTGACCGAAAGGTCGGGGCTTCTGCGTTACCAATGACTGTGATTTTTCTCGCGCTGCCGCGCCAAGCGTCTGTGCCTGTTGTCGTGGTTTGCACCCCATTGGCCGACTGGCATCTGCTTTAATGTGAGCTAGCTCATGCGGGCAGACCTGTTAGCGGATTTTGTTTCGTTTTGTTGTCCGCCTTTGACCCCGGACATCGCTTATAGGGGCGGCGACATTCGATTGCCAATTGCAATTATCCGATTGAGAAAAACCTGCGGTCAGATGTCGCGCCGCGGGGATCGGAACTCTCCAATTCAGCTGACGCTTGTTTCACTGCTCACCAATCAATCATCACAGGTGGGCAGGGAGGAAACAGATGAAAAAACTTCTCATTACAACTGCAGCTTTGACGCTGGGACTGTCGACAGGCACAAACCTTGTGAGCGAGAGCCAAGCGGCATCGGCCGGGAAGACGCCGACCAGAAGTGCGTATTGCGACATGGCAAAGTCGCAGAGAAATCCGGTGTCTTGGAATGCTCAATACGGATGTCTCGACAAAGAACGTGTGGCGGCCGCTCGGGCGGAGGCCCGCCCACCGGCCAAGAATACTCACGCTAAGAATCCGTACTGCGATTTGGCTAAATCGCAGAGAAATCCGGTGTCTTGGAATGCCCGCTACAACTGTCTGGTTAGCCGCTGATTTTGACGTGGGAAAAAACTTGCAGTGAATAAGACTTCTGATCCTCGACTTGTGTGGATCGCAACTGTGCTGGCTGCGGCTGTGTTCGTCTTATACGTCACGCACATCTAGGCATTGTGGAATCAAGGATGGGTCAGACGTTTTGCTGACCCATCCTCACGATCGCTTGGGGCGACTTTTGGACAAGCGACACGCGAAGCCTCGGCGCCAGCATTTCGCACACGAGGGCGAACGATCTCGCCAGATAGAAGATCATTGCGTTTGCGAGAGGCATCATTAAGCGAACGATGAAGATAATTTAATGAGTCGCGTCGGAACAACCGTACTGAGCGTTAAATTTAACAAGTGATCGTTAGTGGACCTGCACAACCACGCCCCCGTGTTGAAGGTCCAGGGCGGTCACGACGCTCCAGAGAATGGCCTGCGCGATCTCCACAGGCCGCGCGGGCCATTGTTTCGAGGAGTAACTTCCAATGTCTGCGATTTCACAATCCGATCGGCTTGCCGAACCAGTTTCTGACGCGACCCGCTGGAGTCAATTGATAATCGGCATTGTCTGCATGGTGATGATTGCCAACCTCCAATATGGTTGGACACTTTTCACAATTCCGATGAGTCAAAAATTTGGTTGGAACCTGGCGTCGATTCAGGTGGCGTTCACGCTCTTCGTCCTGTTTGAAACGTGGCTGGTGCCGGCCGAGGGCTATCTCGTCGATCGCTTCGGGCCGCGAATTGTCGTGTTTGTGGGTGGGTGTCTCGCCGGGCTCGCTTGGGTTCTCAATTCCTTCGCAAGCTCGCTGGCCATGCTGTACCTCGCTCAGATCATCGGAGGCCTTGGCGCGGGCGCGGTCTACGGCACTTGTATCGGCAACGCTCTCAAGTGGTTTCCCGACCGCCGCGGCCTCGCAACCGGATTGACTGCAGCAGGCTTTGGCATTGGCTCTGCGCTCACGATCATTCCCATTCAAGGCATGATTTCAACCTATGGCTTCCAACACACATTTTTCACCTTCGGCATTGTCCAAGGTGTGGTTGTGGTCTTGTTGTCGTTGTTGCTGTTCGCACCACGGCGTGGCCAAGCACCGGAAGCTTCGACTAGCCGATTCGTGCAGCAAGGACACATTCAATACGAGCCGCTGCAGGTGCTCAAAGAGCCGACGTTCTGGGTTATGTATGTGATGTTCGTATTGATGGCGGCGGGTGGGCTGATGGCAACGGCGCAACTCAAGCCGATCGCCAAGGATTTCCATCTTGACACCACTCCGGTCACGTTAATTGGTATCACTCTGCCGGCGCTTACGTTCGCGTTGACGATTGATCGAGTTCTTAACGGACTTACGAGACCGTTCTTTGGTTGGGTCTCCGATTTTCTCGGCCGCGAGAACACCATGTTCATTGTCTTCCTGTTGGAGGGCATCGGCATTTGGGCTTTGTACGTGTACGGGCAGAATCCCCTGGGATTTGTGCTTTTGAGCGGACTTGTGTTCTTCGCCTGGGGGGAGATCTACAGCCTCTTTCCTACCACCTGCACTGATTGCTTTGGCGTCAAGTACGCCACGACAAATGCTGGCTTGCTCTACACGGCAAAAGGAACGGCCTCACTGCTTGTGCCACTCGCCAACGTTTTGGTGGTGCAAACAGGGGGCTGGAAGGGCGCCTTTATAATCGCCTCGCTTTTCAATGTTATTGCCGCGTTAATGGCCATCTTTGTTCTCAAGCCGATGCGGCAGAGGCTGGTGACGCGTCCAGACCGAGCGACCGCGTTCTTGGCCCGGGCTCAGCCGACCTGACGTGGTTCCGCACGAACCAATATCGATAGCCGACCGGACTCATGCAGGCGCATTTCAACATAGGCAGTGAGCTCCTCGACGCGCTGAGCACGGACAAACGTGCGATCGTCTTGGTGATTGATGAAAAATCGGCACCTGATGTCCGCTATTGGCCCGTAGCGGACATTTGGTTTTGCGCTGCACAAGTCTGCTTTTGGCCCAAAGCGGACATCCCAAGTCGGACCGCACATGTCCGCTGTTGGGGGTAAAGCGGACATGGTGATTGGGGGTCAATAACGGCATTTATCGGAAACAAACTAAACTGCTAGGTTTTGTCAGCCTGCACTTAATTCTCGGCGCACAATCTTTGCGCCTTCCACCATCGCCAGCATCTTGCCGAAGGCGACCTCGCGCGGCAAATATTTGAGACCGCAGTCAGGTGCTACCACGATGCGTTCTGCCGGTATGTATGGCAATGCCCGGCGAATGCGTGCCGCGACCGTTTCCGGCGTTTCAACGTTTATGTCAGAGAGGTTGAGCGTCCCAAGAATGATGGTCTTGCCAGGCAGCTTTTCTAGGACCGAGCAATCAAGGTTGGACTGCGCCGTTTCGATTGAAATCTGTTGTACCGACGATCCGGCCAACTCCGGCAAGAACGAATACCCGCTTGGCCGCTGGTGGATGATAGCGGCATAGCCAAAGCAGATATGGATCGCAGTTGTGCCCTTTACGCCATCGAGCGCAGCTTCTAAACCACGCAGCCCGTATTTACGTGCCTTCTCAGGCCGGGCTTGCATGTACGGCTCGTCGATCTGAACGATGTCAACGCCGGCGGCGAAGAGGTCCTTGATTTCGGCGTTCACGGCGATCGCGTAGTCGATGACCATCTCGAATTCATCTTTATAGAAATCGTTCTGTGCCTGCTGGCACATTGTGAACGGACCGGGCACCGTAATTTTGATAATGCCGTCGGTGTTGGCCCGCAGGAATTGCACGTCGCGAAGTTCGACGGGTTGTTTGCGTCGAATCTTTCCGACGATCCGCGGCACCGGATTCGGGTGGCCGGACCGATCGAGGGCAGTGCCCGGATTTTCGATGTCAACTCCTTCGAGCGCAGTAGCAAACCGGTTCGAATAGCTTTCGCGGCGCTGTTCGCCATCAGTAATAATGTCGAGCCCAGCACGCTCCTGATCGCGGATAGCGATCAGCGTGGCATCGTCCTGCGCCTGCTCGAGATATTCAGGAGCCACCCGCCACAGCTCCTTGGCGCGCACGCGCGGCGGAAATCGACCAGCCAATTTCTCGCGGTCGATTAGCCAGTCCGGTTGGGCATACGAGCCAACCAACGAGGTCGGTAATAGCACGTTGCTCATCTCGGCCGATTTTTATGTTTATCGTGGAAGACGACTTTACTTCGTCTTGACGATGCAACCGATCACCAAAATTAGGTAACCCGCGACTCCCACCCAGCCTGCATACGGGCCGAGATACGGAAGATGCCCAAACCTGGACACGACCGCGAGCAGAACCAGTGCTACCGAAAGCCAAAACGTCCACGCCGACGGTGTGTGCAATGGCATGATAATCCCCCCATCAAAAATACGGCCTCTTCACTTTTGGGTTCGTCTGCCAACCGAAAAGGCCCAATTCACGATAGCATTATCCGCTACGATTGAAACCACTCACTACCGCACTGCAATAGCTCACCCCCATGTCCGCTTTGGGTCAAAAGCGGACATATGCAGTGCACCGGCTCACGTCCGTTTTACCCCCGAAAGCGGTCGTGAGCGCGACCAAATTCGGCATGTCGGGGTATGGGTAGAGTTTAGTATGTTACCGATCTGGCTCATCACGACCTTACCGCTTTGGCTCGTCATCTTCATCATTCTCTACGCGATCGCGACTCTGTACGTCGCCGTTAGGTATCGAGAGGTGCGGAAATTCCTCGCCGGGGCATTCTTTGTTAGCTCGGGCGTACTTTCGTATCTGTGGCAGACCGGCACATCAATTCCCATTGTGCTGCCGTACGCTGGAACCATTTCTATTGAGACACCCGATATCAGTGGCCAGCGCGCCGTCGTTCATTTCATTTTGTTCTTACTGTGCCTGTATTTCGGCTTTTTCAGCAAAGCGAATGAGGCTGCAAACTAAAATCGTGACCGGATTTTCTGATGTCCGCTTTGGGTCAAAAGCGGACATTCATCGGTGCAAAATCCACGTCGGCTTCCGGCCAGAACCGGACTCACGCAGCGGATGCGATGCCATTTTTGTCAGGTTTTGCGCTTCACCGCTTCGTACGCGAGCCGTTTGAACTCGACCGCAAATGGATGCCCTATCGAGCCTTCTCGCTGCACCATTATCGAGCCTGCGGTATTTGTTTTCGGCGAAATCCACCATTGCGTGCCTGCACGTCCGCCCCAGAAGAGCTCGCCCCTCGCGTCCTGATGGTCGAACGCAGCAGGCTCCAGGATCAGCGCTCCCGCGAGCCCGTACCCCCTGCCTTGAATTTCTCCGAGAGCAGCAAAGCGTATCCACACACCCGCAGGTAACTGGTTGGTCACCATCAGCTTGATCGTGTCCGGCTTGAGCAAGGTTGGGCCACCCGGAAGCAGGCTTCGAATGAGCGCCACCATGTCCGGCAAGGTCGAGACCAACCCGCTTCCGCCGTTCTGCCTCGGGAAGGGACGCAAATAGGCCCCCGGATACGGCACATCATCTGCGCGAGTAAGTCCCGGCTTCATGGGGCCGAGAAGGTCGGCACCGGCGTAATAGGCGACGAGGCGGTCGCGATCTGACACCACAAATCCAGTGTCCACCATGCCAAGCGGGCTTAGAATTCGCGACTGAATAAACGTACCGAAACGCTGGCCGCTTATCACTTCGACAAGACGCGCCAAGACGTCAGTGGCCACTGAGTACTCCCACGACGTTCCGGGATGAAAGACCAGCGGCAGGTCGGCCAACACGTCCATCATTTCCGCAAGCGTTGTCGCGGGATTGACTACTTTTCGCTCGTTGTACGCACTAAAAATCAACGTGCCCGGGTCAAGAAGACCGTAGCTCAGCCCCGAACTGTGACTCATCAGATGACGAATGGTGATCGGCCTAACAGCAGGCTCGGTTTGGTCCAACGACGTCGCATCGGAACGCAGCACTCGACGGTTCGCGAGTTGCGGAATAAACTGCTCAATGGGATCATCCAGTTGGAAGCGGCCTTCCTCGAATAAAAGAAGAGCAGCGCAGGATGTAATTAGCTTTGTATTTGAGAAGACACGGAATATGTGGTCGAACCGCAATGGGATCTGCGCTTCTTTGTCGGCCCATCCGATGCATTGCACATCTACCAAATCTCTACCGACGAGCACTGCCGAAGAGAATCCAGAAAGAAGATTCCCATCAACGTACCGCTGCATGGCTGCGTGCGCGGGCCGAAAGTCGTACCGGCTGTAACTTTCATGTCTGTCTTCCATGATTGGCCTCGTGCTTCAATAACGCGCCTGAGGTCAACCTATACGTTCATGACCTAGTGACGAAGGAGAACTGCAATTGGCTTGGCTAACGGTCAGCCAACGTCCGCTTTGAGTCAAAAGCAGACATGTGCGCCACAGAACGGCAGGTCCGCTTTACTCCCGTGAGCGGACATGTGCGGTGCAACTGGAGATGTCTGCTTTGGGCCAATAGCGGACTCATGCACCGCAGCAGGCATTTCAGGCCGCTTTGGGTCACAGGGCACGCTGCTTGGCGTTATTGGAATCGGCAGCTAATCGACCACGCGACGAACGAGCTCTTCTGGCTTTGGCTGTGCCTTTCTCGCTCGAAGCGATGGGCCTCTGTTTGAGCGCATCGAGCTGGGCATTGAGTTCGATAAGCTCCACTTTCAGCGCGTCGCGCTCAATTTTTAGCCGATTGATTACACCGGCTCTTTTGTCCAGCTCGACAACCTGGTCCGTATTCTGGTGCTTAAGTTGCTCGAGGCTCTTCTCGATGCGACATGTGGATGTGGCAAATTCCGCGCGCAGCGAGTTCTTGTCGGCTTTAAGCGCTTCGAGGTCAGCGTTGGTCTCGGCAAGCCCCACTTTCAGCGCGTCGCGGTCGATTTTTAGGCGATTGATTACATCGGCCCTCTTGCCCAGCTCGACAAGCTGGTCGGCACTCTTGTGCTTCAGTTGCTCAAGCCTCTTCTCGAAGCGACATGTGGACATAGCGAATTCCGCGCGCAGCAAATCCTGGTTGGCTTCGATTTCCTCCATCGACTGCGGGAGTGCCGCTCGTAGGCGGGATGTGGTCAGACGCACGGCGCGGTTGTGAACACTGGGCATGACAGCCACTAAGGTGAGGGCTGCAAACAGAAAACCGACCCCCATGTACATTAGCGATTCGATCATTTGAGTGAACCCGTCCGCTTCCTCACAAAAAACGAGGCGCGTGCATCAACGTGGTGCGGAAATCGTATAAATTGTGGTCACCGTTTCCCAATTGGACCGTAGTCCAACACGACAACACGTCTGTGTGAGGTCGTGCTTGATTTATTTAGATACCGGACAAGTCTGGGCTGTCCGCTTTACCCCCGAAAGCGGACATTTGCAGTGCAATAGCGCATGTCTGCTCGCGCCGCGGTTATAGTTCCTGCTCTCTTTGCTCGCTCTCTTTGCGCGCCCTCGCTACTCGGTGACCGGGCAACCTCCTTGAACTCGTCCGTCGGGGAAAGTGACGGCCAGCGCATGTCTATTTTCGGTGGGTCACAAGGAATAACTCATTACGCAGCTGTACGGTATGTCGTACGCATTAGTTAGTGCCTGACAGGCCGAACTCTCGAACCCACGGGGGTGTGGAAATCGCGACCGAGGCATTGCTCCGTCGGTATACTGGCGGCTGCGTGCGGGTGACACGCTTCTTCGTGGGTGGGGCCTCAGCCCTCGCCTCAAGCGCTGCAGTCCTATGCCGCTCTGCCGTTTGCTTTTGATGCGTTGTCGCGCTGCGATCATCTAGTGGAGAAGCGGCCTCGACTTTCGCCGGAACTTCAGGCGCCGGCTTCGCCGACTGAGCAGCGAGCATCAGCTGTGACGTCATGTCGGGCGCAGGCGCTAGGGCGGCGACGCGGCCTCGGTTCGTGAGGGGAAGGTAGCCGCTATGCGAGATCTTTGGCACGCCGGAGCGGTCGACGGCGACCAGTGAAATCACCACCAAACCTACCAATGCAAGAAAAGTGAGAACTGGCATCGCCAAATCACTCTGCACCTTCCCAAACGCAGACTGACATGCGCAGGCGCTAACGCCCATTGTCCGTGTGTAAGAGCTGCCTATGAGAATGGGATCTGGTACTTATACGAAGGATTTGGAACGGTGGTTATTCGCAGGCATCCAAATAGCTTTGTTGGACCTTGGGGGTACGTAGTGACGATGCAGTGATTTACCTGACTACCGCGCTGCTTTAAAAACTTTTTGCTGTCGGTGTGCCTGTCACACCTAGAGCTTCGATTTCGAGAAATAGCCCAACTTTCGCCGTCAAAACGCATGTTCGCGTCCTATCAGACCGCGCACCGCTGGGGACAATCGGGGAGATTGTCAAATGTTTGTGCGTTTAACTGCCGCGATCTGCGGCGCAATGATGTTCGTTGGGTGTTCGTTCGCGGCTATGGCCGAGGCCGGCATCGCTTCCGTGTACGCCTATGCGGGTCAGCGTACTGCCAGTGGCGAACGCGCTCAGCCAAATGGTCTCACAGCGGCGCATCGCACGCTGCCTTTTGGCACCCGCGTGCGCGTAACAAATAAAAGCAACGGCCGCAGCGTGACCGTGCGGATCAATGATCGTGGACCGTTCGTGCGGGGCCGCGTCATCGACCTGAGCCCGGCAGCGGCGCGTGCTCTCGGATTTGGCGGATTAGCGCGAGTGACGCTGCAGGCCGGTTAATTCGCAAGCTGGTGAAAAAAGAAGGGCCGCGCCATTCGATACGCGGCCCTGATTTGTTTATCAGCGATCCGCTCACCTGTTGCGGCCAAAATACTGGTTGACCGATCGATCGGCAGCATAAGAGTTGTTGCCGCTCCTGCCGTTATGCCAACTGTTAGTCCACCTGTTGCCGCTGTTCCAGCCGTTGCCGTTGTTCCAGCCCCAGCCGTTGTTCGACCTTGTCATCAATCTCACGACGGCGAAAACTTTGGGCTTCACAATTCCACCTTCGGTAAGCGCCCGCGCCGACGAGGTCATCGAATTTTTCAGTTTCATCAAAGGCTCGGGCTTCGAAGCCAGGATTATTTCGTAAGTACTATGAAATCGGTATCGAGCCCGGTCTCATCGCTCAGGGCATTGTCTGAGACGATAAGCGCGGAGCCTACCGCTAGTAATCCGGCAATGCGGTCGATAGCCTCTTGCGGCATTTCGATGCGATCCAGCGCGGCCGCCGCCGTAGACGCTGCCGCCCTTACGGCGGTGTCTCGCGCGCGTGCATAGCCACTCGGGATGGTGACCACGGTCCATTGCATGGCCGCGCCGTCTTCCTGCATTTGCATGGCGGTAAAGACATGAGTGCCGAGTGGCCGGTCTGGTTCGGCAATCGTCACCGGCGCTTCAAATATCGGTTTGAAGTCTTGCCGCACGAACACCTTGCCCTGCTTGCGACTTACGAAGACCTGCACCGGACCCTGGCGCTGCGGCGGTGTGACCTGGACGATATTCTCCGGCGATGCCGGCTTGATGGTTTCGTTAATACCGTCGCCGACTTTGTTAGCAGTTTCGACACTCGCGACCAGTTTGATCTCTCCCGCCGCCGCCGGTGCCGCGGCGACCAGCGCGTCCGCCGGTTTGTTCTCCGGTTTCTTTGGCACAGGGAGGTGCGGATGTGCTATCGCGACCGGCGCAACTTCATCGCGGGCGATAATCACCCGCGCGCCGATCTTGCTTAGGGCCCAGAGCCGGGTTGCGAAATGTTCGGGGAGGCGGATGCAGCCGTGCGACGCCGGATAGCCCGGCAGCTTGCCGGCATGTAAAGCGATGCCCGACCAGGTGATGCGCTGCATATAGGGCATCGGCGCCCC
>Ga0126383_10001508_pt1 | contig 14559 bp, 15 predicted proteins | sample PanSoiMetPlot_35_FD_96882 | JGI IMG/M metagenome (GOLD analysis project Ga0126383, IMG submission 96882) | Tropical forest soil microbial communities from Panama - MetaG Plot_35 | ecosystem: Environmental > Terrestrial > Soil > Tropical forest > Bulk soil | place: Panama | collected 2016-02-17
GGAGCTGTGGTGTGCGCTCGGCCATGCCGGCAATGCAAGCCGAACGCCTGTGTCCCACAGCGATCTTCCTACCTCCGGATTTCCCTCGCTATCGCGATGTCTCACGCGGTGTGCGGGAGATCTTCAAGCGTCATACAGATCTCATTGAACCCCTATCTCTCGACGAAGCTTATCTCGACGTCACCGAGAACAAGACCGGCTTAGCGACGGCCACCCTGGTGGCGCGCACCATCCGTGAGCAAATCCGTGGGGAGTTGAGTCTGACAGCGTCTGCGGGAGTAGCGCCGAACAAGTTCTTGGCAAAGCTCGCCTCAGATTGGCGCAAACCGGATGGGCTGTTTGTTATCCAGCCTGAAGAGATAGACGCCTTTCTGTTGCCTCTGCCGATAGGACGCCTGCCTGGTGTCGGCAAAGTGACGGGCGAAAAGCTGGTCAAACTTGGCGCATCGACGGTGAGGGATCTACGAACTCTAGACCTGCCCACACTCGAACAGCATTTCGCCCGCTATGCTCAGCGCCTGCACGAGCTTGCGCTTGGTATTGACGAAAGCCCGGTTGTACCGGACAGGCCGACGAAATCGATCTCCGTCGAAGATACGTTCGAGCGCGATGTGCTGCTGACCGAGACTGAAGTGATGATCAGGAGGCTCGGAGAAAAGCTCTGGTTCGCCTCGCGCAAGGAATCGCGAGTCGCCCGCACGGTCGTTCTGAAGCTGAAGACCAGCGATTTCAAGATCCTCACACGCAGCCACACGGCAAGCTCCTCACCCTCTTCCTGCGAACAATTAATTGACATCGCGTTGAAACTGCGCGAGCGGGTGGACCTCGGACCGCGGCAGCGCTATCGGCTTGTCGGCGTTGGCTTGAGCAACTTTTGCGAACCCGATGACGTTGCTGCACAGCCGGTCCTGTTCGAGTAGCGAATGATGGAGACGATTCTCATCCCGGGAGCGGAAATCTATTACGATCGGAATTTCCTGAGCGTGGACGAAGCGACGATCTTGTTCGATGTCTTACGCACAAAGTGCGTCTGGCAGCGACACAGAACCTCGTTCAGGCAAGCTGTGCCACGCGACGAAGCGTACTATGGCGATCCCGGTAGCAACTACACATATTCGCGACGCCAGTACAAGCCGCTCGCCTGGCTTCCAGAATTGCTCTCCCTGAGAACTCGCGTCGAGGAAGCCACACCCACGATCGCTTATTCCAATTTGGGCTTGCCGAGGCTGGGCTACAACGCTGTGCTCTGTAATCTTTACCAGAACGGAAACGACAGCGTTGGACCACATGCGGACGCAGAACCGGAAATGGGACCGGTAATCGCTTCGGTCAGCCTGGGCGCGGAACGTTTATTTCGTCTCAAAGACAAAAATGGCGTGCTTGCATTCGCGGAACGGCTGCCCCATGGGAGCCTGTTCATCATGGCGGGAAACACGCAGAGGAACTTCAAGCATGAGGTGCCAAAAGAACCGGCTGTGGCCCTACCACGAGTTAACCTGACATTCCGGCACATTCACCACACGAGTCATTTCTTGGCAGAACCGTAGAAGATGACCTTGCCATCGATTGCGACCGCTATGAGTGTGTTCCGCTCCGCATCCTTAGATTGCACGACCTGATGCGCGCAAGTTGTCCCCTTCGGCTCGGCTTTTCCGCGTTCTGTTCTATGGCTTGGTATTCGTGTCCTTGAATGCTAGACGCAGCGGTTTTCAGATGCTGGCGTGCGGCGCGCAGGTGCTGACCGACCTCCCACGACGACCGAGCTACCGGTCATCAGCTGCTACGCTGACTCACAGCGATTAGCTCGAATGCTTGTTCAGCACCGGTTGCCAGGGATCATCTATCCGAGTGGGAGAGAAGAAGCATGGCGATTTCATCAGCTGCTTGTGGCCTGCGTTGGTTAGAGGCGTCCGTGTGGGTCTTCGCTGACTATAACGTTCGAGAGCGCCTCGGCACGGTTCACATTCGTCATCCACTCCTAGAACACCAGATCTCGCTCAGGGCACTAATAAGATTTTGCCGGAAGTCATGTTGGCCGCATACTGTTCCAACGCGCTTGCTAGTTTTTCCAGCGGCATTCGGGCGTGAACCTCGGTCTTCAGATCATCTGCCAGTAAGCTCTGCACGTGCCGGCCCAGCTTGAACTGGCCCAGCACACTTCTGTGGCGCAGCCATTCGCTCAGCCAGAACCCCTTCACGCGCTTAGCCTCGAAGATCAGCGACATGGGGTCGATCTGGTTGGCTTCGAGTGATAGGGCACCGTAGACGATTAGCTCACTTCCATCGGGCTGTGCCCGCAACACCCGACCGGACATTTCGCCACTCACCGCATCGAAGCCGATGGTGGCGCCCAAGTCTTGGCAAAGCTTACAGAGCTTGAGTCGAATCCTTCGTCGCTGCTATTTAGCACGTGGTGGGCACCGAGTGCGTGTAGGGCCTCAACTTGCTCGGAGCGACGGACGACGTTGATCACCGGTATCGAGAACCTTCGCCCCAGCCTCAGCACCATCTTGCCTAAAGCGCTAGCGGCGGCGGTTTGAACAATTGCCCTGTGTCTGCCCCGTCGCGCGACATCGACCAGCGCCCACGCAGTCAACGGGTTGACCAGCATCATCGCGCCCTGCTCCATGGTTACGTGATCGCTGAGCGGCATGCAGGACTGGGCTGAGGTCAGTACATATTCCGCCCACATGCCTTGAGAACTTCTGGGATCAACAGCGGCACAGGCAACCCGGCGTCCCTTTAGAAAGCGTGCCATGAATCCACTGCCCGTCTCCTCAACTGAGCCGCTCCCTTCAAATCCAGGCACCGCTGGAAGAGGTTTCTTGAACCCGTAAAGACCGCGAGAAACATCTGGTCGGATGGATTGATGGGTGAAGCGGCAACGTGAACAAGCACCTGTCCTGGACCGGGCCGCGGCACAGGCAACTCAACTAAAGCAACACTCTCTGGTTTGCCGTCATAGGCTCGAATCTGGGCAGCCCGCATGGTGGAGGTCGTTGCCATCTGGCATGCATCCTACCACTGGCACACAACGATACCCGTTCAGATCCCTGAGTCATTCAGCGACCTCACGGACATCGTTCAACAGAAGCCAGCGGAGGAACAACTATGCTCGAGATTAGGTCAGTTCGCATGGATTTTCCTGCCGAGGCCAACATCATTGTTGGCCAGGCACATTTCATCAAGACTGTAGAAGACATGTATGAGGCTGTCGCAACCACAGCGCCTTACGCCAAGTTCGGTTTGGCTTTCAATGAAAGCTCTGGTGCCTGCTTGACACGGTCTGACGGAAATGATCCGACGCTGCAAGAGATAGCCGTAAGGAACGCGCAGGCACTCGCTTGCGGACATACCTTCGTGTTGGTTCTTGCCGCTGCCTACCCGATCAACGTGCTGAATGCCATCCGCAACGTGTACGAAGTTTGCTCAATCTTTTGCGCGACCGCAAATCCGGTTGAAATCATTGTTGCCGTTAGCGACCAGGGTAGGGGAGTGCTGGGGGTGATCGACGGGGCCTCACCAAAAGGTGTCGAGGGACCAGACGACATTGCTTGGCGACGGGATCTGCTGCGCAAGATTGGCTATAAGCGTTAAGCGATCGAAAGTTGTGGCCCAAAACACGGGGAGGCGTCAGCAGCACGGTCGTTGTTAGAGATGGTGCGAACCAGGATTACGTGTGCTGCCCGTAGCTCATCAATTCGGCGGTCTCCGATGAAATAGCTCCACAGGCCGCGGCACACTCGTATGGTCTACTTGGACGACAAGTGAGGTCAGAAATAGCCTAGAAACTTCTCGCGTTCGTGCCGACGAGCAAGCTCGGCGAATTATTCGGACAATGGAATTTGCCGACCTGCGACGAGCTTGGGCGCGAGATACTGCCAAGCCCTTACCCGCCTTTCACCAATTAGCGCAAAGAATCCGACTCTTTCGTCGACCTCGACTGAAGGCTCACGTGAATCCGACTGCTTGAGTCCAGCATATTCCACCGTTGTGTGCTGGCGGCTACGCTGGCCGCACGGCAGGTTCGTACATGCCTGTAGTACGGGTTGCCGGCTATCTTTCTTCCGCAGGCACAGGTTCGGGTAGTGAGCGCGTGTTTTTGAGCGCGAGAGATGTTGGCCGTGCTCAAAGCGGCATCGGTTACGCCATACTCGTTGCGCAACCACTTCGCTGTTGCCGGATCGAGAAGTGCCAGATTGATTTCGCTGCCGTGCTTCTTGCAAAAGTCTTCAAATGACCTGTCGGTCACAAACCAATCAACCAGCTTCAACTGGCCAGAGCAGATCAGTTCCTGTACCTGCGCCACGGTCAGGTCCAGAAGATCCGCAGTCCGCTCCCAGGAGAATGCAGCCTCCTCTGAGGCGAGAACTGCAGCAGTCCGTTCGAGAACGGCAGCGGACAAGGATGCAGCGTTCTTTTCGCAGCATGTTGCCAAAGAGCTTACCGTCACACGCGGATCGCGCACCCGTAAGATCCCGTTCCCGATGAGGCATCGAAGTCGCGCGGGACCCACTCGCAGGAGTTTGCACAAGGCTCGCAACGACCATCCATCCGTGACTCTCGCACTCATTCCCACTGTTCCAAGACGGTAGCGAACTGCTTGAACGGAACGGCCCATGCGTTGGGCAATCTTTTTGACCGGTTCATACCCGGCTAACCGAAACAGAGCATCGTCATCCGTCGGCGTCCAAGGTACTCCGGACGACCGAGTGACTGGAGCATGCGGCCTTGATGTCTTCGCCGTGTCAGGGCGACGGCCTTCAGAGTCGTTGCGGGCTAAATTCTTGCGCAGGTAGCGGATACGCTTCCAGCAATCGCCGCGCGTCCAGTGTGGGACCAGTTCGAGGATTCGGTTGATCGCCTCGCGTTTCTTCGTCGGCCCCTGTTGCATTGCAGACATTAGCATCTGGTCAACAGCCGCGCGGCGTCTACTCTCCTTATCACCACTTTGCTTCGGAGCCTCGGGCATTGCTCACGCTCACTACAGAACGATCAGTGTCGAGAGATTGCTGCGCGACATATTGCAACCCATGGTCGCGAGCGTTCTCACGGCCATTCGAGAGCGAAGTTGGCTGCAGTTGCAGTGCGTGACACGCACTCCGTGGCACCATTTTCTTGAATCTGCAGACGGAGCGGCTGACACAGCTTCGATCGAGACGAAGAGGCGTGGGCGTTCGGCAAACGGCGTGATGCCGGTTTGCGAGCGACTTATGAAAGTGGCGGTTTCTTTGTGAGGACTCTTCCCACATTTATTGAAGGAACATCGGGGCAGAAAAAGTATCAAAGAAAATTCCGAGGATGTGCTTTACAACGTTGAGCGCGGTCTGACGGTCGCACTCCATCCAGATTTGTGTAAGTGATTGTTGTGACGAGTCGTGTCGAAAGGACCCAGCAAAAAAAACAGTTAAGCATCGATCCGCAGCTTGACACCTATTCGCGCGAAATGTCACTCTGCTCTTCTGGCCGGCGAACCCTAACAGGAGATGTGAGGCCCCTGGATGCCGAGCCCGGAATTGAACCCTGAATGGGTCCTGTCAAAAAGGTCCTCGGACAAGAAAATTCAACCACTCGAAAGGGAGTTGACTGCGGCCGCTACCAGGCTTTGGCCGCGGGTACAAGCCCATGCCTGCCGCGAACTTTCCAACAAGAATTTGGCCGATGGAATCGCATTAGCGGCGGAAGTTTGGGAAGGCGTTCTTCAGTCGGTTGCCAAAACCGTGGCGCGGCGCAACCGCAGGGCTCCAGGTATTGTCGATCTGGACGCCTACTTGTTTGGGGTCTTTCATCATCGCTTCAATCGTGCTCTGAAGAAGGAACGCAGAATGCAAGAAACGATCGAACTGGTCCCTTCGACTCGTGATTTGGAGCAGCTTCCAGGGGCCCATGACGCCCAGTCGCCGCGCAATCTAGAACGTTCTCTTCAGGTCAATGAGGTCGTCCGAAATATGGACGATTGGACACGTAGAGTCTGGACGGCCAAGCAATACGGTTACTCCTGGCGAGAGATCGCTGAACAGATAGGTTTGAGCGAACAAGCCGCCAAGGCTCGATTTCACAATGCACTTCGCAAACTCGCGGCCCGCTTGAGGTACGGCAAATGAACGATCAACGGCGGGCAAGTGGCTTCGGTTCTGATCGCCCCAGTCGGCTTGGCGTTTCCGTGCGTGGCGACCACCCGAAAGAAAGCAGGAAGGTTTTGGGCGATCGAGACGAATTCAGTAAGGATGAACTGCGCATCCTTGATGTGCTGACGCGGAGTCTCTCGCACCAGTTTCCCAACCCCGACCGCATTGGATGCCCCGACTCAGTGGTGCTTAAAGGAATTGCATTCCACAAGCTACGACTCGCGGAGGTCCAGCAGTGGCTGGATCACCTCAGTGCCTGCAGCCCGTGCTATCAGGAATTCACTGAGCTGCGTGAACAGGCCGAGACCCAACGGCGTCACCTGCAGGCCTGGCTCGCCGCTGCTGCGGTTGTGATCTTCGTTGTGGCAGGATGGCGATGGGTGCAAACTCACCACGCCGTGCAGGGTCCTCAAACGGCTGTTCTAGACCTTCGCGGTGTCTCAGTGGTGCGGGGACAGAGTTCGTCTCAAACGGATCTTCCGATTCTCGAAGTTCAACGCTCAGCGAAGCACCTGGTTCTAGACTTGCCGATTGGCAGTGTGGAAGGAAGCTACGAACTCAACCTACTAAGCGAATCGGGCAACCAGCTCTTGAGTGCTAACGGCACAGCACAGCTACACGACCGGGTTGTCGTTTTGCGAACAGACCTGGAATTTCGGGATCTTAGGCCCGGTATTTATCTCCTTGCACTCCGGCAGCAGGGACTTGAATGGGTTCGGTATCGAGTGCGAGTCTTATAGCTCACCTAACAAAGCTGTAACAAAACCCCGGGATGGGTGTTTGGGATTTGATTCACTTCGCGTTTCTTGCGTGCAGTTTTTGGGGCAGCAAACAGGACCGAATCCGATGGATCGAGCTAAAAGCGGCAGTAAGCGCCACTTGATCTGCGACGGGCATGGCATTTCGTTGCCGTCAGGACAACGGGAGCCAACTGTCACGATTCGACACAAGCTTTGGCATTACTCGACGTAATCCCACGCTCCAAGGGGCTGCGCGGGAGGCTGCGCTGTCGCCCTGATTCTCTGCATGAGCTTCCGGCCAGCCGCGCCGAGATAGGTCAGTGTCAGGACATCGTTTTTGCCGAAACCCTGCTCGAGCATTCCATTCATAGGTCCTCGGCAAGACGTGATGATTGGGATCCACTATCGCGAGATACACAACAGGTGGGCTGGTAGTGAACGGAGGCGGCGCGGCATTCGTGGCACTCAGGGGAAATGAAGTGTCAGAGATGATCCTTCCCTGGGCATAAGGAAAGGCACTCGACCCATGCTCCGCATCGCCATCGGAACGCAGACTCCGCCACGCTTTCGCTGGGTGCCGTTCTGACACGCTTTTGTTTCCCTGAACAACCAGTGCAATATCGACAGATGCTCTTATCGAGAGAACAATCACTCCCCAGAAATCTGACGGCAAGTCTACTTCCGGTTACAGAGCCCTAACGACCTCGATTGCTTTTTCCAGTTGCATGTCTCTGCCATCTCGCAATTCTTCTCGGGAGAGCTCAGTTGGAGCCGCCGGATTAATGCCGTCGTTCTCCAACATCCTCCCCTGCCACGTAAGATAAGCGGCAACAGGCAGTCCCAGAATGTAACCGTGCCCGACTTTGAAAGCGCCGCCGCTGAGCAGCCGACCCGGTGTTTTGGTGCCCACGATGGTTCCCAGTTTGTTTTCCTCTGCAAATGCCGCTACCATCTCGCCTGCACTCGCCGTGTGCTCATTCACCATGAGAACGACGCGTCCGTGAAAGCGGCGCGGACCAAGTCCTTCGGTAATAACTAGGATTGACTTATCCACGAATGCATAGCGCGCTACCAGCCAGAGCAGAGTCGATTTGTGCGAGGGAATCCGACCGAAACGAGTGAGCTCTTCTCTTCGATAGCCACGCTCACGGCGCTTGCGAGTGAGGCTGTAACCGACTTCCAGCTTCCCAGGAGTCAGGTAGCTCATCAGCCTCAGACCGCCGATTCCTCCACCCGTGTTACCGCGCAAATCCATAATGAGCCGGCCGCAGCCGTTCAGGGCCGCGACCCCTCTATCAATGTCTTTGGCCACATCAATTCCGATAGCACCAGGAAACATCGCCACTTTAAGCAAGCCGATTTCATCAGTCAGCATTTCCGCGTAAACCGCTTCAGGAGGTGTGACAGGATGCTTCTTGTTCTTGGGCACCGGTAATTGAACCTTAACCCTTTGGACCGCTCCGTCGAGCTTCTGAACGGTTAGGTGGGCCGACTGTCCAGCAGAGAAGTTCAATTCTTCTGGTGGCCGGATTTCGCGTTCGCCATACCCAACCAACAGATCGCCGGGCCGTATTCCCGCCAGGTATGCTGGGCCTCCCCGATGCACGTCCTGGAACATCCAGTGCTCAGTCCCGCTTACCCCGAACCGGTGCAGGGTTGCATTGATAGCATGCCGCGCCGGTATATTTCGTGCCCCGGCGTGACGGAATCCTGTGTGACTCGTCTTGAGTTCCCCCACCAGCTTGTTGACTTCCTTCTCGAAAGCCTCCGCTTCTTCACACGCGAGGATTTGGTCGCGTTGGTCCTTGGCAAGCGCCTTCCAATCCACTCCATTCATCGCGGGATTGAAGTGCTTGGTCTCCACCAATCGGCAGACCTTGTCGAAGATCTTCGTTCGTTGTTCCAGATTCAGATTCATTGCTCCCTAATCCCGACTGGCGCAGAAGCGTCCCCAATCGCCACGAATGCTGCCCAATAAAAGGGGCTCACCTGTTCACCGTATTTCGTCAACATATCCAGCTTGGCGCCACGCAAGGCTGACCTCGTACTCTCTCCCAATGCCAGTCGCTCGTAGAAGCGCTGCATCAGCGCACTGGCGAAGGTGTCATCGGCGCTCCACAGGCTGGCCACGACAGTTTTCGATCCGGCAGCCAGAAACGCCTCCGCCAGATCGCTGACGCCTTCCTCGCCCTGCAGTTTCCCAACCCCGCTATCACAGGCAGATAGGGTGGTCAGCTCTGCGTTGAGCCTCAGGCGTTTGATTTCTCGCACCTGGAGCAGCCCGTCTTCTCCCGATTTCGGATCCGCCCCAAGGACCAAGGCGGATCGCTCAGGATATTGCGGGTCAGCGAAGCCGTGGACGGCCAAATGCAAAACGTGGAACTCGTTCAGTGGCTCTTTCTTAAATGCGGACTCGGTGGCGGTATTACCCAGAAGGATCTCTACGTTCTTTCCTACAATTTTAGCGATATTCTCCACCTCCGTCCGCGTCTGAGGCAGGTCGTAAAGCGGCACTCCCGCAAAATCTGCGAAACCCCGCACAAAACGCCCGGATAAGGTATCGGGTGCCGCGATTCTTCGCCCTGAGCCGCCCTGGTTTTCGTATGCGACATCTCCCACCACGAGAAGCGGTTTGGGCAGCCATTGCGGATTGCTCTTTCGACGCAGAGCATCGAGCACAGCGGCAGAGGGGGCATAGCTAACAACGGCAGACTTTAGCAGATACTGGCCCTCGCGGTTCTGCAGTGCATCGAACGGCAGTAGGTTCAGAATGCCATCTGGCACGATGACGAATCGTTTGCTATCTGCCATCTCACCCAGCGGCTGAATGAGCAAACTGTACAACTGTTTTGCTTCTTCTGTTCCGGGCTTTTTGGCTCGGATGTCATCGAGATAGCGTTGGACGGCTTGGTCAATTGTTTTGCGCCCAATCGGCAATGCTCGTAGGGTTGCCCGCGTGCGAGAAATTGCGATGCAAAACGACTTTGGTTCATCCAGTACGTATTCCAGAAGTGTTTCGTCTGGCTTGAGACCCTTTCGCACCTGGGACAGCGGAACAGGTTCGAGAGGAAATCCGTGATCTCCTTGGTTCCATGCTAGCCGCGATCGCCATTCGTACTCAGCCAACTCATCGAGAAGCTGTTGGCGCTCGCTGATGCTATTGGCCTGCATGATTCGCAATTGGATGTCGGCCACATATCCATCAACGGCTGCTGTTTCGGTGTCCCCTAATCTCGGAGAAGCTTTCGTGTCTGCCAGTACGACCGCCAGCGTTCGTCCGCGCACGCGCTCCAATACTTGGAAGGCCCCGACGGTGTCATCTTGCTTTGCAAGGAGTTCGAAGTGTTGTAGGTAGGTTTGGCTCATAGCTGCGGCCATCGAACTGTTCCAGTACGAATCGTCCCCGCCTAACATCGCGTCAATGACGTCTTCGGCCTGCTTGTAAAGTTGCTGCGCCTCCCTGATGTGGCCACGACGGGCTTTCAGATCGGCCAAGACAGTCAAATTGCGTGGAACATAATAGCGATCTCCAACACGCTGGCTTGCAGCCAGACCCTGCGTGGCGCGGGCTTCGGCGGTCGCAACGTCTCCGAGATCGCGATAAAGCTTGGCTAATTCGAACATAGCGTCAGCTTCCATGCGGTAGAAGGAAATCTGATCTGCAAGTTGGCCTGCATCCTCCAAATCCGCGATTGCCTCGAGTTTGTTGCCTTGTTGCGCAGCGAGCTGGCCGAGGACGATCAACAACTGGGCGGAATGCCCTTGCTTTTGCAGCAATCTGGCACTCGCCAACGCATTCTCAATCACTCGCTTGGCTTCCTCTGGCCTTCCCAAGGCAACTAGCGCGGCCGATTTCCCTTCGTAGCCCATGAAGGGGAGTCCGGAATCCTTATCGGCCTCCGCGAGTTTTATGGCTCTTTCGAAAAACATGAGTGCTTCGCTATTGCGGTTGACCTCCACCATCCCGTTCCCCAACATCTCCAGGAAACGGACCTGAGCACCCACGTCGCCGTTCGTCATGGTCGAGACCAACGCCGACCCCAACCGCTTTGCTCCTTGGCCGGTCTTTCCTTCCAGAAAAGCAATGATGCCCAGTTCTCCGTCGGCCCTGGTTACCCAGCGGTCTTCACCGAGGCTTTTTGCTATCTCGCGTGCCTCCAGCCAGTCCCGCTTTTCCACCTGATAGTCGATCTCAATATCGGTATAGCCCTTGGCTGCCAGACACCACAGCCGCAGTTCCGCGTCATTGCGCACGGCAGGGTTGGACAATTGGTCGCCCAGAAATCGGGAGAGATTGACGAACGACATCGTCTCGGATTGCGATCGAAGCCGGCCAATTTTTGCGTAAAGCTCATTGCGGGCGTCGCCACGCTGTGCGAAAAGTGCTTCCGCCCTGGCGTACAAAGGCCCGGCCTTCTGCCCGTTGTTCAGCCAATAGAAACGATTGGCCTCTGCCAGTAGCGCTTGCGGGTCCACGGAATCCGGCTGATTCAGATTGTCTGAGTTGACCTGGTTTTCAAGCGAGAATCCGCGAAGCCTAGTAAAAGCTCGATACCAGAACAAAAGTATCGCCAAGAGAACCAGAACAGTCACAAACACTGATCTCCCTAGGAGCCCGATTCTCATCGACCGATACCCGTCCTGATTGTGGAGAGGCAAGAGGGGCAAGCGCAATACCAAGAAGCGCTGACAGAAAACAGGAGGGTTACAGATAGCCTAGTAAGCCTCATAAGAAATTCTTGCACTTAACCAGACAAAGTTACGCGGATGCTCCGCAATGCGCATTTTGACCGTTTTCGAAATCGATACGATCCTTGCTGGATTCCCTAACGCCGCTGGATTCAGCGTTCGATAGTGCCTTTAGATCGATTGATTCCAGTGCAAGGGTCCTGCATAGCCGGCTTTCCTGAACTAGTTCCACCGCGGCTGAGAGCCCTCTTGTTTCGCGCTCCAACGACTCCAGACGCGGCAGCCTGCAGGATCCTGCGAAGGGTCGGGCAACCACTGTGGGTGAGGTGGGTGCCCGCTAATTGTTAACCTCGGCACAGTAATTGCGCCTGCGTAAGCTTAGCGCCTGCCAGAGTTGGCGAGGTGCCGTGTGAAGAAGGCTCAGGCATTTGCCGATAGGGTTGTGCCTTTTGTGCTGTGGCTGCTGGGCCTAGCGCTTCTGGCCGCCCTCATAGTAGCAGCGTTAAGGCCGGCGAGTTCGTGAGGAAAACTTGCCTCGTGACTTAGTTACTGGCACGGTTCGCGCCGTCGCTCCTCCACTTTTCGCATCGATGGCCCAGCCGGAAGGGATCCGATTGCCGTTCCGTCGAGCCATTCGCACCTTTCCAAGCGCCTCGGCACTGGTGGCCATGTCGATCACGATGGGCGGCTCTTGTTGTCCAGGCAAACCGACGGCAGTGGGGCTGATTCTGCGATGGCGGAAGATGCGGCGCGTGATCGGGTGGACAACAGCAATTGTGATGGTGCTGGGACTTGTGCTCATCGACCTGGTATGGTCTCCTTCACCAAGCACTTTAGCTTTTGTCCCTAAGCTATAACTTCCACAAATGTAATCAACCCGGGACTCGATGAGTGGCGGCGACAGCCATTCTTTATTTCAGCGGACTGCCGTGCCTACACTCCACGAATACCCCGGAGGAAACATGCCGAATGCAGGGCGACGCATCGAACTCGGCTATTAGCCTCTACCTGCCGAGGAAGGCCAGAACATTGTGCGATTCAACCAGGTGGTGGTGTTTGGCAGACAGAAGAAAGCTCACCTGCGCGGCGAAACGAGCCGTGCGGCTGAAATACTCGCCGCCAATAGACAGCTTAACCTGCGGCGTCTTCTGAACGTTGCGCACCCACTGGCGGTTCACGCTCGCTGCCTACCGATGTAGAGCCTGTCACAATCCAGAACCCGATCATAACTTGGTGGGACTGCCAGTCTTGCGTCCAAAATGTGTCAGCCGAGTGTCTGCTTTTCGGTTACCCGGTTTAATCGAGCAGGTTCGGTCGATTCCATAAGTTCTCGTTAGGAATGCCGCTCGTTGACTAACCATAGCAGTTCGGCTTAGTGCGCCTGTGTGTAAGAAGAATTTTGCGAGAAGCACATGAGACCGCCGTTTCGTTCCAAACAAGAAGTGATCATCAACGCTCCGCTGGAGACGGTGTGGGCGTTCAACATGGATATTACGAAAATCTCTACCTTCATCCTCGCGTAGTCGAAGTGGAGCTACTCTCAGGGAAGGCTCTCCGTGGACCGGGCGTTTCGTATCGATGCCACCTCTTAGGCGGAAGACACATGTGCGTTGAGAAGGACATCGAAATCGTTCCAATGCAGAAGCTGGTCACTGTACTGGCGGAGGACACGTTCGGAATAAGCAAGATCTTGCATGACTACGTGGTCGAAACGACGCTACAACGTGTCGGGCCGTCTTCTACAAAGATAGAGATCAGCCATTACTACTCCACACCGACTCTGAAAGCCAAGCTGCTGAACCTAATCGCGAGACGAAAAATTGCCCGCGAAACTCTAGACACCCTTAATGGAATGAGGGCTGCAATCGAAGAGAGGGGCGCAGCGATCGAAAATGGCTGACGAAATTCTCTTCCACTATGTTTGTCCGACAGCTTTACCGCAATATTGTAAGACTAATATGTGCCATACATAAGTGTGTGATACCATTAAGTGTCATGAATAATCCTTTCGAGTTTGGCAGAGAACTGGGGGTCGACGAGATTGTGGACCGCGATGCCGAAGTGACCGAGGTGGTGCAGACGATCCACCAGGGCGGAAAACTATTCATGATCGGTCCGCGTCGCTACGGCAAGACTTCCATCCTCAAGGCGGCGGAGGACCGCTTACAAGGGGACGGTGCGGTCGTGCTTCGCCTTGATGCCGAAAGCTATCCCTCGCTCGATCTACTGGTGAACGCATTGGTGGCCGGTGCTGCCAAGCGCCTGAAAGGGAGCATTGAGAGAACTGGTGAGCTAATTCGCAAATTCTTTGCCAAGCTTCGACCGGAATTGAACTTCAGCATGACGGAACAGGAATGGACAGCCAAAGTAGGTGTGAGTGCCGTCGATTCCTCGGAACATCACGTAACCTTGTTCGTAGAAGCCTTGGATGGTCTGGAGGAGTTGGCGAGAACGCAGCCGAAGAATCGATCCGTCGGCCTGATTGTTGACGAATTCCAAAAAGCCATCGAGATTGGCGGCCCTGCTGCGGAAGCAAGCATTCGCTCCGCTATCCAGCGCCATAAACGGACCGGGTATGTCTTCGCCGGTTCTAAAACCCGACTGCTCAGCGCGATGACAACCGACGCTGCTCGGCCGTTTTATCGCCTAGGCACATCGCGCTTCATTGGAGCAGTGCCCCGCAATGATTTCATCCGCTTCTTACAGCAGAAGTTCATTGCCAGTCGATTCGCCATCTCGCATCCTGGTGTATTGGACATGATTCTAGATCTCGCAGATGATGTGCCCTACAACGTGCAAATGCTGGCCCACGCCTGCTGGGAGGACCTCAGGGCAAAGGCAAAAAACCATCAAGCTGTCCTAAACGATAGCATCATTCAAGGGGCTCTCGAACGTCTCGTCCGGCAGTACGACCCCTTTTACACGCAGCTCTGGAACGGGTTGACAGCCATCCAGCAGAAAACGCTCATTCTGGTCACTACAGAAGGTGGAACCAATCTTCA
>Ga0126383_10001509_pt1 | contig 14549 bp, 13 predicted proteins | sample PanSoiMetPlot_35_FD_96882 | JGI IMG/M metagenome (GOLD analysis project Ga0126383, IMG submission 96882) | Tropical forest soil microbial communities from Panama - MetaG Plot_35 | ecosystem: Environmental > Terrestrial > Soil > Tropical forest > Bulk soil | place: Panama | collected 2016-02-17
GCTGTTTTCTTCATCGGTGGCGTAGCGTATTCGATGCCGCATAACGCGAGAAGCTACTTGAGGGACGAGCACGTGACTGAAAATCACGGTGTCGGTGGTTCGATTCCGCCCCGGGGCACCATTCCTCAGTTCAGCCGCGTTCAGTCCGTACTGGACACACATGGGTTACGGTTTATTCCGGCGACATGGTAACACTTTAGGTGGCGTGCTGCAGTTGGAGGGATCGCAAGTATCGCACCGGCTGATGCGCCGATTCTGCCTCATCGCGCGTATCAACAAGGATGGAATTTTCGAGAACGACAGGTATTCTGGGCCTCACGTAAGTCTGGTCGGGCGTAAGGATTCGAGCGGCACGTGATATGGTTCGCTGAGTTCAGCCCTTTGTGGCCCACGAGCTACGAATTTCGTCCATCAGCGGATGTCTGATATTCGCTTGCTCCAAAGCGGCGAAATTCTCCAGGACTACGGCATCCCAGGTCCCCTGCTTTCCGATAACTTTACCCTTGTACTTGTTGTAGACAGCCTTTGCTTCCTCTGTGGAGCCTTTGAGCATGAGAGCGTGGGCGCGATTTGCGTCAATCAAGAAGAAGTCCTTGCGAATCGCGACAGCCTGATCTGCGGTCGCGATGACATCGTCATACCGTCCTGCGAAAAGCTGATATCGCGAAAGTTCTAAAAGAGCTTTGAGTGTGTCCTCGCCGGGTTTGCCGTCGGCAACAGTCTCCGCGCGGCGCACCGACGCCAAAATTCCTTCTTGGAGGCGCGTGGCCTCCGCGTAGTTCTTGCGCTCAAACGCGTCCGTTACGGATTTGGTTCTTTTTCGCGCGTCTTCGATGGCCTTTGCGAGATCGGACGTGAGCGAAATTTCAGTGACGTCGTTAGCAGGTGCTGCGTCAATCGATGAAGGCCAAATTTGCTCGCTTTCGTTGATGTAGATTGATGGCTTTTTTACCCATCGACGAAGATAATCTGGGGATTCGTGCAGAAAAAGCCGACCCTCATAGATGCGCCAATACTCTGGCGTGCTGTGGTGTTTGTGCTCAACAGCAAGACACCATGCGCAGAATCCGCCATAGGCTGGCGCAAACTGCGCCGGGTTTTCGGCAAATTTTTTGCGATTCTCGCCGTTTTCGAAGAACCAGACGGCGCCACGCCAAATATAATAAAATCTCGGAAAGCCGAGGCGTGGTTTCCCCATGGTGAAGTACGCAACGGTGTCGTAGCCCCGAATGGCAATGCGCGCCCGATCCGTGCTGACGCTCGCGTTGGCGGGGGCGCCACCGATGCGTATCGCAATATCCTGTATGGCCGCCTGGTCGGCGTCTGACACAGCGAGGAGATCGCGCTTCTCCTTCAAGATTTGATTTGCCGTTGCCCCCGTTGGCGAGGCTTCAAGCGCACTTTCGAACTCCTTTTCCGCCTCGCTCTTTTGGCCCAAACGAGTATAGAGCCACCCAAGCCGGTATCGTAACTCGGGCTCGTCCAGTTTGTTTCCTTCCTGCATCGCGGCACGCGCGCCGGCCTTCATCAAAAGCAACGCTTTCTCTAATCCCACTAAATTGTGCGTTTTCCACGCCTCCAAAGCCTGCGACCAACCCCACACAAAGCGCACCAAGGGGTCATTCTCGTCTCTCGTGAATGCGCGCTGGGCCAAGGATTTTCCAAACTGCGCCTCAGATGTGTTATCGGGACTGAGCAAAGCGTAGTAGCTATTGACCTTGGGCTCAGTCGGGTCGAGGATCAAGGCCTGGAGATAGTTTTCGGCCGCACCGGCGCTGTCATAGCCCCTCTCCTTGATGCGTCCTTGATAATAATTAAGCCGGGCGAGTTGCCGTTGTGTCAAATGGAGGTCCACGGAGCGCGTCGCACGGGCTAAAGGCATGCCGATCGAGCTCAGCGACCCTGCATTCGCGATCATTTCAAACAATCTCAGATAGCGCTGCGAGTTACGCTCAATGTCGCCTTTGAGCGCCAAGGAGAAGGCACTTGCCAGATCGTTTTCGCTGGCGGGGGTTCGCGACTGTGCGTAGCTCAGGAAAGCGATCGCTTCCGCATATTTCTCTTCCGCCAATCTCTTCTTCAACCCGTCAGCGACAAGGGCTGCCGTGGAAACGTCGCCGAACTCGTTAAAGGTCGCGTCCAACACGGCGGTAAAAGATTTACCCTGCTGAAGCGCTTTCTCTCTTATTTCGTAGAGGAACGCCTTCCTATCCTCAGGAACGATGACCGATTCATAAACCTCGAGCTGGCTGATAACGGTCGATACGGGGTCCTCCCCCTCGTATCGGGGATCGAAGAATACAACGCGGCGCTCTTCCGTAACCCCTTTACCATCGCTCAACAGCAGGGGCACAATGATTTCTTTATAATCAAGGCGAGAGATGGCGCGGCGCGCTTCGTTGGCTAGCCCCCCATTGGCCGCGATGCCGGGCACACCTTTCTCATAAATGTCGCGCCGCCGAATAGCGGCATCTTTCGAATAGAACGAGTCCTGCGCCTGTTTGAGGTACTCCAAAGCCTGTCGCGTGTCGCCTTCCGTTCGCCGCTTGAGGAGAAGGTCGGCGCGCGCCACAAGCAGGCGACCCAGATGGCGCTCGAGTTCCCAAGCCGGCAATGCGCCCATCGTGTTGTGAAACGCAAGCGCATGGTCAAAAGCGATGGTCAAAAGCCGCTCGTATTGGGGAAGCGCCTCCGCAGGCTTCAATTCGTCCGCCGAAGCGTAGAGCGCATGAAATAGGCACCACTTAGTTGACTTCTCACCTTTTCTGGAAAGACATAAGTCCAACGCTCTTTGCGAAAGGTCAGCGTAAGTGTTAATGTTGAATCGCCGTTGGGCCAGAGACGCATTAAGGTTGAGGATGCTTCTGGCCACGGCTGCAAAGACCATGCGATCTTGAAGCGATGCATCAGTCGACGCAAAAAAACTCGCCAGATCGAATTCACGAGCGGCAAATTCTTCGAGACGCCCGTAACCTAGTGTATTCCAATCGCCCCGTATAAGTTTGCGAAATGCCTCTTCCGATGTCTGTAAGTATTCACCTAACGGGAGCTTCTCGCGCACATCAGGATCCCGATAATCGATATCAATCAGCGAGCTATAAGCGTCGGCGAACTTCAGTGCCGCATCCCGGAGGCGATCCCGCGGCAGCGATAAACCCTCGTTGAAAAGGAGTTTTGCATTTTCAAACTTCGCCTCTAGGAGCTGAGCGCGTCTTTCCCGCTCGCGAAATTCAGCTGCAGCTTGCTGAGCCGCCATGAGTCGATTTTCTTGACGGATGTAGCTAAACGCTCCAATAGTGAGAAAGATGACCGCGGCCATCCCGACACCAAGCCACCGCGAGCGTTGCTGACGCCGTCTTTGCTCTCGAACAAGCTTTGCCTCAGCCTCACGGCTCTGATCAAGGAAGGAGGACGCTTGGGCAAACTGTCCGCCATAACGCTCGGCCCAACCAGCAGACGGCTTTTCTTCCCGCCACCACGCATCGAGATTGGCGAGATCGAGCCCGTGTAACAAGTCTCCGGCCTTGGCCGCATGCAGCGTCGCCGCAAGTCGCAATCTTTGCCAGTTTGCACCGGCCTTGCTTTCGCTTTGGAGCCACTTGGCCAAAAGGCTCCACTGCCGTATCAGGCTTTCATGGCCAACGTCGATGATCGTCTTGTCTTCCAGGGCTTGCGTGAGAGGCGGCATCAGGAAGTTGCAGTCCGGGGCGCGGAATGCGTCCACGATATCCCGCACGACCTGTTCGGGCTTGCCCGTCTCTTGCGCAAGTTTTTGGATTGTGCAGGGGCGGCGAACGGCGCTTGCGACATCGTATCCGTCGATCAGGCAACGGTAAAGGGCTTCCACGTCGTGTTCACCGTGTGTGAGCCGCGCCAGCACCTCCTTTGCGTGGGCATCGAGCGCGCCGGCTAAGCCGCCGACCGCGTCATATTCGGCCAGCGTGAGCGTAATCGTGGCCGGGTTTGACGCGTTCGCGCGCAACCAAAGGCGGTTCAGGACATGCTGCATGAGTGGCAACTGGTCCGCGCGGCGCGCGAGACGCAAGATTTGGTCCGGAGACGGCTCCGCTTCCCAAGGTGCGAACGCGGCGAGATCGTTCAGTAGCCTCGTGACCAGCGTGTCCTCGATGGCGAAGCCGAGCGTTTGAGACGGCCCCTCGATTGCTTCTTTAACCTCCGCGCGGGTCATGCGCGGGGTCAGGTAGAGGCTTTTATTGATTTGCTCGGCAAGATTGGGAATCAAGGCGCAGGCGCCCAAGAATTCGGAGCGCATCGTAATAACAACATAAATCGGGCATTCGGCACTTGCAGCGCTCCCGAGTAGAAGTGCAACGAAGGCTTCCGCCTCTTCCCGCTGGGAGTAATCACCGTACCGAAAGAGCTCCTCGAATTGGTCCACGACGACAAGTAGGTTGGTGCCTGTCGGAAGATTTCCGACCCGGCACCATTCTACGATCGATCTTGGCCCTCTCTTCAAGAAGGACCGCAAAATCTCGATGTCCTCATAATCGGCGTTGCGCGCCGGAATCGTCTTTAACAGCTTGTGCGCAAGGTTCCGAAGTGGTTGCCCCCCAGGGTGCATGTCGGCAAACAACCAGCGCGAACCGGCACTAGCCAGAAAGCCCACTTCCAACGCTTCAAGAAGGCCGGTGCGAACGAGTGATGATTTTCCGCTGCCAGATGACCCGAGGACTGCCAAAAAGCGCGACCGGCCCAGGCAATCCACCATGTCGTCTACGCAGCGCTCCCGGCCAAAAAAGAGGTCTGCTTCGTCGCGGGTAAATGCTCGTAGACCAGGATAGGGAAGGCGCATTGCGGACCTCAACTACTTATTTCGTCAAAAGCTGTTTCAGCGCTTTCTCTGAAAAATTCTCATCAAGCACGATTTCGGACGCACCAGGGTATCGCATTCCGATATCCGGCTTGTCGAAGGGGGGCGCGATTAGCACCGCAATTGCGCGCGGGGGCTTCTCCCGGCGTCCCTTAATTTTATTGAACAGCCGCATTTGGCCGCGCACCCAGCTGGGAGAGGTGCTCCCGTAGACGAACACGACGACATCGCAATCCACGTAGTTTTCCTCAAGGTCAGTGCGGACTTCCGCGGCCGCCCCGGTGCGCATCGGCAACACGGTTGCCATATCCTGCTTCTCGAAGTTGTTTTGAAGCTTTTTCGCAAGATCGTGATCGTCAGCATCGGCATTGATGAAAATCATTGCATCAGGTAGTGTTGGTCTTTCGTCTCTATGATCGCTCAGCCGATTCAAGACTTGCGACTTGAAGCTTTCGAATGTGGACGCGGTAACGGTTGCGTCCTGCAACAAGCTTCGATATGCACTGTTCCGGACCCGGCTGATCTGGAGGTCGGGCCTTCGCCAGCGTACGCAATCCTTTCCTATGCTCGCTATGATTTCGGCCTGAAATCTTGGGTAGCTTACGCTAAGGTCTTTCGGGATGCGTCCCTCGCTTTGGTCTAAAAGCTGGATGATCAGGTCCGCTTTTGCGGCATCTGCCGTGAAGGCTCGGCTGAAGGTTTCCGCACCTTGCGGGTATGTCTCGATTGGAAGGACATTGTATTCATATTGCTCAAGGTAGGATCGCAGTTCCTCGCTCTCGAGTTCGAGGTTCTCGGTTACTTGAGCAAGCAGTATCGTCTTGCCGGAGCGTTCTAGCGGGAACTCGGGTTGAGGTGCTGCCTTTGGTGGAGACACAATGGTTGGGTGCATCTCAATCAAGTTGGCGCCGTGTTTTCCGGCCTTGTTTAACGCCCGCAGCTTATTTGCGATTTGCGAGGAGAGGCTATTGATCCGGGTGCGAAAAAGATCATCCGACGGTTCAAGGGGAATGTCTTCCTGCCCAAGGCTCTCTTCCACCTTGCGCCAGAAGGGCATCCGGTTCGCGGTGTCGAGAGGTGCAGGGTAGCGGTCCTCTTCGGCAAGACGCAAACGCTCGACAGCCAAAAGTTGAGTTTTGTCCGCCACTTCCAAAAACGCTTCGAGTTCGCGCTGGGTCCAATCGCGCTTGGCATAGCTTGGCGACGCGATCGCGAGAAAGAGCGCGGATTTTTTCGCGTTATCGAGCAGGGTTTGAAGCTGATCGCCGGCGTGTAGTGTCGCCGTGTCGAGGTATGGGCGAAAATTGTCGGCGTCCCCAAGGCGTTGCCGCACCGCGATCTTAAGGTTTTTTACAAATTCGCTGACCCATCCCGGCCTATTGAACGCCTCCTCATTATCGAAACGCGCATAGCTGATGAACACATCCCAATTGAAATTCTTTGCGTACGCCATACGCAATCCCCCACTTAGAGCGGATTCCGGTCGTGTCGAAGCGTTTTGCGATGTCGCAGCGCGCTCTTAGCGAGCTTCGGGTCTGGGTATTGTAGCGCGCGGCGTCGGCCAGTTGCAGGAATCGAGGCATCTCCCCTCGGATGGCTGTCGTCGCCCCTCGCATCAACCGCCGCGAATTATATAAGAGGAAAGGGCTCCCAAGTGTGAGATGGATCACACTTCAGGCCTGCTCGATCGATTTCGAGTGCCGCGTGTACGGCTGTCGGTCCCGAAAATTACATCCTTGTTGATTCGCGCGATGAGGCAGAATCGGCGCATCATCCTGTACGATGCTTGCGATCCTTCGGGACGTTCGTCGCCAACCTGTTCAGGTAGCGGCGTCAGCTTTAAGTCGAGAACCTCTTTCTTCGGCATCAGCTCAATATCGCCCTGAGGCGTGTACCACATCATCTGCGGCTTCGTTGGAGTGACCGAGCATTGCTGGTATGGATGACTGGCTCTGGCCAAGCTTGCTCGATTTGTCTCGCGTCGTTCAGCCTGACACGATCCTGCGATGGCATCGAGCAGGGTTCGGGCCTACTGGCGCTGGAAATCTTGCGATCGGCCAGGGAGGCCCACAGTTAACCGTGAGTTGCGCGAGCTCATCCGACGGATGAGCACGGAGAACCCATTGTGGTGCGCTCCGCGCATCCATGGTGAACTGCTCAAGCTCCGGTTCGAGATCGCCGAGTCGACGGCCTCGAGATACATGATCCCGGACAGGGGGCCACCATCCCAGACTTGGCGGACATTTCTCCGCAACCATGCGGACGCCATCGCGGCGATCGATCTTTGCGTGGTCCGACGCTGACATTCGAGTGCCTGTTTGCGTTTCTCGTCGTAGGTCCTGGTCGACGTCAGCTCCTCTCGTTTGCGGTGACCCGGCACCCGTCGGCGGAGTGGCTGGCGCAACAGATCGTGGAGGCATTCCGTGGAACACGGCGCCGACCTATTTGGTGCGCGACAATTGATGGCGCCTATGGCCGGCTTTCACACATCGACCCCGGGCGATGGGGATTCGAGACCGGCCGATATCACCGAGGTCTTGGGAGACATCATCCAAGACAAAGGCTTTGGGCGCAACGCCCGTGGAAACGTGATCCGGGCCTGATTACCGACTTGATCTCGGAGTCCGTCAGACAGCTCTCGATCCGACAACGCTGGCCGGGCCGGCAAGGTGCTTCAGTACCTGCCGATGTTGCCGTCGAGCCCTACACCGGAGCCACACGCTATCCGCTCGACCCGCTTCAGCCTTCCCCGATGCCGCCGCAGCCGAACGACGATAAAGAAGCCAAATAACGCGCAGAGGGACTGTCGAAGCGGCAGGCACGGCCTCCTGCTGCTGGCGGACCTTAATCCGTTCATGGACAGCGATGTGGTGGAGATGGAAAATCCAAGGCAGTCCGCGACGATCTCGGCGGACCTGGGCATGTGAGATGCGACTGGAGCGTCACCGCAGGAAGCCGCCGGCCACAACGCCGCAATTTGAGCGGCAAATACGCGATCGAAGCCAGTGCAATAACCCGCAATTATGCTCGGTCGCCAGACGGGAGTCGTCCGACCAATGGATAACCAATGAATCCCCCCTTTCGGACACCTCCAAACGGGGCCAGGCGAAATCGTAACTGACTGATTTTACTCGACTTTCAAATAGATTCGACGCGCTCATAACCGCTTGGTTGGAGGTTCGAGTTCTCCCAGGACCGCCACTCTGATTTCGCTGCGCCGGCCCCAACATGGTCGGGACGTCAGCCGACATGCAGCGGCAGTCCATGCTGTTTCAGATATTCGCGCATTCTAGAGCCCGGCGTATGCACGATGCGCGCCTTAGGCGTTTTGTACTCCGAGTCAGGCACGCACACATATACGACTGAAAATGCCTCGTTCTCCGCGAGATCGACCACGATCGCGCTTCCCAGGTCGGCCTTGCGCATCCGCTCCAGGACAACCTGCAGCAAGGACGTCATATCCACGGGTGTTTCGGCGGAAGCCGAGCATATGTTGCCAAAGTCGATTGTTGCAGGCTCATTCGACATTTTCGTCAGCTGGGACCTGTTGTTGTCCGTTTCACACAGGAACTCGTCGCGATAGCGTGCCCAAGTAAGGTCCTCCCGCAAGCCGGAAATATGAGTCAGACGGCTTTGTGCCGCTTCGGTAATGGCGCGTGCGAGTGCGATTGGGGCAAACGGATGACAGCCAAATCCGGTTGTCTGCTGTGGGTAAGGCGTATTGTTCTGGCGATCTACGATCGTGCACGCAAAAACCGGAATAGCGATGTTGATCGTGATATACCAGACGAAAATCTCCACTCCCGCTGACAAGCATTTCTCGACGAGAGGCCGACATAGCGGATCCCCGATTGATTGCAAAATGACACGACGCCCACCGTTCGATTTCAGGTCATCCTGCTCTAAAAACCAGAACGACGTTTGATCGCGTTCGATGACCTCGCAAAGCCCATGGACTATGGCTTCGGTCCGTGTATTTCCCGACGCGAGGCCGTTCGATGATGTCAAGAATACTGGCTTTTCCGCACGCTTGGAAAAATCTAGATCAAAAAGCTCATCCGGGATCCATTTCCGATCGCCGTCAAACAAATCCTCACCCGAGAGCCACGGTATTGCCCTGTGTTCGGAAAGATCCGCATCTGAGCGGATTATGAGCCGGTGCGGGGAGATGAAAGAAGGGTCACGGGCGCATTCGAAAAGCGCACGGATTATGGTAGGGGGCCGCCGCTGCTCGGCGTGAAAGACCTCTATGCTTTCCATTATACCTGACACGCTCGCCAGCTCGTGGCTCACTCCTTTTCCTTGCGAGACGGAAAGAGAGCGGCCCAAGGGTCGAACAACTGTCCAAACCGGAATGCCGATCGTATCGAGCCCGGTGATATTCGCGAGACGGGTGATTCCGAAGTCAGACAAACTTGGTCGGATGCGCGCAAGCGTTTCTTTTGCGGCTATCTCCCGGATGGTGCCGCCAAGGTCTCTGCCGGAATGCGTTGCTGAAACCATCGTGCCGTGCCTAACCGTGACAATTCATCTTGACGCCAGTGGATTCAGCTCGTGCGACCTTTCGGAGGTCGGATGCCACCTGCGAATTGGTGGAATGTCGGAGTGTTGAGCAAGAAACTGTTGTAGCCAATGATTGGTCGCCGGAAAGGTCCATGTATGGCTCTTTGAGATGACGGGCGATGATGAGACGGTACTCAGCATCAACTCTGCATCCATGGCCTTGATATCGACCTTGGTGCGTTCGTAGAGATCAAACTTGGCAGCGGCCTCCGTGCCAAACGTCTGCTCGAATGCGCTCTGAACAGCAGCCAAGGTCCGCTTGGAAAAATGAAGCGCCTTCAAGGAAGACGTAATGCTCACCTCCGACTTTCGGTCGATCAGCGCACGATGCCTCATTTCTCTGAGTGAATAGCGGATATTGACCATCGCCTCGGAAAGAGCGCCGAAATGCAGCTCCGGTACGGCGTGGAGCACGCAGACTTCATCATCGTCTTGCAATGCGCCTCGACGAAATGCGCGATAGACAAAGCCAAAGCCGACCATGCCGAACGCGTGCAACTCGGCGGCTCTCAGCGCTCCCATGCTAGAGGAGCCACAAACGACCGCCCCGCTTTTCAAAGCAAACAGAATTTCCTTGTGCCACACGGATGGCATGTTACCGAAGTGGCCGTCGATGATGCAAATCAGCTTATAACCAGCTTGGACTGCGCGAAAAACAGACCCGAGTGCCGCGGGTGCGAAAATATGCGCTCGATCTGGAATCTTTTTCAGCCTTGTCGGTCCGACGAATACGCAAATTTCCAGCAATCTACGCTCCCATCGAACCAAGCTGCTGTCGAACCAGGTTGCTGCCGAACCGTGTTGCGCCCTGTGCCCGCTTGGAATCATTAGCCGACCACCATGGAGTTCGCAATCTTCAGATCGGTGCCTCGTCGGTGTCGCCCGCATGGAGGCAGAGCAAGGCTCCAAACGCGGCAACGCAAAAAGCGGCCAAAACGAGGATGATGGACAGACCAATGTGGTCGAGCATGAGTCCGAATACGACGGGGGCGGAAGCTTGGGCCGCCCGCGATGGCGCGGCAAGCAAACCAATCCGCTCGCCGTAGGCGCGAGGCCCGAAGACCGCCAGCGGGACGGTGCCTCGCGCGATCGTCAGGAGACCGTTGCTGGCGCCATAGAGCACGGCGAACGGCGCCGCGGCGGCGGGGCCCATAATGACCAAAGCTGCTCCGCCAAGAGGGTACAGGAGGATCGCAAGTCGCGCCGACGCCAAGGGATGGAACCGGCGGTTGAAGATAAGCTCTGCGGCCCGCGCGGCGACCTGGGCCGGCCCGACCAAAGCGGCTGCGGCAATCGCCGCTAGAGGTGTCGCCCCGGCGCGCTCGAGCAGCGTCGGCAGATGTGCTCCCATCGATCCGAAGACAAATGAGGCGGCAGAGAAAACAAAGACCAGCAGAAGCATTTCCTTGTAGGGCTTCCAGCCGATTGCATGTGAAGCGACCCGAGGACTTTCATTCCGGGCGACAGGAGGCGGCAAGAACCATCGATTGATCGGCAGGCTGACCAGAATATTGATGGCCGCCCAGACGAGGCAGGTTTCCCGCCAGCCCAACGTATCGTTCAAAAAGGTCGATAGGGGCCAACTTATCGTCGACGCAAAACCCGCAATAAGCGTGATTCCCGTGATAGGCCCTCGCGCCTCATGACCATAGAGCGCCGTCAGCGTCGCGAAAGCTGCATCATACAACCCCAGCGCTATGCCAATGCCGATCAGGGCCCAGGCCAAGAAAAGCCCGACCGCCCCGGTGCTGGCAGCGAGCGCCATCAACCCGGCCGCCAGCACAACGTTTGAAAGCATCAATACGCTTCGGCCTCCGTGCCGGTCGATGAAGCGTCCGACCGCGGGGCCGGCAAGCGCAGCGATCAGCAAGGACGCCGAGAAGGCCGCAAAGAGCCAATTGCGTGGAATGCCGATTCCAGCGCTGATGGGGCCGGCAAGAATCGCCGGAAGATAATAGCTCGACGACCACGAGAGCGTCTGCGACACTCCGAGTGCCGCGACCACGGTGTGCCGGCGTCGGCTCGGCAACTCTTCTCTCCAAGGGAACGCAACGAAGGGAACGCAGCCCCCCACGCCGGCTGCCGCCTACGCTTATCATATGATGCGGCAGAGGATCGCGGCAAATTCTCGTTTGTGGGTGGCAACCGGATTTGCAGCGCTCAAAGCTGCTTCACTATGCTACCGCGCCATCGGCGGGTAGAGTGACAGGAGGTCTGCGATCCGATTCTCGGGGGATGCATGCGCGGGATTTCTGTGCTCTGCACGTGCCTGGATAGGGGAGTGCAGCAGGCATTGCTGGCGCCAGCGGTTTGTTCGGCCGTCTCGGCGTCCGGGCAGGAAGCTCCGCAAGCCGCGCGCCGGATCAAGCCGGTCCCACAACGAACGATCGAGTTCGAGGAGAGCTCAAGCTCCCGCATTATCCGCGACGCAGAATCGATCGTCCGCGCGGTCCTGCATACTCAGAAACCGGTGCGCATTGGCGCAGCGACGGCGCGCAGCGCCGCGCGGGATTATCTGCTGACCCGCTCGGCGCTCTTGGGCCTCGATCAACGCGAATTGGAGAATCTTCACCTGCGGCCGCGGGGAGAGCCAGCCGAGGCAGGCGTCGAATACCGATTCTTGAGCGAGAAACAACGGGGCGACATGACCACTGTCACCTTCCAGCAGACGTGCGTGGCGTTGCCGGTATGGGAGGCTGGAATTTCCGTGCATGTCATGCGACGGCCGAATTGCTTTGAGGTCATTTGTGTGCAGATGACACGACACAGCGAGCTCGCGATCAAGAGTTTGATGCCGCCGCAACAAGTCGCGACGCGGATCGCATCGTTTGACGCACGCGTTTTGGCGAAACAACTCGGCTTGGCCGATGAGGACACGCCGGCGAAGCCTGAATCTCTGCGCATTGGTCATCAGCATTTGGCGGTCTATCGCTACGAAGCGAAGCGGCGCGCTCAGGGGCTTTCAGCAGCGTCAAACGCCACCGCCATCGATTGCCCGCCGGCACGAATTCCGCCAGTTCCGGATAACATCGTCAATGGAAGCGATCATGTCGTTCTTGCCGCCTATTTCGATCTGGGTTGGAATCGCTGTGCGGCGACCCACTGGCTAGCGCTGATCGACGCGAGATCGCACTCAATTCTTTATCTTGAGGAGTTTACGGCGGATGTGAACGGCAAGGTATTTCTGGCGGATCCGATGACGACTCATGGCGGCCCGCCATCAAGCGCCAGCAATGCGCAGTTGAATCCATTCCGCGTGTGGGCGGCGCTTCCCAACCTTCGCGAGTCCAGCCCCCAGGAGCTCGTCGGATCGAACGTGAAGATTGTCGATTTTGAGCTGCCGAATATTCCGCCACCCAGCAAACCGACGGGCGCCGACTTCGAATTTGATGTGCGTACCAATGAGTTCTCGGCCGTCAACGCGTACTACAACTGTGATCGGTTTTTCGGCTTCATGGAGGATCTGGGGTTCAGGCGCGACGATTATTTTCCAGGAACGACGTTTCCCATCAGGGTCGACCACCGGGGGACGCCGACGATTGGCGGCGGTCCGAACAGCGTCAATGCACAATGTCGAGGCAAGACACGCCGCCAACCTGACGGAAGCGTCATCGGTGAGATAGCGGGCCTCATTTTCTGCCTCGCTCAGGCGGATGCCAAGCCGCCAATCGGGATTGCAACCGATTGGCGCGTTGTGGTGCACGAGCTGGGCGGGCACGGAACTCTGCAGAACCACGTGAACTCGTCGCGTTTCAGGTTCGCTCACAGTGCCGGCGACAGCCTCGCGGCCATTCTCAGCGATCCGGAATCAAAGGCGGAGGACAAAGGCCGGACGTTTCCGTGGATAGACAAGTTTCGTCGCCGTCACGATCGGAAGGTCGAGGATGGGTGGGGATGGGGCGGCGAAAAGGACTTGAATGACGATTTCTTTCAACTCGACAGGGAGCAGATCCTGTCAACGACGCACTTCCGCCTGTACAAGTCTCTGGGCGGCGACGACCACGACAGCCCCCATGCGCGCCATTTCTCGGCCAGATACACGGCGTACCTGATCTTGCGGGCGATCGAGACGCTGACGCCGATCACCAATCCGCAGCATGCCTCGGATTGGCTGTGTAATCTTATTGTCGCCGATACGGGGAGCTGGGTCGCCGATGGGCACAGTGGCGGCGCTTACGAGAAGGTCATTCACTGGGCGTTCGAAAAGCAGGGTCTGTTTGGCGGGACTCCGCCGGTCGACGTCTACATCGACGACGGACGTGGCGGTGAATATCAGTACCAGGCAAGCCACGAGACTTGCCCGGCGATTTGGAATCGATGCGCCAATGACGGGGCTGACGGGCACGAAACGCCCGTGCCCGACATCGTCAATTTCGCCTATGTCAGGATCAAGAACCGCGGCGCCACGACCGCAAGATCGGTCGTCGTGAATGCGTTCCAGAACAGCTCGCTGACCAACCTGGACTATCCGGAGGGTTGGATGACGATGAGGACCCCCCGACTTTCCGCGCCGGATATTCTCCCGGAATCGACGGAAGTGACTGTCGGGCCTTTCGAGTGGATTCCAACGGCGAAAGACAATTGCATCCTGATGGCGGTGTCAGCCAACGGCGACGCGAGCAACTTGGACAAATTTGCAAGCGGGCGATCAATTCCAATCTGGCGGCTCGTGCCCAACGACAACAACTTGGGAATGCGCAAGTGCGCGGGCAGCTCGACCCGAGACTTCAGGCGACATCAAAAATATTTTGGCTGCCTCCGCGCGCCAGATTGATGGCCGGAACACCGCAGAGCTCCTTCGTCCGCTGTTGCAACGTCGGTGTGTCGGTGCAGGGACCTGTGATCAAGCTGATCGAGAGGCCCATGTCCTCGAGCACGCGCTTGCTCCCGAGCGCGCCAAGCGCATCTGCCGCAGCGAGAATGATCTTCATGTCGCGGCGCCTTTTCGAAAGGCACTCGAGGAAGACAGGCACGTTGGCTCCAAGGAAGTCTCCGCCGCATTCCACGAGGACGACGTCGGAAGTGACAGACAGCACGACGTCGAGAGCGCGGTTGAAAAATACGTTCATGCCGTCCCGACCGGACGGATAGGTCGTCGGCAAGCCAAAATCGACGCAATCAAAAACGTAAGAAGCGCCGAAGTCTTGGTACCTCA
>Ga0126383_10001510_pt1 | contig 14548 bp, 10 predicted proteins | sample PanSoiMetPlot_35_FD_96882 | JGI IMG/M metagenome (GOLD analysis project Ga0126383, IMG submission 96882) | Tropical forest soil microbial communities from Panama - MetaG Plot_35 | ecosystem: Environmental > Terrestrial > Soil > Tropical forest > Bulk soil | place: Panama | collected 2016-02-17
ATGTGCGAGGCGCTGAACGTGAATTCGGTCACCATCAACCCAATAATGAACGCGAGGATGAGGTAGCCCTCCCAAGAAGGCGTCATCCGATCCGGGCGCACGCGCCAGCGGAGGTACCAGAAGTAGCAGGAGCCGAGGATCGCACTCGCGGCGAGCAAATCTTTCGTCAGCAGGTAGGCATTGAACACCGCGGCGATCGAGGGGTGCTGACCCCAAAACGGGTGCGTGGGCGCAGAAAGAACCTCCAGCGCGGCGGACGAAAAGCCCATCACGAAGAGCATGATCGTCCTTAGCGCGAGCACCACGAAGGCCGCGAAGATGAAGACGTGCATCGTCCCGGGGCCGCGTTCCTCGGGATCCACCATTCGCTGCTGCCCAAGTCCGAAGCGCACCAGCGCCTCTGCCCGAGCGGACCCATTGTCGAGGCGATTCTCCGGCTTGAGCGCGAGAAGCACCCGGACGCGCCAGTACATCGTCACCGCGAACAAGACGAGTCCGGCGGCCACCAGCAGAGATGTCAGGACAGGGCTCACGTTGTTTTCAATGGACGATCGGCTTCAATTAGCAGAGATACGCAGCCCGGCAAGGGCCATCGGTCCTTCGGACCGAAACGGACCTTAGCCGACCGGCGAAGTCGTTTCCGAGCAGTTTCGGAGGTCGCGATGTTCCCCAATGCGTTGGCTTCAGTCATTTGGCTCCTGAGCTGGCTTACGACCTCGGGAGCGGGACTGCTCCACCTCGCCGACGGCGGTTCGAGCGACGGCCCGCCCCAACGCGCAACCAGTGCCACCGGCCGCAGTCCCGCAGGTCGACCTCCCGACGATCCGCAGGTTGCCAAGGAGATCTCAACCTTGCTCGACGGCCAGGCGACCGAGTGGAACCGAGGCGACATTGCGGCATTCTGCTCGGCGTACGCCGATGATGCGGTGTTCCTCTCTACGTCCGGCGTGACCACGGGCCGCGAAGCCGTTCTCACCCGCTACAAAAAGCGCTATCCGGACAGGCAGAGCATGGGAAATCTCTCCTTTGAGGTCATCAGCACTCGCCTGCGGCCGCGGTTCGCCTCTGTCGCGGCGCGATGGAAGCTGACCTACTCGACCCAGAAGGAAGTCACCGGCCTCACGCTGCTCGTCCTCGAGCGGGAAGGGCAGGCGTGGAAGATCGTCCAGGATGCATCGATGTAGCGTAGAGTTGGCTTTCGGAAGGAGCCTTGATACCCGTCGTGGTAGCGCACGTACAACACTCGAGGCCAAGCGTGAATCCGCAAGAAGCCCGCGAAGCAGCCAGTCAAGGCATGGAGTTTTGGCGACAGTATCAATCCACGCGCCCCAAAACGGATCATGTCTCACTGGGCGGACCGCTTCGGGCCGTGGTGTTCTTCGTCATCTTGGCGTCCGGCGTGCTGATCGGATTTTTGTTCGGATCGGCCTCAGGCGGATTCGCCGGTGCGCCGATCGGCGTCATCGTCGGCGGGGGGATTTCGTTCGTCATCGCGCTCTGGGCGCATCGGATCCCCAGGATCGCCGCTCAATGGGAGCGAGCGGTAATCCTCCGCCTTGGAAAATTTCACGGCCTGAAAGGTCCGGGCGTGCTGCTTGTCTTTCCAATCATGGACACGGTGCGATTCGTCGACACCCGGCTGCTCACGCTCGATATCCCGCATCAGCAGGTGATCACCCGGGACAACGTGCCGGTGATGGTCGACGGCGTCATCTTCTTTCTCGTCCGCGATCCGAAGACGGCGGTGATCACCGTCCAAGACTACCGCTATGCCGTCAGCCAGTACGCCCAAGCGAGCCTGCGCGACGTGATCGGCAGCATGACGCTCGACGAGCTGCTCTCCGAACGGGACCAGATTCAGGCGAGGCTGGCCAAGGTGGTAGAGGAGCGGACGAAAGCCTGGGGTATCCACGTCGATTCCATCCGCCTGCTCGACATCAACATGCCCGAGGACTTGAAGCGGATGATGTCGCGCCAGGCATCGGCCGAACGCGAGAAGCGGGCGACGATTACCAAGGCGGAAGGCGACCGAGACGCCGCCCTCAATCTGGCTTCGGCAGCCGAGACGATGGCCCGAAGCCCGGGGGCGATGCAACTGCGGACCCTTCAAACTCTGGATGGGCTCGGGTCTTCTTCGGCGAACACGGTGATCATGGCGGTTCCGGTGGAAGTCCTCGAGCTCGCTCGCACCATTTCGCAGTCTCTGTTCGGGCGCGCATCGCGAGACGACGCCAATGCTCGACCGACCTCGTCTGCCGGCGCCAACGCTCCGCCCAAATAACATATCTCCGTTCCGTCCGTGCCCCTCGACTGAGCTCGGGACAGGCGTGGCGAAGCGGAGTCGAGGACCCCTCGACTCTGGCCTGCCGATGCAGGCCGACGCTCGGGGTGAACGGTCACTCGTCCAGCAGAACGGGCGAAAAGTTCGCCGCGTCACAAGAGGCCAAGACGTATTGAACGCCTTGCCGTTCACCGACGAAGCCGGCTGGGATTCCGGACGCGTGCAGATGCCCATAGACGCAAACCTTTGGAGCAAACTCTTCGATGATTCGAGAGAACGCCGTGGCCTGGGCATTCGAATACAGCGGCGGGAAGTGCACTGCGACCACCCGGCTCAACGCGGCGGCCGAGGCGGCCTCGCGCGCAACCGCGTCTCGGATCGACAGCTCGAGCCGCCGGCACTCGCGCTCGACGCGCTCACGGTCGGCATGCTCGCCGCCGAGCTCGCCTCCTGGCAACGGCGGTGCCTCCGGCGCGGTCCACAATCGGCTTCCCGCGATTACCCAGCGTTCGATGGAAACCGCGCTGTTGTGGAGAAAGCCGGCAATGCTGGCGTAGGGCTCGAAGAGGCGCTTGAGCTTGGCTGCGGAGTCGCCCCACCAGTAATCGTGGTTTCCCCGCAGGAGGACCTTGCGACCGGGCCGCTGGTCGAGCCAGCGCAGGTCATCCAGAACCTCCGCCGGCCTGGTCGCCCAGGAGATATCTCCTGCGACGATGACCACGTCCTCGGCTTCGACAAGATCGTCCCAGGCCCTCTGGAGCGGCTGCGGGTGATGCGTCCACCCGAAGCGGTCCATGTCCTTTCGCCGCGCGGAAGGAAGATGGGTATCTCCGATGCCAAACAGTCGCATACCGCTTAATAAGCACAAAGCGTACCCAACGATGAATTGCCAGTGGGTTGCGAATTGTTTCCCTCGGAAACAGCAGCGCCCAACAGCCGTTCTACTTGACACCTGGGGACCACAGCGCTGGGGAGTGGACGATGCAGAAATCAAAAGGAACCAAGGATTTGAGGCGCGGCGCGGGACTCGTCGCCGTCGGGGTGTTGCTGGCCGGCTGCTTTATGCACCGACATGGGATGCAGGCGGAAAACGGCGGGCAGGCCGATGCGGCATCCAGTCCCAAACCAGCCGAAAACAGCCCAGAGGTCACCGACTTTCTCGAAAAGCACATCGCCGCGATCGGCGGCCGGGACGCGCAGAATGCGGTGAAGACGATCGATACCGAGCGCGAGGCAGAGCTGTTCAAGGTCGTCCGAAAGACGCACGAGGTACGCGACAAGGCGACGCACCGCTTCTACTCAAAGACCGTCGATTCGAACGGCACGATCGAAATAGGCTTCGACGGAAAGCGCGCCTGGCAGAGGAGCCCGTTCTTCAAGGGCTATCTGTCTGAAAACGACCCAAACGCGAAGAACCTCAGCCGCAAGCGCCCGGAGCTCTACGAGTACACGGAAACTGGACAGATATTCGTGCGGCTGCCGAATGAACCCGTCGGCGGCAAGCAGCTGATTGTCCTGCAAACGCGCAGCTCCGATTTCGACGCTCTCGGCCGCGAGACAGCGGTGAAGTATTATTTCGATCCCGACAGCTTCCTGCTGCGGCGGATCCTGATCGGCGCCGAAATCACTCAAACCATCGACTTTGATGATTATCGCGATGTGGAGGGGACAAAGGTTCCGTTCGCGACGACTGTCACCAATCCGAACATCACCGTCAGCTCAAAGATAAAACGCATTCAATACAACCTGCCGATCGACCCGGCGATCTTTGAGTTCCAGCCGGGATCCTCATCTACGGACCCCAGTTCCGGCGCAACCGAAAAACACTCCGAGCTCCTGTCGACCGGCGCAGCCATCGCTGCTGTTGGCACGGCCGACAAAAACCTCTCCGAGAAAGTGCGCTTGGACACGTTCGAGCTCGTATGGAGCACGGTCAACGACACATATTGGGATCCGACTTTCGGCGGCGTCGACTGGAAGGCGGTCCACGACCGGTATCTGCCCAAGGTCAAGGCAACCGAAGACACCGAGCAATATCACCAGGTGCTCAACGACATGCTGGCGGAGCTGGATCGCTCGCACCTTCGAGTCGCTCCTCCGGATAGAGTGCAAGGCCTCCACAGCAAGGCGTCTGACTTGAGGAACGGGTCGGTCGGTCTGGACTTGCGATGGCTGGACGGCGAGCTGGTGGTGTTTGATACGAAGAAGGAATTCCCGGCCGATCGAGCTGGCATCAAGCGGGGCTTCCGAATCGTTCGAATCAACGGCAAAGACGCCGACCAACTGCTTGCTGATTTCAAAAAGAAGCGCGGGGGTTTTCCGCTTCGCGACGAGATCGAGCGCGTACGAGCTGCAGTGGATGAGCTGGCCGGCGCGCCCTCGACGGAGTTGACGCTGGAGATCAGCGATCAAGGCAAGGCGACCCGACTGGTGAAGCTGAGCCGTCAAGCCAGACCGGCCAACCAGGTGATGGAATTCGAGTCGCGAACTCTCAACCACGACATTGGCTACGTCCGGTTCAGTATTTTCTTCGGCGACGTGCTGAACCAGCTCACCGAGGCTCTTCGCCGAATGCGAGAGACTTCGGGGTTGATCATCGATCTGCGCGGCAATCCCGGCGGCGCTGGGGACCTCACCGGTGCGGTAGCGAGCCTGCTGTGCGCCGCGCCCGGAACGCTGGGCTCCTCGGCGTCCCGCTACGGCACTCGGCAACAGTCCTACGCAGGCAGCGGCAACGACGCTTATCCGGGCCGAGTGGTGATTTTGGTGGACGAGATGACGGGCAGCGCCGCCGAGGTTTTCTCCGCAGGGCTGCAGGCGAACAAGCGGGCAACCATCGTGGGAGCTACCACCGCGGGCGCGGCCCTTCCCGCGATGATGAAGCTCCTTCCCACCGGAGCGAGCCTCGTCCACGCGATCGCCGACTTCAAGACTCCAGACGGAACGGTCATCGAGGGGCGCGGCGTCAAGCCCGACATTCCCGTCAAGCCCACTCGCGAAGCGTGGCTTCAAGGACAGGACCCGGCACTGGAGCGGGCGAGTCGATTCCTGTCTGCGCGCTCGCAAGCGGGCGAAGGGTTTGCTGGCGCCCGATCGGCCTGACAGCAGTCCCCTTTGCCAGCCCAAGGCGGCCGCTACTGCGCATCGCGATTTTCGCTGAGCGCTACTCTGATCCCATGAACGGATAAGGCACGCGCGTAGGCGGCACGAAATTCTCTTTAATTGTCCGCGCCGAGATCCAGCGCATCAGATTCAGCGGAGAGCCAGCCTTGTCGTTCGTCCCGGAAGCGCGACTGCCACCGAAGGGCTGTTGGCCTACCACCGCCCCGGTCGGTTTGTCATTGATGTAGAAATTGCCTGCGGCGTGGCGCAGCTCTCGCATCGCGGTGGCGATCGCTTTTCGGTCGCGGGCGAAGATGGCTCCCGTCAAGGCGTAGGGGGCTGACTCGTCACACACGCGCAGCGTCTCCTCGTAGCGCGCGCTGGGATAGACGTAAACGCCAACCAGGGGCGCGAAGATCTCCTCGCAGAGGATGCGGTGATGCGGATTCGTCAGTTGCACCAGGGTCGGTCGGACAAACCATCCCTCGCTTCGGTCGGTCTCACCGCCGGCGACGATGGCGGCATCGCCCCCTTTTTTCGCCAGCTCGATGTACGACGACACGTTTTTGAACGAGTTTTCGTCGATGACCGCGCCCATGAAATTCCGAAAATCGCGAACATCGCCGATGCGGATCTCCGAAATCATCTCCTGCAAGCGGCTCTTCAGCTTGGTCCAGATCGAGTCGGGCACGAAGATCCGAGAGGCCGCGGAGCACTTCTGTCCCTGGTATTCGTAGCCGCCTCGGACGATGGCTACCGCCAGCGCATCGAGATCCTCCCCCGCGGAAGTGTGAGCGAAGATGAAATCCTTGCCACCCGTCTCACCCACCAGCCTCGGGTACTGGCGGTACCGCGAGATGTTCTGCCCGATGTCCTTCCACATGCCCTGGAAGACCGCCGTCGAGCCGGTGAAGTGAATTCCACCCAGGTCCGGGCTGGCGAGCGCCGCGTTTCCAACGGTGCTGCCCTTGCCGGGAATGAAGTTGATCACTCCGTCCGGCAACCCGGCCTCTCGCAGCACCTCCATAATCATCCAGGCGCTGTAGATCGCGGTAGAGGCGGGCTTGAACAGCACTGTGTTGCCCATCATCGCAGGCGCGGTGGGCAGGTTGACCGCGATGGAGGTGAAGTTGAACGGGGAGACGGCGAGCACAAAACCGTCCAACGGGCGGTAATCCAGTAGGTCCCAAATTTGCGGGCCGCTCTCCGGCTGTTCCGAGAGTAGCCGCGATGCGAACTGCACGTTGAACCGAAGAAAATCCACCGACTCGCAGGCCGCATCGATCTCCGATTGATGCGCGGTCTTCGATTGGCCGAGCATGGTCGAGGCGTTGATCAGAGGCCGATACTTTGTTGCGAAGAGCTCCGCCGCTTTGAGGAAGATCGCCGCGCGCTCGTGAAAAGGAGTGTTGCCCCACTCCTGGCGCGCCGCCATTGCCGCGGCGATCGCCTGTTCGACGTGCTGCGCTTCCGCCTGGTGATAAGAGGCCAGCACGTGGCTGTGCCGGTGGGGCATCCTCGCTTCGCCGAGTTTTCCGGTACGGACTTGACGCCCGCCGATGACCAGTGGGATCTCGATCTTGTCGGCGGAGAGCCGCTTCAAGGCATCCTTCAGCTCCGCCCGCTCCGGCGTTCCCGGCGCGTAGGAAAAGACCGGTTCATTCTTTGCGACTGGCACTCGGACGGCAGCGTCGATCATGGGGCACCTGAGAAGTCGAAACCACCCTATAACCCTTGACCCCCCATCAATGCAGCATCCGCTCCGGAGAACCTCCGGTCGAGGTGCCCAGCTTTGCCATGCAGGCGAGGATGTGTCGACGGTACTCGGATCGATTGCGCAGGCCCGAGATCATCCAGCGGCGGTCAATCACCAGCGTCGGAACCCCGGAGATGCCCCGCTCTCTCGCCATCCGGTGCTCGTCCAGGATGAAGCGGCGCATCTGAATCGAATGGTACGCAGCCGAGAATCGATTCATTTCCAATCCCAATGAGCCGGCCAACTCGAGCGCGACGTCTGCACGCGCAACGTTGACGCCCTGCTCGAGCGCAGCGCGCCGGAGCGCATCGGCGTACACCGCACCCGCGGCCGCTCCCTGGATTCCGGCAGCCTCGACCGCAATGAGCGGGGCGATTCGCGACGCGGGCGGATCTCCGGTCCTCCACAACTCCGAGCTCAAGCGCGCGCCCTCCGGCTCTTTCCGCGCCATCTCCAGGTCGCGTATCCAGCCCGAAATCTCCGCAGCGGACGGAAGCTCCTCCGCCGTTCGAAGCGCATACGGGCGAAACGTCCAGCGAACCGCCGCTCCGAATTCCCGGCGCAGCTCCGCCAAGCGCGCGCAAGCGATATAAGTCCAAGCGCACAACACGTCCTGATAGAGCCAGATCTCAACCGGACGCCGCGGGCGATTCATCGGTGGATCGAACTCTAGAGGGACGTCCCGCAGCCTGCCAACCCCTGACAACCTCGCCAGGGCAAGGAAGCGATCCTGAGCGGGCGAGCGGTCAGTTGACTTGCTGCTTGGACGGAGCACCCTGGGCTTCAGCAATCGAAACGGCGTGCTCAATCATCCAGCCGGCGATGTCCTTCTGGGTGGCTTCCTCGAGTCCCCGGAAACCGGGGCTGGAGTTCACCTCCATGATTTTCGGCCCTGTCGACGACTCCAGCATATCGACTCCGGCGATTTCAAGCCCGATGATCCTGGCCGCCTTTACCGCCGCATCTGCGTACATCTTCGGAAGCTCGATCGGCGTACCTTCCCCGCCGCGGTGAAGGTTGGAGCGGAACTCTCCTTTCTTCGCGGTTCGACGCATCGCTCCCACAACCCGTTCGCCGACGACCAGCGCGCGAACATCGCGACCTTCGGACTCTCGCACAAATTCCTGGAGGAAGATTTCATGGCCCAGCTCCGAAAAGGTGTTCAGCGCGCTCTGCACTTCCGCCATGCTGGAGGCCAACATCACGCCGACGCCCTGGGTGCCGCGCAGAAGTTTGATGATCGCCGGCAAACCTCCCACCTCCTCCACCAACCTCGAGACGTTGCTTCGGTCGTGCGCCATCACCGTGCGCGGGATGTCGACGCCGAACCTGGAGAGCAGCTGAAGGCAGCGGAGCTTGTCCCGACTGCGGGCAATGGAGGCGGAGCTGGCCAGCACCGGCACTCCCATCATGTCCAGATGGTTCACGACTTGTATTCCGTAGCCGGTGATCGAGGCGCCGATCCGAGGGATGGCTACGTCCATTCCGCGCAGATCGACTCCGCGGTAGATCACCTTTGGGGCGTGCGGAACCAGAACCAGAGTGCAGCGCAGCGTGTCGAGCACGATGGCGCGGTGCCCCCGCTGCTTCGCCGCATCCACCAACCGGCGCGTGGAGTAGAGCGAGCGCTTGCGGGAGAGGATTGCAATCAGCTTGCGGCGGCTGCGCGGCGACACGGGTTTCAGCGCTTGAGCCGGTCGGGTGCGCTTGCGCGGTCTTGTCCTCTGCTCCGCCATTGGCGGCCGGCACGGTAGCACGTGCAGAGGCGAAAGCCGCCGGACATTGATCGGGCTCGCTCGTCAGCGCCGGCGTGGGTATTGTCGCGTCCCGAGCGATGCACTCGGACCGCAAACAGCCCGATCGAGATCCGAAGCGCCCTGAGGAGATCAGCACGAATCCCGGGCAGGAGAACGCCTTCGATTCGCTCGACGAGCTGCCCGCCAATGCCACGCGTACCCTCGTGATCGACAGCCGGACTACCCTGAAAGTCCGGCGATACCGCCTCAACGTGATCGCCGGGCCGGATGCCGGAATCGAGCTGGTGAGCGACAAGGAGAGAGTTCGCATCGGTGCCCATCGCTCCAATGACCTCGTGCTGGCCCGGGACCGGACTGCCAGTCGTCACCACTTTGAGGTTCACCACACCGAACGCGGGTACCTCCTGGTCGACCTCAACTCGACGAACGGCACCTTCCTCGAGGGACGCCGGATCGAGAGGGTCTACCTCTCCCCCGGTTCCAAGGTTCGCGCCGGCCTCTCCACCATCACTTTCACCCCCATGGACGAGGAGGTGACAGTCGAGCCGACGCGGCACGGCGAGCTGGGCGGAATGGTCGGGCGCAGCATGAAGATGCGCCACATCTTCGGGCTGATCGAAAAAATCGCTCCCATGGACGTGCCGGTGATCATCCAAGGCGAGACCGGGACCGGCAAGGAGCTGGTGGCGCGGGCCATTCACGAGCACTCCGCGCGGCGAGGCGGTCCGTTCGTAGTGCTCGACTGCGGCGCAATCCCGGCCAGCCTGATTGAGAGCGAGCTGTTCGGGCACGAGCGCGGGGCGTTCACCGGCGCGGTCAGCTCCAGGCCCGGGGCATTCGAGCGGGCCCATGGCGGCACCATCTTCCTCGATGAGCTCGGAGAACTGCGCTTCGACCTTCAGCCGAAGCTGCTTCGGGTGATTGAAAACCGCGAGCTGCGGCGACTGGGCGGCAACTCGCTGGTCAGCGTCAACGTCCGGGTCCTTGCCGCCACCAATCGCGATCTGCTGAAAGAGATCCAAGCCGGACACTTTCGAGAGGACCTCTATTTTCGACTATCGGTGATCCACATCCTGCTGCCGCCGCTGCGAGAGCGCGCCGAGGATATTCCGTACATCTGCGAACGGATGCTGGCGGACCCGGAGACAATCGCCCAGCGAGGTCGGAAGCGATTCACGTCGGCGGCAATGGACTTTCTGACCTCCTATCCCTGGCCGGGAAACATCCGCGAGCTGAACAACGTGCTTTCGCACGTCCTCACATTCAGCGAGAGCGATGAAGTCGACGTTGCCCAGCTGCCGACGCGGATCCAGGGCCAGGTGAGGGATGCGCCGTTGACGTTCAACGAGCACCTGTCGTTCAAGGTCGCCAAGGAACAGCTTCTCGAGCGCTTCGAGCGGGAATATCTGACTCAAGTGCTCAAGCGCTGCCAGGGCAACATCTCGCGGGCAGCAAAGGAGAGCGGGTTGCACCGCAAGTCGATCGAGCGACTGGCGAAAAAATATCAAATCGCCACCAAAGCGCTGAAGAGGAAGTGAGCGTCGCCGCCCGGCGAGCTGGGGCTTTGTTGAAACCGCGAATTCCCCGTGTTAGGCGCAGAGGCGGATGAACGACGCAGAAGGACCCGCTCAAAAACAAGAGTACAAAAACACGCTCAACCTGCCGCGAACCGAGTTCCCGATGAAGGGGAACCTGGCGCAGCTCGAGCCCAGACTGCTGCGCTGGTGGGAAGAAAACCGCGTCTACGAGAAGCTGTTGTCGCAGAACGCTGCCGCCGAACGGTTCGTGTATCACGACGGCCCCCCCTACGCGAATGGACACCTCCATGCCGGGCACTGCGTCAACAAAATCCTCAAAGACATCGTCGTCAAATACAAGAACCTGAGCGGCAAGTTGTGCGACTTCATCCCGGGATGGGACTGCCATGGACTTCCCATCGAGCAGGCGGTGGAGAAGCGGCTCAAGGAGAAGAAGATCGACAAACGAACGCTCTCCCGCGAGCAGTTTCTCGACTACTGCCGCGCCTACGCTTTGGAGTTCATCGACATCCAGCGGGAGGAGTTCAAGCGCATGGGCGTGTTCGCCCGCTGGGACCGGCCGTACATGACGCTCTCGTTCGATTACGAGGCCCAGGAAATCCGGGAGCTGGCCACCTTCGCGCGCAGAGGCTTCCTCTACCGGCGGAAGCGGCCCGTCTATTGGTGCCTCACCGACCGCACCGCCCTCGCCGAGGCGGAGGTCGAGTACGAGGACCACACCAGCCCTTCCGTCTATGTCGCCTTCGAAGCGGTAGGGGACCTTTCAAAGCGCTGGCCACGCCTGGCCGGAAAGCGCGTCGCATTCCTCATCTGGACCACCACGCCCTGGACGCTGCCGGCGAACCTGGCGATCGTGGTCCATCCCCGGTTCGAGTACGTCTTTTACGAGCTGCGAGATCGCGTCATCTGCGTCGCCAAGGATTTGCTTGGGCGAGTTCTCTCAGAACTGGCGCCGGAGCACCTTGGGATGGACAGCGATGCGAGAGGCGGGACCGCGCCAGTGGTTGACCCGGCCCGTGTCCTCGCGCAGGCGCAGGGCAAGGATCTGGCCGGTCTCGAGTACACGCACCCTCTCAACGGACGGCTTGGCCGCATCGTCCTCGGGGAGCATGCTACCCTCGAGCAAGGAACGGGGCTCGTTCACACCGCTCCGGGACACGGACTGGAAGACTACCAGGTGGGCATCGAGAGCCACTTGGACATCTACAGTCCGATCAACGACGACGGCCGCTTCGACGAGACCGTCGGCCCGCGCCTGGCCGGAAAGAAAGTGTTCGAAGCGAACCCGCTGATCGTGGATTGGCTGGTGGAAAAGGGCGCCCTGCTCAATTCGCCCTCGGACAAGGTCAGGCACAGTTACCCGCATTGCTGGCGCTGCCACAATCCCGTCATCTTTCGCGCCACGCATCAGTGGTTCATCGAGCTCGATCATCAAGATTTTCGCCGCAAAGCCCTGGCCGAAATCGACCGGGTGCAATGGATCCCCAAGTGGGGGCGCGATCGCATCTACAGCATGCTCGAAAACCGCCCCGACTGGTGCATCAGCAGGCAGCGCCAATGGGGCGTTCCGATTCCGATGGCGCTGTGCGATGCATGCGACGGTGCGGTGATCTCCGCGGAGATGATGGAGAGGGTGGCCCAAGCCGTGGAGAAGGAGGGCGTAGGCGTCTGGTATCGGACTCCGGTGACCGAATTCCTCGCTCCCGGCACCGCCTGCTCCGAATGCGGAAAGGTGCAATTTCGGCGGGAGACCGACATCCTCGATGTCTGGTTCGATTCCGCCTGCTCTTTCGCGGCGGTGGCGGAGAAGGAGCCCACCATGGGGCTGCCGGTCGATCTGTACCTCGAAGGATCGGACCAGCACCGGGGCTGGTTCCACTCGAGCCTCCTGGTCGCCGTCGGCACGCGAGGACGCTCTCCGTACACCTCCTGCCTGACTCACGGCTTCACGGTGGACGGCGAGGGGCGCAAGATGTCCAAGAGCCTCGGCAACCAGGTGTCCTCAGAGGAGCTGATCAAGAAACACGGAGCGGAGATCGTCCGGCTGTGGGTGGCGTCTGCCGATTATCGGGATGACGTTCACTTGTCCGAGCAGATCCTCAAGGGACTGTCCGAAGGCTATCGGCGAATCCGGAACACCATCCGCTATGCCCTTTCCAACCTGTACGATTTCGACCCGAGCCGGCACTCCGTTCCTGCGGAGCGCCTGCTGCCGCTCGACCAGTGGGCGCGAGCCCGCATGTCAGAGCTGATCCGACGAGTCCGGCGCGCGTACGAGGAATACGAATTTCATCTCGTCTACCATCCAGTGGTCGATTTCTGCGCGATGGATCTCTCGGCGACGTACTTCGACATCCTCAAGGATCGCCTGTACACGTCGAAGGCCGACAGCGAAAAACGCCGGAGCGCCCAGACGGTCCTCTTCGAGATCGCGCGGGATCTGCTCCGGCTGCTCGCCCCGGTGATGAGCTTTACCGCCGAGGAAGCGTGGCAGCTCCTTCCCGGGAGTAAAGTGGACTCGGTGTTCCTCAGCGGTTTTCCATCGCCCAGCGCGATCCCGGCGAGCGCCGAGCTGCTTTCCACCTTCGATCGGCTGTTCGAGATCAGGTCGGAGGTTCAGAAGCTGCTGGAAGCGGCGCGCCGCGACAAATTGATCGGTTCGTCGCTGGAAGCGCGGGTGCTGTTCGCGGCCGAAGGACCGGCGCTCGAGTTTTTGCGAAAGCACCAGGCGGAACTTCCGACGCTGCTGATCGTCAGCCAAGTCGGGGTGTCGCAGACGGCGAGCCCGCTGGCGCAGCCCCTCGGTCTGTCGGGGGAGGCATGGCGCGGCTCGAAGGTTTACGCCGAGGTCAAAGAGGCGCTCGGGAAGAAGTGCCCACGCTGCTGGACCTACGACGAAGTGGTGGGGCAAACGAGCGATGTATGCTCGAAGTGCACCGAGGCGCTTCAGGGAAGCGCCGATTGACTTAACTTGCCTCCCTCGGGCGGAGCGTTTTCGGTCGTATACGCATGTCGAGCCGAGCGTTTTTCGCTATAACTGCACGATGCCTCGCAAATACATCATCCTGGCGGTGGTTGCCCTATCGGTGATCGCCGTCGACCAATGGTCGAAATACATCGTCCTGCGCGAGCTGACGACCATTTTTGATGGCGCTGCATCCCTCGGCCAACGGATCAAAGTCCTGTACAGCAATGCGCCGCCCGAGGGAATGGACGGAATGCACTACCATCCGAAGCGGAGCTACACCGTTTCGCAGAATTTCTTCCGCATTCGCTACGCCGAGAATCCCGGCGCGGCATGGGGACTTTTCCGAAATCTGCCCGAGGACATCCGCGGCCCGCTGTTCCATTTGGTGTCGATCGGCGCGGTGGTATTGATCTGCTACTACTTTACCAAGCTGTCAGGCACCAACCCCGGCGAGAAATGGGCCCTCTGGGGCCTGCCCCTCGTTCTCGGTGGCGCGGTGGGCAACTACATCGATCGGCTCGCACGCGGCTTCGTGGTCGATTATCTAGAGGCGCATTGGTACGACAAGGCGAGCTGGCCCGTCTTCAATATCGCCGATTCGGCCATCTGCATCGGAGTAGGCATGCTGGTTTTGGATGCCTTCGTCCGGCGCGAGAAGAAAGATTCGCCCGCGCCCGCGCGTTCCTCATGAGTTCATGATTCCGGTTCTCTACAAATTCGATCCCAATACGCCGCTCAAGCAAGCGATCGTATATCTGCTGGCCATTCTGGTGGTCGCATACGGCGCCTTTGCCGGGTGGCGGGGAGCACATGGCCCGGCGAACCCCAAAACCCACGAGTTCGACCCCGCGACCACCCAACAAAAGCTCGGACGCGCGGCGATCTTCGCAGTGGTAGGCGTCGCCCTCGCCCTGCTTGGGCTGTACTACGTGCTGCCCGCGACCAGCCTTCTCGGCCGCAAGGGCGAAGGCATTCCCATCCATACCTATGGCCTCTTGCTCGCCGGCGGCTTCATCGGCGCCGTCTCGCTCTCTGCCCGTCTAGCGGAGCGCGAGTGGCCGGGCGAGGAGGGCGTGCGCAAGCGGGATCAAGTGCTCGATTTGTCATTCTGGGTGTTGATCTCCGCCATCGTCGGCTCCCGAGTGC
>Ga0126383_10001511_pt1 | contig 14537 bp, 14 predicted proteins | sample PanSoiMetPlot_35_FD_96882 | JGI IMG/M metagenome (GOLD analysis project Ga0126383, IMG submission 96882) | Tropical forest soil microbial communities from Panama - MetaG Plot_35 | ecosystem: Environmental > Terrestrial > Soil > Tropical forest > Bulk soil | place: Panama | collected 2016-02-17
GAGGTGCGCCGGGTGGACCTCGCGGCGCGGCGGCTGGATCTGGGTGACGAGAGCCTGGGCTACGACTCCCTGATCCTGGCCACCGGCGCCAGCCACTCCTACTTCGGTCACGACGCCTGGGAGCCGTTCGCTCCGGGCTTGAAGAACCTCGACGATGCGCTGGAGATCCGCCGGCGCATCCTGCTCGCCTTCGAGCGGGCCGAACGAGAATCCGATCCGGAGCGACGCCGTGTTCTGCTGACCTTCGCCCTGGTCGGCGGCGGGCCGACGGGAGCGGAGCTGGCCGGAGCCATCGCCGAGATCTCCCGTCACGTGCTGGTCTCCGACTTTCGCTCGATCGATCCTCGCCAGGCGCGAATCCTCTTGATCGAGGCCGGGCCGCGGATCCTGCCCGCGTTTCCTCCCGACCTCGCCGAGCGGGCCGTCGAGACCCTCAACCGCCTGGGAGTCGAGATCTCCGTCGGCACGGCCGTGACGCGGATCGAGCCGGAACTGGTGGAGTTCGGCGGGAACCGTGTGGCGGCGGCCACGATCCTGTGGACCGCCGGCGTCGCCGCCTCGCCGCTGGCGAAATCTCTCGGTGTTCCTCTCGACCGCGCGGGCCGCGTTCTGGTCGAGCCCGACCTTTCGGTTCCCGGGCATCCCGAGGTCTTCGTCATCGGCGATCAGGCCTTCCTGGCCGAGGACGGCAAGCCGCTCCCCGGTGTGGCGCAGGTCGCCATCCAGCAGGGCCGGCACGCGGCGGCCAGTGTTCTCCAAAGGCTCGAAGGGAGGAAGGCAACGCCGTTTCATTACCGCGATCCCGGCAACCTCGCCGTGCTCGGGCGAGGAAACGCCATCTGCGACCTCGGCCGGGTCCACCTCTCCGGGCTGGCAGGCTGGCTGGTCTGGTGCTTCGTCCACATCCTGTACCTGATCGGCTTTCGAAATCGCTTTGTCGTGATGTTCGAGTGGGCCTGGGCCTACGTCACCTGGCAGCGCGGCGCCCGGCTCATCACCGGCCCCCTGCCGCCGATGACGTGGCCCGCCGAGCCGGCCGGGCCGCAGCGCTAACAATATATATATTGTAGGACTGGCTTCAGCCGCGGTGGGCCAGCAGCCAGGCCCAGTTCCCCAGGACCGCGCCGGCCGCGGCGAGACGGAAGCGGAGACTGAAAGACGTCGGTTCTCGGAGAGGGCGGCCGGCGAGCGCCGCCATGCCGGCGGCCAGCCCGCCCAGCAGGAACGCGATCGCCCCGGCGGCCACCAGAGGATTGTCGCCCAGCGCCGAGGCCAGATGCAGTTGAGACAAAGCCACCACGGCATGCGTGGCGCCGCAGGTGGGACAGGGAAAACCCGTCAAGCTCCGGAAGAGGCAGGGCGGCGCCGCGTCGGCCGCCTCCGGCGCCAGGGGCATCAGCAGCAACAGCGCAGCGGCCACCGCCCCCCAGTAGAAGCCGAGCGCGCGGCCGGCCCTGTCTCTAACGGTGCCCATGCATGAAAATCGCGGCTCCGGCCAGGAGCACGACCACAACGATGCAGACACAGCAAAGGACGATCGGAATCAGAATCGCCGCGATCGCCTTGCCCGACGTTGTGTGGTGCATCCGCTGAAGACCCATGACCGCCACGATGACCCACCAGACCAGCGCGATGAGTCCGCCCACCACGGGAACCACCGCGGCGATGTAGGTCGTCTCGCTGTACGCCACGGCGCGAAACGTGCCCTCGAATCCGGACCGCGAGTTGGTGAGCGCCCCGACGATCATGCAACAGACGTGGAGAACGGCGGCGCCCACGAAGAGGCCGATGAAGATGGCGATCGGCGACAGGATGGCGTGCGCGATGAAGCCGGCCCCCGCCAGGCGGCCCATGGGAAGCCGCTCGAGCCCCGGGAACCGCCGTCCCAGCATCCCCGGCATCAGGGGAGCGGCGATCAGGCCGGAGATCGCCTTCTGCAGCAGGAAAGCGATCCAGCAGGTGACCAGCCCGAAAATGAGCGGGGAGGCGAGATCCCCGCTCTCCCGCGCCCGGTTCCAGGCCTCCTGGGGGCGCGACAGGAAGAGTCCCCACGTGTCGAGAAAGGACTGAAAGAGCCCGCGCGATTCGCGGGCTTCCCAGGGAAGGGGATTGACCGCGGGAGGCTGTGGGGGCGGCGGCGTCCCGGGCGGAAGGGTCGACATCCTGCAACCTCCTTGACGGCCCGCGCACCGCGGGCGTGCTTTTGTTCAGGACCGGATTGGACGGGCTTTCGCGAAAGTTTAACAGGTTCGCCCGCCGACGCGTCGCCCGGGCCGCACGCTTACTCGGCCACCCCCTTCTCTTTCAAGATCTTCCACACCTTTTCCGGCGTGATCGGAATGTCGATGTGCTTGACGCCCAGATGGGAAAGCGCATCGACGACGGCGTTTGCGATCGCCGGAGGCGCGCCGACGGTCGCCGACTCCCCCACGCCCTTCGCGCCGAACGGATGGTGCGGCGAGGGGGTGACGGTCTTGTCGGTCTCCCACCGGGGAGTCTCCATCGCCGTCGGCAGGAGGTAGTCCATGAAGCTTCCGCCCTGCACGTTGCCGTTTTCGTCGTAGGAGATCTCTTCCAGAAGCGCCGGCGCCATCCCCATCGTCAGGCCGCCGTGGATCTGGCCGTCCACGATCATGGGATTGATGATGTTGCCGCAGTCGTCCACGGCGACGAACCGGCGGATCTTGACCTCGCCGGTGCCGCGGTCGATGTCCACGACGCAGATGTAGCTGCCGAAGGGGAAGGTCAGGTTCGGCGGATCGTAGTAGTCCACCGCCTCGAGCCCCGCCTCCATGCCCTGCGGGTGATTCGTGTAGGCCGCGAACGCGATGTCCTGGATCGTTTTGGATTTCTGGGGCGCGCCCTTGACCGAGAACTTGCCGGGCTCCCAGACCAGGTCGTCCTCCGCGACCTCGAGCAGGTACGCCGCGATCTTCTTCGCCTTGTCGCGCACTTTTCGAGCCGCAATCGCACCCGCCGCCCCGGCGGTCGGGGTCGAGCGGGAGGCGTACGTGCCGAGTCCGTACGGAGCCGTATCCGTATCGCCTTCTTCCACCTCGACGTGAGCGGCGGGGATGCCGAGCTCCTCGGCGATGATCTGCGCGTAGGTCGTCTCGTGGCCCTGCCCCTGCGACTTGGTGCCGAAGCGAGCCGTCGCCTTGCCCGTCGGATGGACCCGCAGCTCACAGGAGTCGAACATCTTGATGCCGAGGATGTCGAAGTGTTTGGACGGGCCGGCGCCCACGATCTCCGTGAAACTCGAGATGCCGATGCCCATCAACTCGCCCTTCTTTCTCTTCTCCGCCTGCTCCTTGCGGAGCGCCGCGTAGCCGATGAGATCCATGGCTTTCTTGAGGGCTCCGGCGTAATTGCCGCTGTCGTACTCCCAGCCCAGGGCAGACTTGTAGGGAAACTCGTCGGCCGGAATGAAGTTCTTCAGGCGCAGATCCGCCGGATCCATCTTGAGCTCCTGCGCGAGAACGTCGGTCATCCGCTCGATCGCGTGCACCGCCTCCGTCACCCGGAACGAGCAGCGATAGGCAATGCCGCCCGGCGGCTTGTTGGTGTACACGCCGTCCACCTCGGCGAAGGCCTTCGGCATCTTGTAGGAGCCGGTGCAGATCGAGAAGAGACCGGCCGGAAACTTGGAGGGATTGGCCGCCGCGTCGGCATAGCCGTGATCCGCGATGGTCTTGATCTCCAGACCTGTCATCGTGCCGTCTTTCTTCGCGCCCATGCGCGCGGTGATGTGGTAGTCGCGCGCGAAGGAATCGGCCTGGAGGTTCTCCATCCGGTCCTCGACCCACTTGACAGGCTTTCCGATGACGACCGATGCCGCCACGGCGATGACGTAGCCGGGATAGACCGGAACCTTTCCGCCGAAGCCGCCGCCGATGTCGGGCGAGATGACCCGGATCTTCTCTTCCGACAGCCCGACGTGCCCGGCGACGAGCGCGATCACGGTGCGGATTGCATGCGGCGCCTGCGTCGTCATGTAGACGGTCAGTTTGCCGCGGATGCGGTCGAAGTCCGCCACGATGCCGCAGGTTTCGATGGAGGCGACGTGGATGCGCGGGAGATAAATCTTCTGCTCCACGACCACGTCGGAGCCGGCCAACGCGCTCTCGGTGCCTTTCCGGTCCCCCACCTCCCAGTGGAAGATTCTGTTGTCCTTCTTGTTCGGCTTGTCCGTGCGCAGAACCGGCGCGCCCGGCTCCAGCGCCTTGAACGGATCGACCACCACCGGCAGCGGGTCGTATTCGACTTCCACGGCTTCGACGCCGTCCGCGGCGGCATAGCGGTCGGTGGCGATGACCGCGGCGACCTCCTGCGCCTGATACATGACCTTCTCGGTCGGCAGCACCATCTGGGTGTCCGACATCAGGGTGGGCATCCAGTGGAGTTTGTACTGGGCGAGCGTCTCGCCGGTGATGACGGCGAGGACCCCGGGGATCTTCAAAGCGTGCGAGGGATCGATCTTGACGATCCGGGCGTGGGCGTAGGGGCTCCGCACGATGTCCATGTGGAGCATGCCCGGCAGCTGGATGTCGTCGACATAGTTGCCCTTGCCGCGCAGGAAGCGGGGGTCCTCCTTGCGCTTGACGGAATGGCCCATGCCGCCGACTTCCGGGGACGTGCGAGGCGTCGATGCCATGACGGACTCCTTCCTTACCGCGCTCGAGCCGCAGCCGCGGCGTGCTGGACGGCCTTGACGATGTTGACGTAGCCGGTGCACCGGCAGAGGTTCCCGGAGATGGCCTGGCGGATCTCGCTTTCGGAGGGATCGGGGTTGGACTTCAAGAGCGCGCAGCCCGTCATCATCATCCCCGGCGTGCAATAGCCGCACTGGAGGCCGTGCTCCTGGTAGAACCCTTCCTGGATCGGATCGAGCTTGCCGTCCTTCTCCAGGCCCTCGACGGTTTGCACGTCGCGCCCGTCGGCCTGGACGGCGAGGACGGTGCACGATTTCACCGGAACGCCGTCCAGAAGCACGGTGCACGCGCCGCAGTGCGTCGTGTCGCATCCGATGTGGGTGCCGGTCAGGCGCAGGTTCTCGCGGAGGAAGTGCACCAGGAGGAGCCGCGACTCGACCTGCGCGCCCTGGGATGCGCCGTTGACCGTGACCGAGATGCTGTGCTTCGCCATGGTTACGCTCCCTGCGTCCGCGCCACGGCCTTGGCCAGCGCGCGCGCCGTCAGAACCCGAGCCATTTCCCGCTTGTACTCGACCGAGCCGCGCCGGTCCGGGGAAGGCGAAGCGGCCTGGGAGGCCAATCGCGCGGCCTGCCCGATCGCCGCGGCGTCGGGCTTCTTTCCGCGCAGGAACTCGCCGGCGGCCTCAGCCAGGATCGGCATCGGTCCGGCGTTGGTCAGCGCGATTCCCGCCCGCGAGACCTCTCCGCCCGCGCCGAGCGTGACCTGCGCCGCGGCCGCGGCGGTCGCGAAATCGCCCACCTTGCGCTCGAGCTTCACGTAGGCCCCGCCGCTTCTGGCCGGGGGCGCGGGAATCCGGATCTCGGTCAGGATCTCGTCGTGCGTGAGCGCAGTCTGGAAAAGGCCGGTGAAGAACTTGGCGATGGGAATGGTGCGCGCACCCTTGGGACCCGTGGCCACCACCTCTGCTCCCAGGGCCAGCATGGTGGCCGGGTGATCGTTGGCCGGATCGCCGTGCGCGAGGTTGCCGCCCACCGTCGCCATGTTCCGCACCAGGGGATCGGCGATGACTGCGGCCGTGTCGGCCAGGATCGGATATTTCTTGCGGACGAGATCGGACCTTTCCAGCTCCGCTTCGCGCGTCCGCCCTCCGATCTTCAGGACGTCCCCTTCTTCCTTGATGTACTCGAGACCCGGAATTCGCCCGATGTCGACCAGGTGGGCGGCGGACCCCAACCGGAGCTTCAAGAGCGGCAGCAGGCTCTGCCCTCCCGAGAGAACCTTCGCGGCCTCGCCGTGCCGTTGGAGCAGATCGACCGCCTCCGAAAGCGATTTCGGTTGGTGGTAGTCAAAGGATGCCGGAATCATGCCCTCTCCTTTCGACGAGCGTATTTTTATCGTTTCCCGAGCCAGTACGCCGCCAGCGCGGCGAGCGCGAGCGCGATCCAGAAAGCAGGGCGGCGAAGAAGGCGCCCCGCGGCGCGGCGCGCGACGCCGGCGCCGAGCGCGACGGCGTCTACGGGCGCGACGGCAGCCGGGGCCGCCGTCGGCGGTCCCCCGGCGGCGGGCGACCCTGAGGCGAGCTCGGCCTGCATGGCCTGCGTGAATTGCTGGAGCATCTGATCGGAAACGTCCTGAATCATCCGCCCGCCCATCTGCGCCAGGATCCCGGTGATGTTCACCTGCGACGTCGCGGCGACCTCGGTACGCGTCGGACTGATCTCGGTCAGCCGGGACTGCATACGCATGTCCGCGCCCCCTTTGCCCTTGACGTCCTGACCGGAGGCGACGATTTCGGCGGCTCCCGCCGCGGCGTCGAGCTTCTCGAACCGGACTTTCCCCTTGTAACTCGCCGAGACCGGGCCGACCTTGACCGTGATCGTGCCGGTGTAATTCCGGTCGTCCACTTTCTCCGTGATTGCCGCGCCGGGAAGACAACGCGCGACCCGATAGGGGTCGGTCAGGAATTCCCAGACCGCCTTTTTCGGCGCGTCGATCGTGAAGGTCTTCGAGATCTCGAGAGCCATAGGCGTTGGCTCACTCCATCCCTTCTTGCTCCGAGACTCCGCTCAGGAGGACCGGCGGGCGCTTCCACCACCAGTCGGTCCCCTTGACCGCCATCCCCTCGCCCACGGCGAAAAGCTCCTTCATGTATTTCGTGTCGAAGAGCTGCTTGTGGGGGTAATCGAACGTCGGCGGGATGAAGGCCAGATTGAACGCGAGGCGGTCTCTCTGGGCGACCGTGTAGATCGTGTAGAGATCCCCGATCCCCTGAAACTGGACGAGGGTGGAGATGGCGCGGAACGCGATCGGCACCGTCCGCCGCTCGACCTCTGCCCATTCCGGGTCGAGCCGTGCGTTGCGGATGATGTAGAGCGTGCGCTTTCGCGGCGCGAGCTGGTGCAGGCGCATCGCGGTGGGATAGACGAAGACCTGAGCCGCGGTCGCGCCGTCCACGTGCATCTCCTGGTAGTAGTTGCCGGCCGCCAGGACGTCGATCATCATCGGCGGGAAGGTGCCCGGAATGGCGGCGGAGGCGATCAGGATCCTCCGGATGAGCTGCAGCGCCAGGTCGGAACGGGCCGCGGCGATCTCGGTTATGTTCCAGATGACCGGACGCCGCGCGTCGAGGTTCGTCGTGGCCACGAGCAGGACCCGTCCCTTGTCCCGTTCATTGGCGATCGCGCCGAGCACTTCGCGTGTGACGTTCTTCTCCACGAGCTTCCGGAGCGGAGTGTTGTCCGCCATCGCGTCCCCCAGAAGCACCCAGAGAGGCGAACGCTTGAAAGCGATGTCGCGGAAGCTGATCCCCGTGTAGATCGACTTGATGATCCCGTCGTAGCCCGATCCGAGAAACGCGAAGGGAGCGATGAGCGCCCCCGTGCTCACTCCGGTGACGAGCTTGAAGGTCGGCCGCTCCCCTGTGGCGGACCAGCCGTTCAAAAGGCCCGCTCCGAAAGCGCCGTTGTCACCGCCGCCGGAGATCGCGAGATACGCGGCGGGAGGAAGGGGACCGGTGTATCCGTGCTGGGCGAGATCGAGCCTCTCGCGCTCGTTCGATTCCAGGAAGTCCTTCTCGAACTGCGCCTCGTGCGTCGCGTCCGTCGGGAAATATCGGATGAAATTCGGAAAGCCGGCGACCACCGCGGCCGTCTCGAGATCGTTGGGCACGGCGTTGCGGCGTGTGACGCCCGACGGACGCAGCAGCAGAAAGAGCCCGACGAGCAAGGCGATGAAGACGGCGAAACCAAAGAGTATCCAGCGGCCACACCCGCGGTTCATGGCTCTTCCTCCTGCATCTCGCTTTGCCTCACGCCGCCAGCAACGGCAGCAAACGCTCGAGCGTCTCGATGTTGTGCGCCGCAAGCAGCCGGTCGACGTACGGAAGGGCCGCGGCCATGCCGCGCGCGGTCGGCTCGTAGCGGGGATCCGACAGCAGCGGGTTCAACCACAACACCCGCCGTGCTCGGCTCGAGAGCGCGCGCATCGCGCGCACCAAGGCCGCCGTGTCTCCCCGATCGAGACCGTCGCTGACGATCAGGACCACGGTCCTCGAGTCCACCATAGCATCGAGGTATCCTTCCGCGAAGGCCTCCAGACATTCGCCGATGCGGGTTCCACCGGACCAGTCGGGAACCGCGGCGGCCATGCGCTCCAGGCTTCGCGCCATCCGGTCTTTTCGAATCCAAGGGGTCAGGCGAGTCAACGCGGTGTTGAAGACGAAGATCTCCGTGCGCCGGGCGACGCTCTTCAAAGCCATCAGGAACCCGAGCAGAAAGCGCGTGTGGGTATCCATAGAGCCGCTCGTGTCGCACAGCGCCACGATGCGCGGCTCCTCGATGGCCCGGGCCCGGCGGGCCAACCGCAGGAGCTCCCCCTGTGTCGCCAGCGCTGCGCGAAAGCTTCGCCGCGGGTCGACCGCGCCCCGAGAGCGGGACGGGACGAGGCGGCGGCTGGGTCGCGTCGCCAGTTTCTCCGCAAGCCGCGCCAGGATCCTCTCCATCGCCGCGAGATCTTCGGCGGTGCAGGCGTCGAACGGCTTGCGGCGAAGAAGCGCCTCCGGGCTCCAGGCGGGAGTGTCTCCCTGAGGCGTTTCCCGCTCGACACTCTGGCCGGTGCCGGCCCCGGCAGCAGGAAATGCGGCGAGGCGCGGGGCAGCATGAGGGACGGCCCGCTGCCGGGCGGCCTCGGAGATCGCCGCCGGGCCGGCGCGCACGCTCCAGAGAGCGTCGAAAAAGGCATCGAAGATCCCGGCGTGCCGTGGCCGGATCTTCAACGCGATGCGCAGGGTCCGGCGGACCTCCTCGCGCTCGGCGACGTCCACCAGCGTCAGCGCCTCCGCGGCGTCGGACTCGTCCCACAGCGTCACCGGGACGCCGCGCGCGCGCAGCTCCGCGGCAAACACCGCCAGATGATCGACCAGACTCCGCATCCGAACCCCCGCTATCCCGCCGACGCCTGCACGAGCGCCGACAGTTCCTCGCCCTTCACATCCCGCAGATCCTGCCGATCCTTCAGGACGCAGCCGAGCGTCTCCTCCACGATCGCCGGGTCGAGCTCGTCCTGGTGCAGGCGGACCAGCGCCTGGGCCCAGTCGATCGTTTCGGCCACGCCGGGCGACTTTGCCAGGCGGCGCGTCCGCAGCGCCTGCACGAACCGCGCGATCTGGCTGGCCAGCCGCGCCCCGGACTCCGGGACTCGAGACCGGATGATCCGGATCTCCTTGGCCACCGACGGATGGTCGATGTAGAGGTACAGGCACCGCCGCCGCAGCGCGTCGCCGATCTCACGGCTCCGGTTGGACGTCAGGATCACGTAGGGAACGTGCTGCGCCCGGATCGTCCCCAGCTCGGGAATGGAAACCTGGAAATCGGAGAGAAGCTCGAGGAGAAAGGCCTCGAAGCCGTCGTCGGCCCGGTCGATCTCGTCCACCAGGAGCACCGGAGCCCTCTCGGGGCGTGTGATTGACTTCAAGAGCGGGCGCTCGAGCAGATAGTCGCGCGAGAAAATGACGTGCTCCAGCCCCGCCGGGTCGGCGTGGTCTCCGGCCATCCGCACCCGGAGCATCTGCCGCGGATAGTCCCATTCGTAGAGCGCGGTCGCGACGTCGAGCCCCTCGTAGCACTGCAGGCGGATGAGCTCGGTCTCGAGGATGCGGGCGAGCACCTTGGCGACCTCCGTCTTACCGACTCCCGCGTCGCCTTCGATCAGGAGCGGCTTCTTCATCTCCCGCGCCAGATAGACCGCCGTCGCGATCTGCGGCTCGGCGATGTAGCCCTGCCCCTCCATGGCCGAGGAGAGGGCCTCGATCTCCGGTCTCACGCGCCGCCCGCGGAAGCCGAGAGGTAGCGCTCGGGGGACGCGAGGAATCGCTCACGGCATCCGCCGCAGCAGAAGTAGAACGCCCGGCCGCCAAGCTCGGCCCTGTGGCGCGCTCCGGCGATCTCGACCGTCATGCCGCAGACCGGATCCAGAGCCTCGGCCGGCGCCGCCGCGGGAAGCGCCTGCGGGGTCTTCGGCTCGGCGCTCTCGGCCCGGCGCAGCGACACGATCTCCGCCAGGACGCTCAAGGCGATTTCCTCGGGACTGCGCGCCCCGATGTCGAGCCCCGCCGGGCTGTGCGCCCGGTCGAGCGCCGCCGCGGGGGCGCCCCGGGCTGTCAGGGTCGCGCGCATCTGTGCGAAACGGCGCGAGCTCGCGATGACTCCGAGGTAAGCGGGCTCGAGGGCCAGAGCCGAAAGAATCGACTCTTCGTCCCTCTCCCCCATCGTCGCGACGACCGCGACGGCGGGGCCCTTTGCCGGAAGAGCATCGCTTTGGGTCCAGATCCGCTCGGCATCGGGGAACATCGCGGCATCCGCTTCGGGATCGACCGCCTCGACCACGAACCCCATCGCCCGGGAGAGGCGAGCGAAGGCCTGGGCCACCGGCGAGTGGCCGAACACGACGCTCCGCCGGGGCGGCAAGACGGGCTCCATATAGATGTCCACACTTCCTCCGCTGTGGCAGGTCATGGGAAAGACGACGACGCCGGAGCGCCGGTCCGACTGAGGGTCGGGCGAAAGCGCGACGAGCTTCGGTTCCCCATCCTTCAGGACGCGCAGGGCTTCCCGCACGACCGTCGGCCTGGTGCAGCTCCCGCCGAGCCAGCCGTGGAAGGACCCGTCGGCGGTGATCACGGCGGTGTCGCCCTGGCGCGTCGAGCTCGCCGGCTGGCGCCCGACGACCGTCGCGAACACGAACGGCTCGCGCCGGCGGACGAGCTCCGCGGCGAGGATCAGGAGGTCGCCGCGCATGATGTTTTCCCCCCCGCCAGGCCCTGACGGATCCTCTCGAAGTCTTCCGGGACGTCCAGATCGGCCAGGAGATCCACCGGCCAGGACACCGCGATCGCCTCGGCTCGGTGGCGGCGCACGACTTTCTTTCCGCACCCCCTGTCGGCGGCGACGAGCTCTGGGAAGAGCGAGCGGTCGTAGAGAGTCGGCGGCGCGGAGACGTGGCCATATTCGGAGATCACAAGACGCGCCCCCGCGTCGCGATAGCGGCTGATCAGAGCGGCGATCATAGGGCCGGTCACCAGCGGCATGTCGGCCAGGACGGCGACGGCGGCGGCGGCCGACTCCGGGGCCGCGGCGATCCCCGCGCGGAGCGAGGTATGAATTCCGACCGCGAAGTCGGGATTCGCCACGATCCGTACGGGCAGGTCGGAAAGCTCCGCCGAGACACGATCACCCTCGTGGCCCACGATCGCCAGCACGGGATCGAGCCCGGCGGCCAGACAGGCTCGGGCGGCGCGACGCACGACGGTCTCGCCGTTCAGATCGAAGAGCAGCTTGTTTTTCCCCATGCGCGTGGACGCGCCCGCGGCGAGCAGAACGCCGGCCACCGAACGGCTGTGGTCAGCCGGCATGAATGGCGCCCTCCTTCTCCCGGAGAGGCAGCGGCTCGCGGCCCGAGCGGGCGGCCAGGAGCTCCGCAACGATGGCCACGGCGACCTGCTCGGGGCCCTCTGCGCCGAGGTCCAATCCGACCGGAGCGTGGACGCGTCCGCTGTCGGACGCGCCGAGCTGTCGGATGATTTCCGCTGCGCGGGCGCGAGGACCGAGCAGTCCGATGTACGCGATGCTCGAGGAAAGAAGCTGCCGCGTCCACTCGCGGTCCTGTCCGAAGGAGTGCGTCTTGACGACGCCGAAGTCGCGGGGCCCCGCCGGGAGGGACGCGAGCCCCTCCTCGGCCCGGCGCAGCAGAAGCCGGGAGGCGGCGGGAAACCGCTCAGAAGAAAGATGGGCCTGCCGGTGATCGACCACCGTGACCCGAAAGCCGGCGTCGGAGGCGTAGCGGCAGATTGGAATGGCGTCATCGCCCGCTCCGAAGAGAACGAGATGGGGCGGAGGCGCGAGCAACTCGCTGAAGACCTCCGTGGACGACAGCTCCGCAATCCCTGAGACACGGCGGGAGAGCGCATCGGTCGCCTGCGCCGCGACCGCGAGGTCGAGCGCGGCGTCGCCCGTCGAGCCGACGGCAAGGCCCGCTCCGTTCGTCAACACGGCAGCGCCGACTAAAGGCCCTTTCAAGACCGTGCTCAGGACGAACGGGCTGTCGCCGTCGAGGAGCTCCCGCGCCCTCCGCGCGACCTCCAGGAAGTCGGTCGCGGTCGCCTCCTGCACGAAGATGTCCACCGAGCCGTTGCAGCCGAGACCCAACCCCCAGACGATGCGGTCGTCCGACCCGGTGTCGTAGTGGAGGAGGCGCGGGGCCCGCGCGCGAAGAACGTCGAGCGCGGTCTCCTGCACGTCGGCTTCAAGGCAGCCGCCGCTCACGCTCCCGGAGGTGCGGCCGTCCTCCTCGACCAGGAAGCGCGCTCCTGGCCGGCGGTAAGCAGAACCCTGGATCCGAACGACCGTGGCGACTGCGGCCCGACGGCCGGCGTCACCTTCGGCGACGATCCGGCCCAGAATCTCGGATGTTTCCTTCCAATGTTTCACAGCTCGCCCAGGCCGAGCCCGACTTATACGACGGCGCCCGGAAGAGGGTCAACCGAGAATCCCTCAGGTCGTGCGCAAATGCCCTCTTGTCCAGATTCTTCTCAGGTTCGAAGCCATGTCCGGCCGTTGAGCCCGACGGGCCCCGAACCCCGAAGCGGACCCCACGAAACCACGGGCAACAAAACCCGCCGTCGCGGCACATGCGCTCTGAGCTCGCGGCACACCGCCAGCGGCCCCGCAACGCATCCCTCAGCCGACACGTAACCCGCGTGAGCCGCGGCGCGTCTGTCCAAGACGAGCGGGTTTTTTGGAAAGGAGTCGCTCATGCGAAGAAACGTTGCCGTCCTGATGCTTCTGGTTCTCGTTTCGGCGGCCGCTCTGGCCGAAGACAGGAACATCCAGGGGACGATCTCCCGCGTCGACGAGAAGAAGAAAACGCTGGTGGTCCAGGAAGGAGAGTCCAGCGAGAGCACGGTGTACTGGACCGAATCGACACAGGTTTCCGGAGATCTCCAGGAAGGCGCGAAGGTCGAAGTGGTGGCCGCCGAGGCCGCGGGGAAGCTGACGGCCACGAGCATCCGTGTCCTCGCCGGCAAGGACGATCTGCCCTGAGGCCGGAGCGGCGCGAAGCGGCGGCAGCGCCGGTTCGAAGCGTTTTCCATCGAGAGAATCGCGCGGGGGTTGCGGACCGGCCGCCGACGGCCTACAATATTGATATTGTGAGTCACGCGACCGGCGCCGCGCCGGTCATGAAGCACAGGCCGAGCGCCACGGCTCTGCGCGTGGCGATGCGGCGCGCTTCCCACCAGGTGCTCGACCGCCCGGTCGTCTTCGAGGATCCCCTCGCGTTGGCCATCATCGGGAAACGCCGCGCGGACCTGGTGCGTTCCGGAGACCCACGCGAGCAGAGCGGGCTGGCGCGCTCGTTGCGCGCCTTTCTGGCCGCGCGCAGCCGCTACGCCCTGGACTCCCTCGAAGCCGCGGCCGCTCGCGGAGTCCGGCAGTACGTGATCCTGGGAGCCGGCCTCGACACGTCTGCGTACCGTGCCGGCCTGGCCGGCCTGCGCTGCTTCGAGGTCGACCAGCCGGAGACACAGGCCTGGAAGAGGAAATCGCTCACCCGCGCCCGCATCGCGGTGCCGACGACCCTCTCCTTCGTTCCCCTCGACTTCGAGACCCAGACGCTCGCGGATGGCCTGCGGGACGCGGGATTCGACGCCGGGAGGCCGGCTTTCTTCTCCTGGCTGGGAGTCGTGCCCTACCTGAGGAAGGAGTCAGTCCGGGCGACGCTGGCGATGATCGCGGCGCTGCCGCCGGGAAGCGCGGTCGTTTTCGACTACGGCATCCCGCCCTCGCGCCTGGCGTTGAAGGAGCTCCTCGTCACCGCGTACCTGGCCCGGCGCGTCGCGGCCGCCGGCGAGCCCTGGAGGACCTTCTTCGACCCGGGGGAACTCGCCGGCGAGCTTCGGACTCTCGGTTTCCAGAGTACCGAGGACCTCGGGCCGGCCGAGATCAACGATCGCTATTTCGCCGGCCGTTCCGACGGCTTGAGCGTGCGGCGCGTCGGCCACCTGGTGAAGGCCGAGACGTGAGAGTCCTAGGAGCTCGACGCTAAGGCTCGCGGTCGAGGAATGAGACGCGCCGCGGTCTCGATTCGAGACCTGGCCCGGCGGCGCTCACCTCCCCAGCTCTTCCAAGCGACAACCGTTCAAGCATTTGCGGTTTGACTCCGGACGGCGCCCAACTGGCAAAGTCCGTGCTCTCCAGTGCCCGCGAGAAAGGAGCCAGCGATGACCAGGAAACGGGGCGTCAAGGCGGTCGAGTCGGGCAAGAAGGTCAAGGACCTCGCGTTGAAGTCGGTCGAGGAGGCTCGCGCCCGAAACGTGCGTGGCGGCGATGA
>Ga0126383_10001512_pt1 | contig 14536 bp, 12 predicted proteins | sample PanSoiMetPlot_35_FD_96882 | JGI IMG/M metagenome (GOLD analysis project Ga0126383, IMG submission 96882) | Tropical forest soil microbial communities from Panama - MetaG Plot_35 | ecosystem: Environmental > Terrestrial > Soil > Tropical forest > Bulk soil | place: Panama | collected 2016-02-17
ACCGGACACAGCCAGCTACAAAATGCCTTGCGGAACACAAAGGAAATCGCGAGGAAAGTGACAAACAGGAAGAAGCCCGCTGGGTGAACGCGTCCCACGAGTCCGGTTAGAAGGAAGTACTTTAACTGCATGAGTCCTTCGATGGGCAACCAGCCTTCTATACCAGCGGGACGCGAAAACTCGGTGGTAGTACCTCCTGCTTCAGCCCAACGCACCCAGAGATAAAACTGCACACCTATCCAGACATTCAGTGCGAGGAACAGGAATTGGAACGAACGGCGAAGACGCTGCGAGTAGTCGCGGTCGGTGCGGCGAACAACTTTCTTGCGGGCTCGCCCTTCCTGCCGAAGGCGGGTTCGCGGGGCTGGCGAGGGCGACTCGACCGATTGTGTTGGCTGTAAGGCTGACACTCAAAACTCACTCTCTATTTGAAGGCTTATCGACTATTCACGCGGCCTCCTATGACTTAGATCACACGTTCAGATTTCGGGAAATTTCCCCCAAAACAAGGAGGTGCTGCCGGAAGGAGCTACCGGCAGCATCGTGGGTAAGTGCAAAAGAAAATTCAGTGGCCCACCCCTACTTCCACCTCTTCCACTTCTTCCACCTCCACGCGATGGGTCGAGTATTCGCCTTCTTTAAGCGCCGCCGAACGATCAAAGGAGTGCCCAGTAATCAGGCCGAGCACGAACCAGCCCAACACGAGCGCCCCAAAGGCGAAGAGTGTGTCGCCAAACATCCGCATCCAGCGCAGGGTATTAATCATTGGCGTCTGCATGAACTCAGCCGAGCGCGCATACCAGGTGCCAACTTCAACCGAGGCCCACGCCTGCAGCAAGCCAAGCGGCAACATGCTCAGGGCGACCATAGCGGCGAGTCCGATGTTGATCGACCAGAATGCAATCGCCAGCGGGCGATCTTTCCACGCCAGGCCGGGCCGCAACGCTCGCAGGCAGAACAGCATTAGTCCGAGGCCAAGCATGCCGTAAACGCCGAAGAGCGCTGTATGGCCGTGCACCGGGGTCAGGTTCAGCCCCTGCACGTAGTAGAGCGCGACCGGCGGGTTGATCATAAAGCCGAACAGCCCCGCACCTACGAAGTTCCAGAAGGCGACTGCGACGAAGAAGTAGATCGGCCACTTGTAAGCACTGATCCACGGGCTTTTCTCGGTACCGCGCGAGAGTCGAATGTTCTCCCATGCCTCAAAGCCGATAAGCACCAACGGCACGACTTCCAGCGCGCTGAAGACTGCACCAAAGGCGAGCACGGCGTTGGGCGCGCCGGTGAAGTACAAGTGATGGAAGGTGCCGATGATTCCACCGGAGAGATAGACAACAGTAGAGAAGAGCACTGAACGCGTGGCGGTCGTGACTGACAGCAGCTTCAATCGTGTGAGCAGAAATGCGATGACGACGGTAGCGAAGACCTCGAAGAAGCCTTCGACCCAAAGGTGGACGACCCACCAGCGCCAGTATTCGGCGGTGATGAGAGGGCTACGCTGTCCATACATGAGGCCAGCGGCGTAGAAAACGGGAATGGCAATACTTGAGATAAGGAACAACAGCAGCAGCGAATGGTTTTCGTCGTGGCGTGCGAGTGCCGGCTTCAGTCCGCGCCACATGAGCCAGAGCCAGAAAACTAGTCCAACGAAGAGAAGAATTTGCCAGAGGCGGCCGAGGTCTACGTATTCATAGCCTTGGTCCCCTAGCCAGAACCACAAATTGCCGAGCTTCTGCTGGATTCCTAGCCATTCGCCGGCGAGTGAGCCGACCACGACGGCAACCACTGCACCAAAAAGAAGGTTGACACCGAGGCGCTGGCCCTTCGGTTCAAAGCCGCTGACCGCAGGGGCGACGTAAAGGCCAGTTGCTAACCATGAGGTGGCGATCCAGAAGATGCCGATCTGCAAGTGCCAGGTACGCGCCACCGAATAGGGCAGGTACTTCGCTAGAGGGATGCCGTAGAAACCTCCACCTTCAACACCGTAGTGCGCGACGATCGCGCCTAACGCGACCTGCACAACCCACAGCGCAGCGACGACGAAGAAGTACTTCACTGTCGCTTTCTGGGACGGAGTTGGATTCAGGCCAAGCAATGGATCGCGGCGCGGAGTCGAGCCAACCGCAGGCCTATGATTCTGCGAGCCGAAGTACCATACCATGCCGCCGATTCCTGCCAGCAGCAAGATGAAGCTGACAACGCTCCAAACAATGGCTCCACCCGTCGGACGATTGCCGACGAGCTCTTCGTGGGGCCAGTTCTGTGTATAGGTCACGTCCGAGCCGGGACGATTGGTGCTGGCCGCCCAGGCCGTCCAGAAGAAGAATGAAGCCATTTCTCGCTGTTTGGTTGCATCGCTCAGAGCACCGGCGGGAATGGCGTATTCATTGCGGCCATTGCCATACAAGTCGGCATAATAGGCCGCGAGTTCATCGAAGGCGGCAGCGCGATCGGCGTCAAGCGTAAGTGTATCGGTCGCGAGGACGTAAGTGTTGCGCCGTGTGAGTTCAGCGAGCCGACCTTGCAGCGCGGCCCGAATTTCGGCGGGTGCCAGGTCGTCGCTGGCGAATCCACGTTGCCGCGCCCACCGGTTCAGCACGATGACTGACTGGCGGTGAAGATAGTCGGCGCTCCAGTCAGGCGCGACATAAGCACCGTGTCCCCAGATCGTTCCGACTTCCTGACCGCCCGTCGATTGCCAGACATTCTGGCCGTTTCGGATGGTCTCTCCGGTAAACAGCACACGGCCATCGGTCGAGATGACTTTGCCCGGAATGGGCGGCCCGCTGTTGATTGCCTTGTAGCCGACCGTGCCTAGAACGGTGAAGGAGATGAGCATGACCAGGCCCATCGCGATCCAAAGCTTCTTGTATTGCATGTATGAATCCTCCAAATTCGATTTCGCGTTAGTTTGCTGCGCGCCTCGGACCAACGTTCCGTATGTATGTAAGACGGGCCTGCACCGGGGACTTTTGGATGAACGTCGCGACCAGATTCACAGCGAAAACGGTCACCGCGGTCAGTTCGAGCACCGCGGAGTATGGCAGCCAGGACCAGGCAGAATGCAACACCTCCCGGTAGGCAAGAATTTCGCCACTCACACGCAGTACACAGCCGCAGGTAAGCAGCAGGAGCCCAAGAAACATCAGCTTGCTGCTGTACAGCAGCCGCATACCGGAGAAAGCGGGGAGTACACGCTGTCCCACGCAGAAAACCATTACCGAAACGAAGCCAACTGTCAGCGCGTGGCGGGAGGCGCCCCAGATGCCGGAGGCGTTCGCCGTGCTAGCTGCCCAGATACCTAGGGCACCAGCAAACAGCAGCCAAACGTAGGCGCTGCGCAGGAAATACGGAAAACTGCGATGGATCCCCTGAGTCTTAGCGGGCCGTTCGGGACGAGCAAAGATCCTCAGTGCTGTGACGGCGAGTAAGGATGCCAGAAACACCGCGATCATGGAAATCCGAAACCATCCGCTGAGACCAAAGATGACTCCGGCCACCAGGAACGCAGTCGCCATAGCCAGGCGACGATCCGAGGCACAGGGTGTGCCAAGGAACATCGGTAGCCACTTTGCGCTGAAACCCCAGACAAACGGAACCATGAAGCCCCACGCCGCCAGCACGAGAAAACCTTGATCGAGCGCCGGCGGGAAGGCAGGGCTGGTTCCCCGGAAGGCGAGCCAAAAGGAAGTGGAGAAGTTCAGCAGAAGGGTGAGCAGCAGCCCGATGGCGCCGGCGATCACGACGAAGATCCATGCTTCCAGTCTTCCGTTTTTCCTGCCGCCGACAGGTTCTGGCTTATGCTGCGAGACCGCGCGGAAGAAAATGAGAAAAGCGACCAGTTCCATGGCCGCGGAGATGGGCAACAGCGCGCGCCATTCCCACAGGTACACATTGCAGAACCATCGCAGCAAGACGCCAACCATCCACAATGCTGCCGTGAGCCATGCCATGCTGAGAGCGTATGGCCGGGCCCCACCTCGCAGCTTGGGGATGGAGTACCAGCCTATGCCGAGGATGAAACTGCCGATCCAACCGAAAATCTGCGCGTGGCCGTGCGCCTGGATCCAGGTGGCGGAAACGCTTTCCGCTGCACGACGTCCGCTTATCGAAATTAGGTTCCAGACGCCAAGGAACGTGCCGGGCAGTAGCATGAACAGCAATCCGCCAAAGATGTAAACGACCAAGAGACGGGACAAGTCGACTTCACGAGCCTTCATGTGCTCGTAGCTGAGTTCCGTGGCTGTCACCGCTTCAGGTTTTGGATTGGACCAGGGCAACGCTGACATGGCTCCTTTCCTTGCTCAGCGCCCAGCTTCCATCGCGCTGGCGCGCGGAAAGAGCACGTTATTCTCGAGGTGGATGTGCTGGTGCAGGTCTTTCTCGAAGCCTTGCAGCGCGTCGTACAGCGTGCGGTAGCTGATGCAGGCGTCGTCGGGCACTCGGTAATCGGTCGTAATCCGCCGCAAAGATCGCAGTGCTTCGCCGGCACCGTCGTGTTCCTGCATCATCATGCGGACAGGGTTCATTATGGTGCCGAACATCGCAGGTGGCGCAGGTTCGCCCGCCAACACGCTCTCTTCCATCCGCAGCACATAGGGAAAGAGTATCTGCTCTTCTTTCATCAGGTGTACGTGGAGCTCTTCGGATAATGCCGAGAAGAGTTCCTGCACGGTTAGCAGTTCAGGATGATTCTTGCCATGAACTCCCACCACCTTCGCCGTCAGCGACTCGATGCGACGGCATTCCGAGCGAACGAATACGTGGTGGGTGCTATTGATGTGTGCGATCAGGTCGGCTAGCGGTAGTGCTTGCCAGTTTTTGTCGCTTTCGGAAGTGGTAGCCTCGGCGCACTCTTGCAGTCTCGCGAGAACTTCACCCAGCGCGACATCGGCCTGGGTGCAGGCCTGGCTCAAGGTGCGGTTGCCGCCGCAACAGTAATCGATTCCCAGTTTTTCGAATTCCCGTGTGCAGCTCGGGGCCTCCGCCGCGATCTCTCCCACAGTTTTGGTTGCCGCGATTGTCATGATCGTTGCTCCTTTTGCGAGCTGTGCGGCACGCCGCGTTGCCCGCCTACCTCATGCAGAATACGAGAGGCTCGCAGGAGCCACTATGACTTCTGTCACAGGATCGCGACTTTCTGTGCTTTATAAATTTGTTGGGCTGAGACTTTGGTCACTGTGTGTTGCGTGCGGCGCTGCTGAAATCACCTCATGAATGAGAACGCGGGTTCCCTCGACTTCAATGAACGCCCTTACATCGTGATATGGGAAGTCACGCAGGCCTGTGATCTCGCCTGTGTGCACTGCCGTGCCAGTGCCCAGCCGAGGAGAAATCCCTTCGAACTGTCTACCCAGGAGGGCAAGCGGCTGATTGATGATGTCGCACAGCTGGAAGTGCCGGTCTTCGTGCTCACAGGTGGAGACCCGATCAAGCGACCTGATCTTTTTGAGCTGATTGAGCACGCAAGGGAAGTCGGTGTTCGCGTGTCTCTGACTCCTAGCGCGACGCCTTTGCTGACCCGTGACATCATTTGTCGTTTGAAGGAATCAGGTCTGGCTCGCCTAGCGGTGAGCCTCGACGGTTCCTATGCGGAGGTGCACGACGCGTTCCGCGGAATGGCAGGGTCATTTGACCGCACAATGGAGGCGATCGAATGGGCCAACGAGGTCGAGCTGCCGGTGCAGATCAACACGACATTCAGCCGTCGGAACATAGAAGACTTCGACCAGATCGCCGCGTTGATGGAGTCGAAGAAAATCGCGTTATGGAGCGTGTTTTTCCTCGTGCCCACCGGGCGGGGCAGGCTCGATGACCTGCTTTCGGCGGAGGAGTTCGAAAGCATCTTCGCGAAGCTGTACCCCTTATCGAAGCGCGCGCGCTTTCACATTAAGACCACAGAAGCCCAGCACTATCGGCGCTACATCCTCCAGCAGCAGGTTGCAGCAAAGCGTGATGGACCCGCTGAGTGCATGGATGCTCCGAATAGAGAGCAGGACACCATCGGACGAGCGCCACGGGGCCTAAACGACGGCAAAGGATTTGTGTTTGTGTCACACACGGGCGAGGTGTATCCGAGCGGATTTCTGCCGTTTGCCGGAGGAAATGTGCGGTCGAAGTCATTGAGCAAGATTTATCGCGAGTCTCCGGTCTTCCGGCAGTTGCGCAATGCCGACCTGCTCGGCGGCAAATGCGGAGCATGCGAGTTTCGTCACATCTGCGGCGGCTCACGAGCAAGGGCATACGCGCTAACAGGCGATCCAATGGCAGAAGAGCCTTGCTGTTCCTACGTGCCGAATCGCCTACGCTGAGGCCAGTACAAGAGGGCCTGAAAAGCGCAATAAAGGATCGGGACGAAGCAGCTTAACCGCTTCCTGCTTACGCCCCCGAGGGCAGCACCGCAGGGAATGTCGTGGGATGCAAGAACTGGATGTTTTACGCCAGTGACCGCGGCGGTCGGACCGGGGCTGTGCCCACCAGCTTCGTTGCTAGTTGCAATCGGCTAGGCATCGATTCGTTCGCCTACCTGCCGGATGCCTTTGCCCGCATCGGCATCCGCCCCCAGAACCAGCTCGACGAGTTGCTCCCCGACCGGTGGGTGGCGCGTGCTGCACTTTCTCTTTGAACTTGACTCGCTCAGGCGGCGCCGCAGCACTTCTTGAACTTTTTGCTGCTGCCACAGGAACAAGGTTCGTTGCGTCCGAGCTTGGGTGTGGTGCGACGAATGGGCGGAGCCTGCCAGCCGATGCTTTTGGTGTCCACCAGGCCGTCTCCGTGGGCGTGACGGAGTTCCACGATTACCGATCAGAGCCATCATGCCGTCAGGCTCTCCAGCAGAAAGCGACGCCAGCTTCCGGCCGAGGTCTTGCGTCGCTACATTGCTCGCCAGCTCGAATGCAAACTCGCCGGGACGGGAAAAGATTCGCACCAGCAGCCAATTGGCGCGCGTCTCGATGTCGTCGAGGCTCGCCAGCAATCGGGGATAGCGTTCTCCGTCGCGCGATGGCTTCCCTTTTACTCTATCGATTCCGAGGAGGCTCTGCATAATTGGGACGCACGGCGTCTCTTCCTGCCGACCTCTGCACCTCATGATATTCAGGCTCAGTATTGATCGCCCACAGGTCATGCTGTCCCCCCATCACATTCCTGCCGGCATAGATACCTGTCATCATGGAGTGGTCTTGATTGTTGTACTTATGCATGCCGTTACGACCAATGAGTTGAAGATTGGGCAGCTGAGATTCTATATATTTACGAACTATTGCGATTTGATCCGAGTATCCGCTGTCGTACATGGGATATGCCTTCTGCATGCGAACGACAGTTCCATCCTCGACCTCATTTATCGTTGCTAAGCCCAAGTTCTCCAGCTCCCTAGATGCCAGCTGTATAAGCGCCCCATCATCCATAGACCACAAATCGTCATTCTCGAATACGAAATACTCCATTTCCAGGCACGTTTTTGTCGGATCAGGAACCATTGCGGGGGACCAGTTTTTGAAGTTCTGGATTCGGCCTACCCGCACTCCAGGATCATGAACATAAAGCCAGTTGTCCGGCATCACGTCTCTACGGTTTATGATGAGGCTAACAATCAGAAAGTCGCGGTAACGAATCCGGCTAGCTGCAGTTAAAACAGCTAAGGGCGGCGACGGATCAAGCGCTACAACAAGTTCGCGAATCGGCATCGAACTGATGAAGTGTGTGCCTAGGTGGTGTTCAGTGCCGTGTGGGCCCGTTGACTCGTGCCACGCTCGGCGTGAGGTCTTAAATTAAGAGGTTTGTGCGGGTGAAACTTTTGTCCATTGAGGGACTCTCATTCGCAATGAGATGGGTGCTTGAACCTGTCTCCCTTCAGGTCGTGTCAACGATGAATCGACTTATCCGGCGAGCAGCAATCGGGGCCATAGCAGGAATGGTAGCTTCTGTTCCTCTTGTCGCAGCCCTCGGTCACATTCCTGGCGTCGTGTTGCTGGGAGCGGCCCTAGGTGCTGCCTACGCCGCGTTGACTGGTCCAACGCCCGATGCCTACCTCGACAATATGTTCACCGCAGGAGGTTATGGCGTTCCGCTGTGGGCGGTGATCAGCGTTATCGCGCTTCCGCTGCTAAGCGGACAAATGCCGGAATGGAGCGCCGAGCAGATGCGCTCGCATTTTCCTGTGCTAGTCGGGTGGGTGCTATACGGAGTGACTCTCGGGCTCTGTACGCAACTTCTCAGCGACGTCGCCACTCGGTTTTTCGGACCCGAAGCCTCGCCTCAGGCGAAAGATGCGGAACCAAGAAAGCGCATTGTCATTCTCGGCGGCGGCTTTGCCGGGATGACTACGGCGGAATGCCTGGAGCGCGAACTGCAAAAAGATTCGTCGGTGTCGATCACGCTAGTGAGCGAAACCAACGCGCTCTTGTTTACGCCTATGCTTGCTGAGGTGGCAGGCAGCAGCCTGGAGCCAAGTCACATCAGCACTCCACTACGCACCACCTTGCACCGCACTGAATTTGTTCGTGGTCGCGTGACTGACATTGACGTCGAGAACAGGAAGGTCATGCTGGACGCCAGCATGACTTGCACGGAATCGTGCCAGAGCGAGCTTGGCTATGACCACCTGGTTTTCGCATTGGGAGCGGTGTCGAATTATCTCGGGCTGAGCAACGTGCAGAGGCTGGCATTTGATTTCAAGAGCCTCATTGACGCAATCCGAATCCGCAACCACGTGATCGACATGTTTGAGCGCGCGGACCGAGAGCGGGACCCTGAAGCACGCAGGCCGCTGCTGACGTTTGTGATTGCAGGAGGCGGTTTCGCAGGCGTGGAACTGGCTGGCGCATTGAACGACTTCGCCCGTGGAATCCTTGCTGACTACCCGAACCTGGCAGGCAAGGATGTGCGGGTTGTGCTGGTGCACGCGCGTGAGCGAATCTTACCCGAATTGAGTGAGTCGCTGGGTCGCTATGCGCAAGAACACATGGAGATGCGAGGTGTCGAGTTCCGTCTAAATACTCGACTGACCGACGCGCGAGAAGGTGTGGTGGTGCTCAGCAATGGAGAAATCCCAGCAGACACCCTGGTGTGGACTGCGGGGACGGCGCCGAATCCGCTGGTAAAGACCGTGCCATTGGAGAAAGACAAACGTGGCGCTCTGATTGTCGCACAGGACCTGTCTGTGGCCGGACATGCAGGAGTGTGGGCGCTCGGTGATTGCGCGGCGGTGGTGGATGCGAAGAGTGGGAGGCCATGCCCGCCCACTGCGCAATTTGCGCAGCGTGAGGCGGCAACCTTAGCGAGAAATATTCGTGCCACTCTCGAAGGTCGTACCACAAAAGGATTCCACTTCGATTCGCTGGGTGCGTTGTGCGTTGTGGGACACCAGACTGCGTGCGCGGAGCTGACCGTTCCCTTCGCACGCGATAAAGCATTGCGGTTTTCCGGACTGCTGGCGTGGTTCATGTGGCGCAGCATTTACCTGGGCAAGCTGCCAGGGCTGGAGCGCAAAATCCGCGTTCTGACGGATTGGACTGTGGAACTGTTCTTTCCCAAAGACATCGTGCAAACCATTGACCTGCGCTAGGAGTGCAGTATTATGTCGGTCACTCAATCGATTCCCGTAATAGATGCCGAGACTAAGGTGCATCGCTTTGTCAGAACCGAGTGGGTGATCGGCCTCGTCATTGGCCTGGCGGGAGGTGCGCTGGAGAGAGCCGCGCTCGGCACATCGTTGACACATGGATTGGCCGTGGGCGGAGTGTTCGGCCTGATTTTCGCACTCTTTCTCGAGCGCAGGGTCAGCACCACCGGCGCAGGTTTGATTTGGGGACTCGCTTCAGCCTTCCTGATGTGGTTGGTCTTTCCTGCCGGCTTGGTACCGTTATACCTCCGTGGCTTCCATTCCATGGCGGCCTTGGGTGATGCACGAGACCAGTTCCCTCAGCTGGTGGGTTACTTGGTTTGTCTTGGAATGCCGGTCGGGCTCGTCCTTGGTTTTCGTAATGGATGGCGCTCTTCTGAGAGTAACAGCCGCTTCAATTGGACGCGTGCGATAGTTGCCGGAGGACTCGCCGGTGTACTTGGAGGTGCTATCTTCGACCGCTGGATGTCGGCAGGCGATTACTTTCCGCTGCTCTCTGGAATCACCCAGCTTCCGTCGCGCGGTACCAGTCTTCTGCTGCAATTCCTCATTGCCCTGCTGATGGGCGTGATTTTCGGCCTCTTGTTTCAGCGCGACGTTCGTGGCTACGGTTCATGTATGGGCTGGGGGATAGGGTATGCCATCCTCTGGTGGTTTCTGGGACCAATGACATTATTGCCGATCGTTTCGCGGAGTCCATTAGACTGGTCATCGGACGCAGGAAGTGCAGTGTTCGGTTCTTTGGTCGGCCACATTCTGTACGGCCTGATTTTAGGAGTGAGCTACGCAACCATAGACAGAGTATGGATTCGGCTGTTCATCCAATCGGACCCGTTAAACCGGGAGCCACACGGACTGGGTTTGCGCGTATTGCAGTCCGTGGGTTGGGGCGCCATAGCGGGATTTGCCGGCGGAATTGTTTCCAGCCCGATCATGCTGAAGACCGGAGTACTTACCAAAGTGGCGGGGCTCGATACGAGTCTCAGCAATTGGCACGGCCTGTTGGTACACCTTCTGGTCAGCACCGCAATCGGCATGACCTTTGGGTTGCTGTTTCGCAATGAGTCCACGAACCCAAGTGCGGGAGTGGCTTGGGGATGGCTGTTTGGCCTGATCTGGTGGTATTTGGGTCCAATGACGTTACTGCCACTCATGCTTAACGGTGTTTGCGACTGGAGCACTGACGCGGCTTCGGCATTGTTGCCGTCGCTCATGGGCCACCTGGTATTCGGAGCTGTTACGGCGTCCGTCTTTCTTGTCCTGCGAAACCGCTATACGCGCTGGCTGATGCTCGATCCGCGGATCGCCGCGCGCGCGAGGCGGCGCCGGCCGCTGGGGACTCCGGCGCCGGCACTCTGGTTCCTGGTGTTGGGTTTGGGTGTACTCCTGCCGATCCTTCTCGGCTAGACTGTGCTGCAGGCCAGAATAGTCATGGATGACACATACGCGATCAATGTAGCCAAAACGGAGTATCGGGAAGGGTTTAATACGGGAGACGCTGAGAGGGTGGTCTCCGTCTTTGCGCCGGAGTTTACGGACAACTCAGATGGGCGGCCAAGTCGATATGGAAAGGACGCTCCGGCAAAGCTGCGACGCTACCTTGAAGATCTGTTCGCCCACAACAAGACGCACCTGAACATCGTCATTGCGGCGATCGTTCTCGCAGGGGATCTCGCCTACGACTACGGATGGCATGAGCTTACGATTACACCCCGGAACGGGGGAGAACCCCGTCTCGTCCGCAAGCGTTACCTCGAACTGTGGGGAAAGCAGAAAAACGGTGAGTGGCGGATTATTCGTTATATCGATAACGACGATCTACCAGACGTAGTCGATTAGGACTTTCCCAATCTGGCATTTAGCTTCGAGTACACGCGTGAGCCCAAGCCCGCCGGAACCTCAAACTCGGCCTCATCGCCAATAAGCTTGACCACGTTATGGGTGCCGTTCAGCACCGCGGAACAGTGCTTGCAGACTTTAAAGTGTGCTTCCATGCGGGCCCGCAGTTCGGGTTCGAGAGCGTCGTCGATATAGTTCGAGACCTCTCGCCACACCTCGAGGCAGCTAATTTCGATCACCATAGAGTAGATGCCGGTACCACCATATTGTTACACCTGCTCTAAGAAAACGGGCGCACCTTTTTGTACTCGTCCCTTCCGGTCACCCACGAGCCGTCAATCCCCGGAGCCAGTGCCTCTCTCATCTGCAGACGGGCACGCAAAAGTCGTGTCTTGACGTTAGCCTCAGTTATGCCGAGTATTTTCGCTGTTTCTGCAATGCTGACGTGCTGTATGTCGCGGAGAACCAGTACTTCTCGATACTTCGGGGCCAAAGCAGCCATAGCTCTTTTAAGAGCGTCCCGGAGTTCCTTCCTTCGTAACTCGTCGGACGGAATATCGCGCCAGTCGGCGAAGTCCTTCGGGCGATATTCACCTTCCTCATCCTCGCGCTCAGGATCAATCGACTCGTACAGATGTCGCCGGTTTTTCCTGAACTTCATACGAGCTTCATTAATGGCGATCTGGATGATCCAGGTACTGAACTTGGCCTCGAAGCGGAAGTTCGGGAGGGCGTTAAAGGCCTTGAGCACTGTTTCCTGGGCCACTTCCTCGGCATCGGCAGGATTATCCAACACCCCCTTGGCCGCAAAATAGATCGCACGCTCGTAGGGCTGCACGAGCTCGTAAAAAGCCTCATGCTCTCCGCGGCAGACTCGTTGGATCAGGTTCACTTCGCGGTCGTCGGTTTGCAAGCTGGGCACAGCCATCGTCAGATCATCAGGAATCGAAACGCGACAAACTCCGGCGGGTAGCATGATTTTACGGAAATTTGACTTGTCCCTGTACAAAAAAGAGTTGCGAGTTTCCTCTATGAGTACGAGGCCAACCCACGTCCGGTTTGCGATTTTTCTCCGCAGAGCACGTAACCTTTGGCACGCGCCTGAATCCCACCGCCCATGAGACAGGAAATCCAATGTACTCCAGCCGCTGCGGTGCGAGTGTTTGCAGCGCAACTGCTGTCAGAACCTGCGGCTGCCGGCGCCAGGACCGGGCATTGGTCGTACGACGCTAAACGGGCGCTTACGCAACATTGGCCGGAATACATGATCGAGGGCTTCTGTCTTGGCATGTTCATGATTTCGGCCTGCACGTTCGCAGCTCTGCTGGAACATCCGGCATCGCCGCTGCGGATGAGCGTTGCCAATGCAGACTTTCGCAGATCTTTGGGCGGCCTTGCTATGGGCCTCACCGCCGTGCTTCTGATCTACTCGCCTTTCGGACGACGCTCCGGGGCCCACATGAATCCGGCGACAACCCTGACCTTCTATCGCCTCGGCAAGGTGGCTCCTTGGGACGCCGCATTTTACGTGCTTTCGCAGTTCCTTGGCGGAGTGCTCGGCACATTGGTGGGTTTGGTCGCACTTGGCCAGAAACTGGCGCACAGAAGCGTAAACTTTGCTATCACACGGCCGGGAATGCGTGGCGCGGGCATCGCGTTCATCGCCGAAGTGTGCATCACGTTCCTGCTGATGACCGTCATTTTGAATTTCTCGAATAGCCACAGATTCGCACGCTATACCGGCCTTGCGGCGGGCATGATGGTGATGCTCTTCATTACATTCGAGGCGCCGTTTTCCGGGATGAGCATGAATCCGGCGCGAAGCTTCGCCAGTGACTTTGTGGGGATGCAGTGGCAGTCAATTTGGATTTACTTCACCGCACCGCTGGTAGGTATGATAACCGCCGCTGAACTCTTCGTTCGGAGCCGCGGATTGCACTCGGTGATCTGCGCCAAGCTGAACCATTCGGGCAATGCGCGCTGCATCTTTCGCTGTGGTTACACGTCGCAGCCGATAACCAGCACGGCCGACTAACTGTAATGCCCAGGGACAACGAAACACACACAACGGCCCGCTTGCGGGCAGAGGAGAGGACGTTGTCAAACGACAACCGTTACGACATCATCATCATCGGGACCGGCGCCGGAGGAGGCACGCTGGCCCACCACCTTGCGCCGTCGGGCCAGCGCATCCTCATTCTGGAGCGCGGCGACTACGTACCTCGCGAGAAGGCGAACTGGGACCCGAAGGTCGTTAACGTCGATGCCCATTACAACACGAAAGAGACGTGGCTCGACAAAAACGGCAAAGAACTGCATCCCCACACGAACTACTACGTGGGCGGCAATACCAAGTTCTACGGCGCCGCGCTGTTTCGGCTGCGTGAACGTGATTTTGGCACGCTGCATCACCACGGCGGGGTTTCGCCCGCTTGGCCGATTAGCTACAGTGACCTGGAGCCGTACTACACCCAGGCCGAGCAGCTCTACCGCGTCCACGGCAACCGCGGTGAAGATCCGACGGAGCCACCTGCTTCCTCGAATTACCCGTGGCCGGCGGTGAGCCATGAGTCTCGCATTCAGGAATTGTCTGACAGCTTTGCAGCCCAGGGGCTGAAACCCTTTCACGTTCCCGTCGGCGTCATGCTGGATGAGAACAATCCGCAGAAAAGCCGCTGTATTCGCTGCAACACCTGCGACGGTTTTCCTTGTCTCATGTACGCCAAGTCCGACGCGCAAGTCCTTTGTGTAGATGAAGCGGTGAAGTACCCCAATGTCACCCTGCTGACGAATTCACTGGTGAAGCGGCTGAAGACCAGCGCTTCCGGCCGCGAAGTGACCGGCGTTGTGGTGGAGCGCAACGGCGGCGAAGAGCACGTGTCCGCCGATATCGTTGTGGTCTCGTGCGGAGCAATCAACTCGGCGGCTCTGCTGTTACGTTCGGCGAGCGACAAGCACCCAAAAGGCCTGGCCAACAGCTCTGATGTTGTAGGACGCCATTACATGGGCCATACAAACTCGGTGCTCATGGCCATCTCGAAGTGTCCAAATCCGACGGTGTTCCAGAAGACG
>Ga0126383_10001513_pt1 | contig 14528 bp, 7 predicted proteins | sample PanSoiMetPlot_35_FD_96882 | JGI IMG/M metagenome (GOLD analysis project Ga0126383, IMG submission 96882) | Tropical forest soil microbial communities from Panama - MetaG Plot_35 | ecosystem: Environmental > Terrestrial > Soil > Tropical forest > Bulk soil | place: Panama | collected 2016-02-17
CACACGACCTTACGGTCAACGGATTTTAAGAACGTTGGAATCACCATCACGTAGTCTGACGAAACGATATGAACCAGTATTTACCGCGCTAAGCGGTCGTCAAAGATCACTTCGTCTGGCTTCTTATCAACACAGACCGCCACCATCTTAGCCCCATCCTTTTGATGTTTGCCTCCAGCACCTACGACCGTCAGCCTCCTGAGTTGTGGTGCGAGTTCGCTTCCATCTCCCGCTCCAATTGTCCAGACGAGAAAGCCCATCATCCGCGAGTGTCAGCCTCATTTAGCGAACACAAACAATTTCTCGGACCATCTTAAGACTCATCGCATTAGAGATTTTCGGGTGTCCGGTCCGTTGTCCTAGGTCGGATTGAATACGAATGGAAATCGATATAAAACTAGGTGGCCGCGAGTGCGAACGCACACCTAATATTTGATAGAACTAACGTGTGATTTGTCCGAAGATGACGAGCATTTCGGAATAACAAATGGTGACTCGCTCAGTGAAACGGGATTGGGTCTTGACTGAGGATGGCTTCAACAGACTACTTGAGGCTCTTGACTCAGACCGCAATACTGCGGCTGATCGGTACGAGCATCTGCGACGCAGCCTCGTCAGATACTTTGACTGGCGAGGCTCAATCAATTCTGAAAGAGATACCGATGAGACTATAGATCGGATAGCTCGCAAGTTATCCGACGGCCAAACCATCGAAGAAATACACAGCTATGCTTTGGGTGTGGCCCGCTATGTCCATCTCGAATCGCTCAGGCGTCAGCAAACGGAACAGGCATTACTCGATCGTCCTCTCATTGATGATGCCAAACCGGATAACCATTTAGATCGGCGAGTCGAGTGTTTTGAAACTTGTCTTGGGAAATTGCCAGGCGACAAGAGAGAGTTGATCCTCGCGTACTACGAAGGAGACAAACAGACGAAGATTGTAAATCGGCAGAAACTGGCAGAGAAATCCGGTTTGCCGATTGGCCGTTTGCGCATCCAGGCACATCGGATCAGAGAAAAACTTGAAGAGTGCATTGAGCAGTGCCTTTCCTCTGGAACGGCTGGCGATGATTGAAAGATGTAATTTAAGCGAGTTTTTTGTCAGTCATAATTGAGCGGAATGAATAGCGAAGTGTACAGCGACGAGACCTTGAAGAAATACCTTCTCGGTGAAATATCGGACGAGGAGCGATACCAGATCGAGCAACGATATGTCGCTGACAAGGATTTTCTTGATCAACTTTTAGCGGTCGAAGACGACCTGGTAGACGAGTACGTTCAGGGCGAGTTGGACGCGACTGAGCGTGAGCAATTCGAACAAAAGCTACTCGTCACACCTAAACAGCGCCGGAAAGTTCGGCAGGCGCAAATCTTACTCGAAGCGATCCCGGCGCACGGGCGACCTGCTCCTCATGAGAACATTGCGCGGCGGCGTTCCTCGACAGTTTCCTGGATGGGATGGTTCGGGCCGCGGTGGCTGCCTGCATTTGCCGGCGCCCTGGCGTTGCTAATACTACTTGTGGGCACGGCTTGGCTTTTCATACGGCGGCAGCATTCAAAAGAGCTGCAGACAAAGTCCAGTTCGATGAATTCAAATAGTGATGCTTCGTCGCAAACACAATTCGAACCAACTCCAGTACCTGATCAGTCTGCGAAAATAGTGATCGCTCTCAATGATGCAGGCACGCAAGTGACATTGAATGACGCGGGGGACATTAGTGGCCTGGGCGAACTTTCACCTGCGGATAGCAAATCAGTTAAGGATGCTTTGAAGACGCAACAACTCAGAGTACCGCCAGTGGCTGAAGGCCTGAAGCAAGAGCAGGGAACATTGATGGGAAGTTCTGGCGATGGAACCCCATTTGGTCTCGTCGAGCCGCTCGGCACAGTTGTGCGCAGCGATCGTCCGACCTTTCGCTGGCAAGCATTAGCGGGAGCGGCCAGCTATATCGTGAAAGTGTACGATTCTAACTTCAAAGAAGTAGCCACCAGTGGCAGGCAAACCAATCAAACGTGGAGAGCAGTTTCTCCACTTCCGCGTGGTGCAATCTACAGCTGGCAAGTTACCGCATACCAGGATGATGAGGAGATAAGATCGCCAACGCGGCCGGCACCGGAAGCCCGTTTTCAACTACTCTCATCGGCTCAGGCAAAACAATTAGATAATGCGCAGAGGACTCACGGCGATTCACATCTGTTGCTCGGGGTTCTCTACGCTGAGGCTGGCCTTTTGCCAGATGCGCAAAATGAGTTCCGACTGCTCTTGAAATCCAATCCGGGCTCTCCGGTCGTGCAAGGCTTGCTGCGTGCCGTTTCGAAATGAATCGCTAACAAGTATTAGTTACCGTCACCAACCATCACGAAGCCCGCCCAATAAAAAGGATGCTGATAACTTTTGCTCGTTAGCATTTTCAATTCCGCCATTTGCAGTGCTCTCGCCTTCGACATCGGTGGACCGGAGGTCTGCGAGCGAGATTTGAGGTTGCGATGAAATTCCAGCATTAGCTGCGTCGTGCTGGCAGAGTCGACCTTCCATTGACTGGCGACGGTGGTGGGACTGCCTGCCACAAAGAAGGCCCACGACATTCCGATCATGCCTTCGCCTGTTGCCACGCGACCACGTGCGGTTTCGCAAGCAGCTAACACGACCAGGTCGGCGTGCAGGTCAAGCTTCATGATTTCCCATGCTTCGAGCAGGCCGTCGTCGGCTTCATTTCTGGCGCTTTGCGAGAGAACGAGGTGAGAGTACATCGGGTTGCGGCTGTCCAGGAGGCCATGGGTGGCAAATTGTATGATTCGAGAGTTGGGCGCTTCGGCTTTGGCGCGGTCTTCGGTTGCGGCTGCGCCGATATAGACCCTGCTCTTCGTTGCTCCATACAGCCCGCCCAATGCCGTTACCATTTTTTCGGCCTCGGGCAAAGGTTCGAGCGCATAGTCCATCAGGCCAGTCTTGACTCGCTCCTTAACGTCTTTGCCGTTAAGCTCCGGATTGCCGAAGGCCAGCAGTTCAAGATCATTCGACTTTCGAGCGGCGTTCCCACGTCGTTTCACGAATTCGCGGAGCGTGGTCAGCGACTGTGCGTAACTGACCGTATGGTCTTCGATGAGGTATCGCTGATTCTCAGCCTCTAGCGCCTGAAACGGGAGGTCCCACAAGCTGCCGTCCGGCACAATGATAAGCGATGAAGCGCCTCGCAATTCCGCTTCTACCGGCTTCAGGAGCAGCGCAAACAATTGCTGCGAAGACTTTTGAAAATCAGGCGCGCCCTGTGCTAATTGATCGCGATAATGCTGGACGAGCTTCTCAAGCTCCGCCTGCCGGATATCAATTTGAATTAGTCGCAGGACCGGCCTGGATTTCGCGCCCTTCGTAATGACAAACGCGAAAGTCTTTTCATCAGTAACGACGTATTCAAGCAGCGCACTCGTGGGATTGGGAATAAGTCCGCTAATCTCTGCGAAATTAAGAGGCTTGAGTTCTCCCCGCGTAACGCTCAAGTCAGGATGCAGGGAATAAAGATTAGTTTGAAACGCTTCATATTCCAGCCGTGCTTGATTTAACTTCGACTCGCTGGCGGTAATTCGGGACTTGTCTTCCGCCTGTCTGCTCTTGTCGAGTTCGACATTCAACATCGCGATTTTTCGCCGCCAGTCCGCATCCTGCTTTTGCTCTGCCGGCGTCATCGCCTTGTTAACTTCGACTCTGCCGCTGTCCAGCACGTCAAGCAACGCTCTGGCCTTTGACCGCTCTGCATAAGAAAAGGCTTCGGCTGAACTATTTTCACTGGCGAGCACCTTAATCATCTCGTGATAAGGCAGGATTAACTGCTCGAATAATCGCTGGCGATTCTCTTCGCCGCCCGCGGTATGACTGCGTCTGTATTCGACGCCCGTAATAGCTTGATCGAGAACTTTGCGCGCTTTCTCATTTAGACCTGCTGCGCGATATACCTGACCGGCGGTATTCAGCAGCCCAAGGTTCAACCCGGCTCCCGAATTGGGTGGAGGATCAGCCATGATGCGCTCCACGACTTCCAAAGCGCGCGGCGTATTACCCTGCAACAAATAGACCTGAGCGATGAAGCTGAGGATGTCGGGAATTGGCCGCATTGCAGTTTTGGCGATGTCAGCTAACCTGGGATCAGAAACGGGCCATTTGGAATTTTCAGCTAACCGAAGTGCTCGGTCGTAATACTCAAGAGCCTGTGGGTACTCTCCGTTAGCTTTGTAACAGCCCGCGATACCGATAAGCGCAGAGACGATCGCACCGTCGCGTATGGGACTGGCTCTCATTTTCTTAGCCACCGTCAATGACTGGTTGGCGTATTCCAGGGCCCGCGGAAAGTCGCCGAGATCCAGGTAGGCATGCGCGATGTTGCCGATAACCCCAGCTTGAGGATTCTCCTTATTAAGTGCCCGTTCATACCAAACCAGGGCCTGCTCATAGTCTCCCTGGGAGTGGTAGATTGCGCCGATGTTGGCTCGCAGGGAGTTATTCCAGGTGCGGGTTTTTGGGTCCGGCGACGCATCGCTGAGTTCGAGACTTCGCAGGTAATACTCGAGTTGCCGAGTTTGATCTCCGCGTCTGCCATAGGCTGCCGCGATTTCACTCAACCCACCCGCGCCCACCGCCTTCGTGTGGCCCATCTCAGTTGCTGCTTCAACATTCAAAAGGGAAAGACGAAGCCATTTTTCGAAGTCGGTTTTCTCTACCTCGTTTGCTTTACGGCCAATCGCATCAGTCAGCCACGATATCAGTCTGTCCGAGTTCTCAGCGCTGGCGGCCGCTGCATACAATGCGGCTCTGCGTTCATGGCTATTTGCGTCGATAATTGCCTGGGCTATTTCTGTTCCTTTCTCCTGCGCCACATCCTCCGCGGTATCCATGTGCTCCAAAACCTTCCAGACGCCGTCTTCCTTGGCACATCGAAGCGTCATCAGGCGATCAGAATTGACATAGCCTGCCTGTGGGCGAGGTTCGGCCTTAATACTGACGTGAACTCTCGCAATCGAAGGCAACGTCTCGTCGGAATACATGCTTGGTAGAAGATCTCTGGTAGTTATGCCGAGTACCGTCAGAGTTTCGGGATGAAAGCCTTTCAATTTGGATCGATCAACCGTCTTCGATTCAGGATCAGTGGAACGTGAGCTCCATAGCGAAAAGAACTCAGTGAGATCTGACGACTCTCCCGCCTGATAAAACCGTTGGGCCAACGACCGTAACGCAGCTTCGTCATCAGCTGAAAAGTTCGATGGGGTGGTTTCTTGCGCGGCGGCCACGCCGCAAAGACACAACAAGACAGCCAGTGCGATGAGTCGGGGGATCTTCAAGCTGGACCTCTTTGAGATTGTTGCCCGGATGGTAGTCGGAAAACGAGCGCGAGAGTTTACTACGTCCGCCGCACAATTCAAGAACTTTTTTGCCGAAAATAAATCCAGGTTCGCTTGTAATGTTTTATCAGATTTCGACAGTAGCAAGTGAGACAGCACAATCAGGAAACACGTCGTAAGGTATGCCGGCATTGGTCCATCACATCGGAAAAATGATGCAAATTAACTATTGTCCGGTCGGCGAATGATGGGTAATCTCTCGCGCCAAATAAAGAAGGAAACTGTTTCATTAGCCAATAAGTCCCTCGCAGAGACGAGTCGTCATTTCTGCACCACCGACGTAGACGTCGTCTAAAGAAAACAATCGCGAGTCTTTATTAGCAACGTAACGCCCTACAACGCCAGGCGGACGACTGCAGGTCGTCCGCTTTTGAGGAGACTCAATGAAATCTCGTCCCCGACAACTAGTCGCTCTTGCTCTTTTATTTTTCGCTGGGCTGCTACTAACCAAGTTCAACTACAACGTCTCACACGCCGGCACTGATGTTCTAGCACAGAATGCCAAAGCCAATAGTGCGAATAATGGCAACGGAAATAAAGGAGGTGGCGGTGGCACTACCTGTCCAACAATGCCGCCCCCGCCTACTAGCGACACCAGGTGTTACGCTAACGCCTCCGGGTGTCTTGACACGACCTTCGCCGGTGGCGCCGGTTTCCTGCATAACCACTTCGGTGATGCTAACTACTCGAACTCAAGCCAGGCAGTTGCAATCCAACCCGACGGCAGAATTGTCGTTGATGGGTCAGCCCGTAACAACTCATTATTCTCGAGTTTCACCGTTATCCGCTATAACTCTGATGGCACTCTCGATACCGCGTTTGGCGATCCGGACCCGCTGCATCCATCTTCGCGCCGCGGCTATACCCTGACGAAAATTACAACAGGCAACGATCATCCCAACGATATGGCCCTCCAACCTGACGGCCTGATTCTGGTCGTGGGAATGGCAGACACCGGGAGTGCGGTGGTCCGTTATAACTTCGATGGCACACTCGACACCGGATTCGGTAATGGCGGAATCGCCAGCTTGAATTTTGGTAGCGGCAAGAATGTTACTGCCGGGCCAAATAGGAAATTGGCGATTCAGTCAGACGGAAAGATTCTCGTCGGCGGCTTATCAGGTGGGACTTTCGCGATTGCTCGATTACTTTCAAACGGTGCTCTCGATCCCACGTTTGGTTCAGGCGGGTTGGTGAAAGCGATTCCCAGCGGGTCCAGCAACGGATTGTCTAGTGCATTCGGCCTTGCTATCCAGCGAATTCCGGCAATCACAGGCGAGGAGAGAATCGTTCTTGGCGGCCTTTCATCCGTGAGCAACAACGCCAATTATGACTGGACGCTGATGCGCTTCAAACCTAATGGCGCGGTTGACACAACCTTCGGATCCGGTGGGACCGTGAAGACTGCTTTCGCTGGTTTTGGTGACACTGTACACGAGGTTGCAATTGATTCTGCAAATAAAATTATGGCAGCCGGAAACGCCCGGGTTGCCAACCTTACGTGCGGGAACTATGTGATCGACTTTGCGGTAGTGAGATACAACGAGAATGGAAGTCTGGACACCAATTTTGGCGGAGGCAAACAGACCGTCGACGTCGTTGGTATGGACGAATTGTATGGCCTCGTCATTCAAACGGATGACAAACCCGTGGTGTTTGGATATTCGCACAGCACTGACGAAACCGTGCAGACGTTCTCGCTTGTCAGATTCAATTCAGATGGAAGCCGCGACGCCACCTTCGGACCCCTCGCCGATGGAATAGTCAGGTTGAATCCATTTGGCTTCCGTAGTACGGCCGTCGGGCTCGCGATCCAGCCAATCGATCGAAAGATTGTTGGAGTTGGGAATGCGCAGCCGAGTTCGGGAGGCGCTGATGACCTGGTGGTAGTGCGGTATCTACCGTAAGCCTGTTTGGCGGGCAGACTAGTGCCCGCGGAACCATTCACACACCTCACTCGTCCAGCGAGCGAACATAGCTAGTTAATTTGGAGTTGCACCTCATCCCTAATCATGGCCTATGCCCAGGAGAGAATTCCATGTCAGCCCTGAAACCTTTGATCATATTGTTGGTGATCTTAATGTCAGCCGAAGCAAACTTTGGCAGCGACTGTTATCTGCCTCTTTTTGGCGCGCCGGGGCATTTTCAAAACGGCGGCCACACGGTTCGAATTGCCATAGCTGATTTCAATAATGATGGCCACCCCGACATTGCGGCTACCGCCCACGACAACCAGCGAGTCGGAGTCTTCTTAGGCAATAGCGCAGGTTTTTTTGCCCAGAGTGTTTGGATGCCAGCAGGTCGCTTTTCTGTCCCTGTGGTCGCAGGTGACTTTAACCGCGACGGAAATCAAGATCTGGCCGTGGGCAGCTCGGATGGGACAGTATGGATTTACTTAGGGGACGGAACCGGACACTTTAGTATTCCGACTCAATATCCCGATGGCCCGGGTGAGGCTTATGAGATTGTCGCGGCAGATTTTGACACGGACGGACAGCTTGATCTTGCCATTGGGCACCAGTTCGGTGGCCTTTCGATTATGAAAGGCGATGGGAGTGGAGGCTTTTCTCATATCGCTACCTATTTAGCGGACATGGGTCCAGTTAGAGTTGCTTCAGCTGACTTCAACAACGATGGCAAGATCGACTTAATTACTTCAAATGCGCACACAGCAAGCGCTTCTATTTTGCTCGGTAATGGATTAGGGGCTTTCAGCGTTAGTTCTTTCGGCATTCCTTACAGTAACGCTAACAACGGTTTTGCGATTGCGGATTTCAATCTCGATGGAAAGCTGGATTTGGTTGCTACGAACAATGACACATCGGTCACAATCTTCTTCGGGGATGGAGCCGGTAATTTTATTCGGGGCGCAGATATCAATAGCGGTGCGGCATTTGGTCCCGTCGCTGGTGATTTCAACGTCGACGGGAAAATGGATGTCGCCGTTACTAATGGAAATATCGATCGCCTCTCGATAATTTTTGGGGATGGGAATGGTGGTTTTTCGGCACCCTCAAATTTTCCAACCGGTCGAGGACCAGGCTACCCGTATGTGTACGATCTTACCGGAGATCATCTCCCGGACATCGTTATGCCAGATTATTATGGTCAGGATCTGACAGTCTCGATAAATAACGGGCACCTTACACGGGACGTTGATCCGCCACTTGTTTATTACACACCGAATATTCAGACTTATGCCACAACTCCGGCTGGTGCGAGTGTACCTTTTCAGATAGGTGCCATGGACAACAGCGGGCTCCCGCCGTCTCTCGAGTGCGACAAAGCTTCAAATAGTTTATTTCCTTTGGGTTCGACCAGCGTAACGTGCGTAGCAATTGATTCATGTGACAACCGTTCCCCTAATTTCAGCTTTATGGTTAGCGTTATCTGCTCGCCCTTGAACCTGTCTCCACTCGGCGACCTTCAAGTCGCCGCGACGGAGCCGTCGGGAGCAGTCGTAAACTATAATTCGATTGATGGTGTCGCGTCGGTCAACTTTAGCATCCCATCAGGTAGTCACTTTCCAATTGGCACCAGCCATGTCACTTACACCGTCACCGAACTCTGTGGGAACACGGTCAACGGAAGCTTCAACGTAACAGTGGTTGACGAGCCTCCGGTTCTGACCGTGCCAGGTGATATCCCGGACAGTTCTTCGACCAGCGCAGGGAGAGTCGTGACTTATGTTGCCTCGGCGACCGACACAGTTTCCGGGAACCTTCCCGTCAACTGCAATCATCCTTCAGGAACTACGTTCCCAATCGGACAAACCGTCGTCACTTGCACCGCCACCGATAGCGCTGGCAACGCAACCACGAGGAGCTTCACCGTTTTTATGAGCCTCTGCCTGGGTTGCACGGTGCCCACGTTCGCCCCCGCAGCCTTCTATTCTGCCGGAGGTTCTACCGGTTACATCGTCAACGGTGATTTCAACGAAGACGGTTATCCAGACTTGGTTACTAGTGGTCCTCGTTCCCCCTGGGATTCAGGCGGGCCGGTGAACATTCTGATAAATGCCGGGAATGGATCCTTTGGCCCTCCAATCGGTCTCGGCATCGATAATGGCAAAGGAATTGCGGTCGCCGACTTCAACCGAGATGGTCACCTCGACCTCGTCGTTGCTGACAACTCGAGCTATGCCCTAGTGATCTTTTACGGAAACGGTCATGGTGAATTCAGCGCGCCGTTATACAACTATGCGCTGGGTGGTTTTGGAACAGCGATGTTAGCGACCGGCGATTTCAACGCTGATGGAAAGCCCGACATCTTAGCTGGTCTTGGTATGTATGGAAATTGGCCTGCTGCTGTCCTGCTGGGCGATGGCGTCGGCTTAAGTGACACGCCCGTTTCTTTCGGAGACGGTAACTGGACAGACGGGGTTTCAGCCGTGGCAGCGGATTTCAACGGGGATGGCAAACTCGACTTTTTCGTAGACGAAAACAATCAACCTGTATTGGGTTTTGGTGATGGACACGGAGGGTTCTCCACACAGTCGTTTTCGACTGGAAGTTATTTTATTTCCGCAGCTGATTTTAACGGCGATGGAAAAGCTGACTTGGTTACAGATCGTGGAACCCTCTACTTTAGCGATGGAACGACTTTCAACGAAGGTCAGACATATCCGCTTAACGCGACGGTTGTCCAAGCAACGGATGTCAATGGCGACGGGAAGATCGATATCGTGTCTGATAAGGGCGTCATGCCGGGCAACGGGGCGGGCAACTTCGGCTTTATGCAGGATTTTCCGGCTTTCAGTGATTCTGTTAATGACTTGACCATTGCCGATTTCAATCATGACGGAAAGCCTGACGTGGCAGTCATTAAGAACGATGGCACCGTCGCGATCCGGCTAAACACAAGTTTCCAAACCGCTGTTGGCGCGGACTCGATAGTTGTCGTTAACAACACTTCATTCACATTCGACAACGTTACATCGGGTGGCGCTACCAGTGTCACGCCAATCGATCCCGCTTCGGTTGGACAAGTGCCCGGTGGCTTCTCAGTCTCAGATTCAGTTGCTTACGAGATCGCCACCACCGCGACCTTCACTGGTTCAGTCACGCTCGCCTTCAAAGTACCAGGTCCAATCTCGCAAGCAGATTTCAACAGCCTCGCGATCCTGCATAACGTGAATGGCAACTTGGTCGACGTCACGGCAGCAACGCCGCCGCGTGATTACGCCAGTTTGACCATCTATGCGACGACGAACTCCTTCAGCCCGTTCTATCTGGCGCGCAAAGGCGCACACATCAAATCGCTCTTTGACCAGGCAAAGGCCTTCAAGAGCGGCAGCACCATTCCGATTAAGCTGCAGGTGTTGAATGCGAATAACGCGAACCAATCTTCGGCGAATACTGCTCTCGTCACGCGCGATCTGCGTCTGATGAGCGCAAACACTATGGCGCCGATTCAGGATTCGGGTAACGCGAACCCTGATTACACCTTCCGTTATGACCCGACGCTTGGCGGGGCTGGGGGTGGCTACATCTTTAATCTCAGCACCAAAGGACTGGCCGCTGGACAGTATGTACTGAGCTTTTACGTCGGGAGCGATCACTCGTTCTTCTACACGGTCAAATTTGAGGTCAAGTAAAGAGTCGTCTTCCTTAGCAGAGAGATGTTTACTCTGACTGGGGTTGTCGCTTAGGGAGTCGCGGGCTCAAACGTCCGCTACTATCGGCCCGCATCCAGTCTGCCATCAATCGATAGCTGCGCTCGCATCACCGACATGGAACCGACCAATGCGAACATCTAATCCGGTTAAGCCGCGGCTGAGGTGTCACTCAATACTTTAATCCCAGCGAATCTGATATTCATGGGGCGGATGGAGACTCAGTGAAGTGATTCGCGGATGGCTTGGTCATCTGACTCGCGTTCACTGCCGGACAAGAAACGTTATCCGCCGCTTCAACCATCGTACTGTGTTACATTAATGTGTGTTGGACTTGCCTTAATTGATTGTGACTTTCAGGTTCTTCAGCTGTAAGCGTTTCTAAGTTCTTCGACAGTTGGACCCACTATCCTCCGACACTTTTAGTCAACAGAGAATCAGACGATAAAACGATTCCCTGTAGTTCGTCTGCCTTTTGACTGTTTATCTCGAAACTCGAATGCGAAAGGATAATAAGTGAAACGTTCAAAATGGATAGTGGCGCTGCTCCTGCTCCTGGCGGTATCGTGGTCGTGTAAACTTCTGGAGAAAGCCACAAACAAAGGAAGTAACGGACCGGCAATCGACTTTACTACTCCCGCACCTGGCCTCAACGTAAAGGTCCAACTCGACAAAACGCGAACTTCGAGCGGGCAGATCGGTAAAGAGGGCGGCAGCGTTTCGTTGGCGGCGGCAGACGGCAGCAAATTCACGCTCGAAGTGCCGGCCAATGCCCTAAATGCCGAGATGACGATCACTTTAACCGCGGTCAAGTCTATTGACGGAGCACCGCTTGATTCGAATACGCCAACCGCGGTCCAACTCGAGCCATCGGGTTTATTATTTAATGACTTCGCGACGCTCACGATCGTTCCGGGTAATGAGATCCCGGTGAAGCAGCAAGTCGTGTTCGGCTATGAAGGTGAAGGCAAGGATTATCACCTCATGCCAGTCGACCCGAAGAGCAAAGATATCAAAATCAGGCTGATGAACTTTAGTGGCGCGGGCGTGGGCAGCGCGTCCGACACGGCCTGGGCAGCGAATCTGGCGATCCAGGCGAGCGATGCGAGCACCAGGATATGGGACAAGTTCGGCGAATATACGCAAGGCGAGCGTAAAGCGGCCTTAGTAGAAGGAAGTGAAGGCGATGGCAACTTCCACGCTAAGTTGAAATCAGCTTGGGAGCAGTATGAAGATCAGGTAGTGCGCAAGGAAATGGTAGCAGCTGAACTCGACTGTCGTCATGCGAGAGCGGCGCTTCATCATTTAATCTCGCTCGAACGAGGTAGAGCCTTAGGGGATATACCAGGAGGCGCGAACTTTAGAGAGAACAAGGCCAAGCTTGAGAAAATAGGAGAAAAGTGCCGGCGCTCCTATCGCGTCTCGGGTACCAGCAACAATGTCTCCTTCACCGGCGAGATCTGCAGCCTCGACCGGCCTTTCTCGATCGATGGCACGTTCCCTGGCGGCTCAGCTAAAACGTCATTTGTCCCCGGATATGCCACAAGTGGCGAGACTATCGTTACCGGTGGCGGCGGTGGGTGCAATCACACCGGCGGCGGAAACTATACCGTCAGCGCGAACGAGGATGGATCGGCCACACTCAAATGGACGACCAACGACACCATTGCCTGCCCGGGGTTCAGTAACAGCCGCACGGCGAGCTTTACCCTTCAGCTTCAACCGGCTCCAGAGCTTTCGTGTCCGTGATCCAATGATGAAGTAGTTTCAGCGTTCGTTCCTGCCATTCTTCTTTATGCAATATGGTTTCTTGAAACGCGAAGGCGAAAGGATAAAGTCGCGTTTAGCAGCAAATCGCAACAAGAAATTGAAGAGGCACAATTGGGGAGGACCTCCCGTAGTCTTACCTCCAAGGAGCCTGAGCCCGGACACGAACACCTTCTAGGCCGCTTCAGTCTGGATGCGTGGTGCGACTGGCCTCTGAAGGCGTGACGACAGTCTAACGAACCCCAAGACTGAGCCCTGGGTTAGATAGCATGCGAGCAGATCTGCGTTTTGACAAGTTGGTGAATCGCGTAGGCATTGGCCATTGAAACCTCTCTCCTGAAAACGAACGGGACCTGTCTGAAATTACTTCGTCAGCCCGGTTGCCGGGTCGCAGAATTCACTGACCAAACCGTTGCCGATACTCGAGCGAGACAATAAACGACCGCACCATCTCGGCCTCGACATAGTTGCCGCCAAACTGATTCAATTTGTTCAACCAGAAGCTGTAGCCGTCAAAGTTCAGGCCTGACTCGGGCGCATCGTTCGGATTGCGACGCAAGTATCCGAAGTATTGCATCAGCACAAACGCATGATTTGTCTCGGCCTGCACGAAGCTCGCGCTCTGCGCGACATCGAGCAACGCCGCGGTTCGGCCACCAACGTCTACGGTCTTGCCGGCCCCGGCAAACCTGTCGATGGCTACCTGCCGCTCCGCAGCCGGCGGCAAAACTCCAGCATTAGAAAAAAGCGCGTCCACAAATTGCGCCGGGGTCAACGACGTGGGAAACGCATTCACGAATCGCGGCCTTTGGACGAACGCAGTTACGAGGGCCTGTTGGTTCGCAGCCAACTGCTGTTGCCAGCCTGCCTGATTGACTACGACGCCCTGGCTAATCGCACGCGAGTCATTTATGAGCTCATTAAACGTCAGCGGCACCGGCGTGCCTGGCATAGTCCCGTACGACTCTCTGTAGAGCCGTTCGACCAGGAAGCCGGTCTGCTGGAATTCAATCGAGAGAAAGAACGCCGCCGACACATTGTTTCGCTTGTCGGCGACGCACGACTGATCCGCACCGCACGAAGTGATCTGATTAGTCCAAAAATTCAAGCCTGCCTGATCCGGTTCGCGATTGAGAAAGTCGTGATAGTGCTGGCTCACAAATGTCTGCGCATCGTCAATCGCGTTGGTTAAAGGTTCCTGGGCATCGTCGTTGATGGAAATCGTCGTCGTTGCCGGAGTGCCGAGCGCCGCCCCTCCCGTCGGACCAGTCAGATTAATTTCAAATTGTTCGAGGCCTTCGATGTAAGAATCCTCATTGATCAGCACCTGGAAGGTCTTGGACGTTTCTCCGGCAGCAAACGTCAGAGTGCCCAAAGCGATTGTATAGTCCGTCCTCTGGCTGGCCGTTTTATCGTTGGTGGCATAGTCGACTTTTGTTACACCGGTGAGGTCGCCCGAGCGCGTAACGGTAACGGCGACGCTGGTCTGGTCTTCCTGGACGTTATAGTTCGCTTGACTGAACTGCACGGTTGTCGCCGGCGCATCGTCATCGATTATGGTCCCGGTCCCGCTGAAGATTCCCGGCAAAACTCCAACGTTATTGGAAAGCTTCACCGCGAAGGTCTCATTTGGCTCCTCAATCGCGTCGCCATTGACCAGCACCGTGACGGGTTTCGAGGTTTCGCCGATGGCGAAAGTGACAGTGCCGTTCACCGGCTGAAAATCTACACCCGGAGTGGCCGTGCCGCTCGA
>Ga0126383_10001514_pt1 | contig 14527 bp, 12 predicted proteins | sample PanSoiMetPlot_35_FD_96882 | JGI IMG/M metagenome (GOLD analysis project Ga0126383, IMG submission 96882) | Tropical forest soil microbial communities from Panama - MetaG Plot_35 | ecosystem: Environmental > Terrestrial > Soil > Tropical forest > Bulk soil | place: Panama | collected 2016-02-17
AACGCGGCGACGAAGCGCGCGCTCAGCAGTCCGGCGGGGATCGCCCGCATCTTCGTCCTCGGATTCGCCTCGTCGAACTCGCGGTCTACAAGCCGGTTGAACGCCATCGCCGCCGAACGCGCTCCGACCATCGCCACGACGATCCATAAAATTCGATCCCAGGCCGGCAGGCCTCTAGCCGCAAGCACGGCGCCCAAGAACGCGAACGGCAGCGCGAAGAGCGTGTGCTCGATCTTGATCATCTCGAGTGTGATTTTCAGACTGCGTAGCATAATGGGCCTTATGAAACCAATGGGACTTATGGTCGCCCGTCCTTCTCCCCCTCTCCCCGTCCCTCTGTCTCCCCGTCCTTCTGTCTCTCCGTCTTCTTGCTTCCCTCCCACCGGGTCAGTTGCTCGTGTGAAACGCCCAGGTGATCCAGCAGGCGGTGAATAAAATGCTCGATCAGGTCGTCAATTGTTGTGGGATGATGATAAAAACTTGGCATTGCAGGTAATATCCTGACACCTAAACGCGCCAGTTTAAGCATATTTTCCAAATGTATTACATTAAGTGGTGTTTCACGTGGCACAAGCACAAGGAGGCGACTCTCTTTAATAATCACGTCGGCCGCTCGGTGGACCAGGTCTCTCGAAACGCCATTGGCTATGGCCGCGAGCGTGCCCATGCTGCAAGGGACGATGACCATCGCGTCGCTCAAATAGGAGCCGCTGGCGATAGAAGCGCCGATGTCATTAGCCGAATGGACGGTCACCTTTTCGGAATCCTGGCCCAGCATTTCGCGGACAACGCGACGGTCAGTTCCGGCGACATTCAGCCCCAGCTCTTCGCCGGTGACGCGCACTCCGGCCTGGGAGATGACGAGGTCAATGCGGGAGACTTCGGGAATCGCGCTGAGTCGCGCGAGCAGTCTCTGCGCATAAACCGAACCGCTCGCTCCGGTGATGCCTACAATGATGGATTTCATTTGCCTATGCGTTACTTGTGATGACGATGCGTTGAGATTGATGGTCAACTATATTGGCCGCTGTGAAAGCTTGTCAAGCAACGCTTCAGAAGCTATAAATCCTTCGGTTATTTATGGATCAAGAGAGACTGAAAGAGTTGTTGCTGGAGTTCAAGGAAGGCAGAGTGGACCTGGATCAGGCGCTGGAGCGGATGCGCCATATGCCCTTCGAAGACCTTGGGTACGCGCAGGTTGATCATCATCGCTCGATCCGCCTGGGCTTTCCCGAAGTCATTTTCGGGCCGGGGAAGACGCCTGAGCAGATTATCGGTATCGCGTCGTCGCTGCTCGAACGTTCGTCAAATCTGCTCATCACTCGCGTCAATCGCGCAACCTTCGAGCAGGTCAGGACGATCGCCGGAGACGCCGAATATCACCAGTCCTGCGGCGCAATCTCGGTGCGGCGCGACAGGACGGCGCGCGGGCGCGGGGTGATCGCGGTAGTCACTGCCGGAACATCAGACATCGCGGTGGCCGATGAAGCCGCCGTCACGGCCGAAATAATGGGCAATCAGGTCGAGAGGATTTTTGACGTCGGGGTCGCGGGCATCCATCGTGTGCTGAGCCGCCGGAAGTCGCTGCAATCCGCGCGGGTCATCGTGTGTGTGGCGGGAATGGAAGGGGCGTTGCCTTCGGTGGTCGGCGGCCTGGTCAGCGCGCCGGTGATCGCCGTGCCGACCAGCGTCGGATACGGCGCCAGTTTCAACGGCGTCGCCGCGTTGCTCGGAATGCTCAATTCCTGCGCCTCAAACGTCACCGTCGTCAACATTGACAATGGCTTCGGCGCGGGCTTCGTCGCCAGTTTGATCAATAGAGAATGATTCCGCGGCGCTGATCATATGCAAAGCCGGCTCGCGCTGTTCACGATTCTCCTGCGCCCGAGTCGTTTTTTCGGCGCGTGAGGCCATCGCCTCTAAGCTCCCACGAAACTCGTCCATCACCATCCCACGCCAGGTTTCGCGGAACTGCGTATAGAGCGACGATTGGCGCCGCTCGTATTCCGAGATGATATTTTCCAGCGCAAAGATCTGATCGTTCTGCGGCGTCCGGCGGCGCATCCTGGCCAAATAGGCTTCGATCACGCCCCGTTGAGTCACGCAATCCTGAATCTCGCCGAGCAGGTCCTGATTGCGTTTGAGCAAATCGATCAGCAGCGCCAGCTTGTCGGGATAAAGTTCGCGCAGGCTCTCGGCGCTGTACCGCAAACGCTTGCCAGAAATTCGCAGGTTGTGGAGTTGTTCGAGATCAGGATCGCGGTCGGGATCAGGCCAGTACGAATAAAATTCCTTGATTCGCGTCCGCAGAATTCGTTTTGCGGCCTTCTCCGGCCGGTCGTCAGGAGAAAGCTTTCTGATTTTAAGCGGCTTGGCCATGTTCTTCTTCGATAACTTCAGGCGCCTCGGAGTCTCCGGTCATTTTGGCCATTTGGGCCAATTTGAATTGAATATCCTGGGGTTCGAAGCGCGGTTCCCGGGCTTCAGTTTTAATCCAGTCAGAGGGGGGCTCGCGTTTGAAATCGGCGTACTCTTCGCCGCTCAGGTAATCTATCAAGCCCCGCAATCGCGACCTCCGTCTGGCGCGCAACCGTCCGATAAACGCGGAGATTGCGGACCTCTCCTTATCGGAGCGGTTGGGCAGTGAAGCTTTCATCGCGGCGATCATCACATCCAAGTCACGCACGCCGCCGAGCGCATCGGCCAGATTTCCCAACCTTAACAGCAACCTCTTTCGGTCTTCTTTGGACACACAGACCGCGAAGTTGCTCAGCGCCACTCTGAGGCGGCGAACAGTGACGCGCATATCGTGGACGGATCCGACATCTCCATCGACCGATCCGGATTCGTGGGAGATTATGGTTTGATGGAGGTCGGTGAAAATTCGTTCGGCCAGTTTTTCAATAGACTCAGGAAGGTGAGTCTTGCCTGTTTTCATATAGATTTTCTCCAGAACAGGTGAACCGCATAACCATTTTATGCCGGTATGTTTTATAGGCCAAGGTTGGCGCGAGTGATGCGGGCGTGGCCGGGCGTAATTTTTTTCCATGAAGGCCGGAAAATTCTGGAAGAAAGAACTGATTGCGTGTTTTTCATAAATGCCAGCAGGATCTGTTGGTGTTGAGTTAGGGACGTGGCGGTCCGATGCCGGTAACAACCTTAACCCCGCTGCTACCGCTCAACCGTTCTTTGGCTCGAAAAGGCCGATTGTACCCAGTGAGCAATCGGCCTTTTCGTTGCCGTCCTACGACTTCTCGTCGATTTTGATCCTTCATTAATCCTCTATCGATCAATCCTCTCGATCAATCCTCTATTGATCGAATAATCCACAAAATTCTCCCGACAAAATTTCATTGAGCGGGTTTAAATATGGGATTTTCCCTGGGCAGCGCATATAATCCGCGCGCATTTCTAATCGGCGCAGCGCCGCGCGCATGAGCTGGCAGGTTGTTTGTGGGGACTGCCGCCAGCTCATGCGCGCGGCGCTGCGCCGATAGCCCTGGGAGGTAACCACGATGCGCGCTGATTTAGCCGATTGGATCGCGCTCAATATGATTCGCGGAATAGGCCCGCGCACGGCCAATCAACTGATTGATCGTTTCGGGACGCCAGCGCAGGTCTTCGCCGCTTCACGACTGTCGCTGGAGAAAGAGGGAATCAAGCCGGAGACCATTCAGGAACTCCACGACTCTGAAATCCTCGAAAAAGCAAACGCCGAGATCGAACGGTTGGAACAACTCGGCGCGATTGTCATCACGCTCGAAGACGAAGATTACCCGCCGCTGTTGCGCGAAATTTACGACCCGCCGATTGCCCTTTACATTCGCGGCGATTTAAAGAAAGTTTCCGCCCGTCCCTGCCTGGCGGTCGTCGGATCGCGGCGATGTTCGACATATGGTATTAACGCCGCGCAGAGCCTGTCGCGCGATCTGGCCCAGAACGGCCTGACAATCGTTTCCGGGTTGGCGCGCGGGATTGACGCGGCCGCGCATCGCGGCGCTCTCGAAGCCGGCGGGCTGACAATCGCCGTCGTCGGCACCGGCCTGGAAATGACCTATCCGAAAGAGCACAAGAAGCTGGAGGAAGAAATTGCGGCGAGCGGCGCGGTAGTTTCGGAATTCCCTCTGGGCACGCCACCTCTGCCGCAGAATTTCCCCTATCGCAACCGCGTCCTGAGCGGACTCTGTTTCGGCGTTTTGATAGTCGAAGCGGCGGAGCACAGCGGGAGCTTGATCACCGCCCGGCTGGCTAACGAACAGGGCCGTGAGGTTTTCGCAGTGCCAGGCAACATCACTTCGCAAACCTCGTTCGGGACAAACTTCCTAATCAAAGACGGCGCGAAACTCGTACAGCATTGGCGCGATGTCGCGGAAGAGCTTCCGCGCGATGTGAGAGAGGGCATTCTCGGCGTGGATCGACCTAAACGCGGCGTCACGCAATCGAACGTTCAGCCGATGTTTGAAACCGTCGCGCTGAGCGACCATGAACGCAAATTGCTCGATCTGCTTACGGCTGATGCGCCATCGCACGTTGATCAACTGCTGATCTCCAGCGGAATGAATTCATCGGATCTGATGACCGCATTGCTTGGTCTCGAAATGAAAGATAGAATCAGAGAGCTTCCAGGCAAGAGTTATATCAAAAGGATTTAAACAGTTGTTGGTTGCCGTTTGCAATGGATGGCTGGCGGCCGACAACCGATGACCGACAACTGAAAAATGTTAGAGTGGTTTCTGGAGTGGTTTAATAATATCTCTGAGCAGGTGAAGATACTGCCAGCCTATTTCTCCGCGCCGGTCATGATCTTAGTCGGCGCGCTGGATTCATCGTTGTTATCTTTGCCTGAGGTCAACGACTACATTACCGCCTACCGCGTTGCGCACAACCCTTCCGAGGTTTATTATTTCCCGCTTTTTCCGGCGATCGGCTCGGTGATCGGATGTCTGGTGTTATATCGGGTCGCGCGGCGCGGCGAACAGTTCGTCACCAAACGCTTTCATCCCCGACACCTGGATCGGGTCAAAGAGATTTACCGCAAGTGGGGAGTGTTTGCGCTGGTCATCCCGGCGTTGCTCCCACCGCCGATGCCTTTCAAGATTTTCGTGGTGGCGGCGGGCGCGTTGAACTATCCGGCCGCTCGTTTTGCTACTGTCATAATGATTGCGCGATTGGCGCGCTATTATTTCTGGGGATGGGTAGCCTTCTTTTTCCGCGATGAAGTTTTGAAGATTCTGGGCTGGCTGGAATCTCACCTCATCGAAATTCTTGCGGTGATCATCGCGCTTTTCGTCCTCTCGTTTGTCGGGCGTCGCATATTTGCGCGGCTCAGAAGTCAGGCTCCCGATCAATCGCCGGAACGCGAGACCCATGCTTCCTACACTGATTGAACCTCACATCAAGGATTCGTAAAGAGAAATGAAAATTCCGTTGTTCGGCATAGGCGGCGCGATGAAGTCATTGCAATCTGTTCTAATCGGGTTCGGCGCCCTCGGCATATTCGCCGTTGCGCTGATGGACGCGGCCTTCATCCCATTGCCGGGGGGCCCGGACGTGGTAGTGATGGCGCTCGCGCATAACAATCACGCAATGGCGCCGGTCTACGTCATCGCCGCCATCGCCGGTTCGACCATCGGCTCGCTCTTCCTCTACTTCATCGCGCGCAAAGGCGGACAGGCCGCGCTCAGGAAATTCAGCCCCCCAAAGCGCGCGCGTGTCGAAGACCTGATCAATCGTTACGACTTCTGGGCGTTGCTGCTCGCGGCGGTGCTGCCTCCGCCGTTTCCATTCAAAATTTTCGTGCTTTCGGCCGGCGCTTTCCGCATGCGGCTGTGGCGCTTCATCGCGGCGATGGTCATCGGTCGCGGCGTCAGATTCGTTTTGGAAGGCTGGATGGCCGTGAATTACGGCGAACAGGCTACGGATATTTTCAAGCAGCATTATCCGAAGATCGGACTCGGCCTCGCCGCGGCGATCTTGATCATTTTCCTGTTCAACAGCCTGTTCAAGCGCAGGCATTTGAATGATGGGCTTGGGGCGTCGGGCGCGGAGTAAGGTTTCGGTGGTTCTGAAGCGCGGAGTTGTGACGCTTGCTGAAGCGTCACAGCAATCAGCTGAGGATGTCTCTGGCCATTTCTACAACACTCACCGCGATTGATAGGCACGATGTCAGTCCGGGCGATTCGATCCCGATGAGGTGAATGACCGCCCGGTGGTTCGGGTCGTGTTCGATCACGAAATCAGCGAATGTATGTTCATGTTCGGGCACGAGGCGCGGGCGAATCCCCGTGTAACTCGCCCGCATGTCTTCAAAGCGCAGGGCCGGGGCCATCTTGGCCGCTGATTCGTAAAACAAGCGCAGGTCGGTTCGATCGCTTTCGTAATCGTCTTTGTTTTTCACGTAGCGCGCGTTCGGCCCGATCAGCATAGCTCCGGCCGTGGTCTTCGTGAAATGTACTCCGAGCCCATGTCCCGTCGGCAAAGGCAAGGGATAGACCAGGCCGTTAACCAGATTGCGCGCGTTCGGCAAGAGTTCGGCGTATTCGCCCCGGCACGGATAGATCGTGTGCTTGTCATATCCGAACATCCGCGCGACGTCGTCGGAATGGAGGCCGGCGCAATTGATGACGACGCGGGCGCCGAATTCTTCGCGCTCCGTGCGGATCGTGACCAGGCCGTTTCCCGCATCGGCTCCGATCACACGGGTGTTTGTCAGAATGTGCGCGCCGTTCGACTTGGCGATGCGCTCGAGCGTTCTGATCAAGGCTTCGGGGTCGACGATGCCGGTGTTCGGCGAATTTAGCGCAATTGGAGAAACGATATTCGGTTCGAGCCGGCGGATGAATTTGCCGTCAACAATCTCCAAACCTTCGGCGCCGTTCTCGGCGCCACGTCGTTTCAGGTCTTCAAGGATGGGTAGATGTTCTTCACTGTCGGCGACGATCAGCTTGCCCGTGCGCTCGTGCGGAATATTGTGGGCGGCGCAGAATTCATAGAGCATCGGCACGCCGCGTACGCAGTGAAAAGCTTTAAGCGACCCCGGCTTGTAGTAGATCCCGGCATGGATGACCCCGCTGTTGCGGGTCGATGTGCCCATGCCCAATCGCGGCGCCGCTTCAATCAGAAACACGTCGTCATAGTGGCGGGAGATTTCGGCGGTGATAGCTGTTCCGATGACGCCGCCGCCGATGACGACTATGTTGGCAATCTCTATCGAATTCATATTGCGCCGTGAGCCATCACAGATTACCGCCGAAGTTTCAACTTCTCGATAATGTCAGGTGCGACACCAAATTCTTCGAGTTTAGCTGTGACCTAAACTTAGGCGTTCTACACGCAGCGCGCGCCCTGTCTCTTCATCCACATCGACGATCAGCCCGTTCAACTTTATCTCCCCCTCGCAAGGCTCGAACTTCGTTGACAGGCCGCGCAGAAACCTTTCCAAGACGATCTCGGTCTGCGTTCCGATCACGCCGTCGTGCGGGCCGGTCATTCCCAGATCGGTCATGTAGGCCGCGCCTTCGGGCATAATCTGTTCGTCGGCGGTCTGCACGTGCGTGTGTGTGCCGGCCACGACTGATGCGCGGCCATCCAGGTAACGTCCCATGGCCATTTTTTCCGAGGTCGCTTCGGCGTGCATGTCAACCAGGATGATCTTGACTGAAGGCTCCAGCGCGGCGAGTTGCGCGTCGGCGCACCGGAACGGGTCGTCGCACGGCGACATGAAGACTCGGCCTTGCAGGTTGATTACGGCGATGGGGACGCCGCGGACTTTACCGACCCACCGGCCTTTGCCGGGAACGCCGGGCGCGTAATTCGCCGGGCGTAACAATCGCGGCTGTTTATCGATGTATTCGAGGATCTCTTTCTTGTCGAAGATGTGGTTGCCGGAGGTCATCACGTCGACTCCGGCGGCGAGAAGGTCTTCGGCGATTCGCGGCGTGATTGAAAAACCGGCGGCCGCGTTCTCGACGTTCGAGACCACAAAATCAATTTCGCGCTGCGCTCGCAGATCATGGAGCCGTTCTTCGAGCGCACGCCGACCTGCGCGGGCCACCGTGTCACCGGTCATCAGAATCCTCATCATTTTCTACTGACCTTTCTAAGCCCGGCGCTTTATTGAAGCAGGCCTGATTGAAGTGAAGCTGGTCGGGCGAGGAAATCAACTTCGCGAGGACTTCCGCTTAGCCGTGGCCGGGGCTTCATTTGAACCTGTTCGTAACAGGTGGGTGACCTGAGCCCTGCGGCTTAGATACTCGCGACTATGGCGAGCGTGCACGCCGTCAGATTTTTGCATCGGTCTCCCATTCAAATGAATTGGCTCAAATTGAATTGCCACCGCACACTAACTTCGCAGAAGTCCTGCATCGAGTCGCATACTAGCTTACCACTCATGGAGGGTCAATACCTGATCATGACAATTTTAGCCGCCGCCGCCGGGTAGCGCGGCGTTGGAATCGCCTTCTTGACCGGCGTCGGGCCGTTGGCTATCCTTGCTTCTTTTCAGACCCCGCGTATGTTCCGACTATGGCTATTCGAGGAGATTTTCAGCAATGGGTTTTCAAGCAACGCAGATTCGCAAGGGCATGGTGATCATTCACAACGGCGCGCCGCACAAGGTTGTTGACTTTCATCATCACACCCCCGGCAACCTTCGCGCGATGGTGCAGACCAAGCTGCGCAATTTGAGATCAGGCTCCACGACCGAGCACCGCTTCCGTTCAACCGACGATGTCGAGCGCGCCATCCTCGAACAGCACGAGATGAGCTACCTTTATAACGAAGGCGACATGCATTACTTCATGAACACCGAGACGTATGAACAGATCGGGTTGAGCGCGGAAGACCTCGGCGACGCCGTGGGCTATTTGCTGCCGGAGACGTTGATCACGGTGGATTTTTTCGAGGGCGCCCCGATCGGCATAGAGATTCCGCCGGTCGTCGTGATGACCGTCGTCGAGACCGAGCCTGAGATCAAGGGCGCCACAGTCAGCAACGTCGGCAAGCCGGCGAAGCTCGAAACCGGCATCACCATTCAGGTCCCCGCCTTCATCAAGCAGGGCGAAAAGATTCGCGTGGACACCACCGAAGGCCGGTACATAGAACGCGCGAAATAATCACGGTTATGGAGCCGCAGTCCCTGGAATTTCCAAGGCCCGCGCGCGTCGCGTAATGATTTTTCCGTTACGCGACGTACGCGGGCCTTCCATATTTCGCCTCACCCGACGGCAATCATGAAACGTTTCGATTTGTGGATCATTGCAGGAACGCTTCCGCAAAGCTGGCGAACGCGCCGATGAAGTGATTTTCCGCAAGCAGTGACAAACCGAGGGTGAAAATTATGTTTCGACCGCTAACAGCGATTCTATTCTGTCTTCTGTTTCTGCCCGTTCGCTCGTTCGCCCAAAACAGCTCAGCGACGATCAAGGAATACAAAAAAGTCTTCGTGACTTATCCGTACTCCGATCCCAACCCGATTCCCGTCGCCGGGAAAATCTATCCGTACTTTCGTTACGATACGTACACCGACAAGCCGATCAATAAAGAGTGGACGGTCGTCGAGTTGGAGAACGATTACATTCGCGTGATGATCCTGCCGGAAATCGGCGGCAAGATTTGGGCGGCGTTCGAGAAATCAACCGGCAAGCCGTTCATCTATTACAACCAGGTGGTCAAATTCCGCGACATCGCGATGCGCGGGCCCTGGACGAGCGGCGGCATAGAAGCCAATTACGGCATCATCGGGCACACGCCCAATTGCGCCACGCCGGTCGATTATTTGACCCGCAAGAATGATGACGGCAGCGTCAGCTGTTTCATCGGCGTTCTCGACCTGCTGACGCGCACGCCCTGGCGATTGGAGATAAGGCTGCCGGCCGATAAAGCCTATTTCACGACCTCTTCGTTCTGGCATAACGCCACGCCGATTGAGCAACCCTACTACACATGGATGAACGCCGGGATCAAGGCCGCGGGGGATCTGCAATTCATCTACCCAGGCTCGCATTACCTGGGCCACGACGGCGAATACGCCTCGTGGCCGATCAACAAAGATAACGGCAGTGACATTTCGTTTTACGAGCGGAACGACTTCGGCGGCTACAAGTCGTACCACGTCTTCGGAAAATACGCCGATTTCTTCGGCGTCTACTGGCATGACGAAGATTTCGGAATGGCGCGCTATTCATCGCACGACGACAAGGCGGGCAAGAAGATTTGGATCTGGGGACTGTCGCGGCAGGGGATGATCTGGGAGAAGCTGCTCACCGACAGCGACGGCCAGTACGTCGAAGCGCAATCGGGGCGGTTGTTCAATCAATCCGCCGATCGAAGCGCCTTCACTCCGTTCAAGCACAGGGGCTTCGCGCCCTACGCGACCGACACGTGGACGGAATACTGGTTCCCGGTCAAAGGCGTGAAAGGTTTCGTGAAGGCCAATCAATACGGCGCGCTGAACGTCAAAGCCGAAGACGGCGCCTTGAAGCTCTATTTTTCGCCGGCGCAAACTGTCAACGATAAGCTGGAAGTCCTGGACGGCGAAAAAGTGATCTATTCAAAAACGCTGTCATTGAAGCCGCTCGAAACATTTTCCGATTCGGTCAAAGCCGAAGCGCATCCGAAACGGCTCAGTGTCAGACTCGGCGGCGCCAAGCTGGAATATTCGGCCGACCCCGAAGCCGATGTTCTAAGTCGTCCGATTGAGACGCCGAAGGATTTCGACTGGGATTCGGCCTACGGACTTTACCTGCAAGGCAAGGAGAATATTCGCCAGCGCTACTACCGGGCGGCGAAAGAGAAGCTCGAAGCCTGCTTGAAGAAAGACGCGAATTTCATGCCGGCTCTGGCCGATCTGGCGATGGTCGAATACCGCAATCTGGATTATGCGAAAGCGGTTGAGCGCGCGAAGAAGGCCTTGAGCATTGACACCTACGATCCGGCGGCTAATTTTTACTACGGCCTGGCCAGTTTGCGGCTCGGGAAGATCACCGACGCGAAGGACGGGTTCGACATCGCCGCGATGTCGGCCGAATACCGCGGCGCGGCTTACACCGAACTCGCCAAAATTCACCTCCGCGAAAAGCGTTTCGACCGGAGCGGCGATTACGCGAACAAAGCGCTCGATTTCAATCGCTACAACCTCGACGCCTACCAAATCCTCGCCGTCATTCACCGCCTGCAAAACAGAAGAGAGAAGGCCGACGAAGCGTTGAACCGGATTCTATCTTTCGATCCGCTAAATCATTTCGCCCGGTTCGAAAAGAGTCTGTGGGAAAAGACCGAAGAGAGCCGCCGCGCGTTCGTTTCGATGATCCGCAATGAAATGCCGCGTGAGACTTTTATGGAACTGGCCGTCTGGTATTACGACGCCGGCCAATTGAAAGAGTGCGAAGACGTATTGCGACTCGCGCCTGAAAATCCCGAAGCGGCTTACTGGCTGGCGTTCCTGGGATACGAACGGCAGGACGCGGATTTCGCCGCCCTGATTCAAAAAGCCGACTCACTGTCGCCGCATCTGGTCTTTCCGTTCCGGTCGGAAACGGCGGAGGTGTTGCGGTGGGCGGTGGAACAGAACAAGGGCTGGCGGCCGAAATACTATCTGGCGCTGATTTATTGGAGCAGAGACGATGAGCAAAAATCCTGGGACCTCCTTAAGGCTTGCGGCTCGGCGCCCGATTACGACGCTTTCTACGCCGCGCGCGCGCTTCTGGCGGGAAAGCTCAATGAGGCCGATCAGTCGCTCGCCGATTTGCAGCAAGCCGCGAAGCTCAATCCCAAGCAGTGGCGATATGGAAAATTACTGACCGACTATTACGCGGAAGGCTTTCACCCGCAATACGACAAGGCGCTGCAAGTCGCGAAGGGCTATTACGAACAATTTCCTGAAAACTACCAGCTCGGCGCGCTATATGCGAAAGCGTTGCTGCGCAATCGGCAGTACCAGCAATGTAGCGACCTGCTGGCAAAGCTCGACATTCTGCCATACGAAGGCGCTACCGATGGCGTGCGACTTTACAAAGAGGCTCAGTTGATGCTCGCGCTGGAGCGGATGAAGGCGAACGATCACTCGGCGGCCCTGCGATTCGTCATAGCCGCCGAGCAGTGGCCGGAGAATCTCGGCGCGGGCAAACCATATCAGGAAGATGTTGACGAAAGGTTGGCGGATTGGCTCGAGGCGCTTTGCTACGAGAAGCTGAACAAACAGGATGAATCGCGCGCGGCTTTGAACAGGATCGTTTTGTTCAAAAGCCGGAGGGAAGGCGCCAACACATTGGTCAGCGCGCTGGCGCTGCAAAAGCTGGGCAAACAAACTGAAGCGGAGAAAGCGCTCAACGATTGGGCGGCGAAGAAACCCAATAATCCGCTTGCGGACTGGTGTCTAAGAGTGTTTAAGAGACAGCCTGTGGGAGAGATTGTTGTCGATGACCTGAGCCTGAGAGTCATCAAGGCGTGGATTTTGATCAGGGGTCGCGAGTAGGCAAACGCCTGTTCCAGGGCGTCTATGCGCTGAAAGTCTGATTTAACGCGTTCGGCAGTTGAGCTAAACTAGGGTCGGGTTCTCCGGAACGCTTTTTCAACTTTCAGATTCTTCTCGGGGGGCCGAAGACGTTGTCCCGTAACTGGTCAATATGAAAAAGATCGTCGAATGCATTCCAAACTTCAGTGAAGGCCGCGACAGCGACAAAATCGAATTGATCGCCAGAACCATCACGACGGTTCCGGGCGTGGCGGTGCTCGATTATTCGATGGACGCCGATCACAACCGCTCCGTGATCACTTTCGTGGGAGAGCCTGAAGCGGTGGTCGAAGCCTCGGTCCGCGCCGCCGCCGCCGCGATAGAGCTGATTGATCTGAACGCGCACGTTGGCGAACACCCGCGGCTGGGCGCGCTCGACGTCTTGCCGTTCGTGCCGATCAAAGGGGTGACGATGGAGGAATGCGTGGTGATCGCGCGAAACGCCGGTGAACGCATCGCGGACGAACTGAACATTCCCGTCTACCTGTACGAAAAAGCCGCGACTCGACGGGACCGCGTCGACCTTGCGAACATCCGTCGGGGTGAATTTGAAACCCTTCGCGATTCGATCGAGAGCGACCCTGATCGCAAACCCGATTTCGGCGCCCGGCGCATTCACCCGACGGCCGGCGCGATGGCCGTGGGCGCGCGATTGCCGTTGGTCGCTTTCAACATCAATCTGGCGACGGACGATCTGGCCGTGGCCAGGAAGGTCGCCAAGGCGGTGCGCGCGAGCGACGGCGGGTTGCTCCACGTCAAGGCGCTCGGGCTCGAACTCAAAAGCCGGCGCCAGGCGCAGGTCTCGATGAACCTGGTTAATTACGAGGAGACGCCGATCTTCCGCGCGTTCGAGCTGGTCAAACGCGAAGCCGCGCGTTACGGAGTGGCGATCGCGGGTAGCGAGATCGTCGGACTTGTTCCGCAAGCCGCGCTCAACGGCTGTAGCGAGTTCTACCTGCAGATCGAGAACTTCGGCCCCGAAGCGATCCTCGAAAAACGCTTGCAGTCCGAGTTGTTGAAGATCGATCCGGATTTTGATTACGAGGAAGACCTCGCCGCGCGGGAACCGATCAGCGCTTTGCCCGCGCCCGAAACCGTCATGGACAGCGGCAGCGCCGCCGCCTACGCAGGCGCCCTGGCGGCGGCCCTGGGCAAATTGGTCTGCAACCTTACGATCAGCCAGAAAAAGTCGTCCGACGAAGAGGCCCGAGGCGTTCTGGAACAACTTGAACAACTCAGCTCGGATATGCGCAGCGCCTCCATAGAGGAGTTCGAAAGTCGCAAACAGGTGACCGAGGCCCTTGCCTTGCCGCGTGATTCCGAAGCCGAACGTCTGGCGCGCACGATGGCTCTGGAGCAGGCGACGAAAAACGCGCTCACGGCGCCGCTGCGGATTGCGCGAAACGCGATGGAGATTCTGGAATTGCTCAACGAATTGACCGAGATCGGCAATCCGACCGCCTTCGCCGATGTCGCGATGGGCGCGCAACTGGCGATGGCCGCAATGCGTGGCGCGGCTTACAATTTCCTCTCGGATTTGCTGACGATTAGCGACGAAGACTTCAACGGCCGGCAGCGGGCGGAGATCACCGATTTGATCACGCGGGGGCAGGAGAGGGCGGACGAGATCGAGGCGTTGTTTTTCAGGTTGTATCCGCGATAGGGTGACTTACGAACGGTTGTCATTACAGGCTAAGATGCGAGCAACGCGCGAAGCTCAAACAGATTTCTTTAAACCGTCGGAAAAATGAACAAGGACATCAAGAAGGAACCACGAAACAGTCCCATGAAAATCAAGAAAACAGTTTCCGCCCTCCTTTGTTTTGCGTTGCTGGTTTTATTCACGGCCACGCCTTCACAACTTACCTCGTCTTTTTCGACTCGGGCCGCCTCGCGTCCGCCCGTTCGCGGCAAACAGGGGATGGTCTCTTCGGTCAGCGGGATCGCTTCGCAGGTAGGCGTTGACGTGTTGAAGCGTGGAGGCAATGCGGTTGACGCGGCGGTCGCGGTCGGATT